>Ga0207090_1001_pt1 | contig 113241 bp, 106 predicted proteins | sample Alteio_BWMinHeat_50_FD_153565 | JGI IMG/M metagenome (GOLD analysis project Ga0207090, IMG submission 153565) | Enriched cells from forest soil in Barre Woods Harvard Forest LTER site, Petersham, Massachusetts, United States -... | ecosystem: Environmental > Terrestrial > Soil > Temperate forest...
AATGCGCTGGCGGAAATACGGGCGGCCGTCGCGCTGTTCCATCGAACTCGTGCCAATGACGATCGCATTCGGGAAATCGAACATCAAATCGCCGAAGGGCCGGCCCGCGCACTGCGGATGCGGCTGGATGTAGATCTCGTTTCCCGCGAAACCGAATAGCTTGCCGTAAACGTATGACAGGCCGGGCTGCCGCGACGACTGAACGATCATTCGACTGAGCACTTCGCTCGAACAGACGAGCGAGATCGAGCGCTGCGAGGCGATGCGCGCGACCTCGAGGTTCTCGCGGCGCAGCAACTCCGCAACCATCTTCGGAACAGGGTGAATGGCCGGGACGTTGCTCGCGAGGAGCATGAGGGTCTTGATCGTGCAAATGTCCGGATCCTCGTGCAGGTTGGCGCGCGACTCATCCGCCAGTACGATGATGCTGTAGGCGTCGCGAAAAGCCACGCGTTCGAGTTCGCCGAGATTGGTTGGCGAGCCGGTCCGCAGGACGGGTTTGACGCGCCGGGTGACCGCGCGTTGTGTGCGCATCATCTCCTGCATGTCGGCGATCGCGTGGTTGGCGAGAATGACGACGTTCACCGCCTTGTGGTAGTCCTCGAAATGGTCGAGGACGCTGAAAACCTTGTCGTTCCAGCCGAGAATCAGTACGTGTCCGCTTTCGCGTACTGGACTATTGCCTGCGGCCAGCGCCAGAAACTTGCGTTCCACTCCGGCGGAAACCAAACCGATCAGACAGCCGAACAGGACAAGACCGACCATCGAAATCAGCAGCGCGAGAATGACCACGGCCCTGGTAGCGCCGTAGTCCTGGCTCACATAGGAAGGGTCGAAAATGTGCATGGTGGACCACCACACCGCGTCCCAGAATCCCTCGCCAAATTTATGGCCGATTGCCGCGACGTCCTTGTTCGCCGGCGCATAGAGGCCAAGGTCGAGCCCAACCGTGCCCAGCAGGATCACTCCGATCATGAGGACGAGCAGGACGGTAAACTGCGCCGTGAAACCGCGCGCGAAAAAAATATCGAGACGGTAAAGAGCGTGCGCGGCCAACTTTCTGCCGCTGAAAATCAGATTCTTCGCGGCGCTGTGTCGTAGCGGAAATATTCGAAGCCGGGGCAGACTGGCGCCATTATTAAATGGCGTGGATATGTCTTTTCTCTGTGACTTCATTTGCATTATGAGGAACGTTCCGCGAGATTCTACATCATGGAGCAAGCCCGAAGTGCGGTACCTAGGATTTCGTGGCCATCCTGGCCTGCCGCGGACTGTTTCGTGATAGCCTCACCGGGAATTATTCGTGTCAGTCTGATCAAGAGTCGGGCCGCAGATAAAATGAGCGAGACACAGCGGAGGACATTCCCGTTGCAACCGGAAACTCTTATAAATTAAAGGAGCCACATGCGTCACTTGATAATGGTGATGTTCCTCTTCACGGCCGCAGCCGTATCGTTTGCCGCCGGCTCACCCGATATATTGGTTGCGGTCCGGAACGGCGATCACTCGCAAGTTCACTCACTCCTTAGTGCGGGGGCCGACGTGAATACAGCGGACAGCGATGGCACGACGGCTTTGATGCATTCTGTGATCGAATCCGACACGAAAATGATGAAGCTCCTGATCGATCACGGCGCCAACGTCAACGCGAAAAACGCGGCCGATTCCACCGCACTGATGTATGCCGCGACCAATTTGGCGAAGACACGGCTCTTGTTCGATGCGGGCGCCGGCGTAAAGGTAAAAGGCAAGGGCGGCGCCACCTCGATGAGCGTCGCCCTCACAGCCGCCGGATCGACTCCCGTATTGAAACTTCTGACCAGCAAAGGCGCCCAGCCGGAAGACCGGCTCATGACGCTTGCTGCCGCAAATGGTGACCTTGAGGCAATTCAGTTTTTGCTCACTATAGGTGTGCGCGCTGGTGACGCTTCGAGCGCAACAGTGTCTGCCGCCACCACAGCCCGATGTGAAGCATGCGCGCGGCTGCTGGTGGAAAGGGGCGCGCCCGCCAATGGTCTTCGTCCGAATGGCGCCGCGTTGGCAACGTCCGGAGGAGGCGTGCTGAACGACACCGCAAAGAGAGCGATGCCCGGGCTCTCTCAATTTCTGCTCGATCATGGAGCGTCTTCGGAATCCAGGGACCGCGAGGGTTTTACTCTCCTGATGCAAGCTGTGCTTTCGATGGAACCGCCTCCGGCTCGCGACCTGATGATTGAGTGGCTGCTCTCGAAGGGCGCCGATCCCAATGCCAAAAACGATCGTGGTGATACTGCGTATCAACTTGCAGCGCGAATGGGCATCCCTTCCACTATGGAGCTCCTGGCAAAGGCCGGCGCAAAGCCAATTAAAGAAGAATGGCCCAAGCCTGCAGGAGGCGCTCCATCAGCGGAAGCGGCCGTGGAAAAGATTCTCCCGTTGATTGAAACCAGCGGCGAGCCTGTATTCAAAAACCGCTCCTGCGTTTCGTGCCACAACAACTCCCTTCCCGCGATGACGGCCGCCCTCGCACGTACAAAAGGTTTCGTCATCAATGAGGAGCAGGCGAATAAGGAACTGGGATTCGCTGTGGCGACCGACAGGCCATATCTCGAACCCATGCGTCTCGGCTCGACAATTGGTGGAGCCTCGAACACGCTCGGCTATACCCTCATGGGAATGGCGGCCGCAGGCTACCCGGCGGATGCATTGACCGATGCACATATTCACTACTTGTCGATCCACCAATCCCCGGACGGCGCGTGGAGAAACACGAGCTACAGACCTCCGGAAGAATACAGCGCGTTCACCACAACAGCGGTGGCCCTGCGCGCGATCAAACTCTATCCCCTTCCCGGACGGCGCGAGGAATTCGAAGGGCGCGTAACCCGTGCAAAACGATGGCTGCGTTCCGCGAAGGCCTACTCCGTAGAAGAACGATCCATGCAACTCAACGCGCTCGAGGACGCCGGCGTGAGTGCGTCTGAACGTGCACCGTTCGTGAAGGGATTGGAGGCGGTTCAGAATCCAGACGGAAGTTGGAGTCAGCTTCCGGGCATGCCCGGCGAAGCCTATGCCACAGGTGAAGCGCTTTACGCCTTACATGTTTCCGGAGACGTGACAACGAAAGACGCTGTGTACCAGAAAGGCGTGCAATGGCTATTGCGCAATCAACTCCCAGACGGCTCCTGGTTTGTGCCGACATTAGCCGTTCCCGTGCAACCGCACACTTTCGAGAGCGGATTCCCGCATGGGTGGCATCAATTTGCATCTGAGGCCGGATCGAGCTGGGCAGCGATGGCATTGCTCTTCACGCTCCCAGACAAGCGGTAGTAAGCCATAACAATTTCACTACCCCGGTCAGCGATTTTTTACTATCGTCTCGTCATGCGATTACTGGGGATCATTGCGTTGTTTCTCGGCTCAGTGGGACAGATCGGGGCGCAGACTCGGAATCTCGATATCTATTGGATTGATGTCGAGGGCGGGGCGGCCACGCTGATTGTGTCGCCTTCGGGCGAGTCCATGTTGATTGACGCCGGCTGGGTGGTCGACGGCCGGGACGCAAAGCGAATCTCCGATGTCGCCCGGCAGGCGGGACTGAAGAAGATCGACTACTTTATCCTCAGCCATTATCACGGTGACCATGCGGGCGGAATTCCAGCACTGGCAAAAATGATTCCGATCGAGAAGTGTTTCGATCGCGGTGATTTCGTGGAGCCTGCGAATCAGCAATGGCGCGATTCGTACATGAGCGCGTGCGCGGCCAGCAGAACTATCCTGCACGCCGGGGACGCCCTTCCGCTGAAGGGCGTTCGGATCGCTGTGGTCGCCTCAAACGGGAAGCTGCTGGCGAAACCAATAAAAGGAGCAGGCGCCCCCAATCCCCTGTGTGCCACCGCGGAAAACAAGCCGCCGGACGTTCCTGAGAACCAACTCATGATTGGAACGCTCTTCACTTACGGCAAGTTCAAGTTCCTCGACCTGGCCGATCTCGATTGGGAGAAGGAAATGGAGCTGACCTGCCCGGTCAACAAACTGGGTCAGGTCTCGATCTGGCAGGCTGGCCGGCATGGAGCACTCGACGGCGCTGGAGCGCCGGGATTTCTGTATGCCATCAAGCCTCAGGTCGCAATCGTGAATAATGGACCCCGGAAGGGTCTTGGCGGCCCTTCGCCCGGCTCACAAAAAGCACAGTACGTCCATTACGAACGAATAGCAAAAACGCCCGGAATCGAGGGCATCTGGCAACTGCACCTCTCGCTGTTGGATATGGCCAGGGATCACAACACCGCGGAAAACATGATCGCGAATTTCGAGGACACCGCGGAGTGCCAGGGCCATTGGATAAAGGCCTCAGTCGCACAGAATGGGACGTTCACGGTCACAAACAGCCGGAATGGGTTCAGCAAGACTTACACCGCCCGCTGAGCCCCAGGGTTGTTGGACATGATCAACAGATCAGAAAAATCTCCGGACGGGTACTGAGAATCCTGGAAGAACCGGCTCCGCCGTGATCGTGTCTGTCGAAGAAAGCTGCTGAGTTTCAGTGAGAGAACGATAGATAGTGACGGTCTGGCGAACCGGATCGATGAGCCACACGATCGGAACGCCATTCTCAAGGAACTCTCCAATTTTCCTTCCCAGCTCCTTTAAGCTGTCACTCGGAGATAGCACCTCCACCGCCAGATCCGGTATGACTTCACCGAATGTTTCCGGGGAACGGCCTTCGGGCAACTTGGCCATACTGACATACGTGACATCGGGCGACCGCACGTTGCCATTTGGGAATGCAATACCGACATCACTGGCGTAGACCTTGCCGACAGGATTCTTTTGAAGAAACTCCCAGATCAGACCGCCGATATTGATGGCAACTTCCGAATGCCGCATTCCGGCAGGGCTCACGACAATCTCCCCATCGACGAGCTCATACTTGTTGCCATCCTTCGGCGTGTTGAAAAGATCTTGGAGAGTTGCAGAACCTTTGATCGTCATTGTTGTCATTGTAACGCCACCACCACTTCATCCGGTAGCGCGCTGCACGTAGCGGTCCTCGCGGAAACGTGCGTAACGCGACACTCCAGGGAGACTTTGCATGGCAAAGCTCGACTAATTGTCGCGAATGTCACAGAAATGGCGACAAATGCTCCAGCACGCTATCCTTACGCGAGGAGGACAGCCATGAGAACGACGTCAAAGGACCGATCGGAGCGGGAATGGAAAAATGTGGGAGCGGTTGCGGGCAATGGTTTGCTTCACCGGCGCGCGTTTCTTCGTGGCGGGGCCGCGCTGGCGGGGGCGATGACGGGTTACACGCTGGTTCCATCCGCATCGGCGCAGCAGCTCACCGATGATCCGTGGAGCCTCGCGCCGGGCGCCACTGTGCCGGATTACGGCACGCGGTCTCGATTCGAAAGAGACGTTGTTCGCACGCTCAGCAACCCCCAGGGCGAGCCGCGCAACCAGCACGCGCGCACGCCGCACCATCTCCTCAACGGCACGCTCACGCCCAACAGCATGCACTTCGTCATTTCGCATGCCGGCGACCCCGACATCGATCCGGACAAGCACCGCCTGGCGATCCACGGCCTGGTAAAGCAGCCTCTGGTCTTCACGCTGGATGCGCTTGCACGATATCCGATGGCGTCGCGCATGTCGTTCATCGAGTGCGGCGGCAACAGCGCGCCGCTGTTTTCCAAAGAGCCCATCCAGGCGAACGTGCAAGCGCTGCATGGACTCGTCTCCTGCGCCGAGTGGACCGGCGTCAAGCTCTCCACATTGCTCGAGGAGACCGGCATCGATCCGAAAGCGAAGTGGCTGATTGCCGAAGGAGCGGACGCCCCGCACCTGAGCCGCAGCGTGCCGCTGGCCAAGGCCCTGGACGACGCCATGATCGCGCTCTATCAGAACGGCGAGCGGCTCATGCCGGGGAACGGCTATCCGATGCGATTGCTCCTCCCCGGCTGGGAAGGCAACATGAACATCAAATGGCTGCGGCGGATCCAGCTTACAGACTTGCCCGGCATGAGCTACTACGAGTCCAAGATCTACGCGCCGGTCCTGCCGGGCGGAAAGGCGTATCAATTTTATTTCCTCCAGGAAGTCAAATCCTTCATCACTCACCCCTCGCCCGGCCTTGTCATGAAGGGGCCCGGCTTCTATGAGATTTCCGGCGTCGCCTATTCGGGGAACGGCCGCATCTCAAAGGTTATGGTGTCCGCCGACGGCGGCCGGAGCTGGGCGCAAGCGGCGCTGCAGGAGCCCGTGCAGAGCAAGGCATTCACGCGATTCCGCGTGCCGTGGCGGTGGGACGGCGGCGCTGCAGTATTGCAAAGCCGTGCCTGGGACGAGGCCGGCTACGCGCAGCCAACCCGAGCCGAGTTCGTGGCTGTGCGCGGCGAGACCACACGGGTTCCAGCCGTGACCGGATTCCCCAACGAGCACTACAACGCCATCACCAGTTGGGCGATCGAGCGCAGCGGGGAGGTGAAGCATGTATACGCGTAAGCTTCGAGGATACCTTGCCGCGCTCATGCTGGTTCTCAGTGCGAGAGCCGCTTTTGCCCAAGCGCCCAACCTTGGAAAGCCGCTCACTCCAGCCGAGATCGCCGCATGGGACATCAACATTCTACCGGACGGCGCCGGCCTCCCGCCCGGCAGCGGTACGCCCGCCGAGGGTGCTCGCATCTACTCGGCAAAATGCTCGGCGTGCCATGGGGAAAACGGCAAAGGCGGCGCCAATGCGCGGTTGGTTGGGGGCGACCCGATCAAGGATATGGAGTCGGAGAAAACCATCGCCAACTTCTGGCCCTTCGCGACGACGCTCTTCGATTACATTCGCCGTGCGATGCCATGGCGGCAACCGAGATCGCTCGCCAACGACGAAGTCTACGCGCTGACCGCTTACATTCTGTCGCTCAACAGACTCATCGGCGAAAACGAAACGATGAACGCGCAGACGCTGCCCAAAGTGCGGATGCCGAATCGTAACGGTTTCATCATCCGATTCCCGGACAGGTTGTAGCCCGGGCGGAGATCACAGCCACGGATTGAACGGATTGAACGGATGGGCCACCGGAACAGTCTGATTTTCGGCCTATCCGTTAAATCCGTTCAATCCGTGGCTGTGATCCCTTTGTTCTGACAGTTGTGACAAGTGCGTCAGACGAGTTCCTATGCGCTCAGGGCACGCACCGGATCCACGAGAGTGGCGCGGCGAGCGGGCAGGATGCAGGCGGTAAGGGCAACGGCAGCCATACCGATCATTGCGATGCCGATCACCCACGGATCGGTTGGGCGAATTCCGTACAATTGATCAGCCACCAGTCTTTGCAGCCCGGCGGATGCGGCGAAACCCAGAACCAGCCCAATCGCAATAAGAATCATGCCTTCGCCAAGAACGAGCCTGAAAATGCGGGCGCTCGTGCCGCCCACGGCAATACGGATCCCGATCTCGCGCGTGCGCTGGCTCACGAGGTAGGCGAGGACGCCATAAATTCCGATCGCTGAAAGAAACAGCGCAATAGCGCCAAAGACAAGAGCGAGCAGCATCGCGGCTCGCCGCGGCATGAGAGACGAGTCCGTCAATTCCGCCATCGTACGAATGTCAAAGACCGCGATCTGCGGATCGAGTTTGGCGATTTCAACACGAACCTGGCGGAGAATGGTAGCCCGATCCAGCGGCGACTTGATCGCGAGAGTCGCAAAGCGCGACACCTCCTGCGTAAATGGAAAGTAGTACGCGCCGACGGTCGTGTTGCCTGTAATGTCGTCCATGTGGATTTCGGCAACGACACCGACGACCGTCATCCACTGAGTGTGCTCATCAACCTTCAGCAGATCGTTCGGATCGCCCGGATTTCGCATATGCCGCCCGATCGGGTCGCTGTCCGGCCAGAATTTTCGCGCAAGCCGTTCATCCACGATCACGGTTCGAGGAGCCGTTTCGATATCTGAGGCATTGAAAAAGCGTCCGCGTTTCAACTTTGCGCCGATCGCCTCGAAGTAGCCCGGCGTCACGCGCACCCGCATCGGAGAAATCAGCGATTCGCCCGGCTTCATTACGTAGTCTTCCGCAAGAATGACGCTGTCGCTATGGTTCCCTCCAAACGGAATCATGGTGGTTGCGCCGGCTGATGTGACCCCGGGAATGGCGCGGATCGCTTCGACCGTGCGCATCATGAAGGCACGGACCTCCTGATCTCCCGCATATTGGGTACCCGGTACAACAATGGAGACGGTGGAAACGCCTTCCCCTTTGAACCCGGGATCGATCGCAAGGAGTTGCCGGAAGCTCGCCAGCAACAGTCCTGCGCCGATGAGAAGCAGGAACGCGAATGCAACCTGCGCCACAACCATTGCGCGACGAATGGCGCGTCTCTTTCGACCGCCGGTTCCCGAGCGTCCTTCTTCCTGGAGAACCGAAGCAAGGTTGATTCTGAACAGATCCAGAACGGGCACGAGTCCAATCATGAGTCCAACAATGAGTGCGACAACAAGCGCGAAAAGAAGAACACGAGCGTCCATATGGATCTCGGCCGCACGCGGGATGCGATCGAGACCGATCGATCCGAGCCCCCGGATCGTCAGCGCGGAGAGGAATAGCCCTGCTGCGCCACTGGTTAAGGCGAGGATCAGGCTCTCGGTAATCAGATAACCGGCAACCTGCCCCCGACTGGCGCCCAGCGCCACCCGCGTTGCCAGGTCTTTCTTTCGCAGTGTCGAACGCGCGAGCACCAGATTTGCGATATTGACGCCGCCAATCAGCAAAACAAAAGCAGCTCCGGCCCACAGTAGATACAACGTCCCTTTCACCTTCCGCACCATCGTGTCTTGAAGCCGGGTTAACCGCGTGTGGAAACCGGCATTGATCAACAGTTCTTTCCACTTCGGAAAACGATCGAGATTTGCCTTGTTCAGAGCGTTCACCTGCGCTTGCGCCTGCTCGAGCGTTGCGCCCGGTTTGAGCCGTCCGACATTGAACCAACTGTTGCCGTGGCGAGATTCATCAGACTTCTGTTTGGGGGTGAAGGCCAGCGGGGTCCAGAGGCGAACGTCCGGATCCACAAAGAGAAAATTCCTGGGCATCACTCCGACAACGCTGAATGGCCTGCCATTGATCTTCAGCTCACGCCCAAGCACCTTCGGATCGCCGCCATAAAGCTGCTGCCAGAGTCCATAGCTCAGCAGAACCTGCTGCTCGTTGCCGATTTCGCCCTCGGTGTCCAGAAAGATTCGGCCAAGAACCGGAGCCACGCGCAGAAGGCGGAATAGTGACGGCGTCGCAGACATCCCTGCAATTCGTTCGGCTGTGCCATTCAAATCGATGGTCCCGCCACCCGAAAAGTTGTACATGGCCTGCTCTTGAAACGCCGGCACCGCTTTCAGCCGGTCGTAGTAGTCCGGCACGCCGCTATTCGTGGAGTCGTCGGAGCCGGCATTCGGGTACTGGTTGGACATCAATAAAATGTTGTCTGCTTCGGGTACAGGCAGCGGCCGCAACAAGACGGAATCGACAATTGTAAAAATGGCCGTGTTTGCGCCTATACACACCGCCAGTGTAAGAGTCGCAGTTGCCGCGAAGCCCCGGTCTTTCCAGAGAAGCCTGGCAGCGATCCTGATGTTGCGAAGCAGAGTTTCCATAACCGTAATTCCCCGTACGCGAATGGCTCCGGAAATGTTCCCTTTGATATACGGGAGTGTCAAACCGGAGGCAGCCACAAAAAACACAAAACATGACACAAAAATCACACAAACCATCGTTGCAACATCTTTTTTGTGCTTCCTGGGTCGTCATTATGTGTTTTTGTGGCCAGTTCCCTCCCATTGGGCGCCGGTAATCCTTTACTTGGAACCATCCTGAGGGCAAAATTAGCAGCATTAGCATCGATTGGTTTTGGACCGCAACGTAGGAAACATTGCAAATGCACTGTTTTAGCAACAGGATCATGGCGCTCTTTGTCTGCGGTTGCATCGCAGTGATTCTGTTGAGCGGCCAGAGCTCGGCCCGCCAGGCGCAACCCGCTCAGGCCGGCGCCGCCTCCACCACACCCAGGGCAGTCCTCGATCAGTACTGCATCACTTGCCATAGCAAGGCGCTGCACACCGCCGGCGTTGATCTGGAAAGCATTGACTTGGCGAATCCAGGAGCGCATGCCGAAGTCCTGGAAAAAGTCATCCTAAAGCTTCACGCGGGTTCGATGCCCCCACAGGGGAGGCCTCGTCCCGATCCGGCAACGTACCGAGCGGTAGCGAGCTCGTTGGAGCGCGATATCGATCGCGCATGGGAAGCCCATCCGAATACTGGACGGCTCGCCGCGGTGCATCGCCTCAATCGCGCGGAATACAACAATGCGATTCGCGACCTGCTTGCTCTTGACATCAACGTGAAACCGTTGCTGCCTGGCGACGAAACTGCCGACGGCAGCTTTGATAATTTCGCCGATTCGCTTTCGATCTCGACGGCGCACCTCGAACGATATATGTCGGTCGCGCGTCAGGTGACGCGGCTTGCGGTGGGCCTTCCTCCAACAAGTCCGGCGATCGAGACATTCGCTATTCCCTTGCACGTGCTTCAGGACGACCGGCAGGCCGAAGACCTTCCATTTGGATCGCGGGGCGGCATCGCCATCAGCCATGATTTTCCGGTCGATGGCCAGTACCTCGTGAAAGTTCGCCTGCAGCGGCAGTATCAGGATTACCTCAAAGGCATGGGATGGCCGCAGCAGCTCGACATCCGTCTCGATGGCGCGCTGTTGAAACGTTTCAGCGTCGGAGGAAAGGCGACGGGCCGGGCTGCAGCGGCCAGTTACGCCGGCGACGGTGAACCCGGCTTTGCCGGCGATGACTCGTGGGAAAAGTACATGCAGATCGGCGGAGACGCCGGCCTCGAGATTCGTGTCCCGGTTCAGGCGGGCCCCCACATCGTTGGCGTTTCGTTCGTGAGAGAAATGTGGGAACCCGAAGGCCTTCCGCAACCGCAGCAGCGCGGCCGCGTCATCACCAACGATCAGGTGTACATGGATTTTGCGAACGTGGGCGCGGTCCAGATCGGCGGCCCTTACCAGGCTGCCGGAGTCGCAAAGGACACGCCCAGCCGCCGCGCGATTTTTATCTGCCAGCCGAAGGCCGCTGCTGAAGAGCGCGCATGCGCCACGAAGATCCTTACCAGGATGGAGCGGCTCGCGTATCGCCGCCCGGTGTCGAGCCGGGATGTCCAGACGCTCGCCGAGTTTTTCGATTCGGGCCGCAGCGACGGCAAGAGCTTCGATGCCGGAATTCAATTCGCTCTCGAACGCATGCTGGTCGATCCGGACTTCCTCCTGCGCGTCCATAAGGATCAAAACAGTTCTCACCTCAGCGATATCGAGATCGCCTCGCGCCTGTCCTTCTTCCTGTGGAGCAGCATCCCGGACGATCACCTGCTTACGCTCGCCGAACAGGGACAGTTGTCGAACCCGCAAATCCTCGAAAAGGAAGTGCGGCGAATGCTGGCCGACCCGCGCGCCATCGATGCGCTCGTCAATAACTTCGCCGCCCAATGGTTGAATCTGCGCCGCGTTGAGGAAGTCGTGGTTGATCCTGAGCGTTATCCCAACTACGACTTGAGTCTCCTCCAGGGATTCCAGCGGGAAACGGAACTGTTTGTCGGGAGCACCATTCGCGAGGATCGCAGCATCGTGGATCTCCTGAACGCGGATTACACGTTCGTCAACGAACGGCTCGCGCGGCATTACGGAATCCCTGGAATTTATGGCAGCCGCTTCCGCAGGGTCACGCTTCCGAATCACGATCAGCGCGGCGGTTTGCTGGCAATGGGAGCGTTACTGGCGACCACGTCGTATCCGGATCGCACGTCGCCGGTGTTACGCGGAAAATGGCTGCTGAACAATATCTTCGGCCTGCCTATCCCACCGCCTCCTCCCGGAGTGGACACGAACCTGACCGAAAACAAACCCGGCGCCGCACCGAAGACGATACGCGAGCGGCTGGCGCAACACCGGCAGAATCCAACTTGTAACAGTTGTCATTCGGTGATCGATCCGCTTGGGTTCGCGTTGGAGAATTTTGACGTCATCGGCGGATGGCGCACAATTGACGAAGCGGGCAGGCCGGTCGATTCGAGCGGCGCCACGCTGGGCGGCAAAACCATTGAAGGGCTTTCCGGACTGCGCTCGCTGTTGCTCGACGAGCCCGAGCAGTTTCCGCGCACGGTCACGGAAAAACTTATGGCCTATGCCCTTGGCCGAAGAGTCGAGTACTACGATGAGCCGGCGATCCGAAAGATCGTTCGAGACGCGGCGGCGCAGAACTATCGCTGGTCGTCGCTGATTCTGGGACTGGTGAAGAGCCGCACGTTCTTACTGTAGCGGCGGTCTATGTAGGTACAATGAATTATGGGGTGTGTTACACCCCGCCTTTCCAAGGCGGGGTGGCTGCGCCCTCAAGAAGATGTTGCGAAGCCACCATATCTGGCGCAGACGGGGCGGTTGGTGACTTCGAAGAATCGGAGCGCTCCGTGTTCAGTTTAAAAAAGGAGACGAAATGACGTTCCTCACGAAATCGTTGCCACGACGCACTGTCCTGAAGGGACTGGGCGCGACTCTCGCGCTGCCGTTTCTGGACGCGATGCTCCCTGTCGCCCGGGCAGCCGCGAAGCCGGTATCAAGATTCCAGGCGTTCTATACGCCGAATGGAATGGCGATGGAGTACTGGTCGCCGAAGAGCGAAGGAACCGCGTTTGAGTTGTCTCCGATTCTGGAACCGCTGGAGCCATATCGAAATCAGATGCTGGTGTTGTCAGGCATCAAGTCGAGCTGGAACTACATCCACGCCGGCGCATCCGGATCATTCCTGACGGGAACGCCACGCGGCGGCAAGAACGAAATCGAAATCATAGCGGACGTGTCGATCGACCAGATGCTTGCGCGGCACTTCGCCAGCGAGACGCAGGTGGCGTCGCTCGAGCTTTCGATGGATGTGCCGGCCAACGCGGGCGCGTGCACCGGCAACCTGAGTTGCGCCTACACGCACACGCTTTCGTGGCGCAGCCCGACGCAGCCATTGCCGACGGAATGGAACCCACGCGCCGTATTTGAACGGTTGTTTGGCGATAGCGGAAGCACCGATCGCGGAGCGCGCGAAGCGAGATTGCGTCAGCACAAGAGCATTCTCGACTCGGTGACGGATAAGCTCGCAAGCCTGAAGAAAGAACTCGGCCCCCAGGACCAGACCAAGGTCAACGAATACACCGATGCGGTTCGCGACGTTGAACGGCGCATTCAACGAGCGGAAGAACAGCGAGACATCGAGCTGCCGACGATCGAGCAGCCGCAGGGCGCGCCTGCGGTTTTTGAAGATCACCTCGCGCTGATGCTCGACCTGCAGGTCCTCGCTTTCCAATCGGATCTGACCCGCGTGATTTCGTTCATGATTTCCAAGGAACAGAGCGCGCGGCCGTATCCACAGATTGGCGTGCCCGAGGCGCACCATCCGCTGTCGCACCACGACGACCATCCGGAACTGGTCGAGAAGATGTCGAAGATCAATCGCTATCACGCGCAATTGTTTTCTCAGTATCTGGCCAAGCTGCGCGCAACCCCCGACGGCGACGGCTCACTGCTGGATCACATGATGATTCTCTATGGCGCGGGCATTTCCAACAGTACGCGCCACTCGGGCGACAACCTGCCGCTTCTGATCATGGGCGGCGGCACGGGACGGCTTAAAGGCGGACGGCACATCAAGTATGCGGACAAGCCGTCGAACGCCAACCTGCTCGTGACGCTGATGGATAAAATGAACTTCCCTGTCGAAAAGGTCGGCGGCAGCACGGGCAGACTTTCGCTGGATACGTTGCCGGGAATTTAATCGCGTATGAAAAGAAATCTCTTCTGTGTCTTTGTGTCTCTGGGGTTGCTGATCGCCGCCGGGACGGCCTTCGCCGCAAATCGCCCGCCAGTCGTCGACGCGGCGAAAAACGGTGATAAAGACACCCTTCGCGCGCTCCTCCAGAAAGGCGCGAGCGTCAACGCCGCCGAAGGAGACGGCAGCACGGCGCTTCACTGGGCAAGCTATCGCGACGATATCGAAACCGCCGATCTGTTGATTCGCGCGGGCGCAAAAGTGAACGCGGCCAACGATCTTGGCGTTACGCCTCTGTGGACCGCCAGCCAGAATGGAAGCGAGGCAATGGTCCGCCGCCTTCTGGAAGCCGGAGCCAATCCCAATGCGGCGCTGCTCGCCGGCGAGACTCCCGTGATGGTCGCTTCACGCACGGGAAATCCTAAAGTCGTCGAGCAATTACTCGCACGGGGCGCCAACGTGAATGCGCACGGCTCGCGCGGACAAACGGCGCTGATGTGGGCGGTGTCGGAGAAGCATCCGGATGTCGTAAAGGTATTGATCGCACACGGCGCCAACATTCAGACCCGTTCGGATTCCTGGAGCCAGGTCATGGCCGTGGAGCCCCATGGTTACCTTCCCTATAACCGGGACATCCCGGCCGGTAACGAAACCGCATTGCTGTTTGCCGCTCGCGCGGGGGATCTCGCTTCTGCGAAACTACTCGTGGCCGCGGGCGCCAAAGTGAACGACGTTGATGCCTGGGGCGTCAGCGCCACGACTCTTGCCGCGCACTCCGATTACCGGGACGTCGTTGAATTCCTGCTCGACAAAGGCGCTGATCCTAACGCGGCGGCGGCCGGCTTTTCGGCGTTGCACGACGCGATCATGCATCGCGATGAACAACTGGTGGGCGCTCTCCTCGATCACGGCGCCGACGCGAACGCTCCGCTCCGGACATGGACACCCAATCGCCGGTCCGCTAAAGACTTCTATTTCGCGCCCGAACTCGTGGGAGCGACTCCAGTCTGGCTGGCAGCCCGTTTCGCCGAACCCGGAGTCATGCGCCTTCTGTTGAAGCACGGCGCTGATCCCTTGTTCGTTCATCATAGCGACAAGGTGGTGGAAGGGCGGGGAGGCGAGATGTTTCAACACCGCAACGAGGTTGTCACCACTCTGATGGCGGCGGCCGGAATGGGCGGCGGTGAGGCCTGGACTCTACCGGAGCGTAGCGAGCGCGAAGCCCTTACACTCGAGGCGGTGAAGCTCGTTGCCGAACTTGGCGTCGACGTCAACGCCGCCAACACTGACGGGCGCACGGCGCTCGACGCCGCACGAACGCTGAAGTTCGATTCCGTCATCAAGTTTCTCGAAGGGAAAGGCGCCAAACCCGGCACACCCAGACGCGCCCTCCCTACACCCGCAGATCGGCGCTGAGGGTCTGCTCGGCATTAAACACAAAGACACCAAGAAAACCGGCAACAAAGACTTATTGCCGGTTTTCTTGGTGCCTTTGTGTCTTGGTGTCTTTGTGTTTAATGGATGTGTTCCCAGTTCAGAATGACCTTGCCGCTGTTGCCGGAACGCATGACGCGGAAGGCCTCTTCAAACTCCGCATAGCTGAAACGATGGGTGATGACCGGCCGTATGTCCAGGCCCGACTGGAGCAGGACCGTCATCTTGTACCAGCTCTCGTACATTTGACGGCCGTAGATTCCTTTGATGGTCAGCATGTTGAAAATGACTTCGCGCCAGTCGATCGCAATCTCCGTCGACGGAATTCCCAGGATGGCGATTCGTCCGCCGTGTGCCATGTTATGCAACATGTCGCGAAGGGCGGACGCGTTGCCGGACATCTCCAAACCCACATCGAAGCCTTCCTTCATATCCAGCTTCTTCTGCGCATCGGCCATCGATGTGCGGCTGACATCGATGGCCAGGTCGACTTTGACCTGCTTCGCCAACTCCAGACGATACTCATTCACGTCCGTGATCACGACGTAGCGCGCGCCCGCATGCCGCGCGACTGCGGCCGCCATGATTCCGATGGGGCCGGCGCCCGTTACGAGAACGTCCTCTCCCAGAACCTCGAACGTCAGGGCGGTGTGTACGGCATTGCCGAAAGGATCGAAGATGGCAGCGGCATCGCGGTCCACGTTGGGATCGTGACGCCATAGATTGGCCATCGGCAGCGCGATGAGTTCCGCAAAACAGCCGGGCCGGTTCACGCCGACTCCCGATGTGTGTGCACACAGATGACGCCGGCCGGCCATGCAATTGCGGCATCGTCCGCAAACCACGTGTCCTTCGCCGGAGACCAGCTCGCCGGGATGAAAGTCGTTGACGTTGGAACCCACTTCAACAATCTCGCCAACAAACTCATGACCAATGGTCATGGGCGCCGCAATCGTTTTGCGGGCCCAATCGTCCCAATCGTAGATGTGAACGTCGGTACCGCAGATTCCCGTGCGCATGACGCGGATAAGCACGTCGTTGATGCCGATGGCGGGTTCGGGAACATCCTGCAGCCACAACCCCGGTTCAGAATGCGCTTTGACTAAAGCCTTCACCAGAAAATGGTAGTCCATCCCGGGGGCTGACCGCCGGAAAAAAGGAACTTCAGTCACGCCTCCGGTGGCTGGTGAGAAATCAGTCAACTCGCCGGCAATCTTTTCACCTTGAGGCGAAGCCCGGTTTCGTGGCGAATTTTAGACAGGTCGGCCGGAGACGCCTTAAATTTTCCGTAACCTGACGCCAGCTATATCAGTAGACCGGTGTAGGGCTTGGACTTGCGGTCCCGGTAAGATATGATGCGCACACCAAGTCTCAGGAGGAACGATTTTGATGAGGCATAGGAACTTTTTGACCATTGCGATCGGCATCATGCTCGCAGTCGCGGCCGTGTACAGTCAGCACACGCCGGCTGCAAAATTTGATTTGACCAGGCCGCTGACATTAAAAGGAACGGTCACCCAGATTGACTGGGCAACGCCTTACGTCCATGTTCTCATGAAGGTGCCGGGTACGGGCACATCGCGTCCCACTCTGTGGGCGGTGGAATTGGACAGCTCCATCGTCTTATCCCAAAAAGGATGGAGCGAGGCATCACTGCCACTCGGAGAGACGATCACCGTTCAGGGATTCGCCGCCCGGGACAAGAGCAATCAGATCTCCGGCAATTCGATCACGAATGGCGCCGGGAAAAAACTTTTTGCCGGGACGAACGGCACGATCCCCCCGCGAGCTGTGGCATCAGGTCCGGCGCCGCGCTGGCCCAGTGGACAGGTACGATTGGGACCGCCGCCGGGTCAGACCGGATATTGGGGAAATCCCAGCCGGACTTCCCTCGTGCAGGCTGGAGCGAATGTGGAAATGGATGCCTACGGCCTCCTGAAAAACATCGCCGACGTCGACAAGGTCGCGCCTATGCAGAAATGGGCGCGAGACCTGTACGAGTTGCGCCAGCGCAATTTCCTGAAAGACGACCCGATGTATCTGTATTGCAAGCCACCCGGAGGACCGCGATATTACGAGCAGATTTACGGATTTCAGTTTGTTGAAGATCCCGACTTCAGCCGCATCTGGATCCTGGCCGGTGGCGGTAACCGCAATCGGCGGGAAATCTGGACCGATGGACGCAAACAGGAAGGCCAGATCAACGGTGACGCGGACAACCCACTCTATTACGGCCGCGCGGTCGGCCATTGGGAGGGTGACACGATGGTCGTGGATCTGAAGGGTTTTAATGAGAAATTCTGGTTCGACAACGGCGGTCTGCCGCACACCGAACAACTGCATCTGATCGAGAAATTCACGCGCACGGATATGAAGAGCATGAAGTACGAAGTTACTATCGAGGATCCGGGCGCATATACGAAACAGTGGACCAGCAGCTGGACGCTTGAATGGATCCCCGGCCAGGAGACTCCGTATTTCCTGTGCCAGGATAACCGGCCATAATTCTTAAATGAAAAGGGAGGGTTCGAACGTGAGAATCCGGAATATGAATTACGTTTTAGTAGCGATAGCCGCGATCGTTGTGACGCTCGCGCTGACAATGCCTGGCTTCAGCCAGGCCCCTGCGGCACCGGCGGGACAGGGAGGACAAGGCGGCGGCCAGGGGCGCGGCGGTGGTGGCCGCGGCGGCGGCCGTGGCGCGAATGCAGCGCCTGCACTACCCACTCCGCGCAAGCCTAATGGACAACCTTACATCGGTGACGCTCCCGGAGAAAAGCCGGGCCGCTGGAATGGCGGGCCGACGACCTTGCCCCAGGGCATCCTCGAAAAAATTCCATTTCAGCCGTGGGCCAGAGCCGTCTACGACCAACGCCAGATCGACCAGTTCGAGCCGCACACGCGTTGCAAGGCTTCCGGCGTCTCCAGGCAGTTCTCCACGCCATATGGCACGGAGTGGGTGGAGATTCCCGATCTTCAACGCATTTACATCATGGATATGGGCGGCCCGAATTCCTATCGCATCATCTATATGGACGGCCGGTCCCATCCTGCGAACCTCACTCCGACCAATTACGGACATTCCATCGGCCATTGGGAAGGCGATACGCTGGTCGTCGAAACTGTCGGTTTGAACGAAAAGTTCTGGATGGATACACGAGGCACTCCACACACCCAGCAGTTGAAGTTCACCGAGCGCGTCACCCGCACGGACATGAATACGCTGCAATATCAGGCAACGATCGATGATCCAGGCGCTTATACGGCTCCCTGGACAACCAGCGTCTTTTCGTTACGGCGGGGTCCCAATTCGGATCCATTCGAATACCTTTGCCAGGACAACAACCATGGTCCGGAATTGATGCTGGGCAGCCAATCCGAGATCGACAACACGAAATTCTTCGTACCATAAAGCGATCGCTCTGGAGGCATGAAGTAGGATGCGAATGATATCTGCGCGTTTGTTTATTCTTCTGGCGGTCGTTCTTACGCTGACGGTAACGGCCATCGCCCAGGAAGGACATCCCTTGACCGGAACATGGTACGGGGACTTTGGAATGACGCCGAGTCAGCGGAATGACCTCACGGTCGTCATGAAGTGGGACGGTCAACAGACGACCGGGATCATCAATCCCGGTCCCAACGCCGTTCCGATAAAGCTTGCGAGACTCGATACAACGCTGGGCAAACCCGGAAACCGGGGAACGCCGGCCCAGGGAGCCACTCCCGCCGTGCCGGCAACCGCCGCCACACCGTCAATATTCATGGTTCACTTTGAAGCCGACGCCAAGAACAAGGCGGGCGGCATGGATCACTTCGTTTTCGACGGCAAAATCCAGAACCCCGTCGCGGGCAACCGCACGATCACGGGCACCTGGACTTGTGGGACCACGAAAGGCGATTTCCGCCTTCGCCGAACGTAAGCGCAGTCACAAGAAAGCACAAGAGACACAAAAGGGACGGAATCTTAGTTTCCGTCCCTTTTGTGTTTCTTGTGCTTTTTTGTGGCCGCTTCTTCCCCTATGGCTCCTGGACTGCAGGGTTGGACGAACCTGCCCACAGCCGCTTCCCGTCAGAGAACGTGACGCTTGACACATTCGCCGTAGGTGAGCCATTCCGTGCCTGCCAACCGCTGACGACGAGCACCGTGCCTGCGGGCAGGTCTTCCTTCCGCCACCCGCGGCGGATCAACCCATTCGCCGCGGATGTCTCCAGAGCCCAATTCACAACCTTGCCATCCGGCCCCACGACGTCGATATAGATCCAGCCGTGGGGGTTGGACCACTTCATCTGTGTGACTTTGCCTGTCAGCTTGATTGGCTTGTTCTGGTCGAACTCGGCAGTAAACGAGTGATGTGCGACGGCCGGAGCCGCGGCGGCTAATACAACGACTATAATGGCAATTCCGCAAATAGTTCTCATGTACTACTTCTCCTTGTTCTGCTTGGCCCGGGCTTGGTCCCTGGCGTCTTTCAGACCCTGCAAATCTCCGTTGTCCTCGTGACACGCAACTTCGAGGACCTCGTCCTGCTGCCGTCTCAACCTGATCTCAATTGTCCATGGACGCGAGTACACAACCGGGTCCGACACTGTAGCCCGATAAGTAAGGTTATCCGCATCAATCGGGGTGAAGCGCTCGACAACGTGCTCGGTGTAGCTAACAATCTCTCCGACCTCGTTCAACCAGGCTTTGCCGTTGAAATTCGTGGTGTCGACGACCAGGGTATCGCCTTCCCAATGACCCACAGAATCACCTTGCCAGAGCCGGATGTTGTCGGCAATATGCGGGCGGCCGTCGAGAGGAATCGTTCGCCACGACATTCGCTCGAACAACAGGACCACATATCCCGGTGGCTGAAGAATCTGGTACGGAGACGGCGTATACATCGACCGCGGGACTCCGGCGACAAAACAGTGTGCGGTCGGATCTTCGTATCCGTGCTCCGGAAGTTCCCGGATGACTCTCTCGGTTTTCGCCCAGGGCAGGTATGGCAGTTTCCCGTCCGCAGGATCGACCACGACACCCCGGGTACCCGGTGTCAGGAAATCCTTATCGTGGCGTTCGAGACCATAGTTGGCCCCGCCGGCATCGGCCCCATACATACCGGTCAGGTCCGGTTTGCCGTCTGCCATTCGCCGGACGGGTCCGGGTTTCGGCGCGGCCTGACCAGCAGCCTGCCCCCGCGCACCCTGACCACGCGCGCCCTGGGCCATCGCCACCGGCGGCACAAGCAATAGGAACAAGGCGAAGGCGAAAGCAGCGCTACCTCTCTTCATTTGATCACTCCAGTCGGAACTACAGGCTCTCCCGGTTTGGGATACCAGGTATGTGGATCGCGCTCGAAAGCGCCGCTGGCCTCCTCGGCCTCAGCCTGACACTGATACTCGAAAATCCGATCCATGTCTTTCTGCCGATACAGCGGCATGCTGATCTTCCAGGGTTTCGTGAAGACTTTCAGATCCTGGATGGTGACTTCATATTGAAGGGTGTCGGTATCGAGAAGCGTGTATCGCTCGACCAGGTGAAGAGCATCGCTGTGAAAATTCCCGGCCATGTCGAACCACGTGCGGTCGTTGTGATTCGCGACATCGACCACCAGCGTGTCGCCTTCCCAGTGACCGCGAGAGTCTCCCATCCAGAAGTCGACTCCGGAGCGGCCGGCCTTTCCATTGGTATAGATCAGGCGGAAAACCTGGGACCACTCAAAGGTCATTGCGAGGTGCTCCGCCGTCTGAAAAATCTGAAACGGAAAATCCAGGTACATGATCCGCGGGACGCCAGGCATGAAGCAACTGGCGAGCGGGTCGGCCGTCGCCCGGTTGGTAAAGTTCTCGACCTTTTTCGCGGCAGCCCACGGCTGATAGGGAATCTCGCCGCCTTCGACTACTCCCTTGCCTGCGGGCAGCCCCTGCTTTGCACCATGGTCCTGAAGGTCGTAGGCAGCCCGGTTACGGACCTGCCAGATCCCCTGCAGGTTCGGCTTGCCGTCCGCGGTGCGAGGGATTGTCCTGGCTGCGGCTGTCTGCATGCCAGCCGCAATGCCCGGGCCACTCATCACAGACAACGCCGCCAACAGAACAATCGCCAACGAAACGCGACGAGCAGCCATCTTCACCTCAGATATCCCATACAAATTCAAGCACATGAAACTAGCACAGGCACGCCGTTGCGGCAAGTCGCTGAGACCTCCAGCGGTTTTCCTTACGACTTCCTTATTAATTTGCTTGACCACTCCCGGCGTTTTAATCTAAAAAAGAATCAGGCGGCACGCCGTTGTGCCCGCGGTTAGACGATGAAGTCTTCGACCACATTGAGGTCGGAGGCTTTTTTTTGCCTCAAAGAGGTACGAAATGTTGAAGCACTTATGCGACATCAATAATTTCCTCTGCCGGCTGCGATTGCAGATGCGATTCGGAAGTCTGTCTCGCGAGCCTTTAAAGCTGCTGCGTCTCGAACTGAGGGGAGCGTCCGTTGCTTGTGAATGGGTCGCTCGTAAACCGGATCCGTTCGACCAGAGTTTGCCCGCTCATATCTCCGATCACAATACATCCGTTCAGACGCTCGAGGATGCAATCGCAGTCCGCGATTTGCTGTTTCGCGCGTTGCCTGAGCTGGCGACGGCCGACTTTCGTGTTTACCGGGCATCCGCGAACGAGGAGCGCGATCTCATTATCACCGGCATGGTCACCAGGCCTGAGCCGGTTCGGTACGGCATTCAATCGCTCATCATGCGCGCAAAAATGTATGGATTTGACTTCGGACTGGATGATGGGCGGCTTGTCAAACTTCCATAGACCTCATGGAACAATTGGACTGGTTCGATCCACCGATGTCTCGGCGCCAACCATGAGTTCCGGGCCATGGTTGTTTTCCTGGCATATGTATTCGAATAATTCCGTCCCGTCTGTCCACGTCATGTTGAAGCCCGTAGTCCATGGGGCTGTGTACGCGCCAGGATCGTCGATGGTCACTTCATATTTCAACGTGTTGTAATCCACGCGCGTCAGGCGTTCGATCAGATGCAGGCGGTCGGTATGCGGCAGCGCGTCCCTGTTCATCCATGCTTTTTCATTGAAACCGACCGAATCGACAACCAGGGTATCACCTTCCCAGTGACCGACAGAGTGCCCGTAATAGTTGGGAACCAGATCCTTGCCTGCCGGATGAGGCCGGCCATCCATATAGATAGTCTGGAAGCTATGGGGACCGCCATTGTTGAGAACGTAGATGCGTTGCTGTTCGGGCATTTCCAGGATGTCGAACCCATAGGCCGTGGTCCATTGCCTGGGACCCGGCGAGGGCTTGCACCGCGTGTATGGCTCGTCCTTCAGGAAGTTGCTATGACGGTAATCGACCAGCGCTCTTGCCCAATCCTGAAGGGGAACTTTATCGATGTGAATCGGCGCATTCAGCGTGGTGCGCGGCTCATAGCTCCGCGGATTGATTGCCAATCGTCCGCCGCCTCCCCAAAGACCCTTCTCGCCTGGAGGCGCACTCAGCCTCACTCGGCCATCGGGCCAGCGTGGCGCAGGCCGCACGGTCCGGGCTGCGGGCGGATTTTGACCAGGCGAGAACAGGGCCACAATCATCGCAAACAATGCATTTCGCACGGGGTTCTCCTGCCGGATATTCTGCATCAACTACAATTGCTCTCGCCTGTCTTTTTTGTTAGCCTCCTGACACCATGAAGCGAGTTATTTTCCTTTTGATGATCAGCGGCGTAATCCAGGCCCAGCAAGCTGCCAACAAGCTTGGCGACGGCCCATGGACATACACAACTTCTGAGCGGAATACCCGCATCCGAGTCTCCGTCGTAACAAAGGGACTTTCGCATCCCTGGAGCATGGTGTGGCTGCCGAACGGCGACATGCTCGTCACCGAACGCCCCGGGCGTCTCCGTATTCTCCGCAACGGGGTCCTCGATCCCGAGCCCATTGCGGGCGTTCCGAAGGTGCAGGCCGGAGGAACCAGTGGATTGCTGGATATCGCTCTTCACCCGAAGTTTGCGGCGAACGGCCTGGTTTACCTCGCCTACAACACATCGAAGCCCAAGCCCGCAGGCGCTACCGGCTCGGTATATTCCACAGCGCTCGCGCGGGGACGGTTCGACGGCAAGGCTCTTCTCGACGTTAAGGAGATCTTCGTCGCTGAGCCCTACGCCGACCTGTCCGGCGGCGACGCGTCGCGCATCCTGTTTGCCCCAGACGGCACCCTGTTTCTGGCATCCTCGCACCACAGGGACGAAAAGGGACCTCAGGATCCGATGAACGATGTCGGCAAAATCCTTCGGCTCAACGACGACGGAACCATTCCCAAAGACAATCCCTTCATCGGCAAGGCGGGATACCGTCCGGAGATCTATTCCATCGGACACCGCACCGTGATGGGCCTCACATTCCACCCCACGACCGGAGCACTGTGGGAAGATGAAAATGGGCCGCAGGGCGGCGACGAAGTGAACATCATTAACCCCGGAAAGAATTACGGCTGGCCGCTCGTCACCTATGGACACGACTATGACGGCACGCCATTAAATGAACGGGAGACCCGCCCCGACACGGTGCTACCTACAGTGTTCTGGGTGCCCTCGGTCACGGTGTCCGGAATTGCCTTCTACACAGGAGACCGTTTTCCGGCATGGAAGAACAACCTGTTCGTGGGATCGATGACCGTCGGAAGGATTGGCGGCACCGGTCACCTCGAACGGATCGTCTTCAACGAAAAAGGCGAACAGCGCCGCGAATCTCTTCTGGCCGACCTTCACCAACGGATCAGGGACGTCCGCCAGGGGCCCGATGGGCTTTTGTACCTGCTCACCGACGAAGATCCCGGCGCGCTGCTGAGGATCGAGCCGGGGCAGTGAACCACAGAGAAAGGGGGAAGGAATAGCCACAAAAAGCACAAAAGCTAATTCCTTTTTGTGCTTTTTGTGGCTATTCCTTCCCCCTTTCTCTCACCCTTTGCGGTGCGCCTTCTTCATGGCCTTTTGAGCCCGATGCGACACCTTCCACTTTCTTTTGAGTTCCAACTCCGCCGACACGTCCTGTTTCCGCTCGAAAAACGCCAGCTCCTTGCGAAGTTTCATGTAGCTGTCGTAGCGGTCCCGCGGCAGGACTCCATTGTTCGCGGACTGAAGGACTGCGCAGCCCGGCTCGCCGGTGTGCTGGCAGTCGCGAAATCGGCATTGCTCCGCAAGCCGATCGATTTCTTCAAACGTGCTGTCCAGACTCCCTTCCGTCGCCCAGAGCTGGAGCTCCCGCATCCCGGGCGTATCGATCAACAACGCGCCCGACGGAAGCACAATGAGACTTCGGGTGGTGGTGGTATGACGGCCACGGCCGTCGGCGCGCACGGCGCTTACAGCCTGCCGGTCGAAGCCGTGCAGTTGATTGATCAATGTCGATTTTCCTACGCCTGAAGAGCCAACCAGCGCAATGGTGCTGCCGCTTCGAAGATGCGGCCCGAGCTGGCCGAGTCCCAGAGCATCTCTGGCGCCGATGACGTAGACGGCAACGCCTGGGGCCGCCGCTTCCATCTCCATTCGAACGCGCGGCACATCGTCACACAAATCGGCCTTGTTCAGAACGATGACCGGTTGCGCGCCGCCTTCCCAAACCGCTGTCAGATACCTCTCCAGACGGCGCGGATTAAAGTCGCCGTCCAGCGAGCTGACGACGAACACCGTGTCGATGTTGGCGGCCACGATTTGCTCTTCAGTCCGCCGGCCTGCGGCCTGCCGCGAAAGTTTGCTTTGCCTGGGAAGCACATCGAAAATCACACCGCTCGCCGCTTCGACCCAATCTCCGACGGCGGGCAGCTCCTGCGAATTCAAGAGCTGATGCCGGAAACGCGCGGACATCTGCGCCAAAAACTCTGCGGTCTCCGACGCGAGCCGCCAGATGCTCTTCTGGGCTTCGATCACGCGCGCCGGAAAGTGCGGCGCGCGATCCTGTTCGTTCCACGCCTTTTCATAAATCGAATTCCATCCAAGGTTCGATAAAGTCATTTTGAAGGTCCTTGCCAGTAAAAGAGGTTGAAGGTTTTGCCGCAGGCGCAAAGGCGCACTACAGGCCGTCAGGTTTTTGGACGGGAAAGACCTGCCGAGGACCGGCCGTCTAGCAACAGGACAGACGGATGGCAGATCGTTGAGCAGGGACGCTGATTGTCAGCAACGGCTCCTCCGTGAAACTGTCACCGCCAGCTTACTACCGTATGACCGCCAGACGAAGCACATTCACTTGCGTTCCCGCCATGGCCACTCGGGAACTGCAGTTTTGAAGGCCGATGGCTGTTTGTCGTGGCCGACAAGATCGGGCATCAAGCCGTCCAGTACATAAGCGTCAAAACGGATGGTTTTCACAGTCTATGGTGACCGATACTATAGCAATTAAATATTCCATTGACGCCTGCAAAAGGTGCTGACTATATTTCCTCCAGACTTTCGATTGGAGGAACGGCTGTGATCAGTCACGTTAAATTCGTCAGCATACCTACGCGGGATCAGGACAAAGCCCTGGCCTTTTTACACCGGGAAACTGGGCTTCGAACTGGTAACCGATCAACCTCACGACGATAAACAGCGATGCATCGAGATGCGGATCGGCGGATCGGACACTCACTTCGTCCTGTTCACCATGGACGATACCCGGACCGCGCAATCCGTATTCGATAAGCTGAATCTCTAAACAACCCCCGTCCGCGCAGCGCGCGGCCACCCCTCTCAATGAACAGAGGGCAAGACAGGGGTATTACTCCCTGGCCATCTACTAAGGCGGGTGGACGCGGGCAGCGCGGACGGGGCGGTTGGTTACATTTTCGAACTTACCCACCGCCCGCCTGCGCCAACTGCGGTGGCTTCGCAGCATCTTCTTGACGGCGCAGCCACACCACCCTTAAGAACGGAGAGGAAGTCCCGCTTTATCGTGATTTCACCAGCAGCTTGGAAGGATCATCTTGTTAAAGCCCTGAGGATGCCTTACCCTTAAGTAAGGATATATTAATAATGAAAGGAGCGCTTCCATGCCTTCCTCGACATTGACAAGCAAGGGACAGACAACCATTCCGAAGGAAGTACGGGACCATTTGAAGGTGCAATCCGGAGATCAACTCGACTTCATCATTCAGGCCGATGGCGCCGTGATCGTACGGCCGGCCACCGTCCATGTCAGCCAATTGAAGGGAATCCTTAACCGCAAGAACATGAAAGTCGTTTCCGTCGATGCCATGAACGAAGCCATTCGTAAGCGATTCCGGGCATCGCGATGAAAGCTCTGGATACAAACGTTTTAATTCGCTATCTCGTTCAAGACGATCCAAGGCAGGGCCGAAAGGCAGCGGCATATATCGAGGGCGCAGCCGCCGCGGACGAACAAATCCTGATAAGCAATATCGTCCTGTGTGAGACCGTTTGGGTTCTCGAGTCCGCATACGGATACGTCAAACCGGAAATTCAGGCAGCCCTCGAGAAGCTGCTGCAGTCGAGCACTTTTCAATTCGAAACGAAGGACATCGTTTGGGCTGCCTTTGAGGAATACTGCGCCGTGAAAGCCGATTTCGCAGATTGCCTGATGGGCCGTCTCCATCGGGCGCTGGGATGCGAACCCACTGCAACATTCGATACCGCCCTTCGCAAGTTATCCACGTTTCAGATGCTTTGAGTGGCTGGATCACGCGCTACTTTGATTAGCGGACAGGCGGAACCGTAGGGACATCAAGAGGGCTATTTCGGGACGGAGGAAAAACTCGGAAGGTATTTTCAGAATTTAAACATGTCTCCGAGTTTTTCCTCCGTCCCGAAATAGCCCCAGCACCCATCTTGGCCCCGATTTTCTTGCAGGGGGTCGCCGGAGCAAAAGAATTGACACACGCGGGTCCGTCACCCCTGCTTCTTCAGTGCGCTCTCGTGCCAGCGATGCAGAAGCGCCCATTCGAGCAGAGTGAGCGCAAAGAAAATCGCAATTCCCAGTACCGAGAGCAGTCCCAGCGCAGCAAACATTTTGGCGATCTGAAGGCGGTTGCCGGCTTCCACGATGCGCCAGGCGAGCCCCGTAGCCGTGCCCGAACCCGCCACGAACTCGGCCACCACGGCGCCGATCAGCGCCAGTCCGCCCGACACTTTCATCGCGCCCAGAAGGTACGGCAGCGCGGTTGGCAGTTGCAGACGAATGAGAATCTGCCAACGCGAGGCGCGATGCAGCCGGAACAGATCGATGAGGTCGTGGTTGGCGGAACGCAAACCCAACGTGGTATTCGACAGGATCGGGAAGAATGCCACGAGCCACGCGAGAATGAGCAGCGCCAGGTGGATCCTTTCGAATCCGACCCATATCAGAACGAGCGGTGCGATCGCGACGATCGGCGTCACCTGCAACATCACCGCGTAGGGATACAACGCGGTCTCGACGATGCGGCTTTGCGAGAACAGGATCGCGAGGGCGACGCCGCCGAGGACCGCGAGCACGAAAGCTTCGATGGTGATGCGCAACGTCGTCCATAGCGACGCCATCAACGATGCGAAATTCTCAACGAATGCTGCCCGGATGGCGGACGGCGCAGGCAGTACATAGGGCGGAATATTTTCGATCCGCACGGCGGCTTCCCAGCAGCCGAGCACGGCTACGCCGAGCGCCAGCGGAAAGATCCATTTCAACGCGGTTCGGATGGCGACCTCCCTGCCGTTCTTTCCATTGTCCCGCGCAGGCTCATCGATACACGGCCAGCCGCGGCCGCAAATTCCGGCGTCAGGCGATAGCCTGCATCGCGGCCGCGTGGGCTGCTAAGCGGGATGTCGCAGGCAATCCGGCCCGGCCTGGGCGTCATCACCGCAACGCGCGAGGAAAGATAGACGCTTTCGTAAACCGAATGCGTAACGAAGATCACCGTCAGCCCGTCTTCCTCCCACAGCTTCAGCAGATCGTCGTTCAACGCCTGACGTGTGAGCTCGTCCAGAGCCGCGAAAGGTTCATCCATCAAAAGCAGCTTCGGCCCCGACGCGATTGCACGCGCGACAGATACGCGCATCTTCATACCGCCGGAGAGCTCCCGAGGATAGGCGCGTTCGAATCCGGCAAGCCCAACCCGCGCAAGAGCGCGCGCCGCGCGGCCGTCTGCTGTCGCGCGGTCCATCCCTTCGAGATCGAGCGGCAACCTCGCATTGTCGAGGGTTCTCGCCCAGGGCATCAAGGTCGGTTCCTGAAAGACGAAGCCGATTTCCGGCCGCCCGCCGGGAAAGGTTACGGCGCCGCCGTCCGGCTTCAGCAGCCCGGCGATCAGCCGGAGCGCCGTAGATTTTCCACAGCCACTGGACCCCAGGAGCGAGACAAATTCGCCATCGGTCACCGAAAGGCCGATGCCTTCCAGCGCCCGTGTACCGTTCTCAAATGTCTTGGAAACACCGGAAAGGGTGACCGTGGCGCTCATGGCGCGGTGCGTATCTTCTCCAGTCCAACCTTCTTGTTGATGAACCGCAAATCGTAGGCCTGGGAATAGGGCAGTTTCGGATCGTAGAGCCCTTCGCTCGACATGGTGTCGAAGAAGAGCTTCCAGCGCGCATCGGTCATCGACCCCAGCCCGAGACTTCCCGCGTCGCCGCTCATCGCGATGCCGTAGCTCTTCATCTTATCGATCGCCTGGGCGATCAGCGCGTCAGTCATCTCCGGATTGTCTTTCTTGATCAGGCCGTTCGCCGGCGCCGGATCTCCATACAGATAATCCATCCAGCCTTCGATGCTCGCGTTCACGAAGGCCTGCACCATTTCCGGTTTCTCATCGATCCATTTCTGCGGCGCCAGTACCATGTTGGCGTATCCGGGATAGCCGTTATCGGCAAGCAGGAACACCTGCGGCTTGAAGTGGCCTTCCCTCTCAGCCGTGTAGGGCTCGCTCGACACGTAGCCTTCCTGGATCGCCTTCGGATCGACAAGGAACGGCGCCAGGTTGAAGGTATAGCGCCGGATCTGCGAGTCCGAGAAGCCGTACTTCGCCTTCAGCCAGGGCCAGAAAGCGCTCGTCGCTGCATCGGAAATCATGATGGGCTTGTCCTTCATATCGGCGAGGCGCTTGACGTCGCCGCGCGGATGGGTCATGAGTACCTGCGGGTCTTTCTGGAACGCCGCCATCACCGCTTTCATCTTCACGCCCTCTTTCAGCATGTTCAGCGGGATGAATCCGTTCGAGCCGATGCCGAAATCCGCAGCGCCGCCGGCGATCAACTGCGGCACATTCACGCCAGGCCCGCCCTGCATGAGCGAGATCTGCAGACCGCTCTTCGAATAAAGCCCTTCGGCCAGCGCTTCGTAGAATCCGCCATGCTCGGCCTGCGCCTTCCAGTCGGTCACGAAAACGATGCGCGTGGGTTCGGGCTGCACCGTCTGCTCAGGCTTTGTCTCCGCGACCCTGTTGTCACGGCCACAAGCCGCAAGAGCCGACGAAATGACGAGCAGCAGCGCGGCGGCGGACAGGTTCTTCGATTTCAACATCCAGAAGAGAATAGGCGAAACAGCGAAAGCTGGCAACGTGGGCTTTGTTCCCGAAGGCGCGGCTTTGCACGACGCGACGGGGAAGGTACAAAAAGGGCACAAAACAGAAAACAAAAAGCACAAAAACAGATCGTCGGGAGTCGCTCTCACATCGTGCTAGGCTGGAACCAGCATGCAGACGCTGAACAATCAGCCGGACTTCGATGTCACTGTGCGGGTCGGTTGCAGCCTCGTCTATGAAGTCACGGGCACGGCTTCGTTGCTCCTTAACCTGAAGCTTCGTCCGGACCGTAACCATGCCGTGCTCTGCGAAGCGCTCGCGCTGGGCGATAACCTCCCTCCCGATGAGTTCATCGACAGCCATGGCAACGGCGTTTGCCGGGTGAAGCTCGCGCCCGGTTCGAATTGTTTCCGGCACGACGCGATCGTCATGGTTTCTTCGCAGCCGGATAACCATAACCTGCGCACCACGGTTCCGGAGGCTCCGGGCGATCTTCCCGCCGCGCTGCTCCGCTATACGCTGCCCAGCCGGTATTGCGATTCCGACAAGCTGACGGACTTCGCCTGGGGAAAATTCGGTCACATCGAGCACGGAATGCCGCGCGTTCAGACCATCAGCCGCTGGCTGCACGACAACATTGAGTATCGATACATGTCGGGCCGGTCCGATTTTTCGGCATGGGACGTCCTACAGCGGGGCTATGGAGTCTGCCGCGATTTCGCGCATCTCGCGATTGCCCTCAATCGCACCTTCAACCTCCCGGCGCGCTACGTCACCGGCCATCTGCCCGACATCGGTTTTCCCGATCCGGACAACCACATGGATTTCCACGCCTACGCCGAAGTCTACATCGGCGGAACCTGGTTCACGACCGACGCCCGCTTCTATACGCCGCGCATCGGCCGCATCAAAGTTTCATGCGGGCAGGATGCGGTGGACGGAGCGTTTTCCACAATCTACGGAGGGGCCACGCTGACCTATTTTCAGGTCTGGGCCTACCAGGTGGCGCCCGGGTCTGTGGGTGTAGGCGACCCGATCGATCTCACAAAGCGTCTCGACAACCAGTGGACGGTGCAGACGAACGCGCAGGGGTGATGCGGAGGCGGCTTTGCTTCAAAAGCCGGGGAAAAATCGGAAAGCAGCCACAAAAAAGCACAAGCGACACAAAAGGAAATCGGAAATTTTGAAATCGGACGAATCCTGCAGCTCAAATCCGAAATCAGAAATTTCTGACTTCGGATTTGAGCTGCAGGATTCGTCCGATTTCAAAATTTCCGATTTCCCTTTGTGTCGCTTGTGCTTTTTTGTGGCTGCCCTTCCGATTTTTCCCCGCTGGCTCAGATCTCGAGGCGGCCCGTGCTGTCGCCGAACTTATCCTGCCGAACCCCGAATTTATCGAGGACGCTCAGGAAAAGATTGGCCATGGGCGTATGCGGCGCATAGCGGATATGCCGCCCGCCCTTGAGCTGACCTGAGGCGCCGCCAACCAGCAGCACCGGAAGTGGATCGTGGTTGTGCTCGTTACCATCGCTCAACGTACTACCGTAGAGAATCAGCGAATGGTCCAGCAGGGATCCGTCGCCATCGGGAGTGTTCTTCAGCTTCTCGAAGAAGTAGGTCAGCGTGCTGATGTGATAGCGATTCAGTACCGCGAACTGGTCCATGTTCTTGCGATTGTTCGAGTGGTGCGATGCATTGTGAAACCCTTCGCGAACTCCGCTCTTCGGATATACCGTTCCGCTGGTTTCGTGCGAGTACAGCAACGTCGAGATGCGCGTAATCTCCGCTTGATAAGCCAGCGCCTGTAAATCCCACATCAATTTCAGGTGCTCTTCAAAGTCATCCGGTATGCCGACCGGGGACTCCGGTATCGCGACGTCGGATTTCGCCTGTTTCGAGGCCTTCTCGATTCGCCGCTCGATCTCGCGGACTTCATCCAGATATTGGCTGAGCCGGCTGCGATCCGCTACGGGAAGCTCTTTTTGAAGTCCGGCGACCTGGTTCATAACAGAATCGAGAAGACTGATCGACTGTTGCCGTCTGGCCTTCCGCTGAGCATCGGTACCGCCATCGCCAAACAGCCGCTCAAAAACCACTTGTGGACTGTTCTCCATCGGCAGAGGCGTGGTTGGCGACTTCCAGGCAATCGTATTGCGATAGGCCCCGCTAAACCCGGAATCGCTGCTCAGCGTCGATTCCTCGATGGTGAGCTCGATGGAAGGCAGCGCGGTATCCTGGCCCATTTTCTCCGCGATCAGTTGGTCGATCGAGATACCGACCTGAGACTGCGTCCCTTTTTTCGGATGAGAGCCGGTGAGAAAGACCGCGACCGCGCGGTTGTGATCGAGAGCGCCGCCGCTATCCTCTCCGTCCGTTGGCCCCGCCTGAGGATGGCAAAGGCCGCTCACCACATTGACATGATCTCGAAACGGCTCCAGCGGCTTCAGGATTTCCGAAAACTCGAAGCCGGCGCCTTCCGTCGCGGGCGTCCAATGATCCATCGTGGCGCCGTGCGGAATGTAAATACATGCCAGCCGGCTTTTCGGATTTGCCGCTGTCCTGCTCAAAGGAGTTTGCGCCGGAACCATCGATTCCAGGAACGGCAGCGCTACGGTAACGCCCGCGCCGCGAAGGAACGTGCGGCGGGACAGATGCTTCTTGGTGATGAACATGGTGTCTCCCGGTCTAGGTATTGTTCAACACAAAGACACAGAGACACAAAGGCACAGAGGAAGGCCGCAAAAACGGTTCTTGATGCGGCCTTCCTCTGTGCCTTTGTGTCTCTGTGTCTTTGTGTTGAACAATATCCATCACGACTTTACTCTCATTTGAAACGGTGCGCTCTTCACGATACCGAGAACGAGCGACGAAAAACGATAGTCATGGCCTGCCGCATCGCGAATGATGGACCGGACCACGGGCATATCGTAATACTGTACGCCCCGGCCGAGCGAATAGGTCAGAAGCTTTTGCGTGGCGACGGTCACAAAAGCGCCCGAACGGCTCAGCAGGGCCTCCCTCAGACTCGCCGGCCCGTTCAACTTAGTGCCATCGACTAGTTCGCCGGAACCATCGACCGGCGTTTTCCCTTCGGCTTCCCGCCACTTCCCCGTGAGGTCGAAATTCTCCAGGGCGAAGCCAATGGGGTCCATGATCTTGTGACACCCGGCGCAAGCGGGATTCGAACGATGCTCCTCCATGCGCTCGCGCATGGAAAGCACCTTGCCATCGGTGCGGTCCGTATTCTCCTTCAAGGGCGGAACGCTGGCAGGAACTGCCGGCGCCGCCACTCCCAGGATGTTTTCGAGAATCCACTTGCCGCGGGTAACCGGTGACGTGCGGTTGTTCGCAGAGGTCACGGTGAGAAGGCTGGCTTTACCCAGCAGTCCCCGGCGCGGATCGTCTTTTTCAAGCGTGACGCGGCGGAACTGGCTTCCACGGATGTTCGGAATCCCGTAATGCTGGGCCAGGCGCTCATCGACAAACGTGTAATCCGCGTTCAGCAAATCGAGGACGCTCCGGTCTTCGCGAACGACACTGTCAAACAGCATCTCCGTTTCGCGGCGAAGCGACTGCCGCAGATTCTCATCGAAATCGGCGGCTTCGGGCTTCGCGTTCTTCAGATCTCTCAAGTACAACCATTGAGCGGCGAAATTCGTCGTCAGCGCGCTGGCTCGAGGATCCGCGAGCATGCGGCGGACCTGGCGCTCCAGCATTGCGGGATTCGAGAGTTTTCCCTGGCTGGCCACGTCCACGAGTTCGTCGTCGGGAATGCTGCTCCACAGGAAGAAGGAGAGCCGCGATGCCAATTCAAGATCGCCGATTTTATAGACGGCGCCGGCCGCTACATTGGGCGGCTCCCTCTCGAAACGATACAGAAACCGCGGATCCACGAGCACGCGGGCAATGGCATTTTGAATTCCGCTGTCGAAATTTCCCTGGGCCCGTCCGTCCTGATAGAAGCCGAGCAGAGTCTCCATCGCCACGTCCGCATCGCCGACCGGTTGCCGGAACGCGCGCCGCGCAGCCGTCTTCAGGATTTGCCTGGCGCATGGAAGCTCCTCGCTCGCATTCTTCGGGTGGCACACGAAAATGCGGTGGCGGCTTGCCGTGTCCCCCGGACCCGTGGCATTGAACGGACCGGTAATCGACACGTTGGAGATGCCCAGGCTGAGCGCCAAAACGTCATACAAATCATCGACGCCTCGAGCATTCCTCTTCCTGACGACAGCAATCCCAATCGACTGCGGGCCCGCCTTCATCGCCAGCCGGATGTCGCGAGGACTGTTCCGGTTGACCAGGTAAACCCTCTCGCCGTTGACGCTGATTTCGATTTCTTCTTCGCCACCGACAGTCGCCTGCCCCAACCCGCCACCCGCGCGGGCGATCCTGAAGTCGTATTCGCCATCCACCGGAAAGACGTGCGGGATGAGCATGCCACCTCGAGTGCCGAGCGGCAGACCCTCGATGTGATCCGTTTGTATCAGGCCCCGCGGGATGCGATACGTCACCTTGTCCGGGGTGATTTCGGTATCGCCGACCGCAAGGCGGCTGATCTTCGCGGCCGCGGAAACATAACCCTGAATGAGCAGCGGGGAAACGCCCAGAACGTCAGCGACGTTGTCGAATCCCTCGGCCGCGTCGTCGCCGGGCAGGAGCGCGGTGGCATCGATCGGCACGGCCAGCAAATCGCGGACGGCATTCGCGTACTCCGTGCGATTGAGGCGGTGCAAAGCCGGCGTCCCCGGATTCGCTTTGGCTGCAGCCGCACGATCGAGGACAGCTTCCAGATTGGAGGTAAACGCATCGGCGGATGCTCGATCGGGGCGGCGCGCCCCGCTCGGAGGCATCATGCCGGTGCGCAGTTTTCGAACGACCTTTTCCCATGTCTCCGCCTTTTCACCGGCACGGTCGAAGTCCATCGTGTCGAGCATCAGGCCCGCAATCTTCATTTTTTCGTTGTGGCAAGTGACGCAGTACTGATTGAGGAACGCACGGTCCGGCGAGACAGGGGACTGCCCGAACGAATTGGGAACGGAGCACAGGTAGCCGCCAATTACGCCAATTACGCCAATTAATTGGCGCAATCGGCGTAATTGGCGGCTACCTGGATTTTCCCGGTTTGATTTCATTTACTCGTACCCGTCAACTTCTGAAGGAGCGCCACCGTGCTGGGTTTTCGCTCGGCGCCGACGGATGCGAGGAAAACGCCTTCGGCCCAGGCCACCGGAGTTCTGCCGCTGGCGTCCTTCACGTCAACCCTGGCGCCTTTGTCGACAAGGAATTGGATGATGTCGTCCGATCCTCTGTTGGCTGCTCCCATGACTGCAGTCAGGCCCATCGAGTTCACGGCATTCACATCCCCGCCTTTTGCCAAACAGAGCCGGACCGCTTCGAGCTGCGCTTCCTTCGATACCGTGTAGGTTTGCGCAACGGTCCAATTGACTCCTGCTGCGGCCATCAGCGCGGTCGTGCCTCCGAGCGTCGGGATGTTGGGATCGGCGCCTCGGTCGAGCAGAAGATGCATCAGTGTGAGATCGCCCGACAATGCGGCCCGGAGGAACGGGGTCTGTCCGGTCATGTCCACCCACGATACATCCCCCAGCGAATACAGCCATCTGCGCTGCGGATGCAACTCTTTGGTTCGGGCGTTAATGTTGGCGCCGCGCTCCAGGAGCAACTTCACAAAGTCGAGTGCGGCGGGGCGATCGACGCCCACGTCCAATCCGCGATCGAGATCCATCGTTCGAAGCTCCACTGCAGCCCACAACGGCGTCCGGCCCCAGAAATCGGGGGCGTTCACCTCCGCGCCGTGATCCAGGAGGAGTCTCGCGACATCGATGTGGTTGTTGAGAATCGCGTTCAGTAGCGGACTGATTCCGTTGGGGTCCGCCAGGTTCACATCGGCTGCCGCTGCAACCAGCAATCGCGCTTCGTCCGGCCTGCCGTCACGCGCTGCATATAATAAGGATGACATTCCACCCGGAGTGGCGCCCCGCGCGCCGCGATCCGGAACGCCTCCGCGATTAATGCCGACGCCTTCGGAACCGCATCCGGTTCCCTTGCACGGAAGCCTGAAGGCCGGAGTCTCGCCCGTTCTCGTTCGGGCATTGAGGGTTGCTCCGTGCTCGATGAGGACTTTAACGGCGTCAGGATGGTTCTCCCTCACGGCCAGCATCAAAGCGGTTTGTTGAAACTCGGCGTCGGCCGCATTCACTTTTGCGCCACGATCGATAAGCGCCTTCAGGGCATCGGGAGTGCCGGTGCGGGTGGCGGTCATCAGGGCCGTCTCCCCTGCCGGATCGACCGCGTTGGCGTCCGCTCCGGCTGTCAGGAGTTTCGAGATCATTGCTGCACTGCCGTTGACGCAGGCCAGATAGAGCGGAGTCACGCCGTAGCGGTCTGCAGCCTTCGCATCAGCGCCGGCGCGAAGCAGTGCCTCGGCTTTTGCCAGATCATTGGCGCGCACGGCCCAGTGCAGCGCGGTTGTGCCATCCGGTCCCCGGGCATTGACATCTTCCCCTTCGGCGGCAAAGCCGGCGGCGGATAGAAGGATGACGACAGCACAGGCAGAACCGATGAATTTCAACAACATCCGTTGGACCTCCGAGTTTGGGGAATGATAGTTCGTATCCGTGGCGACAGGCAACCAAAGAAGCATATATTCTCGGCGTTTGCCTTATGACGCACAGACGGCTTTGCCGCAACGGATTGGGGAAGGTACACAAAAGGCGCAAAACAACACACAAAATGCAAAAACCTGGTATCGCAGCAGACTATTTGTGCCTTTTGTGTCCTCTATTGTGCTTCTTGTGGTCGGTTCCCGTTCCGTTGTGCAAAGCCAAAAGGCGGGAATACTCCGGTTGTGGGGTTGCAGCGATGACGATACAATCAGCGGCCTCAAGGGGACTTGAATGCGGAATGTGGGTCTGTTACTACTAATAGCGGTGGTTCTGTTGCCTTTTGCTGCCGGGCAGACAGCCCTCGACCGGACTCTGGAGGCCCAGCTTAAGAAGGTATTCCCCAATGCCACGGCGTTTTCGCCGAAGCGGGCCAAGCCGCTGCCCCATTTCATCGCTTACACCGGCAATGCCAACTCCCAGACGGTTGCGGGTTATGTATTCTGGACAACCGAGTTGGAGCCGCTCGAGCGCGGATACGACGGTCCGATCAAGATGCTGGTGGGCATGGACACGAATGCCCGGTTAACGGGCGTTCTGGTCACCGAGCACCACGAGCCCTACGGCTATTTTTCTGTCGAACTCCCGGAATTCGCTCTGCAGTTCCGAGGCAAGGACATTCGCGATCCGTTTAAGGTCGGCGCGGATGTGGCTGCGGTTTCCCGCGCATCGATCTCCATCAACAGCTCCTCCCGCGCCATCCGAAACGGCGCCCGCCGCGTCGCCCGCGCTCTGCTGACTCCACCGGGAACCGGCAAATGAAGCTGGCCGCCGCCGTTCTGTTGACGCTCGTCCTCGCGCAGCAAGCGGCGGCTCAGGCATGGAATTTCGCCGACGAGGACGAGGCCGTCCCGAGCTGGACCGCGGACCTCAAAGAGCAGGCGCCCGATCTCACGATGTTCGCGGCCTTCGCGACCCTGGCGCTGGTCGGCTTCTTCAGAAAGAGCGAGCGGTTGAAGTGGATTACGATGGGAATTGCCGTCGTGTACCTTGGCTTTATGCGAAGCCAGCTGATCACCATCGTCAACATCTTCGGACTGACACAGTGGAACCTGCCGGGGTTCAGGCACAACATGACCTGGTATCTGTTCGCGATCTTCACCATCGTGACCACGGTCTTGTGGGGCCGCCTGTACTGCGGACGCGTCTGCGCGTTCGGGGCAATGACTCAGCTTCTCGATAAGGTCGTCCCGGCCAAGCTTCGCTTCGAACTGCCGCGGAAGATCGATCAACTAGCGGCGTACATCAAGTACGGTCTGCTCGGAGCCACAGTTCTGTATTTTCTGCTCACAAAGGACATCACGATTTACAAATACGTCGAGCCCTTCTGGATGTTCTCGCGTAAGGCCTCGGTGGAAATGTGGATCGGTCTGGGAGTGTTGCTCGTGGCGACGGTGTTCGTCAGGAATCTGTATTGCCGGTTCCTCTGCCCGGTTGGCGCGTTTCTGGGGCTGCTCTCCAACCTGACTGTTTTTCGGATCAAGCGGTGGTCTGAATGCAATACATGTAAGATCTGCGAGAAGGCATGCGAGTGGGGAGCGATTCGCGGACCCAAAATCATCGCCAGCGAGTGCGTCCGCTGCGACGATTGCGAGCGCCTCTACATGGACAAGCAGAAATGCCCGCACTGGCTCATCATGCTCAAGAAAAGAGCGCAAGCCCGCTTCAGTTGAAATGACCGATGGCTCAATTGCACAGGAGACAGACATGAAGAAGAAATTCGCAGCCGCTGCCGTATGCAGCGTTCTGTTAATCGTTGGCGCGGCGGCCCCGGCGCCGGCACAGCTTGCCGCACCGGACTCCGCGGGCGTCTCGCTCGGCGCGGTGTATTACACCGTTCCTGACGTAGCCGCGCACAGAAAGATCTGGGTGGATATTTTCGGCGCGAAGCCCGTCATGGTTGGCAAGACGGAGATGCTGAAAATTCCCGGAGCTTTCATCGTCCTGACCAGGGGCGAACCGGCAGCTGGAAATCCACTGGTCAACCACTTTGGAATCTGGGCCAGGGATCTGGACCCGACACGCGCCAGGCTGACCGCGGCGGGAATTCGGACCATGCCCAAAGCGCAGTTCATCGATTTGCCCAACGCGGTGAGACTGGAATTCATCGACGATCCGGCCGGGCCCGAGGCGCCCGCGGCTCACCATATCCACTATTTCGTCGCCAACGCGGACGATGGCCTTAAGGCCCGCGCCTGGTACGTGAAAACCTTCGGCGCAACGGAGAACGCGCGCCGCAATGGAGCAGTTCCCAGTGCGCTCCTGACCGCTCCGGACAAATGGATCTCCGTGGACTTCACCGCGGCCGGAGGACGAGGGCGCGGCGGCGCCGCAGCGCCTCCACCACCGGCGCCGACATCGAATAAAGGCACGATCCTGGATCGATTCGCCCTCGAAGTCAAAGGCATCGATGCTTTCGTTAAGAAAATCGAAGGCGAGGGCGTCAGGATCACCAAGCCCGTCTCCACCAATGCAGACGGCTTGAAGACTGCGCTGATCGTCGACATCCTCGGGAACGATGTCGAACTGATCGAAGGCCTGTCCGGGAAATAGGAAGGTCCCTGGGGAAGAATTGAAAGATCCTTCGGATTCTTCAGGAACAGAAAGCGATCAGGATTCTCAGAAAGTGATCAGGATTTCCAGAAACTGGTCAGGATTCCCAGAACCTGATCAGGATGAGAATGCGCTCGTTGATATTGTTAGCTTTATTGTCCCCCGCTAGAGGCCCAACGATAGAGGGAAGGATCACAAAAGGCACAAAACAGAACAGAGGCACAAAAAAAGATCCATAAACGCACTTTTTGTGCCTTTGTGGTCCTCCTTGCGCCTCTTGTGTTCGTTCCCGTCCCGTTAGGCAAGGCGCCGAGAGCTTCACTTCCGGCTCACGGGTTGTCCCCACAGTTCAAAACTGGAAACCGCAATCCAGCCTCCGGCCGGAGGGGCGGGTTGCTTTTCCACGGGGAGACCTTCCGTATGGGCGCCGCTACCGGGAATCACGTCGAAGTAGCCGACTTCGTCAACCTTGCTCAGGTCCGGATTTTCAACCCAGACTCCCAGAGTAACGCCTCGAACCGGATCAAGCTTGAGCCACCGGGACTCGCTAAACGAGATTTGGTACTGGTGGTAATCCGCGACCGAACCCTCCGACTGATCTCCGATCAGCAGTGTGCCGTCGGCCAATTTAATGATGGGCCGCACGCGATGGAAACCGGAAACAATGGTCGTGAACTTAATATTCGCTCGTCCTCTAAGATCGAAATAGTTGTTCCTGTCACGTAAGGTAAAGCCACAAGGTTTCTCGCACAATCCGAAGAAGGTGCGGGGAAAGTTTGCGCCTCTGCCAACGGCGACCACGATATTCCTGCCGTCCCCATAAAGTTGAAGGTCGACATTGAGAGTCGTGATGGAATTCTGAGTCAGAGGCAGCCGCGTGTCGTTGCGCAGGGAGATGCTGAACAGCAGTTCCGGGGGTGGGGGAGGCTGGACTGCGCCCCGCGCTGCTGCGGGTGCGGGGCCGCCCGCTTGCTGCGCGTATGTCCAAAGGGACAATGACATTACGGCGATCGCGGCGATGCACGGAGTTTTTCTAATCATGGTAAATTACGGCGCCGGGGAATTGTTATTGGCCCCGGGAGCCGATCCACCCATAAATAGTCTCTTGCCGTCCGCGGCATAGACGAGATCGACTCCGCAGGCCTTGTTCGACCCATCCTTAGCTTGATAGGCGTCAACGATAATTTCGGTGCCGATGGGCAACGACTGCTGGGTATAGCCCAGACGGATCAGAGCGTTGGGACTGCCGCCTTCGATCATCCACGCCGTCACCTTCCCATCATCGCCTTTGACATCGATGTGAAACCAAGAATGCGGATTGATCAGCTCGACCTTGGTCACGGCGCCGCGCAGCTTCAGCGGTTTGGCGCTGTCGAACTCCGCATAAAACGCGTGATGGGCCCAGAGCGGCGCAGCGGCCGTGAACAGCAGACCCGTTGTTATCCGCATCAACAGGAGTTTTTTTGGCATGGGTCCTCTTTTCTTACTGGTTTCGCCCTGACGGGCTCACACCCGCTCCGCTCTTGGCCTTTGCGGCTTCGGCGGCCTTCTTCTCGTCGGCGCGGGCGCCGCTGAGAATGTCGGCCATTCCGTAATTGCCTTCGTGGCAGGCGTATTCAAACATCGGACCCTGGGATTTCGCCCACGGCACCTGCACTGTCCAGGGTTTGGTCCAAACCGGATCGTCGACGGTGAATTCGTAGATCAGCGTGTTCTCATCGATTCTGCGGAAGCGTTCCGTCAATTTCATTTTCTCGCTGCTCACGCGCTGGAATGGGTTTCTTCCGTTGAAGTTCTTCGTCTCAACGACGAAGGTATCTCCCTCCCAGCGGCCTTGAGAATCGCCACCCCATAGACGCACCTGTTCGGACAACGCAGCGCGAGGCTTCTGAGGAATGATACGCGCATCCTGCATCATTTCCGGCAGGACCATCACATAGCCGTCACTCTGCACAATCTGGAGATTGCTGTTGTAGCCCGGCGACATCATTGGAGGTCCCTGCGCATTCCATACGATGCAGCGTTCGGTGAGGGCGCGGTCCTGGGCGCTGTCGAAACTCGTGCGCTGCTTCGCGAGTTCAGCCTGCCGTTCCTGACCGAAAGCTGTCAAAGGGGGAATCCGGCCTTCGGGCCCGACAATTAAAGAGGTGCGGTTGTTCGTGGCCATCGTTCTGACGTTCAAGCCGAACTGCGCAGTGTCGTAATGGGGATCCACTTCGCCATTGCTCCGCTGTCCGCGCCCGCGCTGTCCGCCGGCGGCGCCCGGCGCTCCGCCACGGCCGCGCTGTCCGGCGGCTGCCGGCGCATCCGGCCGGGCGCAGGTTCTTGTCCCTTTCGCCATCTCCTCAGCAGTCCAGAATTCTTTTGTGCCGCAGTTCGGATCCCGCTCCAGGGGAGCAGTCGTCTGGGAGGACCAGAATCCTTGAAGATCGGGGTGGCCATCCGGTGTCTTCTTTGACCACGCCTGAGCGGAGCCGTTTGCAGGAACAAGCAAGGCAAGAACAATCGCGGCCGCGAGAACGCTCGCCATGGCAAGTCCCGGTGCACAAAATCGGTCAATTATCTCTTGATGGCTGTGCGCTATCGCGCTCACATTCGCTCCACTCATGTAAGCCTTCCTTTAAGGTGGCTATGGATTGCCGGGCTGCTTGCGCAGATGCCCGTAAAGTAACTCCTCACTATACTCGATGCACTTAAATTCGATGAGGCGCGCATCCTTCTCGACACGCCGGTAGAGCGGCATGCTGATTTTCCATGACCGCGTGAAAACGTTTGAATCCTCAATGGCCGCTTCATAATTCAGCGTGTCGGCGCTGCGGGCTGAAATCCGCTCGACAACTTTCAACGCATTGCTGTGGTAGTTGCCCGCCCTGTCAAACCAGGTCTGGTCATTAAAACCGGTTGTTTCAATGACAAGCGTTTCTCCTTCCCAATGGCCGTTGGACCATCCCATCCAGCTTTCAGCGGGCGCGGGCTTGTGATCGGTCATATAGACGGTGCGGAGAGCGTTGGCAAATTGAAAAACCATCATGACATGGTCGGTACTCTGGATGATCTGGAATGGGTACGGGGCATACATGGATCGGGGAACCCCCAGGCGGTAACACTTGGCTTCCGGATCGCCTTTACCTCGATTGGCAAAGTTTTCCTTTTTTTTGGCCAATGCCTCGGGCTTATACGGAAGCGCGCCTCCTTCGACCAGGCCCATGCCTGCCGGCACCGCATTAATCGCGCCTAAAGACGGCACTGTCCCAAAATCGGAGTTGTGCGGCTCGATATCCCAGTTCGCTTCGTTCAGGGCCTGCCAAATCCCGTTCAGGTTGGGTTTCCCATCCGCCGTGCGGGGCGCGCGATAGTCGGGCGGCTGCTGCGCGCTCAGCGCGGGAACAAAAAGCCCGGCGATTATCAAAACGACGATCGTGATTCGCATGGCGCAGATGGTAGGTTCAGAACTGTGGTAAGTCAATTCGGAGTTGACCTCTGATGGTCGAGCAGATCAAATCCGTAGATTACGCGGCCAGAGGCGCCAGGTTTTCCGGGAAGGCTCCAAATCCATTAGTAGAGGATGCGCTGAGTGTGGTAGACGTTTGCATCAAATAGTCGCTCTATTTGCGGGTCGAATGATTCACGAGGTCCAGAACACACATGAAAAAAGTTTTACTGAATTCCGCAGTGTTTCTCTCAGTTGCCTGCGCTACTCTGCGGGCGCAGGCTCCCGCTGCTCCGTCCCCACAACAAACCGGGCCCCTGGCCCCCGGCGCAAAGCCGGCCGGCTTTGAAGGCTCCGCATACCGGAAGGCGGCTGAAATACCGGCGCGGATTATGAGCTTCACCGCCGAACCGAGCTCGATCCAGCCGGGACAGCCTGCGGTTCTCAACTGGGCAAGCGAAAACCCCAGCGGAGTGACGATCGAACCCGGCATCGGGCGCGTCCTGGCAAAAGGAAGCGAGCAAATCACTCCCGCCAGAACAACCACGTACACGCTGACGGTGCGGGGATCGAACAACGCCGTTCTCACGCGAACGGTGACAGTGAACGTTGCCGGAACCACTCCTTTGCCTGCTGATGCCAAAGTTGAATCGCGGGGGGTTGCCCGCTTGAACGGAAAGCCGGATTTCTCCGGCGTCTATAGCCCGGCCGGTGGAAGAAACGCGCGCGGCGGAACTTCGGAGCAGCCGGTCCTGAAGACAGGAGCCGAGAAATACCGCGTGGTTCGCGCGGCTGACGATGCCGGATTCTTCTCGAACTGCATGCCAGTGGTCGGACCGCAGGCGCTCGGCGTTTACCAGTTCCAGGTCGTTCAGGGCGCCAACTTCGTGGTGATCATGGATGAGTACCCCGGCACATTCCGCATCATTCCAACCCACGGCGGCCCGCAGCCCGGGGACCCCGACTCCACGTGGCTGGGAAATTCCATCGGACACTGGGAAGGAGATACCCTGGTCGTCGACACCGCGGGTTTCAACGAAAAGACGGAGATTCAGGGCTACATGCATTCCGACGCCCTGCATATCGTCGAGCGGTTCAGACGGCCGGCGTTCGACACCATCGAGTACGACATCACGACCGAAGATCCGAACGTGTGGGAGAAACCCTGGACGGTCCATCGGACTTTTACGCTCCGCACCGACGAAGAAAAGATCGGCGAATTCATCTGTGAAAACAATCGGGACTATCGCCCGCTCTTTGGAAAGTAGCGGCAAATTCGGGACGGAGGAAAAATCAGGGGATTAAACACAAAGACACCAAGGCACAAAGGCCACAAAGAAAACCGGCATCAAGAGCCTTTGATGCCAGTTTTCTTTGTGGCCTTTGTGCCTTGGTGTCTTTGTGTTTAATCCCCTGATTTTTCCTCCGTCCCGAATTTCAAAGTGGCGGCTAAGTCTGGCCCCGATTATCGATTTTCTATTGGAGGATTTCGCACTCGCCGTAGTACTGCTCGGGGCTGGAGGTGTATCCCGTCAGTGCAAAGTCGGTAAACTCGTGCCTGGAGTGCATGGCCTTCAGCTTTCCGCTGGCGGTTTTTTTCTCGAGAATCGTCGTCGTATATAGAGGTCCGTTGAGAAACGATTGGATGAAGTGCAGGTATCCCTCGGCGTACCGCACGGTGATGTCGTACTGACCGTAACTGCTCTTCAGCTGGGCCGTGCCTTCATCCGCATTGATGCCTTCGAACTCCAACACCAGAGTGGACGGTTTCACTTTTGCCTCGGGTTGAGTGCTGCCCCACGTGCCGACGGTCATCAGCGGGAATGTGCACTTGACACTCTTGACCGTCGCAAGCTTTCCTTTGACGTCGTCCTGCGCGCTCGAAGAACTTGGAACCAGAAGCAAAGCCCCGGCAATCGCAACAGCGAAAATCCTGTCGATCGACATATCATAAGCTCCTTATGGCGCGTCGGTCGGAGGCGCCAGCAACTTCAGGCGTTTCTTGAGACCGGACGACACCAGCACTTCGTTCTTTGCGCTGACGATGACGCCTCCGACATCCGGCAGACGTTCGATAAGCGCCATGCCTGCCTCCGGTCCGAGAATGAACACTCCCTTCGACAGCCCGTCGGCAACCGTCGCGCTGCTGGTTATGAGAGTCACGCTGCGGCACCCACCGGCCGGTTCGCCGGTCGCCGGGTCGATGATGTGATGGTAGCGGCGTCCATCCTTGATAAAGAATCGCTCGTAATCCCCGGACGTGCTGAATGTGCTGTCGGACAGGTCCATCTCCGCAAAAATGCGGTTCGCCGGTCCGCGTGGATCCTGGATTCCGAGCCGCCACGGACGATCGCCCTCGCGCCCCGCCACGTACATATCGCCACCGAACTGAATCATGAAATCGCGAAAGCCCCGCCGGCGAAGAATGTCCCGGGCCCGATCCACCGTGTAGCCTTTCCCGATACCACCGAGGTTCACGTTCATGCCTGGGCGGCGGAGGAAGACCGTGCCCGCCTGTTCGTTGACGATAAGGTCGTGATAATTGATGAGACTTCGCCGCCGGACAACTTCACTGTGATCCGGAATCGTACCGTCCTGGTTCTGGTAATCGAATTTCCAGAGACCCGACATCACGCCAAAGGTGACGTCGAATGTCCCGCCGGTCCAATCGCTGACTTGACGCGCGGTCCCCAGCAGGTCACGCAGCTCCGTTCCGACGGCAACGGGATGCTTGCCGGCGGCCGCGTTCACCTGCTGAACCTCGCTGTGCTCCCGCCAGTTGCTCAGTAATCCCTCAAGACGGTCGACTTCATGAAACACCGCCTCGAAAGCGGCAACGGCGCCGGGTTCATCCGCCGTCCAGGCGGTCAGCTCCAGCTCCGTTCCCATCGCCGCACTGGATCGTTCGACCAGTCGAGCGCCGGATGAGCCGGACGTTTCGGTGCAGGCGGCGGTGCAGACGGCAATAAAAAGAAGGAAGAAGGTTCGCATTGTGGGGCCGAGGCGAGGATATCACGGACGGGCGCGCTGAACGGGCGGGTTTGAAGTTACCAGCCGCCCCGTAGCCGCCGGGGATTAAACACAAAGACGGCAAGGCACAAAGGCCACAAAGGCATGGCCGGTAACCACAGAGACACGGAGACACAGAGAAGGCCGGCATCAAAATCAATTGATGCGGGCCTTCTCTGTGTCTCCGTGTCTCTGTGGTTACCGGCCATACGTTTGTGGCCTCTGTGCCTTGGTGTCTTTGTGTTTAATCCCGGGGCGGTTGGTAAATTCACACATCTTAACGCTGATCCGAGACGATGACGCCGCCCTTGATCGTCAGCCTGGCGTTCAGCAGATTCCAGTAGCCATCGAGAGGGTTGCCTGCTACAAGAACGATGTCGGCCAGCTTCCCCACTTCCAGTGTGCCGAGTTGATCGCTCATCTCGATGTAGGATGCCGAGTTCGGTCCCATGAGCTTGATGATGTCCTGCATCGAGAACATCAAGTTGAGGCTTTTGAGCTCATGCTCGAGGCCGGCCTTCGCGAGGTAGCCTGTATCGGTACCGTAACCGTACATGACGCCGGCATCCCACGACGTACGCGCGTTCACGGCCTTGTAGCCGGCTTCCTGTCCGCGGCCGTCCCCCTGGAGGATCTTGTCCGGCCAGGCGCCCCCATCGCGAAACCGGGGCAGGTTGTCATTGGCAAACACGCCAAAGACAGGCACTCCGAAACCTATCGTCGACAACTGCTTGACGCCGGCGGCGGCCACTCTTTTGGCATCCTCAAAGCTCATCCAGCCGAAATGCGGCGTATGGACGAGATGGGTAACGCCAGCATCGACTGCAGCCATCATGGCCTGTGGGCTCACCGCATGCACCTGGATCCAGATGCCGGCTTTCTTCGATTCATCCACCGCGGCCCTGAGATTCTCGAGTTCTTTGGGCGTCGGCTCCGGCTTGGGAGTGATCGATATTTCGCCGCTGAACTTAAGTCCCTGCCCGACAAGCTTCCGCACATCGGCACGAGCATCTTCTGGAGTCTTGCCCAAACTCACCGATCCGGATGGAATGATGCGCGGTCCCTTGATGACGCCCTTCTCAATATGATCCCGGAGTGTGATGTTCCCTTCCGCAGGACCGCCTCCGGACAGAACCGTCGTGTAACCGGCGTCGAGGAGCTGTTGCATCTGCTCCTTCTCATTGGGTCCGGTATTGACGTGGCGATGACCATCGATGAAACCCGGCACTGCGGTCATGCCGCGGGCATCGATAACCGGCGTCCCCGGAGCGTTTGCGGGAGCGGTCGAAACCGAGGCGAGCCGTCCCCCCCGAATCACGATCGAACCCGGGTTGATCACATTCCCGTTACCGACGATGATGCGGACGTTGGTGATCACCAGATCCTGGGCGGCGAGCTTCCGGACGCTGCCCAAACCCACAAAGAAGGCGAGCAAGGCAAAGACAAGCAGTCTTTTCATAGGTCGAGTCTCCTATCTATTCCTGGAAATGATCATGGCAGGACTGCATTTTGGACAGCGTTGCCTTTCTCCGCAAGAGCAACGGCTACGACGGCGATGAAGTAGGCGGCGAGGTGATAGCGATTGGGAAACTGATGGGTCCACAGGTACTTCATCAATGAAGCCGCGGCCGGAAACATGAGAGCGATCGATGACACGGTAAAAGCGTCAGCGTTATTCGCATAGGCGCTGAAGAAGAAACTATCTGCGACGAAAAACACCACTGCGATGAGTCCCGCAAAATACACCCCGTCTCCGGCAGGAAATGCCAGCGGCCGGCCCTGAAGTTTCATGATGCCTAAAGCGCCAATTGTCATCACGATCATCGGAATGTAGCAATACGCCATCGTGCCGAACTGTGTGTAAGCTTTAAGTTTTTGCTCGGTGATGACATTTCCGAGCGCGTAAAAAAGTACGGCGATGCACGCGTATATTACCTGCTTCATTCGTCCTCCTCAAATCAAGGATTACGGGCTAAGTCCATAGGATCAAGGTCCCCGAGATATGCGGCGGTCTGTTTGACATATTCATGCGCAGGCGCCGGCAGCCCGATTTTCGTATCCGCCAACAATCGGGAGTTGTCAAAACGCTGATCGAGGTTGATAAAATTCCAGTAAGCGTCCAGACCCGACAGCATGATCCTCGCTTTTTTCACACCGATTCCATAACGGATGTACTCGAGATGCTTTGAGTACCTGGCCAGGGACGGAGCCATCGGTTCTCTTCCACGCAACCACTTCTTGATGGGTTCCAGATCTTCCATCGGACAGAAAACCAGCGAAGGCTTGTTCGGCCCGGAGTAGTCGACCGCATTCCCAAGCTGCCGGCAGGTGGTGGCCCGGATTCCCGCGCTGACGTGATATGTCCTATGCTGTCGGTGCGCCGTTAAGAGTGCGACGATCGCGTTGGCTGCATAATCGGCCGGAATGATGTCGCACGACGCATCCGGATTACCGAAAAACATGCGCAGTTCTTCGATAGCGATGATGATCCAGGCGATATCAAACGATCGCGGGACAATGGGGCGCGAGTCACCCAGCAGAATAGATGGCCGGGTGATGAGCAGTTTGTCATGGGGGATTTCGGTTCGCGCCGCCATTTCCGCGAACATTTTCGAGCGCGTATATTCGAGAAGGTGTGTTGCGGAAGAATTCGGCGACTCATCCTCGAACACCGTTCGCCCTCGTACATCATCGCCCGCGCCAACGATTGTCGCCGTACCAACGTAGAGGAAAGTCTCCAGCCCTTTCAGTGCCGATGCCCAGCTTGCGATCCTTCGCGTACCGAGGACGTTGGTATCCTCGATTACCCGGGATTTCCGTCCGAGAAATGAGGTATTGGCTCCCGAATGAATAACCAGATTCACATCCGTTAACTCCCTTCGCCCCGCAAGGTCCGCGGCGAGTTGCGGATTGGTGAGGTCCCCCGCGATAGGAAACACTTTCGAACCGTCGTAGTGGTTCCTGTGTACCGCAAAAACGTGCTCGAGCCGAACTCTCGCTTCCTCCGTGGAATCTGCGCGGACCAGACATGCAACTTTCTCGACGGAGTCTAGCTGCGACAGCGCAATCAGCAACTCTCCCCCCAGAAATCCGGTTGCGCCGGTGATGAACACATTCCACACGTTTAAAGTTTTATCAGATTCAGCCGTTTAAGGCTCAAAATTCAAACAGCATCCCAACTGATGGCAATATGGGGAACATGCTAAAAAAGTTGGGATAACTGCGGCCCGTGTTGTTGTCATACGGACCAGCGGAGTCGAAGTCGCTGTTGGTGTGATTGGTCACGTTTACGATCTCGGCAAATAGCGTGGTGTTGACCTTGCGGTGAACGTACGCTTTGTTCAGGCGCAAATCTGTGCGCTGATAGACGGGCGCCCGCAAACGGTTGCGGTTCGGCGACAGTTCATAGCCACCCGGTACGAGCTGGTAGAAGCCGGGCAAGGGCATACCGCTGCCATAGGTAAAGCGCCCGCTCAGGTTGACAGTGGGACGAAGCCGGCGGCTGACATAGGCATTGAAAGTATGCCGCTGGTCGTAGTCGGATGGGAACTTCGTTTGCAATATGCCGTCACTGACGATCGTGCGTCCATAGGCATATGACACCCATCCGGTGAAGCCGTTGGCCGTCCGCCGCTGAACAAAAACCTGCACGCCCCGGGCATAGCCACGTTGCGAGTTGAGCAAAGGAGCGTGCGGCGCCGCCTGGAAGATCGTTCCATCGCCTGACAACCGGGGGTCCAGCGCAGGACGCGCCAGGAGGTCACGGTCCTGCCGATCGTAGAACTCCAGCCGCAACCGCGTGCGGTCGTCCAGCCGTTGCTCCACGGCCGCTTCATAATGAGTCGCCCTCTCAGGCAACAAGCGGCCACGGGCGAAAACGGAGAAGAACTGGTTCAACTCCGGAAACTGGCCGTACTGGCCCCAATCCAGTTGCAAACGCGTCTTCGTCCAGGGGGCAAACGACAGGCTGGAATACGGTGACGTGATCTGCGCCGGCGATACGCTGTGTTGGTCCTGGCGCAGGCCTGCGGTAAAGCGCCCGCGGCTTGAGGCGAAGCCAAAAGACTCCTGTACATAGGCTCCTGCCTGGCGTCCGGCGCCGTGGAAAAGATCCACTGCGACCGTGGGAGCCGGCGTGTAAACCACCTGGTTCGCCGAGCCATCCTGCCGGGGACTGCGAAACAGGCCGCCAAAGTTCAGCGTGTTCACTGGGCTCGAGATGAAGCTGACGTCACCATCCCAGGCCCACTCGCCGTATGTTTGATTGGAGAGCGTGGCATTATCGTGATTAACCACCTGGCCTTTCTCTCGAGTCCAGGCGAGGTGGTTGGTGACGAGCAGCCGCGGGCTGGGATCATATCGGGAGCCCAGGTTCAGCATCGTGAAGCGGAAACCACTCGTCATAACGGAATTGTCGCCAAGCTCACTGCGATATCGTCTCCGGTCCACGGAGGAGGATCCGTCCAGATAGCTCAAGCTCAGGGCGTGCCGCGGAGTCAGGTCGTAGTCCAGCCGCGCCTGCACGTCGGTGAACCCGAAGGCCATTGGCGCCTGGTCGCCGAAATCGATCCGGTTGAGGATGTACTGCAGGTAGCTTTTCCGGAAATCCACCAACCATGAGCCACGCTTGTTTTTGCCCAACGGTCCTTCGAGTTCGATGCTCGCGTTGGAGGCGCTGGCACTGAACTGCCCTTGAACCGCCTCCCTGCGGCCTCCCCTCGTATCGACTGCCAGAATACCGGCCGTGCGGTCGGCATAGCGGACCGGCCAGGCCCCCTGGTACAGGGTCATTTCGTCCGTCAGGTCGCCGTTGAAGATGGTCAGCGAGCCATTGTCGGCCTGGCCGTCCGTGGTATGGAACGGCGAGTGGAGCAGTACTCCATCAAGGTACAAGCCGACACGGCTGAACGGCGCGCCACGGATCGAGAACTCTGAGGAGAAATCGTTGTTCGAGGTCACGCCCGGCAGGCTCTGGACAGCTCGCAACGGGTCGTCAGCGAGCACGCTTGCAACGTTCTTCCGATCGTCGCCTTCAAGCGTAAATCCCGACGCGCTGGTTTGAGTCGCGACTCCAAATACATCGGCCGAGACATCCACCGTATCGGTGCGGCGAACAGTCGACGATATCAGAACGACATCGAAAGTCTTGGTTTCCCCGGCGGCTAAAGCAAACTCTTTACGGAGCGGATAATATCCGACTGTTGCCGCCTGCAACACATAATCACCGGTTGGAAGTGCGGTGATCCGGAAGGTTCCGTCATCAGCGGTGATCGTGCGGATCGATGTGCCAGGGAGCGTAACCTCGACCAGGGCGAGAGGCTGGTTGCCGCTTGAACCGACGACGCGTCCACTCACTTCACCCGTACTCTCCTGTACGGCCGCACAGGGAGCGGCCGCAACCATGAGCGCAAGGACACACTTTATGAGGTTAGAGGCTGGATTCATTTTGTGAATATTATCGCCCATAGATAACAGCCTGTAACCCCATATAGCCGTTTCGGGATAGGATACGTCCCAAGGAAATGGAGGACCACGGTGCGAAGAAGAGTTCTGCTTCTGGTGACCGTTGCGACTGGAGCGGCGCTGTTTGCTGCCCCGGTTAAGCGGACCTTCGATACCTGGCGCCAGGCTGGTGGAGGCGGTGATTCTTCGCAGTACTCCTCCCTCAAACAGATCAACAAAAGCAATGTGAAACGGCTTCAGGTTGCATGGACTTATCCGACCAATGCCAACCGCTTCAATCCCATCGTTGTCGACGGCGTGATGTACGTTTCTGCGAACGGCAAGCTCGCTGCGCTGGATGCCGCAACCGGCAAGGAGATGTGGACTCAAGCGGTCTCGGCAGGAGCTCGCGGAATCAACTACTGGGAAAGTAAAGACCGCTCCGATCGACGGCTTGTAATCACCGGCGCCGGTCTTAAGGAGATCGACGCGCGCACGGGTGAACCGATTGCGGCGTTTGGCCAGAATGGAGTCGTCAATATGGGACCCGGTCTGGATCCCGAGCAGGATCGGACGAACCAGAACGCCACAGCGAATCCCGGGCGGGTGATCGGAGACATAATCATCGTTCCGCTTCCCGCGGGGGGCGCCAGCTACGAAGCCATTCCCGGAGACGTCCATGGCTACGATGTAAAAACCGGCAAGCTAGTATGGGTTTTCCATACCGTGCCGCATCCGGGCGAATTCGGATACGATACCTGGCCGCCGGGCCTTTACCGGACGGCGGGCGGAGTCCACAACTGGAATGAGATGTCCGTAGACGAAGATCGCGGCATTGCCTACGTTCCACTGGGAACCGCACGATTCGACTTCTACGGCGGCAATCGTCCGGGCAACAATCTTTACGGCAACAGCCTTGTGGCGCTCGATGCAAAGACCGGAAAGCGGCTTTGGCATTTCCAAACCGTTCATCACGATCTCTGGGATTACGATTTGCCCGCAGCCCCAAAACTCCTGACCGTTCGCCACAATGGCCGGAATGTCGATGCCGTTGCCCAGCCGACTAAACAAGGTTTTCTGTTTGTATTCGATCGCAGCACCGGGGACCCGCTCTGGCCGATCGAAGAAAAGCCCGTGCCGCAGACAGATGTTCCCGGAGAACACTCCGCTCCGACCCAGCCTTTCCCCACGGCGCCTCCGCCGTTTGCCCGGCAGTCATTTACGGAAAAGGACATCAATCCATATCTGCCGGAAGAGGAGCGCAATTGCATTCGCGAGTTGCTTCGCGAGTCACGCAATGAAGGTTTGTTCACACCTCCCAGTATTCGCGGAACGATCCAGCTGCCCGGCAACAACGGCGGCGCGAACTGGGGAAGTTCCGCTGTCGATCCCAATAAAGGCACGATGTACATCGTGTCGAAAGAATTGCCGATGGGAATCAAGCTGAACGCTCCCGGCGCAAACAGCGCGTGGAGAAACTGCAATAGCGCAGCCGCGGGCGAACGGCGCGGCGGCGGGGCGGGCGCGGGAGGGCGAGGCGCCCCGGGAGCGGCGCCTGAACGAGGCGCAGCCGGTGGCGGACGCGGCCCGGCAGGCGGCGCACGAGGAGGTGGCGGCGGAGCGGCTGGCGCAGCGCCTGCAACAGCTCCCGTTCAAAACACAGGCGATCTGACGCGCTACACCGCTCCATACCAGTTCTTTTTCGGTACGAGCCTTGGTCTTTCGATCATCGGGCCACCATGGTCTCAACTGACGGCCTACGATTTGAACGCCGGCAGGATTTTCTGGCAAGTCCCCAACGGCTCGGTGCCGGGACTTCCCGATTCCAACACGGGCAGTCAATTCCCGCGCGGCGGGGTCGTGGTTACGGCGGGCGGGCTGGTTTTCGTTGCGACGCCGTCGGATCGAAAGTTGCGCGCTTATGATCAGGACAACGGCAAGGTGGTGTGGGAATACGATCTCCCGAACGTTTCCGAAGGCGTCCCCACTGTCTATGAAGTGGGTGGACGAGAATACCTTGCCCTCACCGTTGCCGGTGGACAAACCATGCAGCCGCGAAGTTTCAATTCTCTTCCCCCTGCGGCGCCGGGAGCATACATGGTTTTCGCTCTGCCGAAGTAGCGAAGCTGAAACTGGGTGACCGGACGCAGCAAATGGACAATCGTGCGAGTCATTGTCCTTCTTGTGGTCGCCGGGAGTATCGCTTTTATTTATTACCGGCGAACACAGCGGAACAGTGAAACAGCGCGCCCAGACGATCTCACGCTTCGAGTGCGGTCTATTCCGGTAACGGACGACCTTGCTTTAGGCTCATTCGTCGTGCCATCCAAAGAGACTCATGAAGTCAAGATCGCCGTGGATGGAAATAGAATGCGAAATGCGCGCCTGTCCGGGCACTTCTCGGTGCAGAACGGACCTGCCATTCAAGTCATGTTGCTGGACGAAGAACAATATCGCGAATTCCGAAAAGATTCCAAACCTGGGAACTTTGACTATTTGTCCAGAAAGACCACGGATGGAAATATGGATATCACGATACCCCACACAGGCTTGTACTACATCATCTTCGACAATTCATCGGCAGAGTCGGCATCCGTGACGGTGAAGGCCGATATCACGCTTCGTTACGAAACAGTGCAGGTCGATTCCGGCAGGAAGCCTTAGACGCGCTGGTGTCCTGAGTCGGAAGTTCGCATACATTTTCGAGGGCCGTTCCTATTGTAGCGGCGGTCTGTGACCGCCGGTTTTATGGGTCTGTTGCGGGGAAAACCGGCGGTCACAGACCGCCGCTACAGTGAGAAGGAGTGCTATGGCGCCGTTTTGTCTTTGAACTCCAACTCCCGACCATCGGAAAAGATGACCTTCGTACCGGGATCTCCGGATCCTATATAGGCGACCGGCGCGCCATTTTTAGCGGGACACAGGATGATTGTGACTTCATCGCCCGGCTTGACGGAGCGTCTTGTCCATCCGGCCCGGCCCAGGATACCCGGGCTGTTTGTTTCGACCGCCCAATGCACAATGGCTCCATTCTTGTCTTTCACATCCAGGTAAATTTGAGAGTGGGGATTGATCCACACAAACTCCGTCACGGTTCCTTTAATGGGGACTCGCGCCTGTTCGTCGTAGGCTGAATTTCCGTGGTGCGCGGACGCCGATGCGCACAAGGACACGAGAGTCGCAACCAGAGTCAGCGACCGGACGCATTTACCCGTTTTATTCCTCATCGCACGCCTGCTTTGCTCCATTCGTCATTCCTTGCCGGGTTGCCGGGCTGCAGGCTCGCGGATTCTCCTGGCAAATTCTTCCTCTTCGGAGGCCACGCAAAAAGATTCCGGAATTTCCACACCCGGTTTCAACTTGATGAGCCGCGGCTCGGCGTTCCAGGTTTTCGTATAGGTCTTCGGATCATCGATGATCAGGTTAAATTGGATAGTGTTGTGATCGACGCGGCGGTAACGCTCGATCGTGCGCATCTGATCGCTATGCGGCTGGCCTTGCGCGCCCAGCCAGGTCTTGTCATTAAACCCGATGGTTTCGACGACCAGCGTGTCTCCCTCCCATCTGCCGGCGGAATATCCATACCATGCCGGATCCGGATCGTCAGGAAGTTTGCGCCCGTTCATCCAGATTTCGCGAATCGTGTGTTGTCCCTCGAAAAACATCAGAATCCTGCCTGGAATGTGGATGATCTCAAAAGGCCAAATGACGAACAGAATACGCGGAAAACCTGTCGGATCACATTTCAAGATGGGGTCGTTTCCACCCGGCGCAGCCCTGGGGCCGTATCCGGGCTTGTTGGCGTCGTACCTTGCCTGTCCCCACGGCGTCAACGGAGGAAAGTTGTCGCTAGGGCCCTGGCCGCCGCCGCCGGGCGCCAGCTGCCATACTCCGGACAGGTCACGCGCATCGAAAGGAAGCGGCGTACCCTGAGGCATCGCCAAGGGCGGGAACATCAAGACCGCCAGTACGGCAATCGAACAAACCGGGAAACTTCGCATTGGCGCGAGACTAGCATGAGCCTCGCCCATCGACAAATCACTTTTCACCGCGATCTTCCTGGCCGTTCCCAGCAGCCCTGTCGATCAACGATTGACAAAGCAACATCCATGTTCAAGAATCCCTCCGCGCGCGAAAAACGCGAAAAGGAAGTAGCGAGTCCCCTCTTCGCGTTGGGACTCGGATAGCAGCGGCGTGCCCTCGGCCTGCTTCAAAAGTGCGAGTTGAGTATTGGGGGGCTTATGCTCCCCTGCAATCGTTGCCAATCCAGGCACTTCGAATCGGCAAAATCCTGCCACCAGGTCACGATTTGCAACGTATTGTGAACTGAGAGGTCGTTTACAAATAGCCGCAGAGCAAGAGGCATGCCATCTCCGACTTACGCAACATCTCATCTACCGAACTGCTAATCCGGCACTTTCTTCGCGGCACAGCAAAACTCGATCGGAATTTGAATGCGACGCTCATGAAACTAAATCAATGGGCTTCGATGGTTCTGACAGGCGGGTTTGAGACCGCAATGGCCGACGTGCCGGGGGGAAAAGGATGCACGCATGCGCTCGAACTGGTCAGCGCGATTACCGGCTACGTGGTGACCAGCGGAAGGCGGCTGGGACGCGACGTTTTGCGCAAGTCTGTCGAGGAAACTCTCTTCTTGTGCACAGGGCCGGATCCGCTCTTCGATCGGTCCGAATTTGAAGTTCGCTTGACCCATTTCCTGCGAAAACATGGGATTTCGGCCATGCTTCGAATATTGCTCTCGCTGCATCTGTTTAATGTCGTTTGGATTCAAACTGAGAAATCCTTCCGGATGCTCGCAGGCACGGAACGATCATTTCAAAAATATATGAGACAAGTCGAGCAGACCTGCCGCCGGATCGTGCGCGAAGCCTGGAGGTCCCAAAACGCCCGTTCACCATCAAAGAAATTGATAGAAACCATTGAAGAACGAGTCTGGGACGCCTGAGCCACGTGTTTAAGACGGCAAACGGAGAGAGCCGCACGCCGCGATTCTTGGATCGTCAGTGTGGGGAAATGTTACGCGAGGCGGAATAATGAATTGCTATTCGATCTGTTGGTCAGGTTCCTCTCTACGGCATAGATCAAGTTACTGACAGCGCTTGAATCGAGTTCGGAAGGAGACCTTTCGGAACGCAGGCAAGAGTACACGACAGAGTGGCAGAGGTTCTCCACTCCTTTGCTTCGTTTTTTCAAAGTCTCGGAAGTTCCGCCGTCGGCTTGCATGTGCTCGTGCAAGTCAATCCAAATCAAATTAAACAAATGGATCTTCAGGAAAAACGCGATCAGTCCCCTGCCTTTGCCGCGCCGCAAAAACGACTCCAGCCTTTCTCCAAAAACCGAGGGCGGCAGATCCGGGTCTCCGGCCGTGCAATAAAACAAGGTTTCCTGCAGCGACTTGTTGATGATATCGCGGGCTCGTCCAGGCACACCAAGGCACAGCGAATGCGCGATGGCGTTAATCACCTCTGCAGCAGTTTCCGATTCTTGGCGGCCGCCTTCGAACCTGGCCATCACAGACTCAAATTGCCGGGCCCGGACATCAAGTGAGAATTCCTGTAATCGCTCGAGAAAAGTTGCGAACTCAGACGAGAGCAGAACTTCCGCTCCGGTCGCCTGCCATTCTGCCAGCTTCGTGGCCGTAAAGGAGTCGAACTGGAAATCATTAGTTCTATCGCGCCGGTCCTGACCCGCCATGGATGTCTCCAAAAGAAACTTCGCCAAAAAGCCTTAATCGCTGGAAAAACAATCGGAAGAGTGGAACGGAATCACAGCCGTGAATACGAACGGGAAACTAACTCGCATTGACTGAGAATCCTTCTACTCAATCTCTCCGCATCTTGCGGTTCAAAAGGCCTATAGCCTGTGTGTGCGCCCTCTGTTGCGATGATAGCAAATACAAAATAGTGTTACTACATAATACAACCCGGGTCGGGTGAAAGTGAATGCGACGATGAGAGTACCGCCAGTTCGGAAGATTTATCCAGTCCTGCATTGCAGCACCCTCGCCGCGATTCTGCCGCTCATGATCAAGTATATGTCCATACCGAGAGTTCTTGCCCTCCTGGAACCCAAAAAGGGATATAGCAACGGTTCAGTGAAGGCCTGCGAGTTGGCTCACATAGCGGGTTCCGTGGTGAGGCGCTTGCCCCGATTCGGTATAGGTGAATGTTTGTTTCGCTCCCTGGTGCTTTACAATTTGCTGCTCAAATTCACCTATCATCCAGTTTTGATGTTGGGTGGAAAACTCTCCGATGGAGCGTTGGACTGTCATTGTTGGATTGAAGTTGACGGAAAACCGCTCTGCGAGTCTAATGATCCCAGCAAGCAGTTCAAGGTTCTTTATGCCTATGGGCATGATAAGATATGAGTGATTTTGATAGTCATAAAACGGAACAGCAGGGCTTGAATGGCTCTAAAAAGCCTTTCGTCGAACCTGAGATGAAAGAATTTGACGATCTCGAGAAACAAATCAAGTCTCCGTTGATCGGCACATTCACTCCGTGAACGGCAACTTTGGTATCCACTCCGACTCTTCCATGGCCACTGTCGTACCGCCTGACGGGCGACAATCCCGTCCTCAGCCAGGAATTTTCCACACTACTTTATAGCTGCGGATTCATAAAGGCCTCTAACACGAGTGCGTCCATGACGATCGTGGTCAATCCGGCAGGCGCGGCCGCGGTCCGAACGAGTGGTGAACCGATAGTCCAATGGCGGGATTTGACGGTCAGACAGCATGGAGACCGGGCCTTCTTTACCTACCGTTCATGGGATCTGGAATTGGATCTCGCCACACTTAATCTCCATTGTTGGGGACCGGATCCCGACTCCCTCGATAGCCTCGCTTTCCGTGAATTCTTTCTGCTGAGTCCGATCCTTTTCATGTTGCGCCGGCTCGGATACTTTGAACTGCACGCGGCCGCCTGCGCGTACGGGGAATCCGGATATCTCCTCCTGGGATCGTCAGGAAGTGGAAAGACGGCGGCGATTCTAGCCCTCATTGCCTCGGGATGGAGCTACCTTTCCGATGACGCAATGCTGGTGTGTGCTGTTCCCGGGAACAAGATAGCCGCCCGGCCCCTCCGGCGCTCTTTCTCGCTGAAGACCGACCTGCTGGAACACTATCCAATGCTGGCCTTACATGCCACTGAGCCTGTTCACGGAACCGGCAAACGCCGTCTGGATCCCAGACGAGTGTGGCCTGACAAATTTCTTCCCGTCATGCAACCGAGGTTTATGATCTCATGCAACATCAGTAATGAGGAAAGGAGCAGGATCGTGCCCATATCGCCGGCGGAGTCGCTGGCGCGCCTTGTCGGGTCGACTCCCTGGATGATGTTCGATCAGTTAACGGCAACGGCTCATCTGGAAATCTTCCGATCGTTGGCGGCAAGCTGCTGCAGCTTTGAATTGAATGCGGGGCGCGACCTGTTTTGCAATGGGAAACGGTTTGCTGCACATCTTGATCCGGATCGCTTGATGGAACTGCGGCGATCATCGGAAGCAAACCCAGAAACGGACACAAGATGGGCTTAAAGAAACTCGTCGTAGAACTGACGAGCCTTTGTAATCTGGACTGCGAATACTGCTTTAAGGAGGCGGGAACCTCACATATCGACCCCGACCTGGTTCGCCGTATATTGCATGAGGCGCGGAACTGGGGAGCATCGAACGTTACCTATACAGGCGGCGAAATCTCGCTGTACCCTCAACTATCCGATGTGCTGACGATGACCGAAACTCTCGGTTATCGTTACGCGGTCGTCACAAATGGCTGGCACTTTCCTCGCATCTTGCCATTGCTCACGGCAACGCGCAGCGCCCTGAATCATATTTTTTTCAGCGTCGATTCAGCGAACGAATATGCGCACGATCAAGTGCGTGGAGCGGGGTCATATCAGAAGATCATAAGTGCCGTGGATCTCTGCAGGGGGCATAACCTGCCTTTTTCATTCCTGGTGATCGTGAACCAGAAGAACATCGACGAAATGGAGCCATTGGCGGAACTGGCTGCGAAGCTTGGGTGCAAAGGGATGAAATTCGGCCACCTGCTTCCAACTTCCGAGTCGCTGGACCGGCAGCTTTCGCTGAGCGATACGAAACGGCAGTGGGCGGAAAGCGAAGCGGTCCGGCTGAACTCGGTCCTGAATATCACTGTTTCATTTTCCGCCGCCGCCAGGAATACTGCTCCCGGGGCTTGTTGCGAACCTTATTCCGGACGGACTATCAGCATTGATTGTCACGGGCGTCTGTCGCTGTGCTGCCAACTCGCCAGTTATCGTGGTGCGGCAACAGAGAATGACATCGTCGCAGACCTCAAGAAAACCGATTTTCCCGAAGCTTACCTGCATTTTCTTGCACTCGCTGCGACACAGAGAATGCGGCGGGATAAAGCGCTTGCGACAGGTACGCCGTTGTCGGAGTACCCCTGTGATTTTTGCACGGCTACCCTGGGAAAGACTCGAGGCGACCGCCTCCTTCAACCCGTTCCGCTGGAGACACGCTTGTGACGGACCGGCGGATGACAATCCCTGCTTTCGTAATCTCGACCGAGCTTGAAGATTCGATGGTGGTGCTGAATCTCAATAGTAAGCGCTACTACATACTGAATGCCACGGCAGGGTTCATCTGGCGGGAGATTACAGAAGGCAGGCATGAGGCGGAAATTATCGACAGCATGTTTGTCGCATACGATGCTACGAAAGATCAGATAACAGCAAGTGTGGGGCGGCTGTTCGATGCACTCGAAAAAGCCGAACTTCTGGTGGCGCCTGATGATGCACGGCGGTAATAATCAGACCTGCCGATCTCAACACTTACTCGAATCTCTCCTGACCGCCATTCCTGACGATCCGGCACATTTGAAGGAACTATGCGGAACTGTGGAGGATTGGGACGAACTCTTCAATCGAGCTCTGACTCACGGCGTCGAGAGCTTTCTCTATCATCATTTGACTGAGAACGGTTTCACACTTCCGCCATTGATGGCCGAGCGCACTGAACGATGGTTAAAGGTTCGAGATCTATGGCAGTCCCATTCGCAGTCTGCGCTCGATGAAGCCCTCCAGATTCTCTACGCTGCTTCCGTGCCGACTGTCGTTCTGAAAGGACCGACGCTCGGCGAAAGGCTTTATCCAACTCCTCACACGAGACCCTCCGCGGATTTGGATCTGCTGGTTGCTCCAGCTGACTTGGATAGAGCAACAGCAGCTCTAAAGAATCTTGGCTACCGATCGGGAAATGAAGCGCAAGCCCGGTTCCTTCGAAGGTACCACTACCATACGATTCTGAGCCGCTCCTGTCCGCCTGTAATCGAATTACACTTCCGTCTGTCCAATAGTTTTGGGGTTGAGATACAGGCAGAAGATTTCTTATCCCGTGCCGGCAAATATCGTACAGCTCAGGGAGCTATCGCACACATCCTGTCGCCCGAGGACGAGATGTTGTATCTCTCAGTACATGCCGCCGGCCATCGGTTCATTCGCTTGTCCTGGTTGTGCGACATCAACCTTTTGGTTCGCCACTATCCCTCTTTGGACTGGGCAACTCTTGTCGCTCGCGCGCGTTCACTCCACCTTTTCACAGCACTCCTGTTCACCTGCCAAACTCTTCATTCTCGTCTTGGAACAGAGACCCCGTTGAGCGAAGCAACGTCTCAAGGGATTCGGTTTCGCGCCGCGAATCTCCTGCTCGCTGCAACTGAACGACAACCGGATCCTTCTCGCCGCTCCCTGTTGGGAAAAATCGCCTTTACCGCGGTGCTGTGCGATAAGCCGGGAATCGCTCTCGAATTCCTGCAGCGCCAGTTGCTGCTTATTGCGAGACGGCGTGCTCACCGTCATTTTCCGTCTCACGCTCCGGAGGAATGGTCGTACTAATGGAAGCGTCAAATGCTCATGCTGACGACTACATAATTGGAAATGCGGGCGGGCAGCCCCGACTTCCGGCAGAGTCCTAGGATGAAATTACGTCACAGAGTGGTTCGTAAGATGAAGTGGCTGCATCTCAAGGGACAAATTCTGTTCGAAGGGAACCTCGCACGCTGTCAAAAGATTCATTCAGGGAACTTCCCCTCACATACTATTTTGTTTTATCCGGACGAGCCGACGCTATTCGCCGCCCTCTGGAAAATATGCCTGTGGTCGAATTGTCGAATCAGCAACGACCCCAACGCACCTTTTGATTTGGCCGTTTATTGGGACGGCCGCGATATTCGCAGGCCAGACGACGTTCTACTTAACATTGCAAAGCAAAGCCGGGTAATCAACATAAACTGCTATGATTTCAGCAAGACCACTGTGAATAAGGTGTTCGCTCATGCTTTCGGCTACGAGTTAGCCGTCGATCCTCGAGAACACGAGGGGAGTTGCGTGAAGAAGTCCGACCGAAACGCCACGCACGATGGACAGGTTATTACTTGTCCAATTGACGAAATCGAAGAGGGCTATGTTTATCAGAAACTCATTAACAATGAAGTTGGGGAAGATCTAATTGCAGATTTACGTGTACCTTTCTTTAGAGATCGAATCCCGTTGGTGTATGTGAAGTATCGGAAGAAGTCAGACCGGTTTTCGAATGAAAATGAATACGTGGAACTCGTAGGCGTTCGTGAACAGTTTAGTGCGCAGGAACAATCCCAGATCATCTCCTTTTGCGGTCTGCTGGGCTTGGAATATGGCGAACTTGACGTGCTAAGAGACGGAGACGATCAGAGGATTTATGTTGTTGACGCAAATCCGACGCCCTTTGGCCCTCCGAATCACATCAACAATAGAGATCGGAAATTAGCGCTAAACAAATTGACAACTACGTTCGAAAATACCTTTCTAGCGGACCTGTAAATGGCAAATCCAAAATCCGGGAAGGACGATACGGGAGATAAGGTGCATTTCAGGCCGGGCTGAGACCTAAACTCTTATACTCATACAGAAAACCGGGGGCCTCATAGTCGAACTCCAGTTCGCGGATACCACTCATTCCTCCCGTCGATTGAACGACCGCCGTCTGTGGTTCGTGGTGGAAAGCGGAACTGACGTACGCTTGGTGGATGGCCTCGCCGAACGATTTGACCTCACGATCATCGCTCGCGAAATTCCGGGCGGTCGTGCCATCAGCCGCGAGCCCGATCACCAGGTTCCCACCCTGATTGGTCCAGCCTCGCGGCTCCGATTCGCGAACACTGTCTGGCGGGCGCTCACGAACTCGCGTGATCCGGGCATCGTGCTCGTGCAAGGCTACGGTCTGGCGGCGTTAATCGCGCGCCTGTCCGCAAGCCACGCTGCGCGGCCCACTGTGATGCTAGTGTGCAGTCCCAACGAGCTGTATTACCGATGCCGTCGCCAGGATGGCTTCCCGGCCAAGCCGTTTCGCTGGCACGAGTTGCTTGGGCTGATCGTGCTGGCACGTTTGAATGCGCGCCTGGCACAACAGTACATCGTCCTGAGCCGGCATCTTGCAGACGTCGTTCGCGGGCATGGCACGCGAGCCGCGATCGATATTATTCCGGTCTACGGCGTCGACACCACTGTGTTTCATCCCGCTACTGAGCCCAAGTCTGTCCTGCGGCAGCGCCTCGGCTTGCCTGACCAGGGCACGGTGATCTTCTTCAGTAGCCGTATCGCGCCCGAAAAGGATGCCACTACGTTGCTCAAAGCGGTCCGCCAGCTGCTGGAGGACGGGCGCAACCTGTGGCTGCTCCACCGGAGCGGCGGCTATCGGTCGCTGCTGGATCTGGCGAGTCTTCACGGTGTCGTGGACCGCGTGATCGCCACCGACGCCGTGCATCCTGGGACTCAGCTCGCGCGGGATTATCAGGCGTGCGATCTGCTGGTGCAGGCGAGCCGCGAGGAGGGTCTGGGGTTCTCGGTCCTGGAGGCGCTGGCGTGCGAGGTGCCCGTGGTTGCGACCGCAGTGGGCGGACTGCGGGAGACCATTCGCGAAGGGGACACCGGCTGGACTTATCCGGCCGGCGACGCGGCAGCGCTGGCCCGGGCAATAGCCGCGGCGCTGGACGATCCGGCTGAAGGCGCACGCCGCGCTGCACTCGGTCGCCGGATGGTGGAAACAGAGTACGAACGCCGACTGGTGTTCGACCGGTTGGAGGCACTCCTAACCACGGCATGAACATCGGGATGGCTGTGCATTACTTCGACCGGTCCGAGGGCACGGGTGGGTACGTGGTCGAGCTTTTGCATCGAATCGCGCCGCACCACCAGGTGACGCTCTACGCGGCCGGTGTGCGCACCGACGTGCCACCGGGAGTCGAGGTCGTTCACGTCCCTGCTTTCCGCGGCCGCGCCTACGTCACGATCCTCTCGTTCCCAACGGCGTTTAGTTCCGTACGCCGGCATCATGACTTGGTACACGCACAGGGATGGGTTGCGAACCAAGCTGACGTCGTGACCGCGCATATCGTGATGGCCGCCTGGCGCGAGCAGGCACGGAGTTTCGGCGTGCATTCGAGCGGCGGCGAGCGCTGGCTGGGTGGGTTTGTAACGCGACGCGAGGCGGCACTCTACAGGTGCCCGCACCGATCGCGATTCATCATCGCGCCGAGCCGCAAGGTGCGGGACGAACTAATGTCGTTTTATGGGCGGCAGGAACAGGTGCATGTCATTCCACACGGATTCCCTGCCGTGCGCACTTTTTGCACCCGTGCCGAGGCGCGGCGCAGTCTGGGATTGCCGGCTGAGCCACCCATCGCCCTGTATATCGGCGATGCGCGCAAGGGATTGACAACCGCAATTGCCGCCGTCTCAGCTGCGTCATCCGTTCATCTGCTGGTGCTCAGCGGTTCGGCACCGGCGCATTATCTGTCTCTGGCGAGCCGCAGTGGGTTGGGCGGGAGAATCCACTGGATCGGGCACGTCGCAGATCCCCGTGCAGCCTTTGCTGCCGCCGACGTACTGCTGCACCCCACGATTTACGACTCCTTCGGTATGGTGGTATCGGAGGCAATGGCCGCAGGGCTGCCGCCGATCGTCTCCCGCACGGCCGGCGTCACCGAACTGATCGAACACGGCGTGTCGGGATGGCTCATCGGAGTCAGCGTGGGAGAGGCTCGAGCGGCGCTCGAGACCCTGATTGGCAATGCCGAGCTTCGCCACCGGCTCGCTGACGGAGCACAGCAGGTTGCGCAGCACCGCTCATGGGACGATGTGGCGCGGGAGACAATGGCCATCTATGAGAAGGCGGCGAGCCGATGAGTGGCCGGACGCGTGTGATCGGTCACGCCGGGTATTTTCGCCGGTGATCGGGACCATTTGGTCACGGCACGGCAACGTGTTCCATTCCGGAAGACGCCCAGCCGGTTGCTAACAGCAACAACAGTGATTGAGGCACCGCCGTAAGCAATCCCGTCCCGAGGAAAGCCGAAACGAAATAGGCCACGGAAGCAACGGAAGCGAGTTTGCGTCCGAGTGAGCGGTCCTCATGCGTCACGGCTTGGCGCACTATCCAGACGACGAACGCGAGCCATAGGAAAACCCCAAGCACTCCTTCCTCCAGCATGATCCGCACGTACTCGTTCTCCGCGGCCACGGGTTGGAGGATTTCATCCTGTAGGAAGTAAGGGATGCTCGTGCCCCCGCCTCCCATACCAACGCCGAAAGGATACTCCATGGCGGCGTCGAGAATCGGGAGGTTGATGCTCGACGAGACGCGCGCAACAACGAATTCAGTATTGAACAACGTCGTAAAGCGCTGCAGCCTTTGGTTATTGGAAACAACCCATCCCGTCAATACCAATATCAGGACCAAGCTGGCTCTTGAAACCGACCTCAATTCGCGGTTGACTGTCGCCACAATCACTAACGTGAAGAGCACGAGGGTATGGGAGCGGCTGGCGCCCAGGAACACTCCAAATAGCGCGGCCACGATCCCTGCCGAAATGAGATTCTTAGTCCAGGTTCGCCTTACGCGGATCCACGCCCCCATTAAGAAGGGCATGCTTGTCACCATGGTTCCGGAATAGCCGGCGGCGTTGACGAAAAAAGCAGGAATACGAAACGCAGAGCTACCGGCGACATCGGCCACATCTTTACTGTTGTACATCAACTCCGTGACCTGGTTTCTAGGGAAGAATGTTTCCAGGCCAACAAAGTATTCCGTCACCGCAAGCCCCAAGGCCATGATGTTGAAGGCAGCCAGAAAAACAGCAAGTTCGTCCAGTTCTTCATTCCGCAACCGTGCGCCTATCAACAGGAAAGGCAGCAGGAAGACGTTTCCGCGAAGCCCGACCAGTCGAATCAACGGATATTGGACTGGCACCAGGGCGATCAGCACCGGCCACAGGATCAAAATTGCGACCCACAGCCGCAAAGTATCGGTCGCTTGGAGTTCTTCGCCCGTAGCGCGTCTGGAGAAGTAACTGGCATACACTCCAAGGACGGAGGCATCCCAGATCACGAACGAAAACGTTTCCAAAAGGTTCGCTCTAATGGCGCCAAACGCGTAGCCTAGTCCGATGCAACTGGCCAGTCCCCACACCAGTGAGCGGCGTGAAAGCACGAAGGTTCCAGCGAAAGCGGCCACGCAAATCAAAACGGAAATCATGACGCGTACCGGGACGACGAAACCACGAGGGCGAGCAATGCGGAAGACTCCTCGATCCGCGCCGCATGATGGCAAAGCTCCCGAACCCGCGCCAGTCCTTTTTCATCGAGGCGCAACTGCAGACGCTGGTCCTCGATCAAGCGGCGTAAGCTGACGGCAACTTCGGCCGTGTTTCCCGGATAGGCCGGCAAACCGCAGGTCTCACTCAGGATTTGTTGCGTTGCGCCCATACGTGACGAAACAACGAATGCCAATTTTCATTCTCCTGCCGAGGTGCTAATTGGTAGCGGCCTCAAGAATACGAACGATTACCGGGACATGAGATTCCGCCCCGAACCGGCTCGCGTACTCCGCCGCGGCTTTCCTCAAATTCAAGTAATGAGTACGGTCACTGAGACATTTCACGATCGCTCCCACCAGTCCTTGGGGGGTTGGCGGGTCGCCTGGCGCCAGATGACCGGTGATTCCGTCGATAAGCCATTCACTGATGCCGCCCACATTAAAGGCAGCGCAAGGCAGACCTTCGATAGCTGCCTGGACTCCCACTGTGCCAAATGGTTCAGGCCACACACTTGGCATGACCAACAAGTCGGAAGCATCAAACAAGGCTATGAGTTGCGATTCGCGAAGCCATCCGACGAATTCAACGCGGACATCGGAGTCTGAATGATTCAGCACCGAAGCCGCCTTCTCCCAATCCCGGCGAGCGGGTCCATCACCTGCAAATACGACGTGCAGTGACCGACCCGCAACAGTTCGTAACAGCGGTAATGCCTCAATCAATAGCCGTCCGCCCTTCAGTTGATCCATCCGGCCAGCGAACGTAAGCCGCCAGAGCCGTTCAAGCGTCGTGGGACGCGGCCGGCTGGCCGAGTCATCGTGCTCGAGGCGTCTGACATAATATGGAAGCGCAAAGACCCGCTCTGCAGGAATGCCGTTCCGAATGCATTCGCGCCGCATGTGCTCGGAATGCGTCAGGCCGCTCTTATAGTTCTTGATCAGCTCGATACGATGCGTCTGCTTGCGGTAGAGTGTGAACATTGTCACCGGATTCAAACCGCCGCAGCGTCTCGGAAAATAGTGAACAAGGCACTGCCATCCAAATCGGCGCTCGCATGGTTCGGCGACCGGTTGCTGGAAGGTCTTACTGCCACTGATGCACGTACGCTGATAATCATGAGCAAAGAATACAGCCGGGACGATGGCAATAATTTGGCTTTCCAGTTCGACGCTCAAGACGTTATGAGTGGCGATTACATCGGGACGCCATTCGCGGATCGCAGCCACAGTCTGCTCTATCCCCAATTGATCGACGCACCACGCTGGCGCTCCCGGCGGTAAAATTATGTTCTCTTGATCAGAAGGCGAATCTATCTCATGGCAGAACGAAACTTCGTGGCCAGCTTCATGTAGGGCAGGAATTATCGCAGCCAGGTAGTCCTCTACGCCACCTTGTCGGCGGCGGTAACAATTAACAACAACAATTCGCATCAAGCATCGGGAATTTCAGCCTAACCACATCGTTGGAAAATTTCAAGGGCTCATGTTCCTCGTGCCCAGGATACATCAAAGTCCCATGGTAGCAGGCTGTCGCACTCAGGCTGTACTCGAATAAAGAATCAACAAGTTACAGCCTGATCGGGCTAGATTAATGTCTCTCAGTCATTGATTTCTTCGTTCCACTTTGCCTAAGTCCGACAGGCTGCCAGCAGAGGAGTGCCGCAAAAAGGCGCAGGAATTCGAACGGACGTAATTGTGCTACCGGCTCTTATCGAAGGCAGGGACAGTTGAATGAATCATTTGGTATTTCTCAAAATGACGCGTCGGCCTTTTTCCAGAGCAAACGCCGGTTCATATCCGAACTCGCCTCCAACTGCTGTTTCCCATCCCCGGGGGGCTGGATGTGGTGTGTATTCCGGCGGTGTCAATAGACCGTTCCGGAATGATGTGAATATTCCGGAACGGAGCGCGCTGGCGCCTGCATCATGATCGAACCTATTTACATCAGTCAACTGGAAGTGGTGGCCCGGGTGGCGGAACTTTGTATACTGATGCGCGTTTTCTCGGATTTTTGCAAATGTTCTCTCAACGTATGGATGCCGCATAAATTTCGCCTTACGTCAGCTCGCAAACGTCGTGGCGCGCCGGCGGCACTTGGCGGAACCCAAAACGGCCGCGAAGCAAGCCCTTCGACTCGGAGAATCCTAAGATGGCGGCTGGATGTATAATTTTCCACGAGCCGGTAGTTAGAATAGAAATTCCGCTTGCATAAGCTCGGCATCGACCTACATGAATGTCTTGTACTGTGTACCTTTCGGATCGAAAGGAGGGGTAGAGCGCTTTCTGGAGGATATTGTTGTCCGCCACGACCCAAACCGAGTAAGGCCAACGCTTTTAGCGTTCTCGAGCGGCGAATGGCTACGAGAGCTTGAGGCGCGAGGCGTGAATGTTTACTGCCTGGAAGGGATGCGGCTTCGTAATCCCTGGCGGGTCTTTCGAAGCGTCGAGAGTATTCTAAAAAAAGAGCGTATTGAATTAGTCCATTCCGCATACGCATGGTGTCATGCCCTTACTGCCCCGGCGGCTGTCTGGTACGGATGTAAGCAGGTATGGTTTCACCACGGTCCGGTGAGTTCCCGAAAATGGCAGGGCGCCATGCCGCTGATACCGGCGGATCTGTTGCTGGTGAACAGCCATTTTCTGGGTCAGTTGCTGAAACGCACGTTGTACATCGCCAAGAAAACAGGGGTAGTGCACTACGGGATCGACGCAGCTTCCTTCCGGCCAGACGCCGCAAAGAGGCGAGCCTTCAGGGAACAGTGGGACATCGGGGACAAGGCTGTGGCTGTCGGAATGGTCGGTTTCATAGATTCATGGAAGGGGCAGGACGTCTTTCTAGAGGCTAGCCGATCCCTGCGAGGCATGACGCCCAGGATCAGAATGCTGGTTGTGGGTGGACCGCGGCGCGGAAGCACCGAAACCGAATGCCTTCGCTTTGAAGCCAAGTTGCATGCCTTCGTCGCGGAGCATGGATTACGCGACGTCGCATCGTTTACGGGTCACGTCGATGTTCGCGAAGGAGCGTTGGACGGCCTGGATATCGTCGTCCACGCCAGTACGCAGCCGGAGCCGTTTGGTATGGTGCTGCTAGAGGCAATGTCAAAACGAAAAGCCATTATCGCGAGTGCTGAGGGCGGGCCGTTGGAAATTCTAAGGGATGGTGATGGTCTGCTGATTCCACCCGGACGTCCAGAACTGCTCGCTGCCAGCATCCGCATGCTAGCGGCTGATGCCGTCATGCGTGAGAAACTGGGCCAGAACGCTCAATGTGCTGTCGTCGAGCGGTTCAGCGCCGAGTCGGCGGTAAGGCTTCTGGAGCGCCACTATGAGGACACAATGCAATGACGAGCCGCGAAACTGTCATCTTCGCTGTAAGGGCGTTTCAGCAGTAAATTTCAAAGCGGTCTAGAGCCTGCCCGGCTTCCTGCTTTCACCAGAGAGGGTGGACTTATGGCCCATGCTTCGATACCGGCCGCGCGCAGGCGGCTGGCGATCCAGTCCCGCCGAACACGTCGACTACTTTATAGCCTTGGACGCTTGTGGCTGAGGGCACGGCGTTAGTTGGGCCGCGGAGGAGGAGGGATGCCATGAAGCGGGTAATTCGCAGTGCGTTGCGCGCATGTGGCTTCGATATCGTGCGATATAGGCCGAGGTCCGAAGCCATCGGTCTGCCCCCTGATCTGTCTGGCGCCGACTGTGCGATCATTGAGCGGATTGCTGGATACACGATGACGAGCGTCGAGCGTCAGGCCGCTCTGATTCAGGCCGTTCGGCACCTCGTGCGACAGAAGATCGAGGGCTGTTTCGTCGAGTGTGGTGTATGGCGGGGTGGAAGCAGTATGGCCATGGCACTGACCCTCGCCCAGGAGGGGGACACTAGCCGTGACCTCTACCTTTTTGACACATTTGAAGGCATGACGCCGCCGAAGGATGTTGACAGGATGTTCGACGGAACCTTAGCCCTAACGCACCTCGACTTCGATTTGAACAAGGCTGGCTGGGTTTGGGCTGTCGCTGGGATCGATGACGTACGTCACAACATGAGATCCACGGGCTATCAACAGAAGCTCGTGAGGTATGTGAAGGGCCCTGTTGAAACGACCATCCCTTCTCACATGCCCGTGGGCCCGATCGCGCTGCTGCGGCTGGACACAGACTGGTACGACTCAACGAAGCACGAACTAACGCATCTCTTTCCTCTCTTGACTGAGGGAGGTGTCCTGATCATTGACGATTACGGACATTGGGAGGGAGCCAGGAAGGCCGTCGATGAATATTTCGCCGCCTATGGCCGGCCGTTCTACTTACACCGCATCGATTACACCGGGCGTTTGCTTGTCAAGCACTAACGGGCCTGAGGGTCCAACTAGAGATCTCCATTCCGCTCGGGTGGCGGGGAGACTTTCAAATTTCCAAATTGCCAGGCGCACTTTTGTCTTTGAAAGCCTTTGCGAAGTGCTCGAGTGCGCCAAGCAGCGCGGCTGAATCACCGGTGGGAATTACCATGCCATCCTTCCAAGATCGAATCAACTCCTTCGCGCCGGTGTCCTCGCTCAGGATCATCGGAGCCCCGCAGGCATGCGCCTCCAATGCGGCATAGGGTAAGTTATCCTCGTACGCAGGATGCACGTAGACCTGTGCGCTTTGCAAAATAGGGACCGGGTCACCCGGCTGAAGCCTGATCCTGGGATCCCGTTTGAGCCACCCTTTAATGTACTGGTTCATTCCACGGGTTCCCGAGTGTCCCACCAGGATGAGCTTGGCATCTGGGTTCTCTAGTCCTGCGAACGCTTCAAAAAGGATCGGGATCCCCTTTCTGAGACTCAGGGCGCCGACAAAGATAATCCGAAACTTCCCAGCTCCTCCTCGATCTGCCGGGGGTTTGAAACGGGGATGGGCGGTAAATTGAATCCTCTTCAGCTTCTTCTCGGGGACTCCGTATTTCAAAAACGTTCTCCGGGAATACTCTGAGGCGACCAGAATCTGGTCGGCCATGTCGTACTCAGCCAGGATCTTACGGGCATGCCGTGCGTTCATCCAATCCGGCTCGATCGGGTTACGCTCGTAGGCCTTTCGTTGCTGCTCGAGCACATTGCGTACATGAGAGTTTGCAGCCATCAGAATCAACTTCTCGAAGCCTTGCCGCCTGGCCTGGCGGAAACTATGAAGGCTTGCTCCGATAAAACCTAAGAAGGATCTGCCTTGCGGGATCTGTTTCGCCACTTTTCGATCGAAGAAATCGTTTTGGAGGAAGATCTTCCATCCGTGGCTGAAACGAAGCGGAGTGTAAAGAAACCAAGGAGCAAGCCAGTCGAGCTGGATCGGAATCGCCTGGAGATCTCGCTGTGCCTGAGCTTGTTCGAAATACCCCTTCAGACAGCCACTTGCCTTGGCGTGCCCAATGAGTTCCTCCCCGTGCCTGCCCAAACCACCCACTCCGATCTGGCAAGGCCCTGAAACGATTAAGTCCGGATCACTCAACGGAGATTCCATCCGACCTACCTCTTGGGTGAATGGTACCGCAGCCACCGGAATTCAGAAAGCGCACTTGCCACGGCAACACAAACCGCACTAGAGTTCTGCGGTGAACGCACTTCATTGGATCAAACCCGCCTGGCCTGATGAGGCCCGCTTTTACCTTCAACTTCCATCGTTATCTCGTTTGTCGTCTCACGGGTCTTTTAAGGGCCGATGTTTGAACGCCGGTGCAGGTGAAGGAATGTATCTCCCGTTTCTCGAAAGCTTCCCCGAGATCACCGAAATCATGAACGTGGATCTGTCCGGGACTTCGTCGATTCTGAGCGGAAGGAGGGACCCAAGGAACCGGGCACAAGACGCCACGCTTACCAAGCTCCCATTTGAGAAAGACTGGTTTGATTGTTGCCTCTGTACCGAAGTCTTGGAGCACATTCCCGACGACCAAGCGGCGATCCGGGAACTTGCGCGCTGTCTCCGGCCGGATGCAACTCTGTTGCTAAGCGTTCCGCACGTGACCTCACCGTACGACCCGGCACATGTACGGACGGGTTACACGGTGGAGGGTTTGACGTCCCTTCTTCAGACAAACGGTTTTAGCGTTCTCGCCGTTGAGACCTGTTTGAGTGGATGGTTCTCTGTGCTCTTGCGGCTCTGGCGATTGCAAAAGTCCAGCTTTAAGCGAAATCTCATGCCTCGGTTTGTGGTTTGGCTCTTTGCAGTTGCGGACCGGTTCTTACCTGTTGGACGGAACTGGGACCTCGTTTTTCTGACGCGGAAGAACCTGTAGAGGTTAGAGAGAATGGCCAACCGTTAGAAAGCGGCGGCCTTCGCCGTTGGGAAGGAGCCCGGACACGCCTTCAATACCCTGTTCGGACAGCCGGGAAGTCGCGATTTCAAAGCTCAGCCCAGAAAAACATCGCTTGTGCATTTCAGCCTGAGCACAGAGACCTCCCGAGCGCTGAGGTTCCCCTTGCTCGGTGCCTGCCTCGTTGATGCCTCCCGGGAAAATCTGGGGTTCAGAACTTTGCTCCCATCCCCGCGAAGCAAGTTGAATTTGATAAAGCGAAAACCGATGGATCTTCCATCGGTAGCCAAAACGACTCCCTCCGATAGTCGAATCCCAGTTCCACTCCTCAAGAAGGCTAGGCGCTGACCTCCATCAAAAGTGGAATGCCTATTCCACCGCTGCAACTGCGGGAATGACGCGCTGCTGCCAAATGGTAACAAACGTAAACAGTTAGACAGCATCGATGGCGACTGGTGCGCCACTTGCTCCTACTGGCACACTCTCCAGATTTACTAGGAGAGGTTTGCGAAATCCCGACAGCGAGAAAATCGAGAGAACATAGTGAATGTAAACGAGCCGAAGGAATCGAGCCCGACTCGTCCGACACCCACGGACGCACTGAATGTGTTGGCAAAGAGGGGAATGCGGCACCTCTTTACGCGTCAGATTATCACAATAATCTTCACTTCCATTGGTGGGATCATACTGGCGCGAACGTTAACTCCCCAGGAATTCGGAACTTACGCGATCGTAACCTTTATCGTGAACATATTCATGCTTTTTGGAGATCTTGGATTGGGTGCGGCATTCATACAGAACCCGGCGCCACCATCCAATAGGCTCTTGCAGATATCGTTCACGATTCAGTTCTGCCTTGTGACTGCGGTGGTGCTGCTGACGTGGATCGTTGCGCCGGCATTTTTCCGGTTTTATCCGTCCATGGGCTCAAATGGCTTATGGCTGGTGCGCACTCTTTCGGTTTCTCTGTACTTACCAGTCTTCCGATCAATCAGCCTGATCCTGCTCGAGCGGCAAATGAATTTCAAGCCGGTCGCCCTGGCCGAAGGAATCAGTATATCCCTGTATCAGATAACGGCCGTGATCTGCGCCCTGAAGGGACTGGGCGTTTGGAGCTTCGTTCTGGCAATTTTCTTAGGGGGAATCGTAGGTTTCGCCATCGAATATCGCTTCGCTCCATGGCCGGTCCGCATGTGCTTCGACTTGTCCGAGATGCGCCGTGTTGTGAAAGCCGGGATTTCATTTCAATCCGCCCCAGTCCTGGTCATCGTTTCCCAATGGGCAACGCCTGCAATTGTTGGAACCCTCGTCGGCCCAAGCGCGGTTGGTTACCTGGGTATGGCTCTCGCTAACTCGAGACGGCCGCTGATGCTGGCGGAGTCTGTTATGCGCGTGAGCTTTTCCCATTTCGCGCAGTTGCAGCGGGAAATAAAGAGGCTTCACGAAACGATTGGTTCCTACCTGATTGGTTTCCTTTGGCTCCTGGTCATGTGGGCTGGCTTCTTGTGGACATCCGGAAGGCCATTGGTCGCGATCGTCTATTCGGCGAAATGGCTGCCCGCAGTTCCTGCATTGCTGATCTTCGCTGGCGCAGCGCCGCTGGACATGATCATCTGGGCAATGGGGATGTCGTACCGAGCGGCCAACCGGAATTGGAGCACTGTCAAAGTATTCGGGATGAGAACGGTTTTGCACCTCACCCTCGCCGGCCTGCTTGTGCCGCGGATTGGCTTTACTGGGATCCCAATTGCATATCTGATTTCAAACCTTGTCTGCGCGGTATTGCTCCTTTATGGCTTTGCGCCCGGGTTTCTTTCCGGAATGGCGCGGAATGGCTGGTGGCTTCTGCCTTGCGTAGCGACGGCCTATGCGTGCGGCCGCTTCTTCACCGAATTCTTAACCAACGGCGGAACGACGCCGGTTGTGGCGTTCCTCTCAGGAGCTATGCCTTTCATGGCTGCATATCTGGCAGCCTCCTTCATTCTCGTACCCGCGGTTTATCGCGCAGGACTTTATGAGCTAGTGCGTCCTCATTGTGGCCGGTGGAACATTGCACCTGGCCCTGAAAGCTTGGAATTTGCGGCCAGCAAAGATTAGGAATTGTATGAATACTCATCTACGTATATTTGTGATCGTGCTTGCGCTTGGAACTGCATGCCTGGAAACTCCCTCTGCGATGGGCATGCAGGCCGGCGCAGGCAATCCGCGTATCAGCTATGTTCTGGGTCCGAACGATCAAGTCACGATCCGTGCGATGGACGCCGAAGAAATCAGCGACAAGACTTATCGTGTCAGTTCCAACGGCGACCTCACGCTCCCCATGATCGGGAGAGTGAGGGCCGCCGGCCTTACAGTGGAACAACTGGAATCGGAATTGGTTTCTGCGCTGAAGCCATATGTCCGTCAGCCAAAGGTAGCGGCCACTGTTGTAGAATTTCAAAGCCAGCCCGTATCGGTGCTTGGTGCTGTTACGTCGCCTGGTGTCCTGCAGCTTCAGGGAAACAAAACACTCGTCGAAGTTCTTTCGATGGTTGGCGGCGTCCGGACCGACGCGGGACCGATTGTGATGATTACGCGTAAGCAGGAATGGGGACCGCTTCCTCTACCAGGCGCGAGGCCCGATGCAAGCGGCGAATTCAGCATCGGTGAGGTGAAACTGAAAGACGTAATCGAGGGACGCAACCCGGAACAGAACATCACGATCCGGCCCAACGACATCATTTCTATTCCACGCGCAGAAACTATTTACGTTCTTGGCGCGGTGAAGAGAACCGGGGGGTTTCCTCTGAACGAGCGCGCCGGCATGTCGGTTTTAACAGCGATCTCGCTTGCAGAAGGACTCGAACGAACAGCCGCTCCACAGGACGCAAAGATCCTGCGCATCACTCCCGGCGCAACGCGGCGCACTGAAATTGCTGTGGATCTCAGGAAAATCTTCTCCGATAACGCTGCAGATGTTGTTCTTCAGCCAGATGACATTCTTTTTATCCCCGACAGTAAAGAAAAGAGGGCGGCATTGCGGACTCTCGAGGCGCTCACCACCATGGGCACGTCGCTTGGAGTCGGTGCTGTTCTTTATCGGCGCTATTAAAGCGCAACGAAGGACTGAATATGGAGTCTTCAGACAACCCGACGCAAAAAAATATCGACAGCAGTAAGCTTCCAAACGAGCAGGCTTCGAACTCCGGCCGCAATGGCCGGAAGCCGCAGCGCAAAACTGCATATGATCCGATCATCGGACCCTCGGCCAGCCTGTTTGACTATGGGCGGTTGATCCTCCGGCGAAAGGGCATAATGCTGGTCGCTGCCGTGTTGGGCATAAGTCTCGGTTTATTGGTCAGTGTGCCTCGCACTCCTATCTATCAAGCCCACACCACGCTTGAAATCCAGGGCTTGAACGAGAACCTCCTCAACACGCGTGACGTCAATCCGAGTGCGCCGTCGCTCACCAGTTCGGCGTTGGAAGAAATCCAAACGCAAATCAAAATCATAAAGAGCGATACGCTACTTTCGCGCGTTATCAAGAAGTTCGAACTACCTCATGCGCCCGCCCCGCTCACGCGCCTCATGAGATGGCGAAATGCAGTGGGTATCACCGCAACCGCTCCGGGCTCAGAGAAGGAAGCGGCCGTCGCCATGGCGGCACAGACTCTGCAGGTAGAGGTTTTGCAGCAGGCCCACATCATTCTGATCACCTGTGACTCGACAGACCCGAAAGTCGCGGCAGACTTCGGAAACATCCTGGCGAACGAATTCATCAATCAGAAACTTGAATCGCGGCTGGTAATCAACCAGCGCACATCGGAATGGCTCAGCCATCAATTGGAAGATCTCAAAGTGAATCTTGAGCATTCTGAGGAAAAACTGCAGTCGTACGCGCAGGGCACGGGCTTGATGTTCACATCGGACAGCGAAAGCCAGGAGAGCAGCAGCATTGCCGAGCAACGGCTACAACAGTTTCAAGCGGTACTCTCGGATGCGCAAACCGATCGCCTGACGAAGCAATCGAAATATGAAATCGCGAAATCCGCGCCGGCCGAGTCTCTGCCGCAAGTATTGGACGACAACTCGCTCCATGACTTCCAGACGAAGTTGACGGAATTGCGCAGCCAATTGGCCGAGCTCAGCGTATCCCTGACTCCGGAACACTATCGCGTGCAAAAGATTCAGGCCCAGATTAACGAACTCGGGGCGGCATTCGATCGCGAGCGGGCAAACATCCTCAAACGAATCGCGAACGAGTACGATGATGCTACGCGGCGCGTGGAATTGCTTTCTCAGGAATACCAGGCTCAGACGAAGTTCGTCTCCGGTCAGGCGAGCAAAGTCGCTCATTACGGAATTTTGAAACGCGAAGTGGAAACGAGCAGACAACTGTATGAAGGAATGCTGCAGCACGTGAAGGAATATGGCATCGCTTCGGCAATTACTGCGAACAACGTGCGTGTGGTCGATCCGGCCGTGCCGCCCTCGGGGCCTTACAAACCCGATATTTACCTGTACACGATGCTCGGCCTCGCTACCGGCGTATTCTTGGGCATTCTGCTTATCATTAGACAGGAACACGTTGACCGAAGCATCCATGCCCCGGGTGATGCGCCTTCTTACCTGAATGTACCGGAACTTGGTGTTGTCCTTGCCGCAGGCAGCGATTCGACCCTGGAGTTACCAGCCCGGTCAGCGCACGTCCGGTCTTTGGATCGTGTCATTGCATTCAGCAAACGCTTCGCAGCCGGTGATCTTTTGAACCGCGACGGCAGCGCCGGTGTCAGGAATACTGACGCCGGCAAGATGTTTGGGCTAACCACATGGGAAAAGCCTTTCTCGCTGTTCGCCGAATGCTTCAGGACAACAGCTGCTTCAATCCTATTCTCAGAGCAGAACGGAGTAGCGCCGCAGGTCATCGTCATAACCAGCGCCAATCCACAGGATGGCAAGAGCACGACTGCTGCCAACCTGGCAATCGCACTTGCCGAAACGAAGCGACGAGTTCTACTCATCGATTCGGATCTTCGCCGGCCGGATCTGTATCGCGTCTTCAACATGGATAATCGCTGGGGACTCATCGACATCCTGCAGGGCGATATCGGCATTGACGAGTACCCGCTCGATATGCTTGCGAGAGAGACCATGGTTCCGAACGTCTACCTGATGAGTAGCGGAACAGTGGCCGGCAGTGTGGTTCACCTCCTGCACTCTACTCGACTGCCTGATCTGCTTCGGCGGTTGCGGCGAGAGTTCGACATCATACTGATTGACGCCCCTCCGGTCCTGCAGATTTCTGACGCACGCGTTCTTGGACGCATCTCCGACGGAGTTGTATTCGTAGTACGGTCCGCGAACACGACCCGTGACATGGCGATAATGTCCTGCCGCCGCTTTCGTGAGGACCGGACTCGTGTCGTAGGAACGATCCTCAACATGTGGAATCCGCAGGACTCCCGGCAGGAGGGTTACTACCAGACGTATTACCAGTACTATTCTCCTAAAGAGAAGGAGACTGTCGGCAAGTCCTGACGGACGTCCACATGAGAATCGTATATCTGAATCCGAATGGGACGCTTGGAGGCGCCGAGCACTCGCTATTGGATCTACTCGCAGCATTACGGGTCACCCAGCCGGCCTGGAGCCTGTCTCTGATTGCCGGAGGTGACGGTCCACTCCTATCGAGAGCGGAAGCGCTCGGCGTCTCGACAAAATTAGTTGCGTTCCCCCGCTCGTTCGGGCAACTCGGTGATGCCGGTTTTGGCGCGAAAACTGGCGCAAGTATGGAGCGAACGGCTTTCTTTGCAAACTTCCTTTCGGCCGGACTCGGCATACCCGCGTACCTCAGAAGATTGCGAGATGCTGTTCGCGAATTCAGACCGAATCTTTTGCACTCCAATGGCTTCAAGATGCACTTGCTGTCGAGGTATGCACCGAAACCCACGGTTCCAGTGGTCTGGCACATCCATGACTACGTGGGGTCGCGGCCCGTGACGGCCCCGCTGCTCCGGTTGTGTTCATCTCGCTGCGCCACCGCGGTCACAAACTCCAGCAGCGTCGCCCAAGACGTCCGTTCCGTCTGCACACAGAACCTCAACATTGAATCGGTCTACAATGGTATCGATACGGAAACGTTCACCCCCAACGGTCGAGCCATCGATCTCGACGACATAGCAGGCCTTCCTCCGCTCGACAAACGCGTCTTGCGCATCGGATTGTTAGGAACGTTTGCTCGCTGGAAAGGTCATGAAACTTTTTTGCGTGCCTTGGCGATGCTGGATCCGGCCACTTCGTTCCGAGGCTATGTCGTGGGCGGCCCGATTTACCAGACGAATGGCAGCCAGTACACGTTGATGGAGTTAAAGAGTCTAACGCAGACGCTTGGTTTGGCCAATAGGGTGGGCTTCACGGGGTTCATCGATGAGCCGGCTGCAGCCATACGATCACTTGACATCGTGGTGCACGCCAGCACAGAGCCAGAGCCCTTTGGACTGGTCATTGTCGAAGCCATGGCTTGCGGCAAGGCGGTCATCGTCAGCGATTGCGGTGGAGCATCGGAGATCGTCCACGATCAGGTGAACGCGCTCACTCACAAGCCTGGGGATGCGGCGGGGTTAGCTGCTGTCATTCAACAACTATCAGAAGATGCCGGGCTGAGAGCGCGGCTTGGTGAAGCCGCTCGGCGCACGGCCGAACAACGCTTTACCCGCACGAGATTCGCAAGCGAATTCGTGCGAATCTATCGAAGGCTCGTCGGGACGCAGAGTTGATGCGAATACTTCACGTTCACAGTGGAAATTTATATGGCGGCGTGGAAACGATCTTGGCGACGCTTGCCCGCAGGAAAGACTCTTGCGCGGACTTGCAGCACGAGTTCGCATTGTGCTTCGAAGGCCGTCTGAGCCGTGAACTGGCGAGTCTGGATGTGATCACCCATTCGATTGGCGCTGTCCGAGTGAGCAGGCCCCTGACTATATTCCGCAGCCGGCGCAATCTCCGGAAGCTGCTTGCCGGGAACGCATTCAGTTGCCTCGTCTTCCATTCGGCATGGTCACACGCGATATTCGCCCCTGTGCCGCACGCCGCACGGATACCGGTGGTGGTCTGGATGCACGGATCAACAGATGGCAGGCACTGGACCGAGCGATGGGCTGGCAGGGCGGAGCCGAACCTCGTTATCTGCAATAGCCAGTTCACAGCATCCGCTGCGTCAGTTGTCTATCCAAAGACATCCAGCCGCGTCATGTATTACCCCCTCGAATTGAAACCCGCGCTGCTATCTATAGCAGAGCGCAAGAACATCCGAGCGGATTTGAATACTCCTGACAATGCAGTCGTGATTGTGCAGGTCAGCCGAATGGAGCGCTGGAAAGGTCAACTCTTGCACCTGGAGGCGCTCAGCAGATTGAAATCGAACCCCGATTGGATCTGCTGGTTCGTCGGCGGACCACAGCGGCCGGAAGAAGAACGGTATTTCGAAGAGGTTCGCAACGCGGCAGCACGACTTGGAATTGCCGAAAGAGTTCGATTCCTGAAGGAACGCGTTGACGTGCCGAGCCTTCTCGGGGCAGCCGACATTCACTGTCAACCCAATCTGGGACCCGAGCCCTTCGGCATCACCTTCGTCGAGGCGCTAAGCGCCGCACTGCCCGTGGTTACGATAGGTATGGGCGGCGCGAGTGAAATCGTCGACGAAACGTGCGGTCTTCTGGTGCGCCCCGGCAACACGGCAGAAATCGCTGAAGCTTTGCAGCGCTTGATCGAAGATGCACATCTCCGACGGCGGCTCGGAGAGTGTGGGCCAGCCCGCGCGAAGAAGCTTTGCGACCCTGCCGCTCGCATCAAACAACTCGCTGAGCTCCTCAGTGGCGTGGTCTTACGTTTCGCGTTAGCCCAGCCATGACTTCGATTTTCATTTGTTTCGCTTGTTTCTTGCAACTTTCCTTCTCAGTCGCCGCTCGGTCGCCTGGGAACCGGAAGGCTGCATGGGGCTCGGCTGCATGATACTCATTTTGGTAGGCTTGGCATCGTCAGAGGTTAAACATGCTTGAGATCCGCGATCGCGTAACAGGACTGGCCGTGACGAACGGTTGGAAAGTCGCAGCGAGACTTGGTCACGATTCCCCGGTCGTGCGATGGACGCGTTCTGCTTATCTCGCAGCGCTGAACTGGATGGCCTCTGAAAGAGGAGTGAACTGGTCAATTAATGGAGTGAACTACCGCATCGACATCCGTAATCCTGACGTCAGAGCACACCACTATGAACTTCCTGTCGCGGCATTTTTAAGGAAGCTCGTAAAACCAGGCTTTATCTGTTTTGATGTGGGAGCAAATGTGGGCCTTTATGTCCTGCAGTTGTGTCATTGGTCGGGTCCGTCCGGACGAGTCGTGGCATTCGAACCAAATCCCGACGCGCGCAAGGTGCTCGAGCGTCATGTTGGAATGAATCGCTTCCAGAATCGTGTGCGAATTATCCCGGCCGCACTTGGCGCAACCGAATCTCATGCGACGTTCTTTGCTGCCGGAGCCGACGGCATGAGCCGATTGGGCAAACCGAATCCGGCGGTCGCAAAAGAAAGCTGCGAGCTCAGTGTTCCCGTAATGACCCTCGATGGCTTTGTTCGGACAGGCCATGTTGTGCCCGATTTGGTGTTGATCGACGTTGAAGGCTTTGAACTGGAGGTGTTGCAGGGGGCACGGGAAACGATTAAAGCGCGTCGTGGTAACGTTCATTTTGTTGTCGAGATGCATCCCTCCCTCTGGACGCTAGCGAACGACGTACCCAACCGGATGGCAGCAATCCTGAAGGAACTGAAACTCCGTCCAAGATGCCTCACCGGCCAAAGCGATCCATTGGCCGAATACGGTCTCGTCTACTTGGAATACAACGAGCAGGCTTGAAGACGTGGTGCATCTTGACTGAATGGCATGTCATCACCGGGGAATATCCGCCTCAAGCCGGAGGGGTCGGAGATTACACGCGAGTGCTAGCCTCAGGGCTTGCGGGCGCCGGTGACCTGGTCCATGTCTGGTGCCCATCCGGCGGCGTTTCCAGTCACGAAGATTCCGGCGTCATCATCCATCGCGAGCTTGGCAGGATGACGCCGGTCGATTTATTCAAGGCCGGACGCATGCTAGACACGTTTCCAGGGCCGCGGCGGCTTCTCCTGCAATGGGTGCCTCATGCGTTTGGTTTTCGGTCGGCGAACATTCCCTTCAGCTGTTGGATCTGGAACAGAGCTTTCGCGCACAGGGATCAAGTTGACGTCATGATTCATGAGCCGTATCTTCCATTGAGGCAGGAGCATTTCAAGCACACGGCGCTGGCGCTCGCTCATCGAATGATGCTGGCAGCGGTGCTTCGCGCGGCAAAGCGCGTGTGGATGGCAATCCCCAAATGGGAAGAATATTGCCGGCCTTATGCCTTGGGTCGAAAGGTACCGTTCACATGGTTGCCGGTCGTCAGCAACATTCCGATTAATCATCGGCGTTCTGGCGGACAGTCCGTACGGGCACGATACGCGCCTTCGCAAGAACTGTTGATTGGGCATTTCGGGACCTGTGGGGGAGAAATTGGAACGGCATTGCGCGCCGTCATTCCGAGCATATTGATTCGCAATCCGAAGACAGCGGTCCTGGTCATCGGCAACGGCAGTGAGCAATGCCGCAGCGAGCTGCTGAAGGACAATCCTCTGCTTTCGAATAGAGTGCACTCGACGGGAGGACTCTCGGATCATGAAGTCTCTTCATACATTTCGGCGTGCGACCTGATGTTCCAGCCATATCCGGATGGAGCTACGTCGCGCCGCGGCAGCTTGATGGCCGCTCTGTCCCACGGCAAACCGGTTATTACGACGTCAGGCCACTTGACGGAAGATCTGTGGCAGAAGAGCGGTTCTGTTGTGTTGGTCCCCGCCGGAAATCATCCCGAAATGATCGCCTCGATTGAAACCCTGCTGGCGGACCAATGCGAACGGGAGCGGCTCGGTACTGCAGCGAAACGTCTGTATGATGCCCGGTTCGACTTGCGAATAGTGGTCCAACTGCTTCGAAATCAGGGTATCGTTTAATGTCTCTTTCACCTGTGCGTCTTGGCGTCATTTGCGATTTCGTTGAAGAAAACTGGCCGAGCATGGACCTGATCGGTGACATGCTGGTTGCGCAATTGGGCGCTGGTACTGGAATGGAGTTTGAGGCCAAACGCATACGGCCACCGATGTCGCGGCGTTTCACTTTGGCAGGTCATGCGAGTCAGAAGCTCGCATTTGACGCCGAGCGGTTCTTTAATCGCTTTTGGGATTATCCGAGGTTCCTGCGGCGTTACCGCGAAGCCTTTGATGTCTTTCACATCGTTGACCACAGCTATGCCCAGCTGATACTGGAATTGCCTGCATCGCGTACCGTGGTCACTTGTCACGATGTTGAAACCTTCCGCTGCCTGATCGAACCTGAACTCGAGCAGCGGTCAGCGGTATTTCGAGCAATGGTGGGACGAACACTTCGCGGGCTTCAGCTGTCCGCGCTTGTTGTCTGCCCGAGTGTCGCCACGCGGGACGCGTTGCTTGCTCACAACCTGATTCCCATGGAGAGACTCCGAGTCGTACCGTTGGGGACACACCCGAGTTGCTCCGCCCATCCTGATCCCGCAGCGGACCGGGAAGCGGCGCTTTTGCTGGGCGAATCTCGACCAGATGTACCCGATCTCCTCCACGTGGGAAGCACCGTGCTGCGCAAACGAATCGATTTTCTCCTCCAAATCTTTGCCCAGGTGAAAAAACAGTTTCCGCGAACACGGCTTGTGCGGGTTGGCGGCGCTTTCACGCACGCACAGGAGTCGCTCGTTGACAGACTGAAGCTGAGGGAATCTATTGTCGTCCTCCCTCACCTCGAGCGACCAGTGCTGGCGGCGGTCTATCGCCGGGCGGCGATGGTTTTGCTTCCGTCCGAGCGTGAAGGTTTTGGGTTGCCTGTGGTGGAGGCGATGGCTTGTGGCACACCAGTCATAGCGAGTGACCTTCCATGTCTGCGTGAAATCGGCGGAGACTACACGATATACGCCTCCGCGGCCGATACGAATGTATGGTCGGAATCTATCGTCATGATGATGAATGAATGGAGAAATGATCCGCAGCGTTGGCAGAATCGCCGCGAGAGCGTATTGGCTCACGCCAGCCGTTTTACTTGGAACCGATATGCGCGGCGCATGGTTCAGATTTATCGCGAAGTGATTGGTGGAAGGGAATGCTCTGTTGTGGGAGATTGCGCGTCATGATGATGAAAGCCAAAACACGCCTTAGGATCTTGCAGATTGGAAAGTTTTATGCGCCTTATGCCGGCGGAATCGAAACACACCTGCAGGACCTTTGCGGAGAGTTGCGGCGCATCGCGGATGTTCGAGTGATTGTTTCGAATACTGGCCGACAAACTGTAACGGAAGAAGTCTCTGGTATACCGGTACAACGAGTGGGACTACTCGGATACTTCGCAGGCGCGCCAGTATCGCCCGGTATGGTTTCCGCGATCCGGCGTTCGCCAGCGGACATCATTCAAATTCACTGGCCGAACCCTGGGGCGGTGCTGGCATACCTCGCGAGTGGTCACAAAGGCCGGCTTCTCATGACTTATCACAGCGATGTAGTAAAGCGGAAAATTTCCAGCGCCGTATTTGATCCAATCCTTAACGCCACGATGGCACGATGTTCGGCAGTTATCGCGACTTCGCCCGACTATGTTCGCACGTCACCGGTTCTGCGTAAATTCCCGCACCTTTGTCACGTCATTCCGTACGGTATCGCCACGGATAGACTTGGCGCCCCCAATGAAGCCGCCGTATCCGCGCTACGCCAAAAGTACGGACCACGCATGGTGTTGGCGGTGGGAAGACTCGTCTACTACAAGGGCTTCGAATTTTTGATTCAAGCAATGCGATCGGTGAACGGCCGACTGGTGATCGTCGGGGATGGCCCGCTACGTGAAAGGCTACGGAGTCTTTCTCTGTCACTAGGTGTCGCCGACCGTGTCGAACTGGTCGGCGAGAAGTGTGGCGATGATTTGGTTCCATACTTCCACGCTACAGATGTGTTCGCGTTGCCCTCTGTTGCCCGCAGTGAAGCATTCGGAATTGTGCAGCTCGAGGCCATGGCCTGTGGCAAGCCCGTTGTCAACACGAAGATTGATTCCGGCGTGCCATTTGTATCCCTTCACGGTATAACTGGCCTGACGGTACCGCCGGCAGACGCGGAATCGCTCGCGGCCGGCATCAATAAACTGCTAAACGACGACAATCTCCGATTTCGGTATGGAAAAGCCGCCAAACAGCGTGTAATGGACGAGTTCAGACTTGAAGTGATGATGCAAAGAACATGCGAGCTATACCGTCAAATACTAACGCCATCAATAATGGGCGAAGGAAAGCCATCCCACTCCGATGAAAAATACTCTATACTCTCGAACATCTCGGCTTAAACGCGCTTTTGATATATCTCTAGCCGGGTTGGGGTTGCTGCTCTCATCCCCGCTCTGGGTGCTTATCGCAGCGTCCATCAAATTTGAAGATGGTGGACCCGTCTTTTACGGGCAGGAGCGCGTTGGCAAAGACTGCAAACGGTTCAAGAATTGGAAGTTTCGCTCCATGACTCCGGATACGAGCAGCGGGAGCGAAGTTCGGCAGGCAATGCAGAACGATAAACGAATCACAAAGGTCGGGCGTTTGCTCAGAGCAACCGCAATGGACGAACTGCCGCAGCTTTGGAACATTTTCAAAGGGGATATGAGTTTTGTCGGTCCCCGACCGCTTGCCCCGGAAGAGATTGAGGTCCATGGCGATGGCAGGGTTGTTCCGCTCGAATCCATTCCCGGCTACGAGGCTCGTCATCGCCTGACTCCGGGCTTGACGGGCCTGGCACAGATTTTCGCACCCCGCGACTTGCCCAGACGTCAAAAGTTCCGGCTGGACCTGCTCTACATAAAGAGACAGAGCTTCTTTACCGATATGAGGTTTGTTGCCCTTTCGTTCTGGATTACGTTCCGCGGCAAATGGGAACACCGTGGGAGAAAAATATAGTTCCGATAGGTGGGCACTCGTGCGGGATGTTGTAGTCGTGGGCGGGGGGCCTGGTGGCCTGTATAGCGCGTGTTTTCTGGCAAAGCAGGGATTTCACGTAACGTTGGCGGAGGAACATGCGACGGCGGGCCAGCCTGTGCATTGTACAGGTGTTGTCGCTCCTGAAGCTTTCCGCGAGTTCGACATTCCCGCCGACACGATTCTCAACGAACTGCACACCGTCCGTTTCTTCTCACCCTCAGGGGATCAGTTTCAATACACTCCTCAAACCGTCGAGGCCGTCGTCATCGACCGAGTGCGATTCGACCAGAACCTTTTCCGAATGGCAAAGGATGCCGGAGTCGAAATGCAATTGGGTCGCAGGATTACGAAAATTGAAGTCGGGGCGCGGCACGTCCGTGTTCAGCGTGACGGCGATGCGCGACCCATTCTGGGGCGGGCATGCATCCTTGCAACCGGCGCAAACTACGCGCTGCATCGGCAGTTGAACCTCGACTTCCCCCCGCTCTACCTCAATTCGGCACAAATAGAGGTACCTTCCCTCAGAAGCCGTAACGTGGAGTTGCATTTTGGATCGCAAGTGGCTCCGCAGGGTTTCGCATGGGTCGTGCCCGTACATCGGGGTCTGAACAGTTTTGCACGGCTTGGTCTGATGTGTTCGGGCAATGTGGACATGGCTTTCGGCAGATTTCGAGAGAATGTTCGTCAAAGGTGGGGACTGGAGGACAACGAAGACATCGCGCCGCGAAAGCGAATGCTGCCCCTTGCCCCAATATCCAGGACTTATGGGAATCGTTTGATGGTGGTAGGGGACGCGGCCGGCCTCGTGAAGCCGACAACAGGCGGCGGTATTTATTTCAGTGTCGTTACTGCCTCGATAGCCGCAGAATTCCTGACAGAAGCCCTGAGGAGCGACGATTTATCGGCGGGCCGGCTTTCCGAATATGAAAGGCGGTGGCGACGGCGGTTGGGAACAGAAGTGCGGATTCAAATACTGCTTCGAGTCGTCTCGGAACGTCTGAAGGACAGCGAAATCGATCAACTTTTCAACCTTGTGCGAACTGAAGAGCTGATGCCATTGATCAGGAATTCTGCGCAATTCAATCGTCATCACGATCTCATCCGCGCTTTGTTCCGGCACCCACCGGCGCGAAAGATTTTTTTCCGCCAGGCAGTCACGTCAACATGGCGATTGTTCAGGGATCAGTACGAATCCGAAGGTCTTGTCGGATAGGCCGACATGGTCGCCACCCTTCAGAAACTCCCTGCGCTCGTATATCTCGGTGTTTTTTCGCTCATCTTCGGCTACGCAATCTTTCACTCCGGCGGGATCTTGGCTGATGACTGGAACAAGTGTGTCATTGCACTTGGGGTGCTCTTACTGTTCTATTTTCGCTTCACAGACAAGCAGGACCTCGCGCCATCCCTGGAATGGTGGCTGTTCTGGCCTCTCGTGCTGCTGCTGAGCTTCGTCGCGTTGCAGCTGGTGCCGCTGCCTCAATCGATATTGCTGATCGTATCTCCGACACGCGCAAATCTTCTTCAATCGCTGTCGCACGTGTCGCCTGGAACCTTGACAGCGCCGATCAGTGTCTTTCCTCCAGCGACGCTGGCGCACTTGCTGCGCGTTTCCGCTTATATGGGCGTTTTCCTACTGGCTCGAGAGCTGGCATGGAGGTTGCGAGGACGCAGCTGGCTCATTGTTGCACCACTTGTCGTCATCGCTGCGGCCGAAGCGCTCCTGGGTGTAGTTCAATACGACCCGGCGACTTCTTCATTTGCGCATGGAACATATGCCAGCCGCAATCATTTTGCGGGGCTGCTCGAGTTGGCTCTGCCATTCGCCGCCGTTTACCCGCTAGCCGCCATGACATCCCGGCGCCGGTCTGTCCGGCAGGCAGTGTTGGCTTCATCGTCGATTGCACTTGCGACAGTGATCTTGCTCGGTGTGATCCTTTCGATGTCAAGGATGGCGTTTGTTTCTTCGCTGTTCTCCCTTTTCGTGGCAGCAACCATAACGTTTTCAATCCGGGCTCGATCCCCACAACGACTAATCCTGCTGGGACTCGCCGCAGCCGCGGTGATTTCCGCCGCCTTCTTTTATCTTGCCCCGGATACTTTGATCGGCCGTTTTTCGGACGTCTTCTCAACACCAGACGTCGCTGCCGACGCGCGCGTGCAACTGTGGTCCGATGCGCGTCGATTGGCAGCAGACTACCGTCTGACCGGAAGCGGACTTGGCACGCTGGAACAGGCGTTCATGAGATATAAGAAGATCGCTCCGCAATCCGGAGTCGATTCCTTACACAATGACTACCTTCAGTTGCTTGTGGAAATTGGTCTAATCGGATTCGCACTTGCCGCAGTCACAATGATTGCACTCTTCGTGATGGCCGTCCGCGTCACATTCTTCCGGGGCAATAATCTTTCTGTGAAGTATCTTGGAATCGCCTGCCTCGGCGCGCTGGTCGCAATCTGCGTTCACAGTTTCACGGATTTCAACCTGTATATTCCTGCGAACGCCATGTTTTTGGCATGGATCGGAGGGGTAATAGCGAGCTTGAATTGCGGCTGGGAAAATGATTCCATGGTCACTGTTGCCTGACGATGGAGACATCATCGATCCAGACTGTACCGCTAACCTTGTTATCGAACTTCGATGATGACGGACGAACCGCCGCCACTCGAAGCAATCGTGTCGGACCAGACAGCACGAAATCGAGATCGATCGGGATCCAATCTTTACTGCCGCTGACGCGAATCGTCTGCAAATTCAGGCCACCAGACGAATCCAAAATGCGGAAACCCACTCCTTGATCCGTAGTCAATTGTGACGTGCGGACCCAGGCTTTGAAGTGATACCGGCCCGGATGGGCGACAACGTCTTGCATCACACCATTGAAGTCGATGTTAGCCTCTCCATCAAATTCAATTCGCAATGATGATTTGCCGGAGTAAGACACGTTCGAATCGACTCCGACTTTGACGCCTGGAACTGCCGGAAACCGCCAATCCATGCCGGATTGAACGGGTTGTGATTCAAAACCGCCGTTGAACACGGCGTTAGGCTTCAAATAGCCATCGTCGTAATGACCGGCATACTTCTGCCAGGTATCTGCTGCCAATGAGAACTCACCTTTTTTTGCAAGCAGATCCACATAGTCGCCTGCGAGTGTATCGTTCGTGAGTGAATGATTCTCCAGCCACTCCCATGCCGTATTGACATCTTCCGGTTTCGCATGAGTCAGCAAATAACGAAAGTAATCCTGCACGATTGGCCTTTGCAGCGGGAAACCGTATTCGAGCGTATCGGCGATGCGCCTTCTGCTGAAAATGCTGAAGACGAGTTCTTTATAGTCCGGCGCCAGAACCAACATCTTCCCCATGTATTCCGTACTACGATTTGTATTTTTAACCCGTGAGTAAAACAGTGCCGCTCGCCACAAGACGGGAGGGATCGCCGGTCCAAGCTCTAAGGCCTGGGCAAAGCAATAGCTGGCCTCTTCCCTGCGTCCCAGGGAGAGAAATGCCTGCCCAAGATCGGACCATCGATAAGGGGAAACTACGTTGCGCCGCAGCGCCTCCTGCAGGTTTGCCAGAGTAAGCTGCCGGTCATCTCTGCTGCCACGAGCCGTGCGTTCGGCGGATTCCAGGAGCAGTGTGTCCGAACAGACAATACTTCTGCAAACGGAACGCTCCAGGACCGGATCCAATCGGTACCGAAGGTCCACGAGATACGCAATATTCGGGAATAAGGCGAGAGCCGCGCCCAGAACGGTCGCAAATATCTTCGTTCTATTCACCGTAGTCTTGCTCCATACAGAGAGATCGATGCTTTATATTAAGTTGACGACCCTCTAACCGCCCCATACAATGCCGACCAGAATGGCAATACGAACTGGCGATGAGCGGCCGGAACGAAAACATCGCGGGCTAAAACCACTCAGTCAAAGCCGCATCGAACGCAATGGCCTCAAGCCCGGAACGCCTGCCCCGGAGTTTACGCTGACTGACGTTCATGGGCGGAGAATTTCTCTCCTGCAATATCGGGGCAGGCGCGTGTTACTGGTCTTCAGCGATCCGCATTGCGGTCCCTGCAATGATCTGGCTCCACAGCTCGTCCGTGCCGCCCGGAGTCATGAGAACAAAACGAGTATCATCTTAGTCGGCAGGGGTGATTTCGAACAGAACCGTCAGAAGGCCGACGCACACGGATTCGAGTTCCCTGTAGTGGTGCAAGACCGATGGAAGCTGTCGCGCAAGTACGGAATTTTCGCGACACCGGTCGCTTTTCTCATCGATGAAGAGGGCCGCACGGCGCGCGAAGTGGCCGTAGGGTCCTATCAGATCCGGGCGCTGCTTCGCGAGGAGTTCGCACCAGGCCGCGTCGAGAAATTCATTACCAGCATCAATGATTTCACCCGTGTTCTTTCAGCTCCCATTCCCAGAAGATACGCCTTCCGCCTGGCTGGTTGCGTGATAGCCGGAGCTGTCTTCTCGGCTGTTGGTATGCAGCAGACAGCGGCAGCATTTGCGGCCGCTGGCGCTGTAACCTGTGGCCTTGTAACCTGCGGAAGCGGCGAAACATGCTGTGATCCCGTGGCAGGCGAATGTTGCCCACAGGGGAGTGGGTGCTGCGGCGGCATTTGTTGTGAATCCGGCTGGAGATGCTGTGGAAGCGATTGTTGTCCGGGCGAACTGGCTTGCTGCAACGGAAAGTGCTGTGCGCCGACCGAAGTGTGCCTCGACGGAAAGTGTCAGCAACCAGTTCTACCCTAGCTTGGAATCAACAAGTCCCCGAACCCAATGATAGAGTTTCGCCAGGCCGTCATTGATATCGGTCTTCGGATGCCAGCCTAGATCTGCGGCAGCACGCCGGATGTCTGAGACGTAAATTCGTTGATCGCCGCAGCGCCAGTCGCCGTAATCCACAGTAATTTTCTTTCGAAATAACTGCTCGATTCGGGGTTTGAGTTCGCGCCACACCGACAAGCTGTTTTGCGCCCCTCCTCCAACGTTATAAATCTTCCCCTTGACCCGATCGATTTGCTGCACTGCCAGATCGTAGAAATCGAGCAGGTCCTCAACATAGAGGAGGTCGCGGACTTGTTTGCCATCTCCGTAGACGGTAAGCGGCTTGTCTTCTGCCGCAGCAATGAGGAACCATGCCAACCAACCCTGGTCTTCGGTTCCAAACTGGCGCGGACCATAGATGCAACTTTGCCGGGCGACCACCGAGCGGAGACCGTAAATACGCGCGTAGTCACGCGTGTACTGGTCACCGGTTCCTTTCGAACAACCGTATGGAGAATGGAAATCCAACGGCATAGTCTCAGCAATGCCGAGGGGCAAGTCTTCGTATGCGTAGCGTGTTTCCTGTTCGAGAACACGAACTTTCTCCATGCCGCCATAGACTTTGTTTGTCGAGGCATAGATGAGAACAGGATTGCGATCCGAGCGCCTGGCCGCTTCGAGAACATTGAGTGTCCCTGCGGCATTGATATCGAAATCTTCACTGGGATTATCGACAGACGTCGTCACCGCTGTTTGTGCGGCAAGATGATAGATGACGTCCGCTTCGCGCACAACCTGCGATAGCTGTTTCGCATTACGGATGTCGCCGTGGCAAAACGTCAGCCCCGATCCTCCAGGTGACGTTTGCAGCCACCTGAGGTTCACTTCGCCCCCGGGCCGGCAGAGATTGTCGTATATGGTAACGGGCTCCTCGCGAGACAACAAACGCAACACCAGATTTGATCCGATGAAGCCAGCGCCGCCAATGACCAGATGTTTCATATTTATCCCTGTCAGTTGGCCGCGAATTTTGCGTCCTGATGACACTCGACGTCGTGCGCATATTCGGAAGCAACTGCAGGAATACCGATCTGCTTGCTTTTGCGTAAGGTACTCTGCGGCGTGTGTGACGGTGGGGGCTGAATCTGCCATTTCTTGATCTTGTTCAGCAGCGCCTTGTAGCAGACATTCAACCGGCGCGCAGCTTGCTTTCTGTTCCAGTTCGTCTGGTCGAGCATGGACATGACAATTTCACGTTCAGCATTCTCTGCCGCGAGTAATCCCGCTTGTTTCAACGAAGAGAATTGCGGGGGTGAAGGGGGTAAAGGAGCGAACTGGGAACCGGCGGCGGCAGCGACTTGAGTATTCGAAACAGTGCCTGCACTGGCGAGTTGCTGCGGCCGTATGCCCGCCATAGCTATATCCATATCCGGGAGAATGAGGAAGCGTTTGACTACATTTTCAAGCTCCCTGATATTGCCGGGCCAGTCGTAATCCATAAACGACTTCAAGACGTCCGCAGGCAATTGCCGAACTACGCTTCCGTACTTCTCCCCGTATTTCGCTACAAAATGATTGCCCAGAAGGGCGATTTCCTGCTTCCTCTCGCGGAGCGTCGGAATCTGTATTCGAATTACGTTCAATCTGAAATACAAGTCTTCTCGAAATTCTCCGCGCGAAACTGCTTCTTCGAGACGCCGATTTGTTGATGCGATGGTTCGTACGTCCACTCGCAATGAACCTCTTCCTCCAAGCCGGCAGTACTCACCATCCTGCAGTACATGCAGGAGCTTTGCTTGAAGGTGGGGACTCATTTCGGCAATTTCATCCAGGAATATGGTGCCACCATTGGCGAGCTCGAATTTGCCTGGTTTTTCCGCCATTGCACCGGTGAACGCACCGCGCTGATAGCCAAATAGCTCTGATTCCAGCAAATCGTTGGGCAGCGCTGCACAATTGACTCTGACCAGCGTCTCCTTTGCGCGCTGGGAATTGCGGTGGATAAAACGCGCAAGCACATCCTTTCCGACACCAGATTCGCCGGTGAGCAGCACCGGCACATCCGTACGAGCTACCGTCTTGGCAATCTCGCATATACGTACCATCTCGGGGCTGCAAAATGTACCCTCAAAGGCTGCATCCAAAGCCAACTCACTGGCTTCTTCGGATCTCTGATTTTTCGGGGAGCGATCGGTGGATAATCTCGCAACTTCATTTAACAACAAGGTTCCTTCCTCCGTGATTGCACTTGAACGTGACTGGTTAATGAAACAGGAATCTGAAAAGGTTTCACTTTTCTTCGGGACTGGATTCAATCTCTGCTCTGATTGCGTCGAATCAAACTAGTGGAATCGCTCTACCCTCATTTGCGGCAGATGGATTCTCCGCATCCGGTCCAATAATGGGTACGGAATGCCCCCTATCCGACATCTAATCCGTTAGCCCATTACAGCTCTATGGTTTGCGAGCCCGGGTCGTTTGGAGTCCAACGTGCCATCACCTGGAGACACGCGGGTCGTTTGGATGCGACCCCGGAAACTCAGAATCGACCAACAGGAGTCACCATGGTACCGAGAGAGCAAGGACGATTTTTTACGCCGGATGAAATTGCCAACATTAAACGACTGCTGATCTCCACAGAGCTGAGCTTCGGGGACATTGCAGTGAGGATGGGTTGCAGCAAAAGTACGATAGTCGCAATCAATCGCAAAAGTAACATCCGATCGTATGGCGGACGCCGCAACTCATGGTTGCTGGCGATCGAATCTCAAGTACCTCAGGTGCCCGATTAAAGCAGGCTCGCCCCTCAACAGCGGTATAATTTCTTGTTCAGGTGAATGGGGCAGGAAGGAGTATAAGGGGAAGCTACCGCACGTTGGCTCCCTACGGCCAATTGGTCCAAGCCAAAAGTTGCCTGATGACACTGCCATTCTCTCCAAATCTCGCCATTTGTCAAGAGGGACTGTAAATTTGTTTTACGATTCGAAAAGCAAACGACGTATCGCGTCCGGATTGAGATGGCCTACTCGACGGTGACGCTCTTGGCGAGGTTTCTCGGTTTATCCACGTCGCAACCGCGTTGTATTGCCGAATGATAGGCAAGTAGTTGCAGCGGCACGATCGCGAGGATTGGATTCAGGAACGGATCGGTCCTGGGAACTCTCATGACATATTCGCTCACGGTCGATATGTCGCGCGCTTTCACTTCTTCGATATTCGAAAAAGTTTTCCGATATAACGGATCCTGAGGCGCAACAATGATGACAGGCATGTTGGAGTCGATCAGAGCGATCGGACCGTGCTTTATCTCGCCTGCCGGATAGCCTTCGGCGTGGATGTAAGACACCTCCTTGAGCTTCAGCGCCCCTTCCAGAGCTATTGGATAATTTACTCCGCGTCCGAGGTATAGCGCATGCGAGTACGTGCTGACCAGTTCAGCCAGGCGCGCAATCTCATCATTCTGACCCAGAATCTGTTCGACCTGATTCGGCAAATCGCTCAGGAGTCGAATCTTCTCGTCACATTCTTCTTTCGTCAGCCTGCCCCGAGTCCGTGCCAGGAACAACGCGAAGGCGTACAGGACTGCGAGCTGTGTCGTGAACGCCTTCGTCGAAGCGACGCCGATTTCCGGACCCGCACGCGTATAGAGCACACGGTCGGACTCCCGCGCGGCCATGCTGCCGACCACATTGCAGATGGAAATTACAAACGCGCCCTTCTCTCGTGCATCGCGCAGAGCACCAAGAGTGTCGGCGGTCTCACCGGACTGCGTGATCGCGATCACAATTGTTTTGGGACCGACAATGGGATCTCTGTAACGGAATTCCGACCCGTAATCGACATCGACGGGCACTCGCGCCAGCCCTTCGATCATGAATTTTCCGATCAGACCTGCGTGAAGCGACGTGCCGCAGCCAATGATGGAGATCCGCTCCGCCTCCTGAAAGATCTCAAGCGGCGCTAATTCCTCTTCCAGAAGAGTCGGTCCCATACGGCCCTGCAAAGTCGTGCGAAGAGCCAGAGGTTGCTCAAAGATCTCCTTGAGCATGAAGTGGGAGTATCCTTGCCGTTCCGCCATATCCCTGGACCACGTGATGCGCTGAGCTTCCCGATGGATCGATCGTCCTTTGAAGTCGCTCAGCTTGACGGAGTCATTGCGCAACACCACCATATCGCCGTCATTCAAAAAAATCATCTGACGCGTGTACGAAAGCAATGCGGTAGCATCGGAAGCCAGAAAGTTTTCGCCGTCGCCCAGTCCTACGACCAATGGCGGACCGTTCCGGGCCGCGACAATTTTCTGATTGTCATGCGTCGATATGACAACGATCGCAAATACTCCCTCAACCCGGGACAGGGCTTCGCGGACGGCAGCTTCCAGATTTCCCTTGAAGCAGGATTCAATCAGGTGCGGAAATACTTCGGTGTCTGTTGTCGTGAGAAAGCGATGGCCTTCAAGGGTGAGTTGACGCCGGAGCTCAATGTAGTTTTCGACGATCCCATTTTGGGCCACCACGAAGTCACCGGTGCAGTCACGATGTGGGTGCGCATTATCCTCGCTCGGCCGGCCGTGAGTCGCCCACCGCGCATGTCCTATGCCGCAGACAGGGCCGCTCGGAAGAGACGGAACAGTCAGAAGTTTTTCTTCAAGTCCAGAAATGCGGCCGAGAGCCCGCACGACCTGCGGCGATCCGCCGTTCATAACCGCGATATTCCAGCCGCCGTAGTCCCTCGACCAAACGGTCGAAGCGTCACGGGATCCAACGTATCCAACGATGCCACACATAAAATTGCGCTCTTTACCGGATATATACGATCGGTGACTGTCTAGCCGCATACGCCACCAATTACGCGAAGGCGCCTACCGTTCTAAATGCTCTTTTTTGCGTTTTGAAGATGTTTGGAGAGAACTTGCTAAAAACACGACGAATGGATGTGCTACCGCCGTTTAAAATCCCCATGCGGCTGTAGGATGCTACGCAGAACCACCCAGTTGGTATAAGCTTACTCTTCTTTTTTAACAAATGCCATATATTTTGACAGCGGAAGCTCGAGGGGCTTCAAATCGAAGCCTGAGAAGCTCGCTATGGAAATGGAATCCCAATACCACTCTGAACGGCGGTAGGAATCCCATTTCTACCGAAAATGGCTCCCCGCTCTACACCGATATCTCCAACCTGGAAAGTTGTCCTTCTTTTACCGCTAGTTAGCAGAAGTCTCCAAGAATGGCTGACAGCATGCTTCAGCACGCGCTGACGCGTCACGCAACACGCTACACCAATTCAAGGAGGATTCAATGCGCAGATCGCAGGGGAGACACTTTTCAACTTACGAAATCGGCAGAGTCAAAAACCTGCTTAGCGGCACCGATCTCACTCTTCAGGACATCGCCACGCGCATGAGCTGCGCAAAGAGTTCAATTGTGGCGATTAACCAGACCTATGGGATCAGGGAATATCGCGGCCGCCGGAGTCATTGGGTTTGTGCGGTCGCGGAAGGTACTATGGACGCAATGACTCAAGGCACCTTTACAGAATTCGCAAGCTGAGACGTTCCGCCGCGCAGTGCGGCAGCATCTGTGCAAGACCGTTGTCCCAGTCTTCTCCGCTTCGGACCAGGAGCAGGTATGAAGCCCCACTCCATTTTGCGAGATTGTCTGGAGAAGTTACGCCGACTCGACCAACTCCTGGACGAAAACAGCCGACTGAAAACTCAACTGCGTCATCGCGACAACAAGCAGAAGGAAGGTTTCTCCGGCTCCTCGACGCCATCCGCCCAGCGCCCGGTCAAACCCAACACGGAGCCGGAAAAACAGTCCAAGCGTGGAGGTTTCCCCAAAGGCCGCCCCGGGCATGGACGAAAAGGCTTCAATTGAAGATGACGTGGCTCGAATCGTCGATGCGGGTCTGGATGCGGCTTGCCCCGCTTGTGGACGCCCCATGGTGATCCGTCAACGAGTGATCTGCCAGTTTTGTCAAAACTTCTGACGTTCTTTCACATAATAGAGCTTAGTCCATCACTTCTCAGTGCGCGCAATCGAAGTATGTGCTGAAGTTATCTTATGCCGTGTCAACGATGTAACTAGCGGTCATTCCTTCTTTTCATTCCATCGCAGCTCAGGAAGTATACGTGCAGTAATCAGAGCTGTTCTGGAGGTAGGTTTGAGCCAAATTGCAGGGTGCCTTGACTGTCGGCAAGTGTTCAATTCAGCTCCGAAATGCTGTCCTTTCTGCAATGCCGCGACATTTGTTCATGTCAATGAAAGCGAGGATCTGAATTCCGTGTGCGAAGAGTTGCTTTTCCTCGCGAAGTCTCTTCAGAATGAAATCAGGGACTCGCAAACGCGCAGCAAACGGTTGCAAACCGCACGCTAGGGTGTTCCGAATATTCCTTCAATCTTTTCCGTATTAACTGGCGATATCGGGCCAAACTTCAGGACGTAGAAGCGATAATACTGGAGTTTAAAAAACTGTAGAGCAATGTCTTGGATTCCGTGCCACGTCTTTGTCCAGTTTTCAGGGGTCGTAGTTCCAAAGACCGGCACGCAGCCAACCGTGACACCCGCTGGAGTAAGCCTCGCATTGTAGACAAGCGACAAACGCCGACTCCGAAAAGCGGGTGCCACTGCAATGACGGATTTCGGATGCTGTACTGTCAAGAAGTCCCGGATTTGATTTGCTGCATTGAGACTGATGGGCTCTATTTCACGGATGGGAATGAACTCGATTTCTTGGAGCCAAGCCACCCGTGCCATTACTTCCGCGATGCCCTTGAACACCGTATTCGGCATTCCGGTATCCTCCGCAGGTACTGGGACGAATATCCTCGCTGCGATTCCTGCCTTTTGGAGGGCGGCCGCACGCTCAAAGACGAGATAATCCGGATCGAAGTTTTCTAACAACAGGTCACTGTGTGGATTCTGTTCCTTACACACCAGGGTCTCGGCCATTTTCACAGTCCAGAAATCCCCGTGTCAGCGACACTATGAGAATTCCAGACAAACTGTTGACAGAACTCCATACCAATGACACCGTGACCTCGTGTCAGTGCTACTCCAAGGACTAGACGCTGATGGAGTGGCCGTTAGCCCGTAATCTGGAGTTCCTTTCTGCGGTGTGCACACGAACTTACAGGTCACACAATTTGTCCGCGAAATAAGCACGCCGAGCCTGCGGTAGGCTGGTTAAAACACGCCAGGCCGTATCGCGACGCTTTTGCAGCACATGGAGGTGCCATGTTTTTAGTAAAGGTTCGGAGAAACGCCCCCTCTCCACGACAGTCCACGCCATCAAATAACCAGCGCCGTATTTCGGGCTTGTGGAATAGGATTTCCAATAGGTTTCCGCTTCAGAGCAATTCCATTGAACCGTTCAGAGCCCAGCGGCGCAATTTGCTGATCGATGCATTATTCCCATGATTTGACGATTCCTGCCATTGGCAAGGTCGTGACGATGGCTGGCGTTCTGCGGAATGATTCCAATTTGATGTTAACTGGAAAAAGGATTAAGTGACATATGATCAGGAGCTTAGGGATCAGAATCGGGGTTCTGCTGTTTGTTATGTTGACGTTCAGTACTATGGCGCACGCTTACCAGGGAAGCACTTTCCGGCTGCTCATCGAAGACAGCGCGACCCAAGTGGAACGCGTGATCACCGATAATGCGACACTGGGACGCTTAAATGTGAACGGAGATACAAATTCGGCGTTGGGCGTGATCCAGTTTGGTGGCTACGTTGGGAACTTCTATGTGACGATAGATGCCACTAGCACCAAAGGAGCTCGTGGTGGAGGAGTCCTGACACTCAGTGCCAATGTGGCATACCAGTCGAGTGGTAACGATCAGATCCTGATAGCCGTTGAGGATACCGGTTATGTCGCTCCCTCACTAATTACCCCACTGGCTACTTTTACCGATACTGTGGGCGGCTACAACTCCTCGACTAACACCGTGACGCCGTCAGGTGCTTTGCCAAGTTCGGCTACGTCCATCAGCCTTCAATCGTGGTTCGACGTTGCTGGCCACCTGCCACCGGCGTTTGGAAACAACTCAGGTCCGGAACAGCTCCAGCCCCTGACCATCCCGGGCACTGCCACCAATATCAACAGCCAACGGTTTATGAGCAACACGTTCAGTAGTCCTGCGACTGGAGTTCAGGTGAAGAATTTGCTCACGGGTTACACTTTAGCCTCGGAGGTTGCGGTCAATTACACCGGCGCTGGTGGCACAACAGATTTTAGTTTAACGGCGGCTGAAACCCCGGGGACGACGTCTGTTCCTGTTCCGGAACCCACGTCTCTGATGCTCCTAGGCTCAGCGCTGCTCGTGCTCAAGGTTGTGAGGAGGAAGAAACAGAGATAGATGTGGCTGAGCAACGGCGAAAACCCCGCCTTGTGGAACGCGCTGCTTCCCCGGCGCCTTCAGCAACATCTTCAAGAGCGCGAGCGCCTCTGGATACACTTCAGACGGCACACGGCCATCGTTTGCATCCTAAGTGATGGCAGCAGTGGTGGAGATTTGTGTTGACAGAAAAACATTCAAATGACAAAAGATTCTTTGGCCCGGGCAATACGATTCCGGCAATGAACCGACCATGATTCAATCTGCAACCCATCATTTCCTGGCGCAATGTCCTGCCAAGCCGGAATGCCTGAAAGGGCCGAAAGGACTGCGCGCATGCGCCCCCCTTTTGTCGTTCTTGCTGCTGGTGACTTTGGTTCCGGCATTCTTGGCTCAGACTGGGGAACATGCGGAATCATCGGCAGCTCCTTTATCGACAGCTCCTCTCTATGTCATTCAACCCAATGATGTGCTTAGGATCTTCGTCTGGAAGCAAACAGACATGTCAGGCCAGGTTCTCGTAAGACCCGACGGCCGGATCTCGCTTCCACTGGTACAGGATATTCAGGCGGCCGGCAGAACTCCGGCGGAACTGAAGCAGAACATCGAAGAAAGCCTAAAGGAATACATCGAGTTTCCCACGGTCACGGTTATCGTGGACGCCATACAGAGCTACAAGGTTTTTGTAACCGGCCAGGTTACGAAGCCGGGTCCCATCATGTCGGAGAAACCGATCAGTGTCCTCCAAGCATTGGCATTGGCCGGTGGTTTTCTACCACTCTCAAAGCCCGCCGAAATCATAATTGTACGCACGACGACTGACGGCGGCACATTGTTCAGGTTTAACTACCCTGAGGTCATCAAAGGCGAGCATTTCAATCAAAACATCGCTCTAAAAACTGGAGACGTTGTCGTTGTGCCATGATCGGATGTTTCGCCATGGAACCCGGCGAGCCGGCATCATATGGCGGTTGATCGTGATGCTGACGTTGGCTGTCACGGCCGCCGATGGCCAAGAGCGGCAGTATAATATCGGTCCTACAGTCGACGTGGTAAGCGGCAGCGACAGTCATCCTTTGAACAGCCTCGCCGGATCGACGTCGGCATCCACGAGTCCCGCTAGTTTCTTCAGATTGTACCCGGCAATTTCCGTGGTCACGAGCGGGGGACAGTCCACTCTGAAAGCTTCATACGCGTTGGGGCTAGCCGGGACGCGCGGCGATACGGACTACAATACGTTGTCTCACGGCGCAACGTTTGCGTTTTCCAATCCCGCAACTTCGAGGTGGAAGCTCAATCTGACGGAATCTTTCCTGGCTAGTTCCGATGCCGCCTCGTTTAACGGACTTCGTGGCACGTCGCAGCCACCTGACCAGTTTCAATTCCTTTTTAATCCTGTGGCTCTTCGAGTCTCAACCCGCACCAATACCGCCGGTATCGTTACCGAACATGCTCTCAATCCAAGAGCTACTTTGTCGCTGACCGGCTCACACAGCCTGCTTAACTACGGTAGCGGCGCAAGTCAGAGTGCAAGTTTGTCGGATCAGCAGTTCGTCAAAGGAAGCATTAATTACACGCAAAAAACAAGTGCGCGAGATGCATTGAGCGTTGGGTATACCGCCGGCTACTCGTCTTTCCAAAAGTTTGGAAATTCGACTTCGCATACCGTTCATGCGGGATATTCCGTCGACATTACGTCTGATGTGAGGCTTGCTTTAACGGTAGGAACGTCTCGCGTAGGAAGCTTGGCAAGCGTGGGAAGCCTGACAAGCTTGGGAACGCCGGAAAGTTATGTTGGATACAACGCTTCAGTCAGTATGAGTAAGACGAAGTTGAACGATTCATTTTCAGTTCGGTATAGCCAGGACACGGGCCAGCCGACCGGGCTGGGCTCGGTGTCCAACACTCGGCTGGTGGGCGTCTCAATAGGACGCAGAGTCGGAAGCATTTCACTCTTCGTGGATGCTTCTGTTTATGACGCACAAGGCAGCCTGGGTAATACTTTTCAAACACGCGGCGCTTCTGCCACGGCATCCATCGGGATTCCTCTCACCGAAACGTTATCCATAAATGGAGGCGCCCAGTACCTGCGATCCGCCGAGGCCGCTCCTCTTGGATTTACGCAGCAACGCTTCTTTGTGACACTGAGATACGACAATCCGAAACTGTGGACGATATTTCGATGACGCTTGCGCCGCCTCTACTGTAACGGGAGGAAGACGTGCCGCCCTGAGCGTTCGCCAGCCGCACAGTCACTTTCTCGATCAGGCTGGTGTCTCCTTGCACGGTGAAGATCTGCACAAATGAGAAGGCGCTGCCGAACGCAGTTTATGCCGTATTGTGCTACCACGCACCGAAATCCGCATCAACGTCACGTTGAAAAGTGACGCGTTGCGTCGTGCTCCCGCTCTTGACATCAAAGTCAAACTCAACGCTTGTCACGCGAGCACAACATTGGGTCGCAGCTGGAAGCCCTGCGGGCCTACGCGGCCAAGAACGGAATGGAAGTCGTCGAGGAGTTTACCGACGAAGGCTACAGCGGCGCGCGTTTGGATCGCCCTGCCTTGGACCGCATGAGGGATCTGGCGGAACGCCGCCGTTTTGAGGTGCTGCTGACCTACTGTACGGATCGACTGGCACGCAAGTTTGTGTTGCAGGCCCTCATCCTGGATGAGTTGGAACGGTTCGGCGTGAAGACGATTTTCCTGGAGGGCGGCGCGGCCGATCCCCTTTCGAAGCTCATGCGCCAGATCACGGCGGCCGTGGCCGAGTTCGAGCGCGCGAAGATTACCGAAAGATACAGGCGTGGCAAACTCTACCGCGCACGTTGTGGCGAGATTGTTTCTCCGGACGTTCCTTTCGGTTACGTGAAAATTCCCCGCCGTGATGGCGTGCCGGCGCATGCGGAAATACAGGAAGCCGAGGCAGTCGTCGTGCGGAAGATCTTCGACGCCTATGTGAGCAGAGATCTTACCGTTCGTCAGATTGCGAAGCAGTTCACGTTGGATCGGACACCGACGCCGAGAAATAGCGGGCAATGGAGCCAACATCCCGCTCCCGCGGCCCACGCCAACGCCAGAGCAAAAAGTGTCCAACCCAAATTCGATTTGCGTTCCACATGTCGACTAATGTGTCGCGTCACATTAATCGAAGACCTCGGAATGCGCAAATTACCGGCTACTGCCGCTGAGGACTTACTCGAGATCGTCATGCGGCGCTATGAACGCACGGGCCCCCTATTGACTTCAAACCGATTATGCGGTGCACCGCATAACCTGTTTAATGCGGCGCGTATTGTCATGTGGACTCCCGTTAGTGAGAGCCCACATTTGCAGCTATCTTGACCGTTCTTCTCTCCGCATAAAAGTACGGTCTGTCAGAGACGCAATCAGCTTGTCGCTTGCGCGGAAGCGGCCTGACCGGAGCTTTGGTGGAGTGATAGCTTCGAGCGCCTCCAACTTTATCGAAGGATCGACACGCGTGTACATCTCGGTAGTCTGCATGTTGGCGTGACCGAGCCACAGTGAGACTTTCCGCAGGTCTTTCGTGGCTTCCAATACGGTGAGTGCGCAACTGTGCCTCAGTACATGAGGAGATATACGTTTGGTCGCCAGCGATGGACAACGCGTGGTCGCAGTATCGAGGTGCTTTTCGAGGATGTATTCGAATCCTGCGCGAGTTAAAGGTTCGCGCCGCGCGTTGACGAACAGTTCTGTCACCGCGACCGTGCCACGCACTGCCAACCAGGCTCGCAATGCGGCGACTGTCTGCTTCCATAGCGGCAGACAACGCTCCCGGCGTCCCTTGCCGTGGACGAGAATGCTCGCGTGCGGTTGCAGTGACAAGTCTTCGAGTCGAAGACCTGTAAGCTCAGACACACGCAGGCCGACGGCGAAGCACAGGTGCAGCATTGCCCGATCCCGGATGCCGGACCAATCGATGGGCTTAGGGGCATCGAGAAGCGCCTGGATCTCTTCCGTATTGAGGTGCCGCACTAGCCGCGTGTCGGTTTTCTTCATTGGAATAGCAAGGACACGCTGGATTTGTTGAAGAGCTGGCGGTATTCGGTATTCCATGAACCGCATGAATGACCGGATCGCTGCAAGACGCACATTGCGCGAGCTGGCCGCATTTGAGCGTTTGCTCTCCAGATCATTGAGAAAGGCAACCACCAGCGGCGCATCGAGCTGTTCGAACTCGATCCGAGACGGTGTGACCTTTAAACGTTTGCTCGCAAAGTTCAGCAGCAGCTTGAAAGCATAAGCATAGGAGTCACACGTATTGATGCTCACCCGACGTTCGAGAGTGAGACGCTCCTGGAAGAAAGCAGTCAGGTGCGGTGCCAGCGCCGTCATGGCCTGCCTCCGGTGACGTACGCTTCGCAGCGATCCGCGATACTACCCATCAGATCCGGTACGGCTTCAAGGTACCAGTATGTGAGGTCTGCCTTGCTGTGCCCCAGATACGTCGAGAGCATCAACATGTGCTTCGTGATGTGATCCCGGCCATCGGGACAGCTGAGTAACGCCCGAACCGCAAACGCATGCCGGAGAGAATGAGGTGTCGGCCGACGCTGTCCCCGTCCATGCGGCAGATTCATTTTCTTGGCTACGGTTCGGAACGCGACGTCCACATCTTCGATGAGCAGCGGTTTTCGTCGCAGTGAGATAAAGACGTGATCGTCGAAGGGCGCGTAGGCACGCCGCTGCTTCAGGTACCGATCGAGACCGGCGCGGGCCGTGCGATGCAAGGGGACCAGTCGGCTCTTTCGGAACTTGGTAGACCGGATCACCAACCCGTCCGGCGTGATGTCGTCATATCTCAAGCGGATCGCTTCAGAGACACGAAGTCCCGTACAGGCCAGCAGAGCGAATAACGTGCTGTAAGTCTGTCGGCGCAAAGTTCGGTATCCGGACTGTGCAGCCAGTTGAATGATCTTGCAGATCTGCCCATCGGACAGGATGTAAGGAGTTGGTCGGGGCCGACTCTCTTTGCCAAAGATCAACGGGGGTATCTCATGGCGCTCGTCTTCAGCGTGGAGATATAGGACGAAGCGTCTCACATCACCCAGTCGTCGCGCTCGTTCCACTATTGAAGATGACTGCCGTGCCCACTCGACGGCAATCTCTGCGGTCACGTACCGCTGACGTCTGGCGTCGGCGTATGCCGCGAAGCTTTTCAGGCGCAGGCCAACATGTTTGAGGAGATACCCTGCAGCCCGGCGTACGGATAAATAAGATTGAACGGCCCGCGCTAACATGACCACACCTCCGGCCAGGGTTGAGCAATCTGCTGCAGAGCCGTGACATCAATCTTGGCGTAGATCTGGGTCGTCTCAATCGAGCGGTGGCGGAGCAGAGCCGAAAGCTCCTGCAATGATGCTCCTTGTCGCAACATCGAGCTCGCAATGGAATGACGCAGCAGGTGTGCGGCGCCTCGGCCTGGGCGGATGATTCCCGCTCGGCGGAAGGCGGTAGCGACGATCACCGAAACCGCCGGATGGGACCGGAATCCGCGGAACGGAGCACGAGAACGGAGAAACAGTCTATCAGTATGCGATCGAGGGCGGCCTTCTTGAACGTACGACACGATGGCGTCACCAACCTCTTGAGTTAGGGGAAGCCGTGTCTGGCGGTGGCCCTTTCCACTGACATGCACCCAGGCTCCTTTCCAGTCGATGTCCTCCAGACGCATGTGCACGATGTCGCCCGCGCGCAATCCCAGACGGGCGAGCAACAACAGAATGGCTCGGTCGCGCTTACCCACGGGAGAAGACAAGTTGCAAGAATCAATAACGCGCTCCACGGCTTCCGGTGACACGTATCGTGGCAGCGAACTCAGCCGCCAGTGGGCCAGCACGGGAATGGCGCCGAGCAGGCCGGCACGACACCGGCCTTCGGCGATCAGAAACCGCAAAAACATTCGGAGCGCCGTCGTGCACCGCTTGGCGGTAGCCCATCCCGAGCTACGACTCTGGTTGAGAACGAACTTCCGCAGGCCTTGCGCATCCAACTTGCTCGGGTCCTCGCCAAAGCGCCGAATCAGGTCTCGAATGGGTAAGCCGTAGTTATAGAGTGTGAGCTCCGAACTGCCTCGATGTTCGCGCATCCACTGGCAGAACGACTCCAACAGCGCCGGCTTCGAATCGGCGGGATCGGGCAGTCGGATCACCGCTGTATCCACGCATTGCGAATGTCTCAAGAACAGCCGAGCGCCGGTCAAGATATCTACACGATCTGCGCAACAGTACCGACCACAACGACATCGCGTGAGATGATCGCCGAAACGTTGAAGAGCCCGATCGTCCATCTCGCTCACGGACAGGTCGCTTCTGGTCCCCCAGCGAACGATGTGTTCCGCTGATCGAATGTGTCGACGAGCGGAGATCTCCGCGTATCCGTTCTGAAATAGGTGATCGGCAAAACCTTCAATCAACGGGCCGGATGGACTACTGCGAATCTCACGAATCCGTGCGGGTCTTTCAAAGAAATGGGAAAGCATGACAAACCTCCTTCGATAGCCTTTATTGGCGCGTAGAAGGATGTCATTTTTATGCGGAGTAACTGACGGCTTCGATGCGAGTCTCTCCGTTGTCAATCACTGCGAGGATTCTGAACTCAGCGGCCAACTCCGCATAAAAATATTCGCCGCATTAAACCGACCCATTGAGGACTGGGAAAAGCTTTTGGGCGATACCGCCGCAGTGACAGCCATCCTCGACCGCCTCCTTCATCACGGCCACGTTCTGAAGTGTGGTCCTCGGAGCTGGCGAACTAAAACGCCAGTTACCCGACGATGAGAAACCCGAAGCCATCGAATTTGAACAAAACAAGAGTACGATGAGCCACGTTTTCTCGCTTGACAAATGAGTGTGTGAATGGAGAATCGACACGTCTTCCTTATCTGGGCCGTCTTGGGGACCAAATTTTATAACGCGTCTGGGACCCCGATGGCGGTAGCCCGTCCGGAATTCGAATCCCGAAATGAGAATAGGCTTAACTAGCCCGCAAGATTTTTTGGCGCTTCTGGTCCGGCGTAAGTGGTGGGTTGTAGCGCCGTTTCTCGCGCTTTCCTCGGCGTGCGCCCTTCTTACCTATTTTCTACCTGGAATTTTCGTGTCCGAAGCCTTGATTCTGGTTCAGCCTCGAGACGTGCCCGAAAAATTCGTAATGGATCTCATTGCCGGCTCGACTACGGAGCGCCTTAACACGATCCAGCAGACCCTCCGCAGCCGTACGAATTTGCTCGCAATCCTCCGTGAGTTCGACGCCCAGCTGCCCGAGTTTAGACGTCTTGATATGGATGCAAGAGTCGAGCGCCTAAACAACGAGATCCAGATTAAATTCCAGCTGGAAGAAGGGGCAGCCACAAAGGCATTGACATCTTTCCGGATGTCCTATCAGAACCAGAATCCTGCGCTGGCCCAGCAGATCGCGAGCAAGCTAACGACATTGTTTATAGAACAGGACCATCGCGTACGCGAGACTCAGGTTTTCGGGACAACAGAGTTTCTCTCCACTGAGCTACAGAAAGTGTCCGAACAGTTGGATGCTTCCGACAAACAACTGGCAGAGCTGAAGAGCTCCAACCAGTTCGAGCTGCCCACGCAGCTCGAGACAAACCTCAGGACACTTGACCGGTTTAGCCTTGAACGACAGAGTAACGCGGAAGCACTGGACCGGAATGCGGCGCTTCGCCTCAATCTGGAGCGTCAACTTGCAGAAACTCCGGAAACGCTCGCTCAAACATCATCGGCGGCGCCGGTGGGTCTGGGACAAGCTGCACCACCGGATCCCCGCATCGAAGAGTATCGCAAGGCGCAGTCGGAGTATGAACAGGCTGCTGCCATGTTCACGCCCAAGCATCCGCAGGTTCAAGCCGCGAAAGCGCGTATGGAACGTCTCGAGTCACAGCTTCCTTCCAACGTTCCTGCAGCCACCGCGAACCTAACCGCGCCCGCGAAAGGCACCACCAACCCAATAGCGCCGAACCCGCTACACCAAAAATTGGTTGCGCAACTTCAGGAAGTAAAGAGTGAATCCGAAATCCTGTTAAAAGAGAAGAGCTATATCGAATCGGAAATCCAGAAGTTCAGCCGGCGGGTTGAGAATACCCCGCAGAGCGAGCAACGGATGGCGGAGCTCCTCCGGCGAAATGCCAGCTTTCAAAAGCAGTCTGACGATCTGAAGGCTAAATTATCCGAAGCACAGTTGGCGCAAAGTTTAGAGGGCAGGGAAAAAGGATCGCAATTTGTGGTCATCGACTCTCCGAACTTACCGCTACGGCCGACCAAACCGAATAAATTGGCTCTTCTGCTTGGCGGTATTGTTGCCAGTCTAGTCTTGGCGATCGGTTTCGGCGTGGCAGTGGATGTGGCCCGCCAGAAGGTGTGGACGCAGACCGAGATCGAAGCTTTCTGGGGAACTCCAGTCCTCATCGACGTTCCAGAGATTCTCACGGATTCCGACGTTGCCCAGCTGCGGAAGAGGAAGTTCATCTTGACAGCAGCTTCTGTGGGAGCAGCAGCGGTATATTCTCTTTGTCTTTACGTGATGTATGTGAAACACGTCTCCATTCTGCAGCATCTCGATCCAGTCCTTCAGAAGGTGGTGTACAAGTAACGTGTTAGCCTCAAACGCGATCCTCAATGAGATCCGCCAGTTGCATCAGGACGGGCAGACTGGACTTCTCGTCCTCGTGGGCAAGGACGGCGAGCGTGTGGAAGTGTTCTTCTGTGAGGGCATGATTGAAGCGGTTTCTTCCAATTTACCGCGCTATCGATTGGGTAATTACCTCGCAAAGAACGGATCTATCCCCATCCGGGATCTCGATGCCGCAGACTCTGACGCGCGCCGTCAGAAGATATTTCTTGGAGAGGCCGTTGTCCGCGGAAAATTCATGAACCCCGGAGAGGTCGCGGCCGCGGCACGACAGCAATCCACGGAGTTGGTTGAACGTGCCGTCAACGGTGGTTTTTCCGTGGATTCATTTAGCAATTGCCTGCGCTCTTATTACGTTCGCGCTGGCATCACCTTTCCAAACCTGCTATTGGAGTTGTCTCGATCGTGTGCCGCACCTCTTGAAACTGAAGACGAAACGCTGATGGTCTTATCGAGAAGTACCGACCTTTCGGCATTCCACTGGTCTCCGCATGAGTTGAGTGTCCTGGGCGAGCTCAAAAGTCCCAATACCATCGGCGGTTTGCTTGATGCCACCAGCCTCGGTCGAACGGCCATCAAGAGGATACTAGGCGTCCTTCGGACAGTAGAAGTCATCGACATAATTGATAATTCGACCTCTAGGTCTCGGTTAGACATGGTCGGTCACAATTCAGTTCAGGAAAGCGCACTGATGGCAGTGAAGGGAGGTTTTTCTTTCGATGAATTGACTCCGGTGGTTACCAACCCCGTGCTCAATGAAAAATTGCTTTTCGCCAGACAGGAATGCTCATTTATTAGTGAGCAGTTTAAGAACCTTAAAGTCCGCCTCACAGAGGCTGGTTCCACGACTCCTCTCAGAGTTTTCACCGTTTCCAGTCCGGACGCCCGGGATGGAAAGTCTCTGGTGAGCACAGCCCTGGCGTTTTCCTTTGCAATGGATCCGGGCCGCCGGGTCATCATTGTGGATTGCGATCTGCGAAACCCTGGGCTGGCAAAATATCTCGGGGTGACCTCGGAACCGGGACTCCTGCAATACTTCGCCAGCGCTGGCATGGAACCGCATTGTTACGTGCGGCGTATCGAAAACCTCTACTTCCTGACGACGGGAGGCGTTGCACCAAATGCTATCGAGATTCTGTCGATGCGAAAGATGAAACAATTAATCGAATCTCTTCAAATGAGCTTCGATGCGGTCATTCTGGATGCCCCACCCTATTGTCCTATCGCCGATGCCCGACTCGTGACCGGTCTGAGCGATGGTTTGATTATGGTGATCCGGCGGGGAAAGACCTCTTACAGCAGCGCGGATCGCGCATTTAAGGCAGTTGATCGTAACAAACTGTTAGGTGTGGTATTCAACGACGTCAAACCCATGCTCTTTCACACGGCCAACGACTTCGGCCATTACAGCTATGGGCAGAAACGGCTCGGCGTTCCAGCCGCCGAAGCTATCCCCCAAATCATCTCGAAGCCTTCAAACCGGTACATTTCATAGATGCGACCTTTTGTCCCAGTTAGCGGGTTTCGGAACCCGAAAGACCGGCGGAATCACTCTGCGATCAGGGAGCACGCGGTTCCCGTCGCCGATGAACTTCTCTTCCAACGACTGTTGTCTTTGGAACGAAGACGATGCGAGCGTGCCGGAACACGTTTTGCGCTGGTGCTTGTCGGTTTGGACGTTGTGAACAACAGTTTCGCCATGGAGGAGTCTCAAGAAATCGCGCGTGCGATCGGGGCCTCGATGAGGGAAACGGACATCGTAGGCTGGTATCGGGAATCGTCCGTGATAGGCATTATCTTGACCGCGTTGACCGACGCCACCCAAGACACTCTTGAGTCCGTGGTCGTAGAGAGGATCAGGAGAGTCCTGTCGCTCAGTCTTGATCCGGCTCTGATGCAACGGATACGCATTTCGTGCCACGTCTTTCCTGGCGAAGACAGCGGCCGCATCTCCGGTAGTAGCACCAAGCCCGATCGGATGTTTTATCCTGATGGCCAAAGAAACGATTTCAAGAACAAGTCTGCCGCTGCCATAAAAAAAACAGTGGATATATCCGGCAGCCTCGTCGCGCTACTCCTTCTTTCGCCACTGTTTATAATCATTGCAGTCTTGATCAGGCTGACCTCGCCCGGCCCCGTCTTTTTTAGACAGAAGCGCATCGGACAATTCGGCAAGCATTTCAGCTTTCTCAAGTTCCGCTCAATGTACGTTAACAGTGACCCGGCGATTCACCGGGAGTACATTCGGAAGCTGATCGACCGAAAGGTGGGTGATTCCGATGGAGCCTATAAAATCAAGCACGATCCACGAGTTACTCGGATAGGCAAATTTCTCCGCAAGAGTAGTTTGGACGAGCTGCCTCAGTTTATCAATGTCCTTCGCGGGGATATGTCTCTCGTTGGGCCGAGGCCGCCGATACCCTATGAATTTGAAGAGTACTCTCTCTGGCACCGCCGGCGAGTGCTTGAAGCAAGACCCGGGATCACCGGAGCCTGGCAAGTGGATGGCCGCAGCCGCACCACATTTGATGAAATGGTCCGAATGGACCTGCGCTACATCCGCAATCAGTGTTTCTGGCTCGACATAAGAATTCTTCTGAAGACTCCGTTTGCCGTTCTCCGCGGCGACGGCGCCTTTTAATCTCAAACCCTTTTCCCACGGACGGCTAAAATCGTGATTAAAGATAAAGATTCTTCTGTGTTAAACATTGGTGTAATCGGCTACGGATATTGGGGACCGAACGTTGTACGTAATTTTTATAACAATCCCAATGCCACTGTCGTTTCTGTATGCGACCTCAGCGTGAAATCCCTGCAGCGTGTCCGCAGGTTGTATCCTTCTATGGAGACGACGACGGATCCTGCGGACATCCTCAACAGTCCTGACATCGACGCCGTAGCGATTGTGACACCCATTTCGCAGCATTTTCCTCTAGCGAAGCGCGCCCTCGAAAATGGGAAACACGTATTCGTTGAAAAGCCGTTTACGAGATGTGTTTCCGAAGCAGAGCAACTGGTCGAACTTGCAGAACGGAAGAACCTCCGGATCATGGTCGACCACACGTTCCTCTTCAATGGCGCCGTCCGCAAAATCCGTGAACTGATCGACAACGACGTACTGGGAAACCTCTACTATTACGACTCGACTCGAGTCAATCTTGGATTGTTCCAAAATGACGCGAACGTCGTATGGGATCTGGCGCCTCACGATCTCTCCATCATCGATCACCTGATTTCAGGTGCGCCCGAAGCCATCGTCGCGACAGGCGAGAGGCATGTGAATGGAGTCGAGGATATGGCCTTCATCACGATGTACTTCCCAGGCAAGGTCATCGCTCATTTGAACCTGAACTGGCTCTCGCCGGTCAAGGTGCGGACCACACTAATTGGCGGCGAGAAGAAAATGCTCGTATGGAATGATCTTGAAGCGGACGAGAAGATCAAAGTCTACGATAAGGGAGTTGACCGGCCGAATGGCGGCGCGGCGAGTTACGACCTACGCGTCAGTTACCGTGCCGGTGATGTGTGGGTCCCTCGCGTTGAACAAGTGGAGGCTCTGACGCTCGAGGTGCAGTACTTCGTGGAATGTATTCTAAGTGGCCAAAACCCGCTTAACGACGGCCGTGCCGGACTGCGCGTCGTGGAGATGCTTAAAGCCATCGACCAGTCCTTGGCGCAAAATGGAAAAATGATCTATTGCCGTTCCGAAAAGTCCGCTGCGATGGTTTCCGCAGCTACCGTATAGCTGCTGATGAGTTCCGAACCGATTCTGGATCACTACCGGGGTGTTCAGGGAATTCCCGACTTCGGCTTGACGGGCCGCCTGAAAGAGCCCAACGGATATTTTCGGTTCGGTCCTGACGTGGTTTGTTACGGTCAGGCGACTAGAGAGACGCGTTCAGCCGTCAACGGCGATCTTTTCGACGCGTCTCAGCATCTCCAGGATAACGGTCGCACGATTGTTCTGCCCTTCGACCACAATCAGGTTCTGGAGAATCTGCGGTACGAGCGGTATGTTTCTCCTTCCGGATCGAGGCGATGGACTGAGGCATCGTGGACCAAAAGTTTGTATTATGGCTTGCGGCCCATGCTTCCCGTTTTTGTGCGTAAGCACCTGCAAAAGGCCTATCTGCAAAGTCGGGAAGATCCGGCGTTCCCTGGTTGGCCAGTGGACCGAAGCGTAGACATCCTGCTTGAAGAGCTGCTTGTCCTTGCGATGCAGTTTCTACAAACGGATCGCATCCCCTTCATCTGGTTTTGGCCTAACGGTCATAAAGCCGGATTGATCATGACGCACGATGTAGAAACCACGGCCGGCCGGGACTTCTGTAACGATTTGATGGATGTGAACGATGCTTTTGGGATCAAGTCCTCGTTCCAGATCGTTCCGGAGAAGCGCTATACGGTTCCTTCGGCTTACCTCGATACCCTTCGAGACCGCGGATTCGAAGTCAACGTTCATGGACTCGATCATAAAGGTAACCTTTTTGAAAGTCGTGAGCGGTTCCTCGAATGCGCCAAGAAAATCAATAGCTATGCCCAGCTATTTGGTTCGCGCGGATTTCGGTCACCCGCTCTGTACCGGAACGTCGATTGGTTTCAGGATCTGAATTTCTCCTACGACATGACGGTTCCGAATGTCGCCCGTCTGGAAGCTCAGCGGGGCGGCTGCTGCACGTTATTTCCATACTTCCTCCCCGGCGGGATGTTGGAGCTCCCGTTGACAACGACGGAGGACTACAGCTTGTTTCATATCCTGAAGGACTATTCCACCACACTATGGAAACAGCAAATGAACGTCATCGTGAAGGGATATGGATTGCTGAACTTCCTCGTCCATCCTGACTATGTCATCGCGGATCGGGCCATGGACGTTTATAAGACTCTGCTCGAAGAAATTAGCCGGCTTCGGTCCAGGCGCGATGTCTGGATTGCTCTGCCCGGAGAAGTGGATCGTTGGTGGAGAGAGAGAAGCCAGATGTGTTTGACATTGAACGGGCACAATTGGAGAGTCGAGGGAACCGGCAGCGATCGCGCCAGTGTGGCCTACGCCTGCCTGGATGGTGACCGGTTAGTGTACGAGATTGGAAGCCCCACTACGCTCACAAACAATTAAGATGAAGCTATCGCGCAGGAATCAAATTTTTATCTGCTTCTCTTTGTCCCTGCTCGTCGTAATGGCGAATCCAATCCGAGGCCTCATCGGGTTTGCCTTAGATCCTGCAAATACCGCGGCCTCGCAAATTGTCCTGATCCCGTTCATCAGTGCCACCCTGATTTATTGGAACAGAAAGAGCATCTTTCAGAGCGTCCGATATTCCTTCCTTCCTGGCGCCATGGTGATCGTGCTCGGTTTTGCCCTGCTGATCGGAAGTGGCACATTAGGCACTCGCCTTGCTGAAGATGATCATCTTGCGCTCGTAGCGTCGTCCTTTATCATCCTGTGGCTTGGAGGATTCCTCTTCTTCTACGGGACGGACGCCTTCAGGAGAGCCCTGTTCCCTTTGCTGTTCCTGGCATTCTTTGTTCCGCTTCCTAGCATGGTTCTGCATCGCACGATCTCCGCTTTGCAACACGCATCCACCCAAACGGCATTCGTGCTTTTGAAACTGACTGGGACACCCGTCTACCGTGAAGGATTCGTCCTCGCGATGCCCGGCCTCACCATAAACGTGGCGCCGGAGTGCAGTGGGATTCGCTCGAGCATCGGCGTGTTTATCTTAACCCTTCTCGCCGGTCACTTCCTGTTGCGATCCTGGTGGAGGCGGGCCGTGCTCGTTATCGCCGCAATGCCCATTGTGATCTTGAAGAATGCCATCCGGATTGACACGCTGTCGCTGCTCACCATCCATGTCGATAGGAGGATCATCGAAAGCCGTTTACACCATGACGGAGGATTCGCCTTTTTCTTCCTGGGACTCTTGTTGCTCTATCCGATCCTGGTGGTGCTTATGAAGTCCGAGGACAAAACGGAGAAACTTATTCCGCGAGCTGTCAGCCAGTGAAACCGGCAACGCTTCAAAGGGACTTCTTTACGAGAGACAAGGCAACATCGAGGAGGCGAAACGGAGCCATACGCGAGCCCTTTAGCTCAATCCGAACGCCTACGACGCAGCAAACAATCTTGCCTACATTCTCACCGAGGAAGGGACACGAACTCGATGTTGCTCTTCGATGGGCGCAGGCAGCGAAAAAAAATCAGCCTGAACGCCCTGCCATTGCAGACACGTTGGGATGGCTGTACTACAAACTTGGCAATTACGTTTTGGCCCGCGATCAGCTCCAATTTGCCGTCTCGAAAACCCCAGACCACCCGGTCTTGCAATATCATCTGGCAATGACCTACTTGAAAACCAATCAGGTCGCGGAAGCTCAACGCGCGCTCGAAAGAGAACTTCACAGCCGCGAAGATTTCAAGGAAAAGGCCCAAGTTCAGGCTGCTCTGGCGGAAATTAAGCGCTAAGTGTGCCGTCACTTTAGCGGCGGTCCGCGAAGCGCAAGGGCGATAGCGCGCAGCCTCAACAAATGACCGCCGGCGATCTCGCAACTTGCCGTATACTGCCGGCGGTCATAGACCGCCGCTACAGTAGGCGAACTTGAAATCAACATTTTTT
>Ga0207090_1002_pt1 | contig 68561 bp, 61 predicted proteins | sample Alteio_BWMinHeat_50_FD_153565 | JGI IMG/M metagenome (GOLD analysis project Ga0207090, IMG submission 153565) | Enriched cells from forest soil in Barre Woods Harvard Forest LTER site, Petersham, Massachusetts, United States -... | ecosystem: Environmental > Terrestrial > Soil > Temperate forest >...
AAGTTCCTTCAAAAGCGTCAGCCACGTCCCGCTTCCGCAACCATAATCCAGCAAGGTCTCGTTCCCCGGCGGCATGAATCTGGCGATCTGCCGCAGCTTTGCGCGGGCAACGTTCCGCGCCAGCTTCTTCATGATGAGACCGCGCTCATCGTAGCTCTGAAAACATTTGTATGTGTCGGGATAGTAGAAGGCCACGTCCTCCGCGTCCGGACGTTCGCGCAAATAGATGAGGCCGCATGCCACGCATCGGACGAAGACGAAGGACAGCGCGCGAAACGCCGGCGGAAGTTCGTCGGCGAGTTCGTGGTCCGTGAGCGGGCCGCTCATGGGCTCGCTTTCGGTCGAGCCGCAGAATTCACACGCCACTGTCACCAGTGGGCGGGGGAGGCGCTCGGAGACTTCGTGCGGCATGGTTTTCATACGGCATTGACCACAGAGACACGAAGACACAGAGAAAGCCGCGAACAAAAACTCGTTTGACGCGGCTTTCTCTGTGTCTTTGTGTCTCTGTGGTTAATCCCCAATGCGCAGTTCCCTCAGATGAGCGAAGAGAGCCCTGGCATAACCCTGCCAGACCGTAAACGGATAAAAGCCGAGCTGCTCCAGATACACTTCCTTTCCCCGCGTGAGGTTGTAGTGCGGGATCGAGGGGTGCGCATGATGAAGCGCGTGGTAGTTGAAGTGGGACGGCGATATGAAAAACCGCTCCAGCGGTCCGGCCTTGATGTCCCGCAGACGGTCTTCCGGCGCCACATCATCCCGAACGGCGACGTGCTCAATGAGCGCCCGGAAATTGGCGAAAAAACCGGCGAAGGTGACGAGCGGGAGCATCCAGAGGAGAGGATAGCTCCACCATCGGTGGGTCGCGAGCGTCATTGCACTGAACAAGATGGCCTGACAGATCGAGACGCGGAACAACTCTCCTGAAACGCCGGGGTTATCTTCTTTCCCGGCATTGCCCGGCGACTCCACGCTGATTCGGGGGCGTCCCCGCCTGGCGAAACTCAGAAGCGTGGAGAAGAGGAGACGGCCGAAGAGGAGCGACGCCAGATACGACAGCACGCGCCCGGGGCTCTCGCGATCGCGGCTGGTGTAGTTGATCCAATCCGGATCATAGTCGTGGCCGACTTCGCGATGGTGACGAAGGTGACGCTCCCGGTCGTGATAATAGAGGATCCCGAGAGGGTAGGAGCAAAGCCAGGCCCCCGCGCCGTGGTTGAGGCGGCGCGACGAGAAGAGGATAGCGTGCCAGCCTTCGTGCGCCAGAGTGGCCAGCGCGTTCTGGCGTCCGCCGATAACGATGATCGCCAGTACGTAAGCAAACCAGCGGCCGGCGAGGAGCGCGGCAGCCACGGCGCCCGCAATAACGCCCCAGACGAGAAGAAGGTCACCGAACGCCCTCACATTCGATGGAACCGAGAGGCTCTGGAGAGATTCGCGATCGATGGCATGGGTCGTCATCGCGTGCGAATTATAGCAGGCTCAACCCGCGCCAGGGGATCGGATGCGCCACAAGCACCTGGTTGCCGGGTCGCCATCCATGGTGTAAGCTCCTCCCACGCAGATGAGCAGCGAAGACTTACCGGCCCCAGACAGCACGCCCCGGCCTATGACGCTTTCCGTGGACCAGCAGTGGAGTTACACGGGCCGCGAACTCGAATCCATGGCCTTCGCGATGAAGTACCATCAATGGATACTCGATGTTTTTCGACCGTTTCTCGGCAAGCGCATCGTCGAGGTCGGAGCGGGGTCGGGATCATTCTCTGAGTTGCTGCTGGCAACGGGGCCGGAACAGCTCGACGCAATCGAACCTTCGGCGAACCTATATCCACTGCTGGCCGAGCGTTTACTGAAGGTCGATCCAGACTGCATTGGACACGCGCGCCGCGGAACCTTGACCGACACCCTCGAATCCATTCGTAAAACCGGAACTCCGGATTCCGTCATCTACGTCAACGTCCTGGAACACATTGAAGACGACGCGGCGGAACTCCTGACGATTCATTCCCTGCTTGAGCCGGGAGGCCACGTTCTGATTTTCTCGCCCGCCCATCCCTGGCTGATGGGAAGTATGGACCATGAACTCGGACACTATCGCCGGTACACGATGACGGACCTCGTTGGGAAGTGCAAAGCCGCGGGATTTACCATCCGCCTGTCCTCGTATTTTGACATGCTGGGAATCGTTCCGTGGTGGCTGAAGTACTGTGTCCTGCGTTCCCGAACCATGGAACCTGCCGCGGTTCGTTTTTACGATCGCTATGCTGTCCCGATGTCGCGGCTCCTGGAAAGCGTGATTCAACCTCCAATGGGCAGGAACGTTATTCTTGTGTGCGAAAAGTCTTAGAGTTCCTTCATGAATGACGCCCGCACGGACACCCGCTTACACACGGCCTTTCTCGAGTTCTCACGCCGGACCCTTCTGGAACAGTATTGGCCACGCCTGCGCGAGTGCGTGGCGTCCTTACGCGACGAGCAGGTATGGTGGCGTCCAAACGATGCCAGCAACAGCATCGGCAATTTGATGCTGCATCTGAACGGCAACGTGCGGCAGTGGTTGGTATCATCGTTTAAACGGTTGGAAGACAAACGCGACCGGCCGGCGGAATTCCGTGAGCGGCAAGTGATTCCCGCATCTGCACTCGTGGAGAAACTCGGGACAACGTTGCATGAGGCATCCGGCGTTCTGGAAGCGTTGACCGCAGCCGATCTGCTCGCGACTTACCAGATCCAGGGTTACACCGTCACCGGCCTGCACGCCGTCTATCACGTCGTCGAACACTTCGGTCTGCACTATGGCCAGATTCTCTACATCACCAAGCTGGTGCGCGGCCAGGACTTGGGTTTCTATCGCGAATTGGATCGCACAGGCCGGTTGGGGACATCAAGCGATTCCATTTCCTCCCCATCTGCGTAATCTGGTTAGGGACTGCGCAAAAATAACTTGGCAGTTTGATCAGCTGTAGCGGCGGTCTATGACCGCCGGCTTTATTGCAGATTGAAGAAAAAACCGGCGGTCATAGACCGCCGCTACAGCCGATCAAACTGCCAAGTTATTCTTGCGCAGTCCCTTAGTCTGCGGCTGATTTTTGCTGGTGGCTCTGAATTGCGCAGCCGGGCCAGATGTGATGAAATAGCGCCGGACAGCACGTCATTAAACAATTGCAGGAGGTTTTCTATGAGGTTCGCAGCACGGATTGGGAGTGTTGTACTCGCGGCGGTCGTTACCTTGCCTGCCTATGCCCAGCAGGTCCAGCAGGGCGGGGCGGGGGGAATACACGGGAAGGTCGTGGATCGTGACGGCAAACCTGTGCAGGGCGCCGAGATTCGGGTGGACAACCAGACCACGCACCAGCCGGACTTTACCAAGACGAATAAGAGCGGAGACTATTCCATCGTCGGCCTCTACGCAGGAAAGTACAAAGCGTACCTGTTTATGAACGGCAAACCGGTCATGGTTAAAGGCGACGGCGTAGGCAATGAGCTCGCTGTTTCTGAAACCACCGACCTGCGCGTCAATTTCGATCTCAAAGACGCGCCGACGACTACTGTCGTGGTTCCCGGCGTTCCGTCAGGTAACAACAAGGAAAAGGCGGCTGCGGACAAGAAAAACAACGAGGAAATGAAGGCCGCCTTCAACCTCGGCGCTGCCGCGATGAAGGCAAACAACTTTGAAGAAGCGGTAAAGCAGTACCAACTCGCGGCGGAGAAAGATCCCGGCCAGCCCGCGATCTTCGGAAACATGGGCGTGGCGCTCGCCGCCTTGAAAAAGTACGACGACGCTGTCGCCGCATACCGCAAGTCGCTCGCGTTGAAACCGGATGACGCGCCGACTCAGGCTCTCGTCAGTCTCGCGCTGGCAAACGCAGGAAAGGTTGATGAAGCGATGCTGGCGGTCACGGAGGTCGCGAAACTGGATCCTGCATTGGCCGGACAGAGCTATTACAATCTCGGCGCAATCCTGACCAATCGGGGAAAATCCAAGGACGCCGTGGAAGTTTTCAAGAAAGCCATTGCGGTTGACCCCAGAAACGCGCCGTCGTATTACCAGCTTGGCATTGCGTACTTTAGCTCAACAGACACGATTCCCCAGGCTGTTACTGCTCTTGAGAAATATCTGGAGTTGCAGCCCGCAGGAGCGGATGCCGAAACCGCGAAGCAATTTATCGCAGCTGCAAAGGCACAGGCTCCGGCAAAGAAATAAGGGGGAGGTACACAAAAAGCACAAGAGAGGACCACAAAAGGCACAAAAACACGGTATTGCATCAGATTCTTTGTGCCTTTTGTGTCCTCTCTTGTGCTTTTTGTGGCCAGTTCCCGTTTCAGCGCTCAGTTGAAAGAGCTGCGAGCAATGGCCCTGAAGCGACAAGCCTTTTGCGTTTCGGTTCCACGGTTAGATTTAATCCCTCAAGTGTTCGCGCGCCCAATAGCGGCAAATCTCCTGGTTCAGCAAACACCACTTCGTCAATCGTGAAGTACTTGTCCAGCCGGACGATGGCGAATCCTACAGTGCGCGTAATGCTCTGACCGTTAGCCATGACGAACGGCAAGTCTTTTTTTTCCCATTGCACACCGATCTTTTCGAGCAACTTTGCCGGTATCCAGGTGTAATCACTGCCCGTGTCAACCAGCAGTTTCGGTACAACCACGGATTTAGAGCGATCTACATGATTCTCGACCTTGCAGCGGACGTAAAATGTGCCCATTAATTTCTGTCTTTTTGTTCTCATGTGAGGGCGGGGGTTTCAGTCCATAACACACCGACAGTTTAACAGCATGGATCGAAAAGCAAAAAAAACCGTAAACGCTACGCTCGCGGTCCATCTTGTACAAAAAAATCCGGCCCTGCCTGAGTTCAGGAAGGGCCGGACTGAAACGGTCAGCGCCCCTTGACGGGGCGCTCTGGAACTAGAAGTCCAGGCGAAGCTGAGCCTGGAACGTGCGGCCACCGGTCTTCGGGTTGGCCCCGCCGATCGAACCCCAGAGAACGGCCGGCGTGCCAGGGTTGATCGACAGACTCGGAGCGGCAGCTTGCGGATGATTTAACACGTTCACCGCATCAGCCCGGAATTGGAGCCTCGTAGCTTCGGTAATCCTGAACGCCTTGCTGAGATTGAGGTCAAACCGCCAAGGGGCGAGTCCCCGAAGGACGTTCTGACCCAGGTTGCCCTGATGTCCCGGAGCAGGATTCTGGAGGACAATCAGCCCCGCATTCCCGCTGCCATCGGTGAGGGGAACTGCACCGGCGGTACCCGCCGGAACGACCTTGGCCAACGCCGTCAGGGAGCAACGGCCCGAACCGTTCAGGCTCTGCAGACTCGTGACATTGGCGCACTGCGGATCCGGGACCTTTGTCCACTTGGCAGGATCGAAGAAACTGCCCTGCAGGAAACTGCCCGATTTTACGCCCCATCGCAGGCCGGTATCGGCGAGCAACTCTTTCAGCAAACCCGCGTCGGTAACGTCCGGAACGCCGTTGTTATACACATTAGTTTGAGCACTGATGTTGGTCCACGCCCCCGAACTCAGAGTGTAGATGTAACCGACCTTCCAATTCTCGACAGCGCGAGCAACGAAATGGGTACTGTTCGGCAAAAACGTCTTGCCGGGGCCGATTGGCAGTTCCACGGTTCCGTTGGCACGCAGGACATGCGGATGGTTGGTGTTCACGATTGAATAGTCCTGGTGCCGATTGGTAGGATCGGTGAACGAGCCAGGCAACCCCAGATCCTTACTGAAGGTGTAGTTAACAGTCCCACCGAGACCATGAGTTGGCCTCAGCGTGTACTCCACCTGCAGCGAGTGGTAATTGGCGCTGCCCATGTTGGACAAGTAGTTGGCTGTTGCGAATTGCGGGTTGGTGTAAATCAAGTTCTCCGGATTATTGTTCACCCGCAGGGCCGCGCCATTAGTCGTGTTTTGATTGACGGCGGGTAGATTGCAGTTACCGTCCGCGCCCGCAGCGGGACAATTTGCCGCTTGAAAATAGTTCAGCGTAGCCAGTTTGGCTGCGACGCTACTGCCGCCGGAACCGTAGTTGCCGAGCGCCAGGTTCCCGTTGAAGGTGGAACTGGCGCGCATTTGCATAGCGGCGGTCTGGACCACGCCACCGACTGTGTTACCGATGGCGCCAAAAGTGCCGGTGCAACCCGTCACGCAAATGTTGACGCCCTTCAGCATCGCGTCCAGCTTTGGCGACTCCCCGCCGGCGCGTATCCTGTCGAATTCGGGAAGCAAGCCGTTGTAGAGGAAATTAGGGGAATTCAGATTGATGCTGGAGTACAGCTTTCTGGCTAATGTCCCCACATACCGCACGTCCAGTGTCATATGCTGATTGAGACTGCGCGTGACGGCCATCGTTATGTTCTGAACATAAGGCGAGGTGTAGTTCGGGTCGAAAAACGAGATGGTCTGGCTCCGGTCCGTGACCGCGATCGGCGCCATGGGCGCGATTGGCACCGGCGTCGGAACCACGCCGGCGAGGGGAAGTTTGGTCATATCCAGATACGGGTCGGTCGCGCTTGCCTGGGCGGTAGTCCCGTTGTATACCCGGCCCGGGGGACTGTCGATCGGGCCTTCCAAAGCGCTGAAGCGGCCGCCACCCTGATACGTGATCTGATATCCGCCACGCACGGTGGTTTTGCCTTCACCCAACCACCTCGGATTCCATGCGAATCCGACGGCCGGACCAAAATTCTTGTTGTCGTTGTTGTAAAGCCTTTGGGAAGGATTCGGCGAACCCGGCCCGACGAATTGAAGCGTAGTGACGCTGCCACGAATGCCTGGATTCATCCAACCGGTGAAATCGGTACCCGAAAGTCCAAATGCGGTGATGCCGCTGCCCACTGGCGCCGCCGTAAATCCGCCGGGGGAATAAGGTACGCCGTACCATTCGTAGCGCAGACCGATGTTGAGCGTCAGATTCGGGCGAACTTTATAGTCATCTTTAACGAAGAGGTCGAATTCCCGCTGCTTGATGGTGTTGGTTATCAGCGCACTGGTGGTGTAATCGCTAAATGCCGTCCCCGTGGGGGTGTTCAGAAAGTACTGATTGTTGACCGACGAGAGCGACCCTGCAAGGAAGTTCAACATATTCCGAGCCTTGGTCGCGTCGGTCGAACCGATCGTCGCCATAGCCGGATTCGTGTTGGCAATAGCTGTCGCTCCGGTGAGGGAAAGCGCCGCTCCCGCAGTCGCGCCAGCGACCACAACGACTGGAACTTTGGCGTTCTGGAAGAAACCCAGACCAGCGCTGCTGCCGCTGGATGTGCTGCTGGCCATCCGAAGTTCACCGCCATAGCGAATCGTGTGTTTGCCCTTGGTCGAACTGAGCACGTCGCCATACGTCCAGAGAGGAGTCTTGTCAATGGCCGTCGCCGTAATGTTGGCGCCTGTCGCGGTTCCTCCCAGACAATTCCCTGGAGGCCGGGCGCCCGTAATTGGATTGCACACGCCGACTCCTCCGGTAATGTCCGTCAGAATTTTGAAGCCATTGATTTTAGCAGGCAGATAGTTGTCGATACCCGGCGAATTCGCCGCAAGATCCCAGGGGGCAATTACATTTGTTCCACTTTCACGGAAACCAAATTTGGCCTCGTTCACAAGCGACGCCGAAATGGTCGATACAAAGGCAGCCGTGACGGTCTTCGGTGTATGGAAATTCTGGTTGCTCCAGGTGTTGGGCAAGCCCGCCAGCGTATCGTCGGAGACCACTTTCTCATACGTGACGCCGATGTTGCCCCTGTGCCTCGAACTGAAATTGTGATCGATCTTCACATTATATTGATTGCGATCGCCTGTCGACTCGCCCACGCTAAACAGATTGTCCAGGCCTCTGTAATGGCGAAGAGTAGCGAAACTCGCGGTGTTCAAACCATCGATGGTGGCATTGTTACTGAAGTCGTTCGGGGCGGGCATCAAGGCATTGGTCCGGCTGATGAAACCAGTGGGATCCTGCTTGGTGCGGAACGGATCCCATGAACCACTAACCGTCCCGTTGGAGCAATCCCCGTTCGGGGCGCCGCCGGGAAACGTTACGGGACCATACACACTGACATAATTCAATTTACCGGTGTACGGCGTTCCATTTGGGTTCGTGGTCGGCAACAAGGGACTGCCATCCCCATTCACGGTCTGCCTGGTCGGAGTCGGGCCGGTAGGGGTAAGCGTGGTCCCCACCGAGCCGTTGTTCCAGTTATCGAAATATCTGAAGATGCCGTTCTTGGCGCATGGCGTCAGCACCGCAATGTAGTTGAAGGCGCGCTGGCGATCACGAGCTAGATCCAACAATCCAAAGAAGAACGTCTTATTCTTAATGATTGCCCCACCGGCGCTGAAGGTGGCCTGATTATTATTATTCCAGAGCGGTGGAGTACGAGGTTGGTTATGGTTGTTGACCCAGCTATTTGGATTTAAGGCGGTGTTCTGAATGTTCCACACGGCTGCGCCACGGAACTGGTTCGTTCCAGAACGGGTGGTAATGAGAACGGCGCCATTCCCACGTCCAAGTTCCGCATCCACGGGCGACACAATCAATCGGACTTCGCCGACCATGTCGGGATTCATTACCGAGTTGGCATTAATACCCGTCGGGTATCGCAAATCGTTCACCATGATGCCATCTCGCAGCACGGGCGTATCCTGGGCGCTGATTCCGGCAAGGGTCTCGGCCTCGCGGCCAAATGCGCTCTGGCCGGCTTCACCGTTACCGGTCGCAACGACGTTGTCAACGCCGCCCAACACCTGGACGAGATCCAGAACGTTTCCACCGACGAGCGGAAGGTCTATGACTTTCCTCTCCGTCAGTCCCTGACCGATGGTCGGGCTTGAAGTCGAAAGCACCGTGTCCGCAGAAACGGTGACCTCCACGCTCGTCGAGGTGCTCGCAACTTTGAGGCTGAAATTCAAACGCGCGGTGACGCCATTGTTCAGGATTGCGTTCGAGAAGGTCTCTTTTTGAAAGCCGGGTAACTCTGCAGACAGGTTGTATGTACCGCCCAGCAAGCCGGGGATAAAATATGCGCCGGCTTCATTTGTAATGGTTGTGTTGACAACACCGGTCGCGGTGTTCGTCACCGTAATCATGACGCCAGGCAGAACCGCTCCTGTCGCATCCGCCACGGTTCCCGAAAACGTACCGTTGGTAGCTTGTCCAAACGCAGCCATGACCGCTAGACAAGACACCAGTATGTAGAAACTAATCTTTTTCATTCTCTCCCACCCATCGCGCGGGTTAAAGGGGGATTCCCGGCGCGCTTGTTGTTTTGTTCAGTTATAGTTACTTCAAAATACGCGGGTTAATGACATCACCACTCAACGGGTTGTGTCAACCCTGAATGCGGATTCAATGCCGATTTTACGAATCGCGAATGACGCAGAATGGGCCAAAAACGACGGGACGGGATCAGAGCCACGGATTGAACGGATTTAGCGGATGGACCGCCGGAACAGTCTGATTTGCGGCCCGATCCGCTAAATCCGCTCAATCCGTGGCTCTGATCCCTTTGTTCTGCCATTAGAAGTCCAGCCGAAGCTGTGCCTGGAATGTACGGCCCCCGGTCTTTGTCGTGGTCTGCCCCCACAGATTCGCCGGTGTGTTGATGTTGAGATTGGGAGCAGCAGCCTGCGGATGGTTCAACACGTTCACGGCGTCAGCGCGGAATTGCAGGCGGGTGCCTTCCGTAATCCTGAAGGCCTTGCTGAGATTAAGGTCGAACCGCCAGGGCGCGAGTCCACGGAGGACGTTCTGACCCAGGTTGCCCACCGTTCCCGGTTGCGGATTCTGGAGGACAATCTGACCCGCATTCCCGCTGCCATCCGTGAGAGGAATGGAGCCGGCGGTGCCCGCCGGAACGATCCGGGCCAACGCCGTCATCGTGCAACGGTTGGTCGTGCCCGTTGCCAGGCCGTTCAGGTTCTGCAAACCCGTGACGGCGGCGCACTGCGGATCCGGGACTTTCGTCCACTTGGCAGGATCAAAGAAACTGCCCTGCACCAAAGCGCCCGCCTGCTGCGTCCACCGGAGACCGGTATCCGCGAGCAACTCTTTAAGCAGGGCTGCGTTGGTGACATCGGGTACGGTGTTGCCATACAGACTTTGAGTCGTTACTCCAGACACCGAGTTGGTCGCCGAGATGGTGGTCCAGGCGCCCGAACTCAGCGTATAGATGTAGCCGATCTTCCAGTTTTCGACAGCGCGGGCCAGGACGCTGGAAGTATTCGGCAAAAGCGCCTTTCCGGGCCCGATTGGCAGTTCGACGGTGCCGTTGGCCCGCAGGACACTGGGATGGTTCGTGTTCACGATCGAATAGTCCGCATGCCGGTTGACCGGATTGGTGAATGTGCCCGGCAACCCCAGGTCCTTGCTGAAAGTGTAGTTGACCGTCCCACTGAAACCATGCGTGGGGCGCAACTGATACTCCACTTGCAACGAGTGGTAATTGGCGCTGCCCATATTCGAGAAGTAGTTGGCAGTGGTGAATTGCGGGTTGGTCGCGATGAAGTTCTCCGCAAATCCGTTCTGCCGCAACACTGCCCCTCGAACCGTGCTTGTGCTGATGACCGGCAGATTGCAGTTGCCGTTCGCGCCGGCGGCGGGACAACCACTGGTAAAATAGTCCAGCGTGTTCAGCGAGCCTGCGACGCCCGACCAGTTGCCGTTTGCCAGGTTTGTGCTGAAGGTCGAATTGGCACGTATCTGCATGGCGGCAGTCTGCACCACGCCGTTGACCGTGCTGCCGATCGCCCCGAACGTGCCGGTGCAACCCGTTGCGCAAATGTTGATGCCGTTCATCATCTGGTTCAGCAAGGCCGACTCGCCGCCCGCTCGTATGCTTTGGAACTCGGCAGCCAGCCCGTTGTACAGGAAATTGTTGCTATTGAGATTGACGGTGCTGTACAGCTTTCTGGCCAGCGTCCCGACGTACCGCACGTCCAGAGTCATATGCTGATTGAGGCTGCGCGTGACAGCCAGCGTCAGGTTCTGAACGTAAGGCGAAGTGTAGTTCGGATCGAAAAACGAGATCCCTTGGCTCCGGTCCGTGATCGGAATGGGAGTCATCGGCGCTACGCCGACCGGTATGGGTGTCGGAATCAGGCCAGGGGAGGACAGTGTGGTCAGATCCAGATACGGATGGGTCGCATCGACCGTCACCGCAGACCCGGCGTATACCCTGCCTGGGGGGCTATCGATAGCGCCTTCCAGAGTGCTGAAGCGGCCGCCACCCTGATATGTGATCTGATAACCGCCGCGCACTGTGGTTTTGCCTTCACCAAAAATTGAAGGATTCCATGCAAATCCGACCGCCGGACCAAAATTCTTGTTGTCGTTGTTGTAGAGCTTTAGGCCAGGATTCGGCGAACCCGGTCCGACGAATTGAAGCGTTGTTTGGGTTCCGCGGATACCGGGATGCATCCAGCCGGTAAAATCCGTACCCGAGACTCCAAACGCCGTGATGCCGCTGCCCACCGGCGCCGCTGTAAATCCGTCCTTGGAATAAGGCACGCCGTACCATTCGTACCTCACGCCGACGTTGAACGTCAGATTGTTCCGAATCTTATAGTCGTCTTTCACGAACAGGTCGAACTCCCGCTGCTTGATGGTGTTGGTGATCAAAGAACTGGTGCGGTAATCGCCAAACGTCGTCGCAGTGGGGCTGGTCATAAAGTACTGGTTGTTGATTGACTGGAGCGACCCTGAAAGGAAGTTCAACAAATTCCGAGCCCTGGCTGAATCGTTGGCGCCGATCGTCGCCATCGCCGGATTCGTGTTGGCGATGGCAGTGGCGCCGGTAATGGCGAGCGGCGTTCCCGCGGAAGCGCCTCCCACCACGACGACAGGATCTTTGGCGTTCTGGAAGAAACCCAGACCGGCGCTGCTGCCCTGGGATGTGCTGCTGACGTACCGCACTTCACCGCCGTACCGCAGCGTGTGTTTGCCCTTGGTTGAACTGAGTGTGTCGCCGTAAGTGTACAGCGGAGTCTTGTCAACGGCCGTCGCCGTAAGGTTGGCGCCATTGGCGTTTGTTCCCCCGCAGCCTCCGGGAAAAGGCGTGGGCCGGGCGCCGCTGATTGGATTGCAGACTCCGATCCCTCCGTTAAGATCCGTAAGGACTTTGAAGCCGTTGACGGCAGGAGGCAAGTACGCATTGATGCCTGCCGCATTTTCGGGACGATCCCAGGGAGCCACCACATTGGTTCCGCTGACTCGATAACCCAACTTAACCTCGTTCACAAACGACGCAGAAATCGTCGATATAAAGGCGCCTGTGACCGTCACGGGGCGGTGGAAATTCTGGTTGCTCCAGACGTTGGGAAAGGGCGCCAGCACATCGTCGGAGACCACCCGTTCATAAGTGACGCCGATGTTGCCCCTGTGCTTCTGGCTGAAATTGTGATCGATCTTGACATTGAATTGATGACGAGTGCCTGACGCCTCACCGACGCTGAACAGGTTATCGACGCCCCTGAAATGGCGGAGGGTCGCGAGGTTCGCAGTGTTCAAACCATCGACGGTCGTGATGATGTTCGAGAACTCGTTCGGCGTGGGCAGGTAGGCCATGGTCTTACTAATAAAACCGGTGGTATCCAGTTTTGTCCGGTACGGGTCCCATGAGCCCGTAACTGTGCCGTTGGAGCAATCGGCGTTCGCTGCGCCACCCGCAAACGTTACCGGACCGTACACACTGATGTAGTTAAGCTTCCCTGTGTACGGCGTGCCATTCGGGTTGGTCGTCGGAATCAAGGGACTGCCGTCCACATTCACGGTCTGCCTAGTCGGAGTGGCGCCCGTAGTAACTGTTGCTGTGCCGACGGCGCCGTTGTTCCAGCCGTCGAAATACCGGAAGACGCCGTTCTTGGCGCAGGGCGTCATCACGGCAAGGTAGTTTTGCGCGCGATTCCAGTTAATATTCATATCGAACAAGCCATAAAAGAAGGTCTTGTTCTTGATGATCGGGCCACCTGCGCTGAAAGTCGTCTGGTTATTATTGGACCAGAAAGGTTGAATAAGGGGTTGATGTTGCTTGTTGGCCCAGGTGTTCGGATTCAACGCAGTGTTCTGGACGTTCCATACCGCCGCGCCGCGGAACTGGTTGGTTCCGGAACGCGTCGTAATCAGGACGGCGCCATTGCCGCGTCCAAGTTCCGCATCCACGGGCGAGACAATCAATCGGACTTCGCCGACCATATCGGGATTGATGACCGAGTTGGCATTGATGCCCGTCGGGTAGCGGAAATCGTTCACCATGATGCCGTCCCGCAATACGGGCGTGTCCTGCGCGCTGATCCCGGCAAGCGTCTCGGCCTCGCGGCCAAATGCGCTTTGCCCGGCCTCTCCATTCCCGGTCGCCACCACATTGTCGACTCCGCCCAACACCTGCACGAGATCTAAAACGTTGCCGCCGAGCAGCGGCAGATCCACGACTTTCCTCTCGGTCAGTCCCTGACCGATCGTCGGACTTGAAGTCGAAAGCACCGTGTCCGCAGCGACGGTAACCTCGACGCTCGTCGTCGTGCTCGCAACCTTAAGGCTGAAATTCAGACGTACGGTTATGCCGTTGCCGAGAGTTGCGTTCGAGTAAGTCTCCTTTTGAAAGCCGGGCAACTCGGCGGACAGGTTATAGGTACCACCAAGCAAGCCGGGGATGAAATATGCGCCTGCTTCATTGGTTACCGTTGTGCCCACAACACCGGTCGCGGTATTCGTCGCGCTGATCATAACGCCAGGCAAAACGGCGCCCGTCGCATCCGCAACCGTTCCGCTGAACGTACCGTTGCTGGCTTGTCCAAATGCAGCCGTGACCGCCACACACGACACCAGCATATAGAGAAAAATCTTTTTCATTCTCGCCCACCTATGGCGCGGGGCAGGGGGATTCCCGGCGCATTTTGTTGTTTTTGTTTTGTGCAGTTGTAAATACTTCAATTTACGTGGCAACAATAAAATCACCAGTCCAGGGTCGTGTCAACAGCGAATGCGGATTCAGGGAGTTTACGAAAGAGCGGTGTTACCACGCCGCTTCAAACAGTTCGACGATCTGACTGGCCGACGGAACAACCGGATTGTTCTGGGGGCTGCCCGACTCCAGCGCGTCGCTTGCCATCTTCGGGAGCGCTGCGCGAAACTTTTCCACATCTCCGCCGCAACAATCTCGCAGACGCGGAACCTGCAGATCATCGTTTAAGCGGTCAAGCCAGTCAGTCAGGGCCTCGCATGCGGCTTCGTCGGAACTCTTCTCCGGAACGATCTGCATCGCGCGCGCCGCTTCGGCGTAACGCGTCTTCGCGCCGGACCACGAGAATCGGGTCACGGCGGGAAGCAAAACCGAATTCGACAGGCCGTGCGGCAAATGAAACACGAGGCCCAGCGGCCGGCTCATGCCGTGCACCAGGCAAACACTGGAATTGGTGAATGCAAGTCCGCCCTGCAGCGCGGCGAGCGACATCGCCTCGCGGGCCCGCGGGTTTCCCGGGTCTGCCCAGGCCGCTCGCAGATTCGCCTGAATCTTGGAAATGCAGGAAAGCGCAACCGGATCCGTCAGCGAATTCGCCTTGCGCGAAACGTAGGCTTCGATCCCGTGAGTGAGCGCATCGACGCCGACGTGCGCGGTCAACGGCTTCGGCATCGAGAGCGTGAGTTCGTAATCGACGATGGCGGCCGTGGGCATCAGTTTCGCATCGAGGATCATCATCTTCACCTGCCGGGATGTATCCGTGATGACCGCGACTTTCGTGGCTTCGCTTCCGGTGCCCGCCGTCGTCGGAATGGCGATGAGAGGAGGTCCTGGATTGGGAATGCGATGGTATCCCTGAAACTGGCTCAACGGGCCCGCGTTGGCCGCCGCAATTCCGATCATCTTGGCCACGTCGAGAGCGCTCCCCCCGCCAATCGCGACAATCGAATCCGCCTGGGTTTTGCGAAACCGCTCGACGCCGGCTGCAACATTCAAGTCCGTGGGATCCGGCTGGAAATCGGTAAAAACATCCGCAGCGCGAAGCTCCGTAACAAAGTCCGCCGTTGAAAAATACGGATCGACGACGATGAGCGGCCGATGCGCATGCAGCGAGGACAGCAATTCCATTGCCTGTTTACGGCTGCCGCCGCCGCTGACGATCGCCTGAGGTGAATCGAACCGCATAAGGAATGTAGCCGCCAATTGCGCAAATTACGCAAATTAATTGGCGCAATTTGCGTCATTGGCGGCTAAACTTTTCGCGCTATGTCAAACATCACTTCGGAAAACGTTGAAATCAAGGTTGATGATGGAACCACCATGCTGGCATGGTTCTCCCGGCCCTCGGGTCAGCCGTCCAAACGCGGCATCATGGTGTTCCCCGAAATATTCGGCGTCAACGCGCATATCCGCGATGTCACTGCCCGCTTCGCCGCGCTCGGCTTCAATGCGATCTCGCCGGAGCTGTTTCATCGCACCGCGCCGCCAAAATGGGAGTGCGCATACACCGACTTCGCCACGGCGATGCCGCAGATGCAGGCAGTGAAGGAACCCAGCCTCGAGAGCGACGTCAAAGCGACATACTCCTGGCTCAAGAACAATGCCCCGTCCGGAGACAACATCGCGTGCGTTGGATACTGCATGGGCGGGCGCACCTCGTTTCTCGCCAACTCCGCGGCGCCGTTGAAGGCCGCAATTTCCTATTACGGCGGGAACATGCCGAGCCTCCTCCATCGAACGAGCAAGCTTTCAGCGCCGATGCTGCTCCTCTGGGGAGAGCGGGACGCTCACATCACGGCCGAACATCGCAATCAGGTCACGGCTGCGATGCGTGAAGCAAAAAAGGATTACATCGACATGGTATTCTCCAGCGCCGATCACGGATTCTTCTGTGACGCGCGGCAAAGCTATGAGCCGGGCGCGGCCAGACTTTCGTGGGACGTAGTGCAGTCATTCCTTAATGCGCGAATGTGAGAAAAAGAAAGCAAGCACAACAGGCACAAGAGGCACAAAAGTTTTTGTGCCTCTTGTGCCTCTTGTGGTTGCTGTTTCCTGCCTGTCGCAACAACGTGAAGAGCTCTGAGAGTTCTGATCCCGGCCCTGGCGTCGCGCTGACCCTCGCCACTCAGCGTGCGCAAGCCATCGAAGGCCTCAGTTACGATTTGTCATTTTCGATTCCGGCGGCGCCATCCGATCCGGTCTCCGGCCACGAGATCATTCGGTTTTCCACAAAGGACGTCGCCCGCCCGCTCGCTATCGATTTCGCTCCTGGCGCGGAGTACCTCACTTCCGTTTCCGTGGGCGGACGGCCCTCGCATTTTCGCCTCGTCAAAGACCACATCATCATTCCGCCGGTTGAACTCGCATCCGAGGACAATGTGATCGAGATCGCTTTTCGGGCCGGAGACGCAGCGCTCAATCGAAATCCCGGGTTCATGTACACGCTGTTCGTGCCGGCGCGAGCGCATCTCGCGTTTCCCTGCTTCGATCAACCCAACCTCAAAGCCCGTTTTTCGCTCGAACTCAACGTCCCGAAAGACTGGCTGGCCGTGGCGAACGGCGCCGAGACGTTCCGCGAAGTCGTGGCGGACCGGGCCCGCACGCGCTATGCCGAGACGCAACCGATTCCAACATACCTCTTCGCGTTCACAGCCGGCGAGTTCCAGATGGAAACTGCCGAGCGGAACGGCCGCTGGTACCGCATGTTCCATCGCGAAACCGATACGAAGAAAGTCGCGCGCAACAAGAACGCGGTCTTCGACCTTCACGCGCAGTCCCTCGAGTGGCTTGAGAAATACACCGCGATTCCCTACCGGTTCGGCAAGTTCGACTTCGTTCTCATTCCGTCGTTCCAGTTCGGCGGTATGGAGCATCCCGGCTCCATCTTCTACAATGCGTCATCGATCCTGCTCGACGAATCCGCGACCGAGAATCAAATGCTGAATCGCGCCAGCACGATTGCGCATGAGACGTCGCACATGTGGTTCGGCGACCTGGTCACGATGCAGTGGTTCAACGACGTCTGGATGAAGGAAGTCTTTGCCAACTTCATGGCGGAAAAGATCGTGGACCCCGCGTTTCCGAAGGTCAACCACGAGCTGCGATTCCTGACCGCCAACTATCCCGATGCATACGCGGTGGATCGAACCGCCGGAACCCATCCCATCCGGCAGGAGCTCGCAAACCTCGACGAAGCCGGCAGCCTCTATGGAGCCATCATCTATCAGAAGGCGCCCATCGTGATGCGGCAGCTCGAGCGCATTCTCGGGCCCTTAAAATTGCAGGACGGTCTACGCGCTTACCTGAAACAATTCCAATTCGGAAACGCAACCTGGCTCGACCTTATTCACGTGCTCGGCGAGCGCACGGACCTCGATCTCGCCGCATGGAGTCATGCCTGGGTCGAGGAGTCCGGGCGGCCGTCCATACGAACGGTGGTTGAAGGACAGCAGGTCGCGTTTGTTCAATCTGACCCGCAAGCCGGGCGGTCGCTGCGCTGGACGCAGCAAATGGACGTATTGCTCGGAACAGCAAAGGCGCTGGCCTCAGTTCCGTTAGCGTTTCAAGGCGAACGCGCGGAATTGGAAGCTCCGCCCGGGTTGGCGCGACCTGAATTCATCTTGCCCACCGGCGGCGGGCTCGCCTACGGCGATTTCACGCTCGACGACTCGACTCGCGCTTTTCTGCTTCAGCGCCTGCCCGATTTGAAGGACCCTCTCACCAGGGGCGCCGCGTGGATCACGCTATGGGAAGAGATGCTCGACCGGCGCGTCAAGCCGGCCGACTTCACGTCGCTCGCGCTTGCCGCGCTGCCCCGCGAAGACACCGAACAAAACCTTCAGCTCGTCCTGGGTTACCTCGAGAACGCGTTCTGGGGTTTTCTCCCCGATGCCGTGCGGCGCGACCTCGCGCCAGGGCTCGAACAGGTCCTGCGTACAGGCCTGGTGAAGTCGCCTTCCTCATCAATGAAGGCCACGTATTTTTCGGCCTTCCGGACCACCGTGACGACACCGGAAGGCATGGCCTTTCTCGAACGGGTGTGGCGCCATCAGGAAAAGGTCGCCGGCCTCACGCTCGCCGAACCCGATGAAGCCTCAATGGCGCTGGATCTGGCGGTACGCTCGGTTCCGGCCGCCGCTGCGATCCTCGAAGAACAACGCGGGCGCTTCATGAATCCGGATCGCAAGGCGAGATTTGAATTTGTCATACCTGCGCTGTCGGATCGCCCGGAAACCCGGGATGCGTGGTTTGAAAGCCTGAAGGATGTGAAGAATCGCCGCCGCGAACCGTGGGTCATCGAAGGATTGAATTATCTTCACCACCCGCTGCGCGCCGCCCAGTCCGAGAAACACATCCGTCCCGCACTGGATATCCTGGTGGAAATCCAGCGTACCGGCGACATCTTCTTCCCCACTCGCTGGATGGACGCCACACTCAACGGCCACAACACCCGCGCAGCGGCGGACATCGTTCAAGGTTTTCTGGCGGAACAAAAGGACTATCCCATTCGTTTGCGCCGCATCATTCTTCAATCCGCCGACGGATTGTTCCGGGCCGCGGAAGGTTTCTAGCCGCCAATTGCGCAAATTGGAAAACATCCAGGTCAGACTGGTGTGGTGTCTCTCAATTATCTGGACATAACGATGCAAGCCATCACTGTAGCGGCGGTCTATGACCGCCGGTTTTAAAGTGTCTCGTAATCTGCATGTTTGTTGCGAGGTACCATAAAACCGGCGGTCATAGACCGCCGCTACAGCGGGCGTCTCATCCAAGTTTCAAATGTCCAGGCAATTGAGAGACATCACACTAGTCTGACTTGGAGTTTTTCCGGCGGCTGGTTCTTATGTCTTCGCAGTTTCAGCCGACGGCAGCACATTCATAAAGACGTGATCGATCCATTCAGCGGGGAGCTCGCTCACGGAGGTGCGGAGCCGATCCTGCCACCACTCGGAAATATCCCGCAGATCGTTCTTGTGGTAGCGGTGCTCGGTGAGTTGATTGTCGGCCCTGGAATAAATCACAACATCGATCGGAAAGTCCACGTCGGCAGCGCTGATTCGAGTGGAGTCGAAGGCAAGACAACCGACTTTCAGCGCGAATCGAAGGTTATCTTCGTATTTAAGAGTGCGATCCAGCACCGGTTTGCCGTACGCGGTCGATCCGATGATTTGATAGGGAGTTCCCTGTCCGACCTCCACCCAGTTTCCCTGTGGATAAACAAGATAGAGAACATGCCTGGGATCGCGAAGCATCTGGCCGCCGATGAGCAGGTGCATATTGAACTTCAAACCGCTCTCCACCAGGGCCTCCCTGTCTTCGGCGGAGACCCGGCGAATCTGGCTTGCGAACAGGTTTGCGATTTTAAAAAGCCGGTCGCATGGCTCTTCCTGAAGGGTGAGGGCCTCTTCGAAATACGTCAGGGCCTTGTCGCGGACCGAGCGCAACCCGGAGGTCATCACGAAGAAGGAGCCGCCGCTCTGCCGGAATATGCTGACCTTCTTCGCCTGTATGATTTCATTGCCGGAAGTAACCCGCGAGTCGGCGATGCCGACGATTCCGTCCTGAACCGCCATTCCCAGGCAAAAGGTCATTCTTTAATCCCCCGCTGGTACTGTGACATAACGGGAACGGGCTGCAAGGCAAAAAACGCGTTATGAATGGCTTCGCCCGCCAGGTTGAGCCGCAACTGAGCATCATCAAGAAATTCGTGAAGTCCGCGGCCCATGATCTCGCTCACCCGTACGTAGTTCAGTTCCGCGCACAAGCGTCCCAATTGCTGCTCGGCGGCATTCCGGAACGTGCCTTTCGGCGTGCCCGAAATGGCGCGCAGTGAATTGTCGGCGGAGAGAACGCAATGACGAATCGCTCGCGGAAAGTCGCCGTCAAGAACCAGAAACTCCACGATGCGATCGGGCGAGATCGATTGAAACTGCTTTCGATACATCTCGAAGGCGCTCGTCGAACGAAGGACGGCAGTCCACAGGATGTCGTCGTATGGACTGCCCACGGCGTCCACCGAAGGCAGCAGCAGGAAATACTTGGCATCGAGGATCCGTGAGGTCTTGTCGGCGCGCTCCATGTGCCGTGCAAGCCGGCAGAAGTGCCAGCCCTCGTTGTGCGTCATTGTCGAGTCCATGATGCCGACGAAAAGATGGCTGGCCGTCGTCACTTCGGCAAAGAAATCCTGGTGTGCCTCGATACCGCGGGCAGCATCATGGGCGCCGCCGCGCAGAAACAGGTAGAAGCGATTGATCTGTTCCCACATCTCGAGGGTGATGTACTGGCGGTCGATCCTGGCGTTCTCTCGAGCGCCGGTGACCGACGAAAGGATCGAGTTGGGATTGCGCGCATCGAAAGTCAGGAACTGAATCACGTTCTGCTTGGTCGGCTGATCGTAGTGCTCGGTAAAAATCGCATCGTCACCGCTGGCGCTGAGCAGCGGCTTCCATTGCTCGATATATTCCGATCCCAGATCCAGGCTGAGCCAGGTGTTCACGTATATGAAGCGCGCAACATTCTCCGCGCGCTCGATATAGCGGCTCATCCAGTACAGAGACTCGGCGACGCGGCTCAACATACGGCCTCCGGCCGGCCGAGGACCCATGTATCCTTGCTGCCGCCGCCCTGAGAAGAATTCACCACCAGCGAACCCTTCTTCAGCGCAACCCGCGTGAGTCCGCCCGGCAGAACAAAAATCTCCTGACCGTAGAGAACATACGGGCGGAGATCCACATGCCGTCCTTCGAAATGATCGTCAACGATGACCGGAGCGCGCGACAAACCAAGCGTCGGTTGAGCGATGTAGTTGCGTGGGTCCGCGTTGATGGCGCGCTTGAATTGTTCTCGTTGTTCGGCAGTCGAGTGAGGACCAACCAGCATGCCGTATCCCCCGGACTCGTTCGCCGCCTTGACAACGAGCTTTTCCAGATTGTCGCAGACATACTGCCGGTCTTTGTCTTCCCAACAAACATAGGTTGGAACGTTGGGCAGGATGGCGTCTTCCCCGGTGTAGTACTTGATGATTTTCGGGACGTAGGCATAAACAGCCTTGTCGTCCGCGATGCCCGTCCCCGGCGCATTGGCCAGCGATACTCTTCCGGCCCTGTATACCTCCATAAGCCCGGAAACGCCCAGCAGGGAGTCCGGCCGGAAAGTCATGGGATCGATAAAATCGTCGTCGATGCGGCGGTAAAGCACATCGACGCGCTCGAAGCCTTTCGTCGTGCGCATCATGACGTAGCCATCCATCACTACGAGATCGCGGCCCTCCACTAATTCCACTCCCATGAACTTTGCCAGGAACGAATGCTCGAAGTAAGCCGAATTATAGACGCCGGGAGTCAGGACGGCCACACAGGGCGAAGTGGCGCCCGCAGGCGCCACGTACTGCAGCATGCGGTAGAGATGGCTGGGGTAAGCGCTGACAGGACGAACGTGGTTCTGCTCGAAGATCTGTGGAAACGTACGCTGCATGACCTCGCGGTTCTGGAGAACATAGGAAACTCCGGAAGGCGTTCTCAGGTTGTCTTCGAGAACGTAGTACTCGCCGTCGCGGTCGCGGACCAGATCTGTTCCGCTGATGTGACACCAGATTCCGTGAGGCGGTTTCAGCCCGGCGCACGCCTTCCGATACGACTTTGCCGAAAGAATGAGGTCGGGAGGAATCACGCGATCCTTCAGAATTTTCTGAAAGTTATAGATGTCGTCGATGAACAGGTTCAGGGCGTAGACACGCTGCCGCAGGCCCCGCTCGATATGATCCCATTCTTCGGCGGTTACGATTCTCGGAATGATATCGAACGGAAAGATGCGCTCCGTTCCCGCTTCGTCGCCGTAAACCGTGAAGGTGATGCCCGCCCGGAAGAACGCCTGCTCCGCCGCCTGTTGATAGCGCCGCAGCTCGCCGTCGCCCAGCGCCGCCACGCGCTGAAACAACAGGCGCGCCGCCGGACGAGGGTTGCCCTGCGCATCAAACATCTCGTCGAAAAATCCGCCGGAATCGTATCCGTCGAAAAGCATAAAAAAACGCCCGAGGCTCCGAGGCCGCGGACGTCAATGTCCTTCCTTAGATGATGTACCACAGTGTACGAACGCATTATACTGGCCTGGATCAAAAGGAGCAATCATGAGTGAGAGTCCGAACAGCCTGTGGCTGAAGTTCTCGATGACTGTAGCGGCGGTCTATGACCGCCGGATATCATTGATTCGAGATAGTCGGCGGTCACAGACCGCCGCTACAGTCTCTCCGCGAAGCGCACCTCTTTTTTCGAACTTACCAACCGCCCCGTCTGCGCCGCTAAGGTGGCTTCGCAACATTTTCTTGATGGCGCAGCCACCCCGCCTTGAGAAGGCGGGGAGTAAGGCACCCTTTCCTCTGATCGCGGTTCTGATCCTCTCTCTGGGCGTAACCTCCGCGTGCACCAAGGCGGACGCCGCCGCTGCAATCCCTGCGCCCACCGTCGACGAAGCGCGCAGTGGACCCGTGGCCGAACGGTTCGCAGTGTTCGCAGGCGGATGCTTCTGGGGAATCGAAGCGGTTTTCAAGCATGTCAAGGGCGTGAAGAGCGCAACCTCGGGATATGCCGGCGGAACAGCCGCGACGGCACACTATCCGATCGTCAGCGAAGGCACAACCGGACACGCCGAATCCGTGAAAGTCGTCTACGATCCATCGCAGATTTCCTACGGACAGCTCCTGCAGATCTTTTTCTCGGTTGCCCACGACCCGACTCAGTTGAATCGTCAGGGTCCCGATCAAGGCACGCAATATCGCTCTGAACTTTTCTTCGCCAGTCCGGACCAGCAACGCGTTGCTCTGGCTTACATCGATCAACTGAACAACGCAAAGGCCTTCAAGCGCAACATCGTGACTCGAGTGGAACCGCTGGCCATGTTCTATGACGCCGAACCCTATCATCAGGATTACGCCGCCAGTCATCCGCACGATTTGTATATTGTCATCAACGACGCGCCGAAGGTGGACCACCTTCGTGAACAGTTCTCACAACTCTACAAAGGGAAATAGAGATGACCATCAATCGCCGAGCGTTTCTTTTTGCTTCGGGAGGACTGAGCCTGTCGCCGCTGAGGCCACAGAATCCACAGAGCCCGTCCGCCGAATCCGAATCCGCCAAAGATGTCACCCGCACACTGGCTCGGCATGTGGTGTCCGCGAAAGCGGTGGATCTTCCTGCGGCAGTTCGCAAGGAGGCGGCTCGCACGCTGCTGAACTGGGTTGGCTGCACGGTAGGAGGCTCGAGACACGAAACGGTCGGCATCGCGATCTCCGCGCTGGCGCCGTTTTCGGGCCCCGCGCAGGCCAGCATTCTTGGCAGAAAAGAGCGCCTCGATATTCTGAACACGGCGTTGATCAACGGCATCAGCTCGCACGTTCTGGACTTCGACGACACGCATTCGCACAACATCATCCATCCTGCCGGACCCGTAATCTCGGCGATTCTCGCGCTCAGCGAACATCGGCCGGTCTCGGGCAATGACTTCGCGAATGCGCTGGTTCTGGGCGTCGATGTGGAATGCCGCATCGGGAATTCGGTCTATCCGAAACACTACGACGTGGGCTGGCATATCACCGGCACCGCGGGAGTGTTCGGCGCGGCCGCGGCATCGGGAAGATTACTGGGCTTGTCCGAACAACAGATGCGCTGGGCGCTCGGACTTGCGGCGACGCAGCCAGTCGGTCTTCAGGAGATGTTTGGTTCGATGACGAAGAGCTTCCACCCTGGACGCGCCGCCCAAAACGGCCTCACCGCCGCTTTGCTGGCAGCGAGGAACTTCACCAGCTCGGAACAGAGTCTCGAAGCGAAATATGGCTGGGCGAATGTGGTGAGCACCGCGCACAACTACGACGCCATCACCAAAAAGCTGGGCGAAGATTTCGAGATTTCGAAGAACACATATAAGCCATTTGCCTGCGGTGTCGTCATGCATCCGGCCATCGATGGATGCATTCAACTGCGGAATGAGAACAAGCTGGCCGGGGACACGATTGATCGCGTCGAGCTGAAGGTTCATCCGCTGGTCCTGCAACTCACGAGCCGGAAGTCTCCACAAACGGGCCTTGAAGGAAAGTTCAGTATTTACCATGCCGCCAGTGCCGCGCTGGTCGAAGGCGGTGGCGGCATCGACCAATTCAGCGATCGCGCTGTCCGCGACCTTGCGATGGCGTCGCTCCGCGACCGCGTGACCATTGCCGTGGATTCTTCTCTTCACGAGGACCAGGTCCGGATTTCGCTGTGGACCAGGGATGGCCGCCGTCTGGACAAGTTCGTGGAGCACGCCGTTGGCAGCCTCGATCATCCGATGAGCGACAAAGACCTCGAAACGAAATTCAGCGGTCTTGCCAACGGCGTTCTTACGGCCGATCGCCAACGCAAACTGATGGATCTCTGCTGGGGCATTGCCGGCCTGCCCGAAGCCGGCGCCATTGCCCGAGCTGCAGTGTGATTTCATGAATTTCCACCCGCTGATTCGCGAATGGTTTGAGCGGTCGTTTGCTGCGCCGACCGAAGCCCAGGAGCTCGCCTGGAACGAAATCAACGCCGGCGGCGACGTCCTCATTTCCGCGCCCACAGGGTCGGGCAAAACGCTTGCAGCCTTCCTGTCCTGTCTGGATCGGCTGGTACGGGCCGCGCTGGACGGCTCGCTTCAGGACGAAACCTCCACTGTCTACGTTTCGCCGCTCAAGGCCCTGAGCAACGACATTCAGAAGAATCTCGAGCGTCCGCTCCAGCAGATCGCGGCGCTTGCCGGTGAAAAAGGCCTCTTGATGCCGGCGATTCGTGTCGCCCTGCGGACGGGCGACACGCCGATGGCCGAGCGCCAGCAAATGATCAAACGGCCTCCCCATATCCTCGTCACGACGCCGGAGTCCCTGTTCATTTTGCTCACCGCCGAGCGCAGCCGTCAGTTCCTGAAGACCGCGAAGACCATCATCATCGACGAGATTCACGCGCTGGTAGACGACAAGCGCGGCGCCCATCTCAGCCTGTCCCTGGCGCGCCTGGATGATCTTGTGATCAAGGCCGGCGGAGCAAAGCTGCAACGGATCGGCCTCTCGGCAACGGTCCGGCCCCTCGAGGAAGTCGCACAGTTCGTTTCTCCGGACAAACCGCTTCGCGTCATCGACAGCGGTCACCGGCGCAGGCTGGATCTGGCTATCGAAGTTCCGAAGGACGAACTCGGCGCCGTCGCCAGCAATGAGATGTGGGGCGAGATCTACGATCGTCTTGGCGAACTCATCCTCGCGCACCGGACGACGCTGGTTTTCGTCAATACGCGGCGGCACGCGGAGCGCGTTGCCCACCATCTCGCGGAAAGGCTCGGCGAAAGCGCCGTCCTCGCCCATCACGGAAGCCTGTCGCGGGGGTTGCGTCTCGAAGCGGAACAGAAACTCAAGAATGGCGAATTGCGCGCCGTCGTCGCGACTGCTTCGCTCGAACTCGGCATCGACATCGGCTCCGTGGAACTGGTTTGCCAGATCGGCTCGCCCCGGTCGATCGCCGTCGCCCTTCAACGCATCGGCCGCTCAGGACATCGCGTCGATCCCGCGAGCACCCCGAAAGGACGCCTGTTCGCAACAACCCGCGACGAACTGATCGAGTGTGCCGCGCTGGTTCGCGCGATACGCTCAGGTTCTCTCGATGCATTGGAAATTCCACCCTGGCCGCTCGACGTGCTGGCGCAACAAATCGTCTCCGCGGCAGCCTGCGAGCCCTGGCGCGAGGACGATCTTTACGACCTCGTCCGGCGTGCGTATTCCTATCGCGCTCTCCCGCGTTCAGAATTCGACGCTATCATCGAGATGCTGTCGGAAGGCATTGCCACGCAGCGTGGACGCAGCGGCGCATTCCTGCATCGCGACCAGATCAACGGCACGATCCGCGGGCGGCGCGGAGCGCGCCTCGCGGCCATCACCTCCGGTGGCGCGATTCCGGAAAATGCGAACTACTTCGTCGTCGCCGAACCCGAAGAAACCATCGTCGGCACGGTCGATGAAGACTTCGCGGTCGAGAGCCTGGCGGGCGACGTGTTCCTGCTGGGAACAACGTCGTGGCGAATCCGCCGGGTCGAGGCCGGACGCGTTCGCGTGGAAGATGCGCACGGCGCTGCCCCATCGATTCCCTTCTGGCGTGGCGAAGCGCCCGGACGGACGGTTGAGCTGTCCGAAGAGGTCGGCAACATTCGCACCGAGATCGCCGGACAAAGCGAACCGGTCGAATGGTTGATGCGCGAATGCGCGCTCGACCGGAGCGGCGCCGAACAGGCCGCGGCTTACGTGCGCGCGGGCGCGGTGGCGCTTGGCGCCCTGCCGACGCAAAAGACCGTGATCGCCGAGCGCTTCTTTGATGAAGGCGGCGGCATGCAGCTCGTCATCCACGCGCCGTTCGGCGCCAGGATCAATCGAGCGTGGGGGCTGTCCCTGCGCAAGCGCTTCTGCCGGACCTTCAACTTTGAGCTGCAGGCTGCAGCCACCGACAACGGCATCGTCATCTCACTGGGCGAACAGCACAGTTTTCCACTCGAACTGGTTTTCGATTTCCTCAAGCTCGGGACCGTCGAAGATGTCCTGACTCAGGCCGTCCTCGACTCACCCATGTTCACGGCACGCTGGCGCTGGAACGCGTCGCGCGCCCTCGCGGTCCTGCGCTTTTCGGGGGGCAAGAGAGTGCCGCCGCCTATTCAGCGGATGCGGTCGGATGATCTGCTTGCCGCCGTCTTTCCGGATCAGGCCGCATGCGGAGAGAATCTCATCGGCGGCCAGATTCACATCCCCGATCATCCCCTGGTGAAAGAGACGATTCGCGATTGCCTGCATGAAGCGATGGACATCGACGCCCTCAAGACTGTGCTCGACGCCATTGGCGCTGGAGAGATCAAAACCGTCGCCCTCGATACCGCCGAGCCATCGCCGTTCTCGCATGAGATTCTGAATGCGAATCCCTATGCGTATCTCGACGACGCGCCACTCGAAGAGCGCCGGGCGCGAGCCGTGCAGATGCGGAGGACGCTTGGGACGGATCCGGGTGACATCGGCGCGCTGGATCCTGCCGCGATTGAAGAGGTGTTCAGCGAATCCTGGCCTGTCGTTCGCGATGCCGATGAATTGCACGATGCCCTTCTTACACTGATCGTGCTGCCGCCGGCGCCGGAATGGACCACGCTGTTCGACCAGCTCACGAAAATGCGAAGGGCGAAAACCATTCGACGTGAAGGCCGCGAATTCTGGGTCGCGGCCGAGAGATCCGGCATCGTCGAATCCGAAGAAGGCATCGTCGCAGCGGTTCGCGGCTGGATGGAATCGACCGGACCCATGACCGTCACAACCCTCGCCGCCCGGCTGGCGCTGCCTCGTAATGCGATCGAATCCGCAATGACAAAGCTGGAATCGGGAGGTCAGGTGTTGCGCGGCCGCTTCACTCCGGCGGCTAAAGCGGTGGATAGCGAGATGGAATGGTGCAATCGAAGACTGCTCGCCCGCATTCACCGGATGACGCTGGGCAGGCTGCGAAAGGAAATCGAGCCGTGCGCTTCCGCCGATTTCGTGCGCTTCCTCTTCACCTGGCAGCACGCGGCGGCGGGCACTCAACTTCATGGCGTGGACGGCACGCTTCAAATTCTGAGACAGCTTCAGGGATATGAAATCTCCGCAGCGGCGTGGGAGTCCGAAGTATTGCGGCGCCGCGTTCACCGCTACACGCCGGACTTGCTCGACCGCCTGTGTCTTTCGGGAGAGGTCATGTGGGGACGCCTCTCGCAGCATCCATCTTTGGTATTGGACGATGCCAGCACGCGCAGCCGCCGCATCCGGCCAACGCGCGTCGCGCCGGTGGCCATCTTCCTTCGCGAAGATGCGTCATGGTTGCTGCAGACGGCGCCGCGATCGGACGGCATCTCGCAACCCGGCCGAGAGGTGCTGGAGAGGCTCCGGCAGCGCGGCGCTTCGTTCCTTCCAGAGCTGGTTCAAGGGACCGCGTTGCTGACCAGTCAGGTTGAAGATGCGCTGTGGGAGCTTGCGGCGGCGGGGCTGGTGACAGCAGACGGCTTTGAAAATCTTCGCGCATTGGTCGATCCCAGGCGGCGGCGCGGCGAAGGAAGTTCTCGATTTAAGATGCCGCGCCATGCGGCGGGACGCTGGGCGCTGCTGGCACATCCGCTCCACTCATCTGCGCCGGCGCCGGAGGAGCGGGCGGAGGTTTTTGCGCGTCAACTGCTGTTGCGCTGGGGCGTCATTTTCCGCGATCTGATCGCACGGGAAACGCTCGCGCCCGCCTGGCGCGATCTGCTCGTCGCCTTGCGCCGCCTGGAAGCTCGGGGCGAAATCCGTGGAGGCCGCTTCGTATCCGGCTTCCTTGGCGAGCAATTCGCGAGACCCGAGGCGGTGGACTTGTTGCGATCGATCCGCCGAATGCCTTTAGATACGGCGCTGAACATCCCCGCCGCCGATCCGCTCAACCTCGCAGGCATTGTTCTGCCTGGCGCGCGCATCAGCCCGCTGACGGCACAGACGGTGGACTTGTTGCAGGCGTCAGAAAGCGGCGTCGCGGAAAACGTCGTGTGAGCGGACACGGGGGAAAGTACACAAGAGGCACAAACGGGGAAACACAAAAAGCACAAGAACAGGCGCCTGGTAAAATGATTTTTGTGCTTTTTGTGCCTTTTGTGTCCTCTATTGTGCTTCTTGTGGTACTTCCCCTTACAACGTATGCCCGTATACTTCGCCGATGCATCGGTTGATATTGCGCATCAACGGATCTCTGCAACTGCGCCAGATCGCGGAAGACGACGCTGAGGAACTTACCGCGCTGATCGATCGAAACCGGTCACACCTGAAGGAGTGGCTTCCGTGGCTCGACAACAGCACTTGTATCCGCGATACGGCGCGATTCATCGGCCGCTCGCTCGAACAGGCTGACGATGCGAATGGCTTCACCTTCGGAATCGTGAGGGAGGGTACGCTGGCCGGCGTGATCGGCGAGCACTATGTCGATTCAGTCAATCGGAGGACCGAGCTCGGCTACTGGCTGGATGCGGGACAGCAGGGATGCGGCATTGTCACCCGCACGGCGGCATGTCTTGTGGACTACGCGTTTGATGAACAGGATTGCAATCGAATCATCCTGCATTGCGCGGTCGGCAACAAGAAAAGCCGCGGCGTCGCCGAGCGGCTCGGGTTCGTCCAGGAAGGGATTTTGCGCGAAGCCGAATGGCTCTACGACCACTACGTGGATCTGGTCGTGTACTCGATGCTGAAGGGCGACTGGAAGACGCTGCCCGTCTGATTTTGTGCTACCTTATTTGCTTTCGCGGCTCCATCGTCTAGCGGTTAGGACATGGCCCTCTCAAGGCCGAAACACGGGTTCGATTCCCGTTGGAGCTATTCCCTTACAATTCTACCAAATCCGATACCGTCCAATATACAACATATAATCAATAAGTTAGGCTGATAGTTGATCTGTTGGCGTCCATCGCGGTATACTCACATCCGAGAACTTCTGGCGGGAAAATGGCGGGAGACGAAAAACCGGAAAATGGCGGGAAAAGGATTAAAGGCTGTTGAAGTATCGAAACTCCGACCGGGAACTTACTCAGATGGAGGCGGGCTTTATCTCGTCGTACAGGAATCGGGCTCACGATCCTGGATACTACGAACCGTTGTTTGTGGAAAGCGTTGCGAAATTGGTTTGGGCGGATTGGATACGCGATCGCTTGCGGAAGCCAGAGCTGAAGCAGCAGAACTGCGAGGGAAGGCTCGTAAGGGCGAGGATATTCTCGGGGACCGCCGAGCGAAAAAGCTGGCCGGCGTCCATGAGAGCTCAATTCCAATATTTGAGAAGGCCGCAATTGAGGTTCACAAGAACCTGAAGCCAACATTCAAGAGTGAGACGCACGCCTATAACTGGCTTCAGTCCTTAAAAACGTACGTATTTCCGGTATTCGGTCACAAGCGGGTGGACACGATCGATTCAAACGACATCCTGGAGTGTTTAACGCCAATTTGGAACGAAGTGTCGGACACAGCTCGACGCACGCTACGGCGCATTGACGCCATTTTCAATTGGTGCCAGGCAAAGCACTACCGCGACATCATCGTCAACGGCATCACGGTAACGAAGGTCCATCCGTGCGACGGAATCCGAAGCGTTCTACCGAAACAGAAGCGCACTGAAAATCATCATGAATCTCTTCCCTACTCCGAATTGCCGGATTTCATTCAAAAGTTGCGCGTCTCACAGTCCGCGCTTGCCGTGAAGCTCGCTTTTGAATTTCTGATCCTTACGTGCTCTCGAACGAACGAAGTACTCGGTGCGAAGTGGGAAGAAATCGATTTGAAAGAGGAAGTTTGGACGATACCCGCCGTGCGAATGAAGATGGACAAGGAACACAAAGTTCCGCTCGCCGCTCGCTGCGTCGAAATCTTAAGACTCGTTATGGAATTCAACGACAGCGCGATCGTATTTCCCGGCCGGTATCCAGCACATCCCCTTTCGAACATGGCGTTCCTGATGACGCTGCGGCGCATGGGTGAAGATCTGACGGCGCATGGATTCCGGGCGACGTTCAAGACCTGGGCCGAAGAGACGACGAAATTCGACAGCCTCGTCATTGAGGCGAGCATGGCGCACGCAGTCAAAGGCATCGAACGGCATTATCTGCGGACAACCTTCTTTGCCGAACGGTGCAAGCTGATGGACGTCTGGGCGCGATTCGCAACGAAGGCACAGACAGGGAAGGTTCGTAAGATTAGCCGATAAGAAGAGGGAGCCCACTTTGTCCCAAACTCGATCATCGCCCCAGCTGGGAGGGCAAATTGGCCCGATAGAGCGCGCGCCTCTCGCCTCGCTTTCCAACGCCTTCCGAAATCTCATTCCCTGTGAAAGGCATTCCAGCGCCGGAGGAACGCTGTGAGAACTCTATCCGTTGGAATTGACGACACAGCAACGGCAAACTCGGATGTGACCTGAAAGATATTGCGCGGCAGGCTGTAGGCAGCGCGGACATTCAATTCCATTCTGGTGTCGAAACCGCCTTGAAATATGTTACTGCACCGTTATTGACACTTCAGCGGATCACGGCAAATCAGAGTCTCGAGAATGATGTGTTGGAAGTCTGCCTTGATGAAAGCGGGGAGACGCAAAGATTCTCGGAGATGAGGGTCGGAACGAAGCCTCCGATCCGCGCGGCGGCTTTCAGGAAGGCGCTTTACAATGGCTATCGCAAATGCAAGTTTCCTGACTCTCCGGAATGGCTGGCGATGTGCTCCACGTCGGTCCGGACCAAGAATCAATTCTCTTTCAAGCAGTCGATGTTTTGGTGACTTCCCTGCAGCCTACGTTGCTTCGAAAACTTGGCGCAACTGATATTCGAGGTCTGCGAGCAGAGGCATTCGGAAAGGTGTTTGACAGTCCGGATGTAAGCGATATCCTCCCGGCTCTGTCCCTGAAAGGTGAACAGCTTGAGGTCTCGTTACGTGATTCAGGCACGTTGAAGGTCATCATTTCCTAACCTAAGGTTGCAGATGACGGCCGCTAGCGATGACCGACGGGGCATTGATGTTCCGCAGACCGGGCAATTTGGTTGCATTGTTCCCGACGTAGGCAACGTCAAGCAGGACGTCTCGCAAGAGTTCGCGCTGAATTCCAAAATTGAATTGCTGAACATAGGGACTCCGTTGTTTTGGGTCCTCGTTCCTCAAGGAACAGTGCCGCAGTTTGGACCGACATGATCAATTCACCAATCATCGAAGCCCCCTTCGCGGCTGTCCATGACAACGTTTGAATTTTTGACCGCTGCCGCAGAAACATGGCGCACCTTGCGGCGTGTACTTCATCACGAGTTTAGCCTGGGCTTGCGACAATTCTTGTTTCGCCGAAGAAATCTTCCGCCGAGTTTCCTGATCGACATCCGCCGCCGTGACGTTCACTCCGGGAATGCTGTTCAAAATCTCTGTTTGCTTCATTGCAGCTCCAAAGAACTCTTGAGTCAGCGGGTCGTCGCTAAACGCCACGCGCTTGTTGTCCCTCAGCACTCCCTCGTTATCGAAGTCGTATACGGCGCTGTCGTCTCGCAGAAACAGGCGCCGCCTGATTTCCGGGGCGGCGGCTGGCGTGATGTCCAGCTATGGCTGCCCCGCCGCAGGCTCATAAACTGCGTGGTGTTCAGCCTCGACATACACACGCGGCCACTCCCAAATGGACCAGCCGAACTGAATCCGCCCGCCGTCTCGCAAGACCTTCTGTCGGATACACTCGAAACAATCGTTCGGCTTGCAGCCTGGTTCAGGTGTGATGGTGATGTAAGTCGGCACTGCGCCTGGATTTATCTGATGGCAGAGGTCTTGCACCTGTGCCGAGATCCTCTCTGGAGTTCGGGCGCACATAATGTGAAAGAACACGTCCTCTACTATCGACTATAGAAACACGGGCGGCGTCCCTGCGCAACGTATCTTACTTTGCAAATTATCTGGCGTAGAAGTCTGCAAAGTGACAGGCTGTGTCGTAATTTTCACGACCTGAGTGCGAGTGATGCCGAATATTCTGACCAGGCTCATCCTATTCCTCAGCTCTTACGCTCCGCTGTTCTTGATAATTGCAATGCGTGGTTGGCGACACAGCAGGCACTTAGCTGTCGGGTTGGCGATTGTTGCGGTTCTTTCTGTGATTGTTCTTTTCGCTTTCCTTCACACCGTCCGGAAACTCTCCGCTGGGAATGCCACTGTATCCGCGGTTAAGTCCCGCGATGGGGACGCAATGAGCTATATAGTTACCTACCTCCTGCCTTTCCTTGCGGTCAAGCTCGATGATCCCGCCGATGTCGTATCACTGGGTATCGTATTGTTCGTCATCGGTCTTCTATATGTGAATTCGAACATGATTTACACAAACCCTGTGCTCAATATTGTGGGCTATCACATCTTCGAGATTGAAGACAGCGATGGAAAGACAACAGCGCTGATATCCAAGCGTTCATACATCCGGACCGGTTCGGATGTGGAAGTTATTTCCATTGGAGACTACGTTTTGTTGGAGAAAATATAAATGCCGCCGGAACAAGCGATTCAAAGCCTCGCCCAAGCGCTAACGGGCGATCCAGCAGTCAGCGTCTTAGTGGCTGCTGACCCTGGAGCCGATATCGTAATTCAGCGATTGAATCTGCGGCAGGACTTGGCGGCCGAGTTCCTGTCTGCAGCTCAGATGGCAAGCCCCAATGGAGATGTGGTTATCAGACCTTACGAACCGGGTTACACTCCCGACTGGAACGAGGTCTCCTACATAGATCTCACCGAGCATGAGGCGATTTCGGAAGTGATCCTCCAGGTTTCGCAAATTCAGCAGGCGGAACTGTTCCGCGAGGAGGACGAGATTGTAGACCATCTTCGCTTTTACGCCATCGTTGTTAGCCCAAGTGCCCGACGGCATGCCGTGTTCTTTCGGACCTATAGCCCAAAAAAGGAGTTGACACGAAGAGGGGGATTCGCCGCCCTGCTAGGGCGCGGTTACTACAACAAAGTCGAGACGAAGATCTTTCTCTTTGACCGCCAAATCGATTGCTTCAGCTGGGGTGGATATCTATTTATCCATAATGTCGCGGCGTTTCAGCGCATTTTCGACTATTTCGAGGAGTTGCGGGCGAAGGCGGACGAAACGGTTACGGCAATTCTGGCCCACATTCCCATTAGCAATGCAGATGCGTTCCGCGCGGCTGGCACCGGACAGATGCAAATGATGTCTAAGCTGGCTCAGATCGCCCGAAAACCTTACCTGAACCGGGTGACGATTCAGGACATTCGACGGACGATTGATGAGTTTAGGCTTGATGTCCACATCGTGGAGGAAAATGGCCAGGAGAAGCTGCTGTTCGAAACAAACTCAAAGAAACGCTGGCTCATTCTGAAACTTCTCGATGACGATTTCTTGGGCTCGATCATGACGAACCAAAAATACGAGGTGAATTCGAAGAGTGCGCTCGCAAGGTAAGGATCTGGCGGGGAACAGTTGTCAATGATGCGACGCTAAGGGACCTGATTCGTCCACAGGTTGCGCGATGATCGAAACCAGGGAGAATTGAACAATGCCGACCTCGAAGAAGATAGCATCACAAGCTGGTAAGGACTTGCGTGACCCTAAAACGGCCAAGAAAGACCGCGGTCCAATCGCCTCGGATCTCGCGCAGGCCAAAAAGAAAAAGAAGTAAGGTTTCCATCGTGTCGTGTAGGTTGCACGCTGTTGTGACCTAAGCGACTGGCGTGTCTGATTCTGTTACGCTCTTCCCTGCTCCGTAGAACGGCTTGATAAATCTATTCCGGATTTTCAAGAGCACCGCAGTCTTCAGTCTTTTTCAAATATTGCCCGCCAGTGCGGATTGATGGATAGCGCCCATAACCTCTTTTATGAGAAGTAGTCTCCGTCCGAATTCTACTTCTGGGTGGCTGCCCTGTTTCCGATGCTCCTATACCATCTGGCCACGAAAGCGGTCACGATACCTGCGGCGCGTGGGTCAGCGAGTCGGTTTCCAGAAGACCCAAAGCCCAATCCGCCCAACTGGATCAGACCGAAGTCGAAGACGAGGAGGGCATAGACCGCAGCCGGGTGCCATGCGTTCACGCCCGCCCTCAGGCCGCGGATGAATTCAATGATGTTTTGCGCCAGTGGCTCCGTGACGGATGTGAAGCTGTTCTCATCAAGCGGCTCCGCAGCGTCATAAATGAGCGAGCAAATCTTGATGAGCGTGCCCAATTCAAGTCGGTGATGTAGCAGGACGGAGACTTCCAGGACGGCAACATCTCGTCCGGCGGTGCTTCGCCGGATCACGCCAGCATCAAAAATATAGGCCTCAGGCCCGCGCGCCGTGCTGTCCAGCGCCACGTTGCTCATATGCAAGTCGCCATGAACAATCGCCCGTTCCCGAAGCCGCAGTTTATCATCGCATTGACGCAGCTCAAGATAAAGCGCAACGGGATCGGCGGTTGGCACGTCCGCGGACAATCGCTGTTGCACGTTCTTCCATTGGTCCCTCAGGTTTTGTTCATCATGCGCCGGCCACAGCAGCGACTTTACCGCCTTACTGTCGTCCAGCAGTTCCCCGAGCTGCTGGACCTGGCTGATAATTTGTCCGGCGATTTCGAAAGCGCCAGCGCGGTCGATGGTTTCAAAGATCTCCCTGAGCGGCTTCGGCCGCGCGTCCTGGGCGCCGACCTTCTCCGTGACGATCAAACCCGTGCTCCTCGAAACCACCGCACCCGTGATCTTGATGTGCGTGAGCTTCTGCTCGATACGCCGGGCGCTTTCAATAACGCTGTGGGATTCAGCCCCGGCCAGCAACTTGAAGAACTTGGGTCTTGAAGCACCGCCGCCGTCATCAAGCAAATAACGCCCCATTAGGACCTTGGTCCACGGATTTCCCCCTGACCCGCCGGCTTCCGGGCAGCGTGTCGCCGACCACCAGTTCAGATCTACGCCAATGCCTCCGGGCTGCAGCAAAACGGAGCGGCGCAGGAGGTCTTCATCCCGCGGAGTCAATGTCGGGTACTGTTCCTCTCCTGCATCACGGAGATGGATGCCGACCCCCGCATACCGCAACGCTGCCATGCAGGCCCTCCGTATCTCGCCTTCAAGAAACGCGAAGTCTCCTTTGGCGAGAAGCTTCCCGTAGAAGAAGTTGTCTCTCAGCCTGTCCTGAATGCGACCCTGGTCGGTCAAGCCGACATGCCCGCTGATGACCAGGAGCGCAGGAACCGGATAACGATCCCGATTTAGGCACCGCTCCAGCAAATCCAAGCCGAGATCCTGATCCTGCACTTCCGGCAAGCCCTGTTTCTCGGGAAGGCGCAGGTCCAGAATGACCACGTGAAATATCTTGCTGCTGTCGAGGGCCTCTACGGCCTGCTCATAACAGAATGCGTAACAGGGAGGCGCTATTCTGAAGGGCAGAGAGTTGCCGATTTCCTGCGAGATTGACTCGAAAATGGCCTGATAAACATCTTTTACCTTGTCTTCGTCTTCGATGACGAGCGGCTGGATCGTGAGAGGGTAGCTCATCGCGCCTCCAGCGGCAGCCGGATCTGTAGCCGGTACTCAGACGGCTTTTCTTCGTAAAGCCGTATTTGCCCGCCGAGGCGCTCCACAGCCTCCTGGATCTCAAGCAACCCTCGCCCTCGGCCGGGCGTTTTTGTGGAATACATCTGTTGGAACGCGATGTCCTTCAGATCCTTTGAGAAGCCCTGGCCGGTATCCAGTATTTTCAAAATGAGATCCTTGCCGGCCACCTCGAAGATAACGGTCACGCTGCAGTTGATACCCGCCGCCTGGTGTGCATTCACCCAGATATTCCAGAAAACTATCTCCAGCAGATAATCGCTCCCGAGAATTCGTGTTTCGGGATTGTCCGCGTTTATCAGCTTGAGGTTAATGGAGCTATACCGGCTTGTGTAGCGCAGGTCCATCTGACGGAGCCAATCGCCAAGGGCGATTGACCTCGCCAGAAAGTATTGAGGATCGGCATCCGTGGCCTCCAGCTCACGGCTTAAGGACAACAGGGCGTCATTGATCTTGGCGAGCGCGACCTGGAGATCGGGCATAGCGCCATCCGCGGCAGCCGATCTCAGCCGACTTGCCTGAGCTTGCGCCGACAGCATGGTATTGCGCAGCCGGTGCTTCAACCGCTCCGAGACATAGCGGTACGCATCAACGATCTCGCTCGGCAACATCTCCGGCGAGCTTTCATTCGGGCGTTGAAGGGCAGAACCATCGACATCGGCGAGTGCGCCGGTAATGGCCCGGCGCGTGAACTCGTCCGTCTCGGCATCCCGCCACAACAGCAATTCTGGGACTAGACGCCTTTTTTCAGGGTGCGCGCGAACGGCGTTGGCGACGACCTGGCGAAGCCTCGCCTCCCCCGGCTTCCGGAGACGGTCGAAGAATTCGGGCAGATCGTTGTTGTTCGCCTCGAATGCCTCCAGAAACACATTCCGGGCGGTTTTCGGGTCTTCGACAGCAAGTCTTCTCAGGCGCTCATATAGCATCTCACTTGCCACCATAACGCTTCCTGCGCAGCTCAAAGGCTTCCCTGCCTCCTTCCAGGAGATCCAAAATCTGTTCCCGGCAATCGTCGACCGAACCCGACTTTTCGATGTACCCGATCTTGCCGTCCGAGTTCATGACGATCACCAGATCGGCGTCCGCGAGCACCGGAATGTTGGCGTTGTGCGTAATGAAAATCATCTGGCGCTTTTTCTTGAGGCGCTGTATGGAATTGACCACGGTTTCATAGATGAAATGGTTGTCGAGGTTGTCTTCCGGCTGATCGATGACCAGCGGATTCTGCGTCCGTGCAAGCAGCAAAGGGAGGAGAGCCGTGCACTTCTGGCCGCGCGAGAGTTCCGCGGCGTCCTTGAAGATCGCCTCCGCGCTCGTCGCCACATTGAGCTCGATGCGCACAACGTCGTCGATCTCGACGACCTCCAGTTGAAGCGGATCGACGTTGGCCCGGAACGCGGCCAGGATCTTCTTCGCGCGTTCCGGGCCGAACCCGCTGGCCTCATCGAAACCGACATGGTCATCGGTCTGGATGAGTTGTGCGAGCTGTTCCGGCCGAAGCTGTAGCAGGGAAGCGAGGATCTCGTCGTGGTTGCGGACGCCAGCGCCTTTCAAGCCTTGCGTCAGCAGGTTTCGGTATGCGAGGTCATCGGCGTTCCGGAGAACACGCACCCGGATCTTTTCGCCGGCTTCCCGCGTCAGCTCACTGGCCACCGTATCGCGAAGCGCCGATATCTGTTCGCGTTCCAATAAAAAACGCGCCTTCAGGGTCCGTCGGCTTTCCAGGAGCTGGGCCAGGCGCTCCTTTTCGCGCGCTTGTTCGGCTTCCGTTTCCTCCAGCCGTGCAACGCGCTGCTGCAGATCGAGGCGAGTGCGGGAGCGTTCGTCCGCCTGCTGATGTACCTGTTGCAGCTCTGTGAACTCGGCGGTTTGTTTCGCATGAACGTCCGCGAGTTCGGTACGCACCTGCTCGGCCGTTGCGATCGCAGCGTCAACAGCGGTGGCGGCATTCGTCAGATGCTTGACTGCACTGGCCAGCGATTTCTGAACGTCCGGCTGTCGGCGTTGCAAAACCTCTGCATTCGCCGAATCCTCTTCCGCGATTTGCGCCGCGCGCGCATGTTCGATGCGCGACTTGAACTTCTCCGCGTCGTCCGTCAGCAAACGAAGCGTCTGAAGAAAATCTTCGACGCGCTTTTTCTCCTTCGCATTTCGCTGCTGCTGCTTCAAGCCCTTGTCATAGGGGGTCGACGGGCCTGTTTCTGCAGCGGGCTCAAGCGCGGCGAGTTGCGCCCTCACATCGCCAAATTCTTCGATCCGCTCCGCAAGGTCGCCAATGGCCCTCCTTGCAGTGCGAATCTGGTCGGCGTTGGCCTCCAGGGCCCTCCTGTGCTCTCCGAGCGAAAGATGAATTGCCGAAAGTTCCGGTCCGCGCAGTTCATCCAGAAGCACCCGGCGCGTTTCGCCCAGAACCTGATCGGCGATGCTCTCGATTTCATCGCCGTTGTAGGCATCGATGGGCAGGTAGGTACCGCGATCGAGATCGACGCCGGAGACGGGGCGGCCTTCACTTGTCAGCAGCACCGCCGGCTGCTTGAGCCCGCGCCTCAGCGTGTGTTTCAACCCCGCGTCGGTCGTGAGCGTCAGCGTCACGAGACCGTTATTGCCGACATTCGCCTGGAGGAGGTCCAGCCGCTTCTTCGATGCGCCAACGCCGCCCTTGACAGCGAAGCGCAGCGCTTCCGCGAGAGTCGACTTCCCGCTGCCCCTGGGACCGATGATGCAGATCAGCCCTTGGGGCAGCGTTGTTTTAAGTCCTGGCAAAAAGCCCCCATTGATTTCTACTTGCTCGATCGTCCACATGTGGAGCCTCACTTCGATGGCGCGTTCAGACGCCCTCTGTCGCCCATTTTTTCGAGCGTAGTATCAGACGAGCCGTTATCCAACGATGCGTTTCTGCTGACCGAATTCATGCTGCGGGGTGCTCGTCACCGACGTCAGTTTCTGAAAAACCGCGGGTCTGGGGCCGCCCTTCGAGCTGCCCGCGCCCGGTCAATGTTTTTTTGCCGCGCGCATATACAACTGGCCCGTCGCCCCTGCGGGAGTTCCTGGCCGTAGGCTGGGCCGACAAGGAAATCAAACTGAAAGCGCGGGGCCAGTACAGACGGCCATCTCATGTTGTGTGCAATCATCTCCGCCACGACCATGCACGCGCTGAAACAAGCGGCGAACGGAACCGAAGGCTCGAATCCCTTGGCCTGCTGTTCAGCCGAGATTTTCAGCGCGATGCCTTCCTGAATGACGGAGCAAATGGGCCGGCCCAGGCGGGCCCGCAGGAATTCCCGCTTTTCGCCGGGTGCGCAGTCCACGTCCGATGCGCTCAGGAGATCGTCCGGCCGCAACAGGCGTTCCAATGAAAGCCCCGTCGCCTGCATCTGAATCGTCTCGGCCGGAGCGCCGGCCGGCTCTCGAAATAGACAGATCAAACAGGCCACATCGTCCGGCCAGGGGTGCCTGCTGACCTGGCACATAAAATCCCCGATCGCGCCGTCCAAGACTATGTCCGGCCAGAGGGCGCGCTGAACCTGATGGCGCGCAGAAATGTTATCCAACCCGTTCAGCACGACCGCCGGTATAGCGCGTGCGTCGCGGGCGTACTCCTCGAACGTCATCTCAAAGGCCTGCACCTCCAAAAGAGGCCTGCGCAGATGGGCGGCCAACGTCCTGGCTTTTGACGCGCCCAAATCATGTGTCCCCATTAGAATGCAGGTTCCGAGATTCTCTTCCCCGTAGGTCTGCGAATCGACAATATCGACGCGGCCGCGGCAGGGCAGCTGCGACAGCAGGCGCACCGTGCCGTTCCCGATCGCGCCGCCGCCGACAACCAGGAGGTCGACGTCCAGCGAAGATGGCAGCTCGGGGCCGCAATCGGTCTCCCCGGCACGATAAGTCCGCAACGAGAAAGAAAGGCCGTCGAGCAATTCGCCCCGCTCGGGTCTTAGTCTGATCAGGCGCTTGAATACTTCTCCCACGCCCAGGCTCGCGGCCGCGAGCGCGCCGACCGGGTTCTCCATCGCAACATCCGCTGGCAGGCCGCGCGTGCCGGAACTCACGCGCGCGAGCCAGCCATTTGAATTGATGGTCGTCCAGGGCAGGCCGGGGTTCACGGCAACGCCGACGGACAAAATGGCGTCGAAAGAACCGACGTCATCGACATGATCGCAGTATTCTACGCCTGGTCCGAAGGCAATGCGCTTTGAAAACAACCGGGATACGACCCTGAGGTCCTCGCAGTCCGCCGGGATATGAATCGTAATGTTCGGGCAAATCCTGATGAGCAACCCAACGGCGTTGAGGAAGCAATTCCGGCCGTTCAAGGTGTTGAGGATCTCGGGCTCGCCGGTCAGCAGCACCTTCTTGGCCAGAAACCGGTGATGGTCGAGGGCCTGTTCCGCGAGCTGCGCCGCAGTCTTTGCGGGGCGGCTATAAACAACATCGAGGTTCATGATCCGGATCCCACGGTCAGCATCGGCGGACGTAGACCGTCGGTGATTTGCAAGCAGCGGCGCGCCGCTTCGTGGCTGAGGCGGACGTATCCGGCTTCACGCGTGTAGACGTGCACGCCCCAGTCGTGGGCGGGAACGCGGGTTCGAGCGTAGTCAGGCGCAACCAGCGAGAGATAAGGAGGCACCTGAATTCCATGGGAACGATCGGTGGGCGAAAGATCCACGCCGCAGCCCGGACCATGGGAATGGACCTGACCTACAAGCCGGAGGCCGTGCTCTATCGCGACGTCGGCAACGTCGTTGAACAGCGCCGGATGGATGTTGATAAAGTCCTTGCGCTTTTCGACCAGGGGACCCCGAAGGCGGATCAGGTGCGTGACGTCGGCAATTTCGGCGCTGTCCTTGCCGAGCCAGAGGACGATTCCTTCGTGGCCCTTGGCGCCATCGAGGGCCATTTCGTCGAGAGAGTCTTCGATTGCGGCTTGGGGTATCCGCCAGAGCCGCGTCGGTGAAAAGTAGGGGTTATTCATTTGAAGCGACCTTGATAATGTTCATCGAGTTCCTCCTGTAACTGGCGCAGGACCCACAGCAACGGGTTGCCGCTGGGATTCCATTGAAACCGAGCATCGTTCTTCCACTCCGGATGTATGGTAAAACCCTCGGCGCACCAGTTGACGCAGGCGTCGAGGCTTTGCGGCCTGAAGCCGCGGGCGACAGGCCATGCCTGGGGCATATCGAGACGCCCGGTTTTCGGATCGCGGAACTTCAGGGATGGCGGACAGTCCGGATATCGGGTCCAGAGCAACCTTGCCTGAAATTTCTCGTCGGGCTCTCGCGCGGACGCGAGCGTCACGAGCACTTCCAGGTCGGAAGGCATCTCGAGTTTCCACCGGCCGGCCTCGGGAGCATCGCCCGCTTCCGCGAGGTCGTCGCGCAGGTTCAGATGCGAAAGCTCGTCCGTCACCCTTGTGTCACCTGCTGGCTGAGCTTGAGCACCAGAGTCGCGGCGTTTCCCACGAGCTGGCCAATGGTTTCGCTCAGGTTTTCGAGGGGCGTCTTATTATGGAACAGAGTGTAGGTGTAGGTGCTCCCGTTGACCTGTCCCTCCGTCAGCCCGAAAGCCGTGAGCACGGCAGCTTTCAAGGCACCCACGGTCTCGCTCGGAGTGGCGTGGTCCTGTTCGAACGGCCCCTTGGCCGCCGGGTAGTTCACAATTACTTTCAGGTCGTTATGCGCGTTCTGTTCAGACATTTGCTTTGTCCCTTTCTCCACCTGCAGCCCGGTGGCGGCTTCAGCCGTTCTCCACGTCCTTCAGTGAAGGAAATGAATATCTCGTCAAATTTTTTATCCCATCACCTTGTACACGTACTGCTCCCTCCCGCTGGCCGATGAACTCTTCTCCCGCCTCACGATTCCCAAGCTGCTGAGTTTCGAGAGCCGTTCGTTCATGGCCGTGAGGTTAACGTCGAGCTTTTGGCTAAGAGCGCCGGCGGATACCGCCTCTCCGGCCTTAAGAATTCCTGCAAACGTCGCCTCGTCGGCCGGATGGACCTTGCCGAGCAACCCGAGCTTGCCCCCTTTTCGCTCGATCATAAGAAGGTTCGCACCCTCAAGCGCCTGATTGAGGTTTTCGCGCGTGCAGTCGGTGAGCCCTTCCACGATCAGGAACCGACCCGGATACTCCACACCCAGCGTCGATAAGGTCTTGCCGAAGAGTTCCGCCGCGAAGGAAAAATCGAAAACCTCAACGCCCGAAGCGTCAATCGCCAGGATGTCGCCGGCCTTGAGGTTCTCAAGGACATCACCGAGTCTGCTGCGGATCGGCCGCGCCTTGTCGCGCGTCCACAGCTGGGGTCCGAATTCCCTGAGTGTAAACTTGTTCTCCATCATCTTCAGTGTATGTGATGAATTAGGTTTTGTCAAGTCGCCGCCTTGGTCGCTCAGCCGGGGCCGTTCAAGGAGTAAGTTTTATGGGAAGTAACTGGCCCGCTGCTCACCCATGCTTTCGAGTCACTTGCCTGCATCGCTGTCGAGTTTCGCACCGGCTTCTTCAACCATGCGAGCCGCCGCGCCATCGAGCGGCTGGGCGCAAAGCAGGATGGCATCTTGCGCAGCCACCAAAGGAATGCCGATGGCAGCGTGCGCGACACCGTGGTGTTCTCGATCATCGCCGCCGAATGGCCAGCCGTGAAACTCGGGCGGTGAATCTTACGTCTCGCGCTGCGCAGACAACTTAGCGTCGTCCATACGGCGTACTGCTTTCGGCACGAGGCCACTTTCCAGAATGAAACCCACCACAAATGCCACTGCTCGGCAAGTTAACATCGTCTCATCGCTTCCGTAGTAAGGACACCTCGTAGACGATCTCGTCGGCGCCTGCTCTCCAAATTTATATTATGGTGGTCAAGATTCTTAAAGGAGAGAACTCATGAAGCCCAAGGGTTTGATCGGTTTTGTTATTGCCGGGATCGTTTTGTTGTGGATAATCCCGCGCTCATCCCGGCCCGTCTTCGGACAGGCGGCGTCGGCGCAGGCCCCTCACGTGGGGGAGGGCGGTTTGCCTCAATTCGAAAAGGATCTCAACTTCCCGAGGGTCCCGTCAAAGTGGAGAATGGGATTTGGGTCCGACGTCGCAGTCGACGCTCAGGATCATATTTGGATGCGCACCCTCGGTCAACGCCGCCTGACCTAGTATCCGTTCCGGCACCGCCCGTCATGGAGTTCGACACAGACGGCAACTTTATTCAGGCCTGGGGCGGGGAAAGTGGGCCTGGATATCAATGGCCGTCGAACGAACACGGCATCACCGTAGATTACAAGGGCTTCGTGTGGATCTTGGGGAACGCAGACGGGAAATCAAACAACCCCGCGAGTCTCCCGAATGACAATCAAGTTCTCAAGTTCACGAAGCAAGGCAAATTTGTGATGGCCATCGGCGAGAGCGGCCAGACCGGCAGCAACGCTACGCAAGTTCTTAAGGGAGCGACGAGTCTTCGTGTTTACACCAAAACGAACGAACTGTTCGTAAGTGACGGGTATGGGAACAGCCGCATCATGGTTTATGACGCGGACACGGGGAAGTTCAAACGCATGTGGGGCGCGTATGGCAACAAGCCGCTGGATATGGACGCGCGTCCGCCACGCTCCGAGCTTGCAAGTGTTCCATGGGTTGGGGTCTCGGAGGTTTTGCAGCAGTATGCATCACCTGTCCACGACGTGGATATTTCCAACGATGGGCTCGTGTATGTCGCTGATCGCGGAAACAAGCGGGTCCAGGTTTTCACACCCGAGGGCAAATTCATCGCGGAGCAGTTCGTTGGCCTTGACAGCAAATATCCCCTTCAGGCGAGGTCTGTGGCCTTCTCGCCTGATCCAGCTCAGAGGTTCCTGTACGTTGCAGGGTCTCCGGACATCTTCATACTGAATCGTAGGACCCTCGAGGTTCTTGGCTCATTCAACATCGGCTCGCCGCAAGGGGACCCTCCAGGTCACTTGATCGCGGCTGATCACAAAGGTAACGTCTACGCGGTCCAGGCCGAGCTGAGCGGAGCTGACGGACATAGTGGAGGCGCGGGCGCCTATAAGTTCACGTTCAAGGGGTTTTCGCCTAAGATTTCATGCCCTCCTTGTGTATCCACTAAGCGTACTCAGTAATCGAAAAAGTGGTGTCATGGCGCTTAATACCGCAGGCGCCGCCCATCTTTGCGCCACAGGCGCACGTGGCGCGAAATAATGCCGCTCGTCCTATCCCTGCGGGCGCACTCGCAGATTGTCGGCTTTCGTCTCTCTCGCTACGGGCCAGTGATGATTTTCGCTGGCCCGAGAAGGCGTGTGTTTTCTGAGGCGCGCCTGTATGTAATCTCCTTTCCCTGGCGAATTACAAAATGCGAGGAATTCCGGCCCATTTTGTAATTCGCCAAGGACAGGCTCACCAGGAAATGCTTTCAGAGAATCTTCCGAAACGGCCGGTTCCCTTGAATCTGAAGTCATGACTCTCGATGAGGAATACTGATGTGGACTATGGAGTGAGATTTGTTGTGATTAGCGAGAAAGACAAAGTTCTAAGGATCAGTCATGCGGGAATCTCTGAATTGTTCGATCGGAAGTTAGCATTGCCACAATATGCAGGGAAGCGGATCCGCTGGTGTGAGGTCGTAGTTTCCCTTAAAGAGGGACGAGCAGTTGCGGTTCAACGCTTCCTACCGAGGTATATCCATTTCGATGCGCTCGGTGTTTTGGATTTGGATCGTCAATTGGAAGAGGCTAGGCTTCGGATGGACGTTAGCAGTGCAGATATAACGCCAGAAGACTTGTCGCCAGAAGAACGGCTTGTGAGAGAAGCAAAGACGTGGCTCGACCGCCAGGTGATTGCACAAGAATGCCAGTGGGAGCCAGACCATGACCTGCGACTAGTGATTGAGAATGTAGCGCTGGATCCAAGGCCCCGCCTCTGGTTGAGGCCAGCCATGCGGAAGAAATAATACCTCCTTCGAGGAACCCTCGTTGTATCGAGTCGTCGCGCGCGCTTCAGGTCAATAACGACAAAATTGCTACCACTTCTGCCACTTATGACTGCCGGGGTCTTGCTTCAGCCCATGCGCAGACTCAGTTTCTGAAGTAAATGCCGACAGTCGCTTGAACCACCGCGCTCCCCTCCGTGAACCACTGCGCCTGTGTCCAGGCCAAGTTTCTGATTCCCGCCGACTCGCCAAAACCTTCAACTCGGGCCGGACTCCAATGGACTGCGTGGTGGGTATACGGAAACCTGCCCCACCGCCAAAGCCTGTACTGCCATCAGAGAATCCTTCTCTGCTTGGCGGAGCACAGGGTCAAACGAAACAAAAACACTCAGGTATCGCGGTGAATTTCGAGGTTACCTGGCCGAGACGGATAGTGGCAAACGGAACTAACTTGGGCTTAGTGCTCCGCTTCATCATATCGACCTGAAAATTTGAACTAAAAGTCATCAGGCGCGAATTTGAAACAGGTCCGATGAACAAAAGGATTCGGGCCCAAAAACGGGGGTGTAGTCGCGCAAGCGAAATCGACAACGACGGTGAAACATTCACCCCATCCACAACCAATGCAGCGCCGAAGACGGGCACTCTCACGCCATCTCGCGTGAAAATTCCGCCACTAACCAAAACTGCCTTTGTGAAGTTCTTGAGTTTGTTCTGCGCGGAAACCATACCTGCTGGAATCCACATGAGAACAGTGATGAAGATCCGTGGCCGCCGCATAAATTGAACCCTCGATGCATGATGGATGGAGCGGAACGGCCGATGACGTCGCTAGTGATTCAGTTGCTTTCGGGTGGCCCCGCAAGCTTAACGCACCACTGTTATTTCGTCTTCCCCTTCCGCTTCTCGGCCCAACGCTTCTTCATCAGATCAGATAGCTTTTTCCGGCCAGCCGCAGTTAAACCACTACCGCGATTTTGTCGTGTACCAGAACTTTGCTTTGGACCACCCGTTCTCGACTTACGGACCTGAGAGGCCGCGTGACTGGGTTTACCCGCCTTTTTCATCTCCGCATATCTCCGCTTCATGGCTTCCGAAATCTTTCTTCTCGCAGCGACGCTCATTGTTTTCTTTTTCGGCGGAGTAATCGGACTTGCCGTTGCGCCACTTTTTGCAAAAGATCGGGGATTAAGCTGGCTTGTGATTTGAGCAATTTCGTCATCAATCGTGGCCCGCTCTGCCATGAGTCCTTTCACGGCCAGTTCGAGCATTCTTCGACTATCGGGCATGTTTGCCTCCCTTCAATTTGGACGCGAGATTCTAGCACGGGCCGTTCGATGAGTTCGCCTCAACGATCCAAATGCAATTACGGTAGTCTCGGGCGCTTCAGGGGAATCCAAAAGAGGAACTAGTGCGTCGTCAGCAAGCTGGGCTGGAGTAGCCCTGCTTTAACGAGCGCGTGCAGTTTAAACCCTTGCGTGCGAGCATCGGCGATGTGCGGAAAAATGATTGGCGTTGGCGCGGCTTGATTGATTTGATGTCTGCAACGGGAAGTTGTTAAGAGGGCATCCCCGCGTTCATTCACTGTCGAACGCAGAGTCACGGCCACGAGTGGGGTTGAGGAGGAAATGTCGAGCACGGCTGTGAACCCGGTCGGCAGCCCGGGTATCCCGGCTGTTCATAGGGTGTCTAGGGAACAACACAAGAGTGTGGTCAATGGCGAAACCCTCCTTTTGTGTGTTCGATTGTAACCCAGCAATGCGTCCGCAAATTGCGGCGGATGCAGAAGAATGAGCACGCGCAACTCCTTCTGGATTTTGGTTGAACACAAATGAACGGCGCCCGGATAATTCCTCGTAAAGCAATGAAGCTCCTTGTATGCGATCTCGATGGCACACTCACGCGGACGGTTGCCGTAGATGAAGAATGCTTTGTACAGGCATTCGCAGACCAATTCAGCATCCACGACTTGAACACGAAGTGGGCGGAGTATGAACACGTTACGGATGTAGGAATCCTCCAAGAAGTGTTCCGCTCCACATTCCACCGCTTGCCGCAGCCAGATGAGGTCCTGCGCTTTGCAGAATGCGTTGTGGCGCTGCTAACGGATCGACATTCTGCCAGCGGCGATCATTTTGGCGAGATCCCCGGTGCTACATCTCTGCTCCTGAACCTGACGAATCATTCTGAGTGGCGAGTCGCCATCGCGACGGGCTGTCTGGAAACGTCCGCGAAATTCAAAATGCGGGCTGCACACCTGCCAGCCAGTGACTTTCCCGCGGCGTTTGCAGAGGATGGCCCATCCCGCGAAGCCATTGTGCGTGCCGCTATTGAAAGGGCAAAGGAGCAGTATCGCGAGTGCCAGTTTGAAAGGATTGTGTCTTTAGGCGATGCCTTGTGGGATGTGCAGACGGCGCGGCTGCTTGAATTGCCATTCGTGGGAGTGGGTGACGGTCAACGGGCGGCGTTACTGCATGATAGTGGGGCAACGACGGTGATTGAGAATTTTGTAAATTATGAGCAATCCATGGAATGTTTTGAACGGGCAGTGATACCAGCGTAGAGCGGCGGTTGGCCACATGGGAAGATCTGTGTGAAACAACCTCACGGCTGGATGCGGAGAGTCGGGCACGCGTCGACTGTTGGCAGGGATGGTGCCAGTTAACTTGCATCGGTAAGACACCACGGTGTTTTTCAATACGTATTTGCCGTGGCCAGGAGTGAATCGCGGCGACTCACGAGTTCGTGCGCGAACAAATGCAAAATGCCTCGAGGGAACTATGACAAGAACATTTGATGTGATCGCGATCGGAACAGGATCAGCCGCCTCGGCGGTGGCGTCGCGCTGTCGCGAAGCAGGATGGCAGGTTGCGATCGTGGATTCGAGGCCGTTCGGAGGTACCTGTGCTCTACGGGGATGCGACCCAAAGAAAGTGCTCGTCGGAGCTGCCGAAGCCGTTGACTGGACTCGTCGAATGAAAGGAAAAGGAATTCAGACCGAGAAGCTTCAGATTGATTGGCCCGAGTAAATGCGTTTCAAGCGTTCTTTCACTTAGCCCGTTCCAAAACGGCGCGAAGACGGCCACAAACCTCTTGAAGGGAAACCATCAGAGACAAATTACCTCGGCATTCCGTCGGTCGTCTTCACGATCCCCCCGCTGGCTGCTGTTGGTCTCAGTGAGCGCGGGCACGTGAGCAAAACCTTAAGTTCAAGGTCAAGAAGGAGATGACCTCGACCTGGTATTCGTCGCGGCGGGTTGCGGAAACACATTCCGACCACAAAGTGCTCGTGGAAGAAGGCACGGACCGCATTCTGGGCGCTCATATTCTTGGGAGCGACGGCCGGTGAAGTCATCAATCTCTTCGCGCTTGCCATCCGTTCCGGGATGCGTGCGACCGATTTAAAGCACATGCTGTTTGCCTATCCGACGAGTGACTCAAATCTGACCCGCATGCTTTAGCATCAACTTCGGGTTTGGTCAGCGCGGTCAGCAAATGCGCTCCAATGCCCATCGGGAGACATGTCGGCGCTTGATGGTCTAGTTCGCAAGGCCGGGAATATCCGTTTCGTCATACCGCACCGGAAGGATTTACTCGTTCTTTTCTGAGAGCGCCCGAGGTTGAGCATTCTTGCGCTCGCGGTTCGTCAAAACCTTAGCTGCATATTCAGCAGAAACCAGCATTAAGCAATAACGAGCTTTGTTCTGCTAGACGTCAGCAAGATATCGGGGTGACCTTAATTGACGGTCGCAACTCTTCTCATCTGCTTGAAACCAAAAAAGAAAACGCCGCTGGCGCACTCACGCGTTTGCAAGCATTGTTGAGTATTTCGAGGCTTTTTGAGGCGATCTTTACCCAATTCTTTACACGATCAACGGCGTGATAACATACGAGTCATGTCACTGAAGATTTCAACTGATCCAGCGCCGCTAGTCACTGACGAAGATGGAGTCGTGCGCGTCGGTGGCACGCGCGTTCGTCTGGACACAGTTGTCTACGCTTTCAACCAGGGCGCGTCGGCCGAAGAAATACTTCAACAATATCCGTCATTGGCGCTCTCCGACATTTACGCAACGATCAGCTACTATTTGCAGCACCGAAGTTCCGTTGACGCCCACTTGAAAGAGCGGCTGCGGGAACATGACCGAGTTCGCCAACTCAACGAATCTCGGTCCGATCCTGCCGGCCTTCGCGAGCGCCTCCTAAAGCGCAAACAGCAAACCTAAGTATGCTTCGTTTTGCGGTTGACGAAGATTTCGACAACCGAATTGTCCGCGGTCTGCTTCGGCTCCTGCCGACACTCGATATCGTTCGCGCGCAAGATGCAGGTTTGCTCGGCAAACTAGATCCGGCAGTTTTGGAATGGGCCGCGAGCGAAAACAGAGTCCTTCTGACGCATGACGGGTCAACAATGACGAAACACGCCTATGCTCGCGTAGAATCAGGCAGACCAATGCCGGGACTCTTCGAAGTCGGCCAGGAGATCGCTATCGGAGAAGCGATCGCTGATTTGATGCTGATTGCGACGTGCAGTTTCGACGGCGAATATAACAGTCAGGTTCGCTACCTTCCGCTCCGATGAGCCAGAGTTTTGTCCCTTGGTTGGCGCCTGGTCTTGCATGGTTTTGGATCGTCGCGGGCAAAGTTTGTGCAAAGTGCGCGGGAACCTGATCTATTTAATGATCGACCGGGCGATTCTCTATCAGCCTGGCGCGTTATGTTTGCGACAGGTGTCGGCTAGGAGCACGCATGTTAAAGGAAAGGATTCTGGTGGTTGTATGAGCTCCCATGACGAAGTCCGGGCATTTGTTACAGATCCTATCCTTCAGCAACGCCTTGCGAAATATTTGACCCTGCAGTGCGTCCGCAATTCTATGCTGGAGGATCTTCATGCGGGTATCTCGCCGTCTTCCGCATCTGGGGACTATTCCGATGTCAAGGTCAATACTCCCTACGGCGTGATTCCCTGGCCCAAAGTGTCGCGTCTGAATGACGACGAAATGAAGCGACTGATGATCGACGTTGCCAATCGGGCTTATCGCTTCATACACACCCTGTTCGATGAGAAGGTTGGGGGCGACATTCTGCTCCGGCTGGCAGAACGTGATCCTCTTCCCCAGTGGAACGAACCTATGCTTGCAGATGCCGACGCGTCGAAATCAGACCCCGATTTGTTCAAGCGTTGACAGGTCCGGAATCCGCAGCACTGTCGGACGTTTCTCAGACCGGATTGCACTACGAAGGTGCCCGAGCCATTCCGGAATTCGCTCACTTGAAGATTGCGGTTGAGCCATCTCCCACCAGCGTAAAGCCCGCCCAATATACTGGAAGCGCTTGCTCGCCGAATTCCTGGAGGAGATCAAGCTTTGCTTGCCGCAGTGCCGAGCCCTTGTCATACCCATCGACCAGATGCTGGTAAAGGCGCTTCATAAGGGCGATCGTGTACGTGTCATCGGCTGTCCAAAGACTCGCGATTACCGATTTTGCACCAGCCAGCAGGAATGCACGTTCCAAGCTGGCGATCCCCTCTTCACCGAGCAATCTTCCGTTGCCCGTGTCGCACGCCGATAGCGTTACCAGGTCGGCTTTGAGGGGGAGATCTGCGATCTCCCGAATCTGCAACAGGCCATCTTCCCCCGAGGCGGAGGAATTGCCCAAAACCAACGCTGCCCTATCTGGGAATTGAGCATTGCCCAAACCGTGGACGGCAAGATGGATAACTCGAAAGTCGGCGAGCGGCAGGGCCTTGAATGCGGCTTCTGTGGCATTCCTTTCGAGAAGAAGTCGCTTCGATCCATTGATGATTCCGGCGACGGCCGTCACTTCTTGTCGACTTCCTGGCAGGTCTGGGAATCTCACTGCATCCACGTCAAAGAAATCGGCAGTGACATTGTCGTTCCGCGCTGTGCCGGCACTCACCTTGGAAGTCATGACCGCGGGTCGAGGATAGATCACATCTCCGACGCCCAGAAAACTCATGGTCGCCCGAGCGGCAGAGCGGGATTGCCGCAGAAGGTGAAGCACGGTTGCCGACGGAGCGTACGTTACGACATGTGATTCCAGAACGTACTTTCCCTCCTGGTCGTTTAGCCCGTCGAACGGTAGAAGGTGCAGTTTGCCGTCTGGAACGACAATAAGCCTTGTCTTGGATTCTTGACCGACGGCCGGTCCCAAGAGCAAAGAGAAGAGTTCGTTGCCGACAGCGACCTCCGGCCGCCTGGAACGCACCGCGACGAGGTAATCGTCAACCAGACCTTCAATCCGCTTTCGACCGCTTGGAATCACCAGGACCCCAGCCCCCGTCCTGGTGATTCGCAAGCAATATGATTGGGACTCGCCAAGCACATACTCCAGGAGCATCTCGTCTGCATGCAGCGAAGCCTGAAGGGTACGGAGCGGAACCGGCTTCAGTCGATCGGCGGTCGCGTTCAGAAGAGATCCGGTCTTCGGAACGGGCGAAAGAAGTTGCTCCGCCTCGAAGAGTTGGTCGAGCAATGACTGCCGTTCGTCTCGATTCGTTTCGCGTATAAGCGCAACTTGAATCCGGTTAATCTCATTTTGCGCTTCAACAGAGATTTCGTCGGAAGAGGACAGCGTTTCTGAATCGCCGCGGAGAGTGTCCGCGAGGGTGCGACCGCGAGCTTCTTCGATGACTTCGTACGCCTTGCCCGGGTTGGACAACTTGGTTGCGGCCAACTCGAAATGACCCACGTATGCATCGCTGAGAGTCGCAATCAAGGAACTCTTGAGTTGTTTTCTGGTGACATTCACCAACAGCGCGTCGATCACGTCGGTGGCCTCGCTGTAGAGTTGATCGGCGCGCTCGAAGTTGCTCTTCCTGGCCTCCAGGCCGGCGAGTAGAGCCAAATGCTGGGGCAAATGGTATTTGTCTTCGAGGTCACGCATGACCTCGATCGCCTTCGAAGCCAGCAACTCCGCGCCATCCAGGTCACCGGTATCTCGCTGGATTTCGGCCATCTGGAACGCGCTCCAGGCGAAGACGTGCTGGAAGCCGTTCTTTTGGCTAACCTCATTCGCCTCTTTCAGACTTCCAATCGCTTTGCTTGGATTCAACGAAGCTGCTCCTGTCCCTGCGACGATCAGGAGTTGAGTCAATGCCACAAGGTTGTGCTCTTCCCGAGCGCGCACCAGCGCCTCTTTGAGAACGCTCTCGGATTCCGCGTTCCGGTGCAACGCAAGGAGTGCGCGAGCCTTACCCTGGTAGGCAAGAAAGGGAAATCCGATATCCGGCACCAAATAAGTCTCTCTTAGCGCAACGTTGCAGTACTGAAGTCCCGCTTCGGGCTGTCCGGCTTCAACGAACCCGTTGCCGACCATCGCGGTGTAGTGGGTGGCCGCGCCGAAGTCTACCCGAAGATACTGAGAGACAATTGCCTCCCGAAGCATCGCCGCGGCAGACTTGATATCTCCATCCATATAAAGGATCTGGCCGATCTCCGCCTTCGCCCGTCCTTCCCATCGTTTGTCGCCAAGCCTCGTGGCGAGTTCCAGAATTTCCTTCCAGGGTTTCCGCGCAGCCATTTCGTTTGCATTTTGGTCGAGTACGGCCTTGGCCACGAGACCACGTAACATCAGCCTGGGGTCTGCTTGAACAAGAGGATCTTGCAGGTGCGCGGCGACTTCGCGAGTAATCGCTGGACTCACGCCAGCATCGGCTGTTGCCCATACGTAACCAAGCCTCGCTGCAAGAGTATTCTTCCTGTCTGCGGATTGCGCAAAGAGCGATTCAGCCTTCGCATAAAGGGGTGCGGCTTCAGGCCAGTTGTACAGCATCGCGAACCGGTCGGCCTCTGCCAGTAGCGTTAGGGGACCTTGGCTGCGGGAGTCACGGCAGACGACCAGCGGAAGAAGGAGAGGCAAACCAAGAATGATCTTCCATGTGGACACAAGTCGTCTCCGAACAAACGCAGTACTGACACGCGCTACAGCGGAGGCTACACGCCGCCTTGGGTCGGCCTCGACAACGAGATTCTCTCATGCGAAGCATGGGGCCTTCAGGACAATCTCTAGCGCCTTCGTGAGACGCTGCATCGCTCGCCTGTTTGCAGCGAGCAGTTTTGCAGTTCGTAATGGCGACCCCAGAGCGACTTTGAGTGCTTTCCGGCCATCGAGGGCGCCGGCATCATTCAATGCGCGATTCAAATTCGGTAACACTCGATCGATAGAGTCGGAGACGACGCGAAGGACGGCGCATGGGACCCCAGCGCTTGCAGCCGACTCCAGAATTGAGTAGCTTTCCATGTCAACAACCGTCGCTCCGAATCTCGCCAGAGCGAGCCTTTCATCGCGCGTCGTCGCAATGCGCGGTGACGTGATTCCGACGGCGCGGTCGCAGAGGATGCCCGAAGATGCAAGAAGCGTCACAACCGAGTTCGTGATGCCCTGTGAGCAATGAAGCATCGGTTTCGTGGCCTCAGTTGACCTGCACTCTGTGTAGGATACGATCCTCCCTTCCGGCAACGATTCCGTTAGGCCTCCACACAATCCGATAACCAGTATCGCGGCCGGCTTCCCGGCAACAGGTCCAATTGAGCGCATACTCAACGCGCCTTCAACTTTGCTTTTGGCGCCTCGTGGCCCCATGCCGCCAGTAATAAGAACCACATCGTTTGTTCCGCAACGGGAAGGCGAGTTCGAATCAGAAGGGACAACCATCTTTTGAATGGGTTCTCCCTCCATAGTCGAAGCAGCAAAGATGTAGACGAGGCTCATCCTTCCACCTCGATCCTGCAGGATGCTCTCCCGTTCGTGCTCACCGATCCTCCTCTGCCGAGATCCAGCGGACGCGGCTTTCCTCGACCCACTGCTCACCGGTGCCAGAAACCGGACGCACCAACAAGAGCGTGCGGCCATAGCTGCGCTTGGCGTCCGCAACCGTGACGTCAATCGAGAGGTATTCACACCGGAGAACGCCGGTTTTTCCGAGGTAGAGCGCAAGCGAACTCGCGTTCTGTTCCGCAGTTTTCATAGACCCAACCCACAAGGAACCAAAGAAAATGTCATTTTGCGCTTCAATCTCAAAAGCCCGCCTTTTCTTATCGGTTAACCATCCGTCAGAAGGACGTCGCTCCATGTCAGAAGTACAACTTGAGCCCGAACTGAATGATCCGAGCGTTGCTGGCGGAAAGAATTCGTCCGAACGTGCTCGCCTCGCGCCGGATATCTGGCGGCCCAAACATCGGGTGATTAAATGCGTTGAAAAGCTCGGTTCGGAATTGGAAGTAGCGATTCTCATCCACGGTGAACTTCTTCGCGATAGAGAAATCAAAGTTCGCCATACCGGGGCCGCGCATGATTCCGACACCCGCATTGCCGAATGCCTGGGGAGCTGGATTCGGTACGGTAAAAGCGCCGGTGTTGAACCAACGCTCGACGGTGCGCTGCGATCCCGGTAGCTCGGGATTTCCCACGAGGTTTGGCCGGGACACACGATCGCTGCCGAGATTGAGGACGGTATTCCCGCTAAGGGTTGCAGTCAACGGCAATCCTCCCTGCACAACGTGGATGCCGGCGGCCTGCCAATCTCCGAGCAACAGATTCGCAGCCTGTCTCCACGACTGCCCCCAACGCTTGGTGCGTCCCCAGGGCAGTTCATAAATGTAGCTGACCACTAATCGGTGCGCGATATCGAATTCCGCTGGACCCCGCTCGGCTTTGAGATTGCCCGGATTCTGAGGCACGCTGTATACACCGGTATCGATCCCTGGACCGACAGGGCTCGTCGACAGGTGATCGGCTCCGTCGCCTAAGGCTTTTCCCCACGTGTAGCTGGCGAGGGCAGACAATCCAGAGGAGAATCTTTTCTCCATGCTGACCTGGAGCGAGTGGTAGCTGGAAAGCTCTCGGTTCTCCGCATACTGAATATCGCCAAAACTGGAGTATGGACGTGGACCAGCCGATTGGCTGCCATTCAGACGAGGGATGACCACCGGGGCATTGATGTTTCGCAGACCGGGCAATTTGGTTCCCTTGTTCCCGACGTAGGCAACGTCAACCAGGACGTCTCGCATGAGTTCGCGCTGAATTCCAAAATTGAATTGCTGAACATAGGGACTCCGTTGTTTTTGGTCGCCAATCCGCCGCTCCTCATTGGAAGTGAGGACGACGAACGGGACTGTCTTAGCCCTCACCGTTCCGAGCTTGGGGATGCTGAGCTGCCAATCGCTGAGTAGCTCCAAAAGTAACGCCTCGAACTCCTGATCGACTTTGTCGATTTCGTCCACGAGAAGGACGCAGGGCTTCTCTTCGTACAAAAGTGCACGAAGTAGCGGACCTTTCGTGAAGAACTCCAGGCTGTGCAATTCCTGGCGGACGGCCTCCCAATCCCCACTGAAGTCCGCTGTTCTCGTTTCCAGAAAGAGCTTCTGCAACGACTCGTCAAATTTCCCGATGGCTTTGTCTTCGTTGATCCCGACATAACATTGCAGGCGCTCAACGTGTGTTTCTGCAGTCCTCGCGACAGCGTATGCCAGTTCGGTCTTGCCACATCCCGGGGGGCCTTCGATCAGAAGGGGCCGACCCATCTTGACGGCCAGATAGATGACGGACAGGATGGTCTCGTCGACCAGGTATCTGGACGCGAGCAATTTATCCGCAAGTTCTCTCACCGAAGAAAACATGGTCAACACTCCGCGAAAAATCGGAGCGCCGTAAGGCGCCCTTACTATGTATGAGGGGGGATCGAAACATTTTGTTTCAGAAACGACTCATTATTCTTTATGGGACTCTTCAGAGAACTTCAGTCAGAGATCGAAAAACGCAGCCTATCCAGCGGCGGCTGGCCGGGCGGAAACGGCGGTAGAGCTGGAATTGAAACGACTTGCTATGCACTGATGGCGTTGGGCGACCATCAAGGACCCTTTCGTCAGAAGGCAATGGATGTGCTCTTGAGCACGCAGAATCCAGATGGAAGCTGGCCAGCGTTCGAAGGCGACGATCCCGAGGGATGCTGGGCAACGGCACTCGCGGTGATCACCCTTCGTTTCGTGCAGTCGCCCTTGCCACCCATCGAGAGGGCGTTACGGTGGCTACTCAACAATAAAGGCCGCGAAGGTCACTGGTTTTGGAATTGGAAGTTCCGAACGGTAGATCGGGGCGTGCAGTTTAATCCCGACAAATACGGATGGTCGTGGTTTCCGGGCACGGTCAGTTGGGTCATTCCCACCGCCTTTTCACTTATCGCACTAAAACAGTCGTTCCCCTGCTGTCGGACCGAACGAGTCGTCAATCGAATTCAATTGGGAACGGAGATGCTGCGCGACCGGGCGTGCCCTCAAGGCGGATGGAACGCCGGCAATGGAATCGTGTTCGGGGCCGTCCTGACTCCCCACATTGATACAACGGCAATAGCGCTTCTTGCGTTGACGGAAGACTATCGGCAGCCATCCACACTCCAAGCTCTGAACTGGTTACGCCAAACCTGCGTCGAGTGTTCCTCCGTGTACAGCCTTGCCTGGTCCGCCGTCGCTCTTTTGATTCATCAAGATCGACTTGCCGATCTTTGCACCGCGCGTCTCCGGAGAGCACTCTCTTCAAACCGCCCTATTGCCAATGTCGAAACGCTGTGCCTCGCGGCGATAGCAATCAACGCCGCTGGAGGCAGCGCGAATCCTTTCCAGGTGGTGATTTGAAATGAACAGAAGAAATTGGCTAATTGCCTCGGCCGCAGTTACGGGTTCCGCCGTGACCATGCGGTTCCAGCCGCAAAAGTACTCACGTGATCTCCGTCCGAAACGCTCTCGCGTCGCAGTTCTTCATGCAGACCAGTATTCGGGCAAACTCGACGAACTGGTCTATGACGGTCTTCGACCCTTTAATCTGAACGTCCGCGGGAAATCCGTCCTGCTCAAACCCAACTTGGTCGAATACATCTCCGGAAGACCAGTAAACACCGATACCCAGCTCATAGGCGCCGCGGCCGAAGCCTTCCTCCGCGTGGGAGCCGCCTCCGTGACCGTTGCCGAAGGGCCTGGGCATCATCGTGACACGGATCTTCTTCTTTACGAGACAGGCCTCAGCGATCAGCTTGCACACCGCAAGATCCCGTTCGTGGATCTCAATCGCGACGAACTCATCAAAACGAAGCTCCAAGCAAACTATTCCGGCCTCGGCCACCTGTGGCTGCCGCGAACCGTCCTGGCATCCGATTTCATCGTGTCCATGCCGAAGGTCAAAACGCATCACTGGACCGGCGTCACCCTCAGCATGAAAAACATGTTCGGTATCGTGCCGGGCTGCCGCTACGGCTGGCCCAAGAATGTCCTTCATTGGGCCGGCATTCACGAGTGCGTGCTCGACATTTGCGCCACCGTTCGGCCGCACTTCGTGATCGCCGATGGGATCGTCGGGATGGAAGGCGATGGACCGCTTAAGGGTACCGCAAAAGAGCTGCACACCATCTTGCTGGGCGATGATCCCGTCGCCGCCGACTCCATTCTGGCGCGTCTTCTGGGTTCGGAACCGTATGCGATCAGACATATCCAAGAAGCAGGCCGCTTCATTGGCAATCATCAAGGAGTCGTTCTTTAGACGCTGGTGCAAATCAGTTTAGGCAAGAGGAAGCGTGCTGGCGTCGGAAGGAATAATGAAAAATAACTCGACACATGAATTCGCCCACCAGCCCGTCAGGAACTGGCCCGCCATTCCGAGCCCAAACCGGCAGACATGGCTCCCATACGGTAGGGCGCCGCTGAACAAGTAAGGAGAGAGCAGATGAGTACAGACGAAAAACGACCGATGATTCCAAATGAAGGATATATGCGATTGCCAGCAGTCCTATCTGTGTTTCCGGTTTCTCGATCAACTTGGTGGGCTGGCATCAGCGCTGGCCGATTTCCAAAGGGCGTTAAACTGGGACCGCGAATCACTGCCTGGAAGGTTGAAGACATTCGCAAACTGATCGAGGTCGCACCTAATGCGATCGCAACCGAACAAAGAGAAGGTGCCATCGATGATGAATCCCGACACTCAACATCGAGAAGCGCCGGTTCTCGTAGTCGTGGGTTCTGACGGTAAAGCAGAAATGCCGGACTACCGCGTCAAAGGCGACATGTACATCGCGGATCGTATATTCGACCGCGCTCAATTGGTTCTTGGTTCCGACAAAAAGGCAAAGAAAGTGGAGATTACCCGTGGAACGACAACCAAATCCTAACCCGCCAAACGTCGTGCGCGACATGAATGCGCCGACAGGAATCGATTTGAACCCCGCTCCGCCTGCGGTCGCACGTGTCAGTAAGCGGGCACGACCGGGTGACATTTTTGAGCGGAGCGGCTTCTCTGGATCGGTACTTTCGGGAACAGGCATCGCAGGACATCAAGCGGCGCGTAGCGTCGTGTTTTGTAGCGGTGAGTGTGCAGACGAAAAAGGTGGCTGGTTTCTACACGCTAACCGCAACGAGCATCGCGCTTGACGCACTCGCGCCCGAGATCATCAAAAAGTTGCCCCGTTATCCGGTCGTCCCGGCAGCGCTGTTGGGGCGGTTGGCGGTGTCTCAGGACTATCAGGGGAAAGGCCTCGGCGGAGTCCTGTTGACCGACGCCCTGCTCCGCGTTTCGTGGGTGGAGTTGGGCGTGTTTGCCCTGCTAGTCGATGCGAAGGACGCCGCGGCCCAGCGGTTCTACCAGCATTTCGGATTCAACTTATTGCCGGGCGAGAAGCGCCGCTTATGCCTGCCGATCGCCACGGCGATGCGGCTATTCGGCGGCCGAACAGGACGACCGACGTAGTGGGGCAGTTGAAAAGACCTTACAACGTAGTCATATCCAGTTAGCCGATGAGCATGCGGAACCCTATTGCAAATCCTTTCAGTAAAGCAATACCTTTACGCAAAGTGAAAAGCCGCATAAACATTGACATCGGCATTTCACGCACTCAATCAGTGGCCAGGCCGCAGGGAACCTCGAAACCTCTACACTGCGAATGCGGCGTTTCGGGGAGCTATTATTCAGAGGTTGTTTTCAGACCGAAAGCACTTCGACAACGCGGTAGTACAGACTGAGTAAATTGCTTGCGGTTTCGCGCAGGCGGTTTGTTTTCGCCTTTTATCCGCCACAGGCGATAGCTAAACTCTTGATCGGTCACGTTCTCCGTTGGCTCATTTCAGTACGAAGGGTCCATGGGTTTAGTCAGGCGCACTGGCGCAAGAATTGTGGCAGAGCCAAGCGGGTTAGCAGTAGTTGGGCTGAACCAAGAATATTGGATACCAATCTGGATATCGCCGCTAATCTCCGAACATACCTCGGCGCTCGGGAGCCGACAGCAAGATATACATCGTTCGACTACTGCTTCAATTTCTTCCAGTCGCATCGTTTGAGCAGGACGCTGCCTCAATTGTTGGAGGGCGAGAATCTGATGGTAGCGTGCCTGCAGTTGGGCTTCTACTTGGCCAGTTGGGGAATGCTCCGCGGTTCAGCCGATCTTCTTAGAAGAAGCGCGAAGCATTTAGTGCCCGTGATCGAAGCAATCGTTTCTTCAAATCCTAGCCTCTGGGAAATCGACGTCAACTCTTACGGCGACACCGCATACACGGTAATATTCGAAGGCGCGAATCGAATCCGGGCCTCTTTCCCAGAGGGAGCTTCAGACATCCTGGTCTCAAAGATAATGCTCGGTACCTACGGTTGCGTGCCTGCTTTCGATACTTACTTCAAAAAAGGCTTCGGCGTCACCACTTTTGGCCCAAAGGCCCTTCGCAAGGTATCTGGGTTCTACCGTGAAAACGCTTCAATAATTGACTCACATTGCGTTGCGACCATTGACTTTCATTCAGGGCGTGAAACCCAATTCAAGTACACTCGTGCAAAGGTCGTCGATATGATTTTCTTCGTTGAAGGTGGCTCGTGAAATTGGCTGCCAATGCGCGAGGCCGCCCGAATCGCCGATTAAAAGGGCGGCCCGATGAACGCGAAAGACCGTTCAACCTATCATGTAGGAGTGCAGATGGCTCTTTCTAAGAACGTCATAGAATTCCTGGGATGGCTTGAAGAAAACGGCCAGCTATTTGATTGCGAGAGCCTCATCGCCTTCGTTGGCGGGCCTGACGGGGCCTTCATTCGGGAGTACGTAGCCGAAGATCCACAGGCGCACGCTGAGTATATCGAGTTCCGAAGACGGCTCCGGAAAGCTGCTTCCCAGGCCACGGAATCCAAATGGCAGTCTACCGATGTCGCTCACGAACCTGAACGATTCTTGTCAGCAGTTGCAAAGTTGCCCATCGACGATCCACTGGATGAGTACGTCACCGAATTGGCTTTGCGAGAGGTTCCAGCAGCCGTGTCGCGACTGAGAAAGCTCAGCGCTATTCGACTTCAAAAAACACCAAACGACGAGATCACGAAATTCTTCAGACAGGCCGTCACATGCTACGTGTGTGGGCTGTATGACGCCGTGGCGGTCTTGTCGCGTTCAGTACTCGAATTCACGTTAAGAGAGACACTCGCACAGAGGGGACTACTGCCCGCTCAATCCAACGGCCATGGGCAAGGTTCCGTTCAAGAATTGATCGATTTGGCCGGAAAAGCCAAAATCCTAAAACTTGACGCTGTTCAGAATGCTCACAGTGTGCGAAGAACTGGGAATAGCGTTCATGAAAAGGGGATATCTGAACGTGAAGCTTTAACCGCCGCGTCGCTGACTTTACAAGTGCTAATTGAAATCTATGGGAGGAAAAAGAGCTGACTGAAAAGCCTTGCACCACGATGCAAGCTGTACGGGGAAAGTGCCCCGAAACCAACAACCGCGGAGTTCTCCCCAAAAGTCGTTAGCGAAGTGTAGAGTGATTTCCGGCGTTGGCCACGACCTCTCCGGCGAAGACTCAGGCCCCGCCGATCACCAGCCTTTTTCTTCGAGAATGTGCCCGCTCCAATCGTTCATGATAACGTCCTTTATCATTCACTATTTGGATTGGCAAGCAGCGACCCGTTTGGAGCAACTTGCCGGAAGTTGCCGTTTCCTTCAATTGCCATCGGCTTCCGAGATTCGTAAACGCTAGGTGACCACTCGTTACTTATGTCGGCTGGGACATCGAAACCACTTGTCCGATAACCGACTTCCCGCCAACTGACCGGCAACATATGGCATCGCGTCTTTCGTTGCGGGATCTCTAGAACGTGTGAGCGTCTCGATGTGAATTATTTGCCCGTGTTGGCGTCGGGTTTTGAAAACAGGGACTGGTCGATCTGTTTATTCTGTTCGACCTGAGTAATAGTGACGAGCACAGTCTGAAGGCTCGACGTTGTCTTGATTCGAAACGGGACTTTGACGGAGTCCACCTCTCTGAAATCGGACGTCTCTGTGGTTTGTTCCACTTCAGTGCCAAGCTGAGGGACCATAATTTTCATTACACTTCTGATCGGAAGATAAGTCTCCGCGTCGATGTAATAACGTATAACAGGGCCGGCTTTCGGTTTACCAATGAGGACATACGCATCACGATCGCCGACCTTTTCCTTTCCGGCAAGCTCTACCGTCGTGCCCATTCCCTTGTAATTAAGCAGCGGACTGGGGAACTGTGCGTTTTTCATCGCGTCGAGTTGTTCACCGGTAATGTCGCGGTTTCCCTGCATTGTATCGATCACGTACCCGGACGTTCCGTCGAATCGCTGATCCTGGACGAATTTGCCTAAACCCAGGCCGGACAGATCCATTTGGACGAAGGTCCGTGACTTGTTCGGCACCTCATTCAGGATCTCGACCGGACCTGTAAGGTCAGGCGTGGACCCGGTGATGGTACCCTTCATGGATCTCGACCTTAAGTTGCTGAGCGCAGTCCGTCCCCCGAGCGCCGCCAGGTCTTTCTCGATGATGTCATCCGCGGTTTGAGCAGCAGCGAACTGGACGCAGCCGAGGAATAATGTCAGGAGAACCAATCGTCGTGAACCGTTTTTGAGCATTGATAGACTCCAAGGTAGTCGAGTTCCCATTGTGGTTCCAAACTCCAGAGCATCGCAACGAGCGTGTCACAATTCTATGGGCAATGAATATTGCTCGTAATGAATATTTCCGTCATTTCGGCACTGGCTAACGTCCTAAAGCGAGCGGGTCAAGTTTCCGGAATGCCGACAATACGTCCACGTGTCACCAGGCAATCGGGATGCCCATTTCGTTCGCTGTGTCGGAGGTAGCAACCGTTGACTTGTTGACTTTGAACAGCGGAGCACAGCTATATCAATTTCATTCAGTTCTCGAAATGTTGAAAGCGATGCCCCCTGGACACATAGCGTCGGGACTAAGTGCGAATCTCAAGGAACGACACTGCGACCACCACAATAGCAGAAATCTTATGGCCGTCTCCCTTGTCGAGTGGCCCTCATCTCAAAAGCTTCAAAAGGTTCGGTCGCTCTGATGAACGTCGAAAACGCCACCGGATGAGACGGGTAAGGTGCCAGCGAAATGCGGAGACTCGGCGAGTCACGACGACACGAACATGCAAGTCCGGGCGTACCTCCCACGTTTCGTGTTGTTCAACCAGGTATCCATCGTCAATAAGGCTATGCGGATGAGCTGCAATATATTCAGCAACATCATCCACCGCGGCGATGGTCTCACGATATGGGTAGTCGTATTTTGAGCTCTGGAATAATGGTTTATCAGTGAGAGCGATGGCTTCAATCGCAGCTTGTAGCCGACACCCGTACGACTTCATCGTCTCATCTGTTTTCACAGATAGTGTCTCTATTACTTCACAGATGTTTGAATAACTACGCCTCACATCCTTGAGTTCCTTCAGAAGCATATAGCTGCTATGGCTTCCGCCATTTGCGAACTCTGATGCGGAATTCTCTGTATTCGTTAGACGGCCGGCAATAACGTCAACTGCTGATCGCACAACAATTTTAAGAAAATGGGCGCTTGATGTAGTCATGGCTTGAGCGCAATCTTACGCGCCGTCGCGTCACGTAGAAGATGTTCTTCTTCGCGAAGGGATTGATAAGACGCGATGGCATATTTGTCCAATTCCTCTGGGAATTGAATTGATGGATGTACCGACCGAAAGTCATTCTGGGCCCACTGGGCGCTTAAGGCCCTGCATGCCGCGCTATGCGCGCAGAATCGCAGCAATGCAGGGTGCATTTGTGCTTCGCGAATTAAATAGGATTTGGTGGTGATCACACGCTCCAATTCCGCATTCATGGGAATAAAGACAGCTTGTGCCCACGTACGCCACATCAGGTCTGCATCAATGCCGTGACGGCCCTGAGATTCAATTCTGAATGCGTCGTAGAGCACACGCGATGTTTGTGTGATTACATACAGTGGACCGTAGAAGTCCCGTATTTGTGATGTGATGTATGTGAGGCGATCTGCTCGACGGGCTAGCCGAAGATTATTGAGGTACGTTACAAAGTAACCTACAAGCGCCAGAACGATCGTGACGGCGATTGACAGGAGCTGAATCTCTGCAGGGTTTACCATAAGTTCACCGCCGGAATGATACCAAGCGTTTTTGAAGGCAGTCTCAAGTCAAACGGAAGAGCTGTCAAGCAGAATCCAGGCGACCTTCTGCACCCCGACGCATCACTTGGTCGAGTAACCACTAAACCGTATAGATTGGTCATCCGGTGCGAGCGATTGGAATTTACTCGCCGGTAATTTTCGACTTTTCGTTCCTTATTTCGTTTGCGCGAGAATCAATTTAAGAGTGGTTTGAACGCTGATTGCCATTGGGGCACCACAGCCTTACGCGGTGACGGCGACGGCCGAGAGAGTCTGCGAAATACTCAGGAGATTAGCCCCCCGCTGCCATTCAACCGTTATCCCCAGCTTCGAAGGCTCGATATCGAACGCTTCGACGGTCATGGTTAAGGCCCAGACCTCGGTATCGCTGGCGTCGCCCGTAGGCCATACGAGAAGGCCTTCCCCATTGGTATCGCCTATCCTTTTGTAGGAGCTAAATTATGCGGCCGAAGGTAATAGTGAAATCCAAGAGTGATGCGGTGAAAAGTCGGCGTGAGGCGATAGCAGAACGAGTGATCGCTGCCTTTGGTCAACAACTTCCCGATCTGAGATTGCTGTGCTTCTTTGATGATGTGGATGTGGAGGCTCTAAAGAACGGGAACGCCACGCGCGGATTGTATGCGCCAGCCCAATCCGATATCTGGCACCCGGCACCTGATTACTTGCAGGGCGAGATCAAACATTTTGCAGGTGCTGAATTAGAGGAAGTAGTTTTTGACGGTGTCATTTACGTGCATGGCAGCACATGCGAAGACGAAGTTGCTCAGACGATGACGTTCGCCCATGAACTACAGCACTTCATTCAGCACAGCAATCAATTGATGCTCTGGGCGGCTGGCACGCTTGTGACCAACCTTCATAAACACACTATCGCGGAACTCGGCTTGCGATGGCGTGATGTCCCCCATGAATGCGAGGCGCGGATTGTGGCAAAGCGAATAGCCGTGGCGGTTGTCGGTGCCGAGCGGCTGCAAGATTATATTCGGCGCAGGATTGCAGAGCCCGCAGATGAAAGTGACCGTATTGACTGGGAGTTCATTGACACCATCGATCCTGCAGTCCCATACAACCTGGAGGAAGAAACATACCGGTTGTTTCGGAGAATCAAGCGAAAGATGGCTGAGCTAGATTTCTTGATGCGAACCTACTGCAACGGCAACCCCGATTTTAAGGATGTGGACCTTAACAGGTTGTGCGAGGAATAGCTGCGCACCCTGAGTTCGTAGAGGGGTAGGAAACGCAATAGCTGTCGATAAATCCCCTTCGCACCACTAAAGCTCCTAAATTCCGTTCAGTGCCGCGGCTCCAAGGAGTCGATGAAGTCCTCATCGGCTTGCCAACCGGATAATGAATGACAAAGGACGCTATCATTCGCATCTGGTTGTCTCGCTGCGATGAGGACCTTGCCCTTAAGGTCAGATTCTGGGAAATTGGATTGGATTCCTTTCGGGCGGATAACGCCTCGCTCGGAGAGAGACGTGTCCTCGAAAGCCGATTCCTGGCGAGAACAGCCCATCGCGTCAGCATCGACTCATAACGCGAAGGGGATTTCGCACAACAGCTAATTGCGATTACCAAACGCTGCGTCGTTTACGGGGATTCATCTGAGGCCAAAAATCAGAATCGCGTGTGGCACGATCAAGTGGCGCAAACTACATGCCGTGCTTCGTTCTTAATCCTGGCAAACACGCCTCCAGGCGAGGGTTATACTTGTCAACTATGAGCAAGAAGCAAGCCAAGACCGCAGCCCCAGCCTACGTAACGCAAGGGACAGTTCGGCTGGAGTTGAACCTGGAAGACCCGAAGGGGGAACAACTCTACGTTGTGATTAATCCCTCCACCGAGTATGCAGTGACTCATATGGGCGTGAAGTATACGGTGTTCGTGCCGAAAGCGGGTCCTCCGCCTAATAAGGAGGTCCAGGAAACGCTAGTGTGCCAGTCCTCCTATCGGATAAGCGTTCGCGATCATGACTTTCTCCGGCAGATCCTGAAAGGTGCGGCGCTTGAGCAATCCAAGGTGGAACTTGAGCTAAAGGCCAACTACCAGGAATTGGAGCTGGTCGGTGTCAAAGCTCCGGCACCAACTGAAGCAGGCGCGGCGTCGCACAGATGAGACACCTGATTTTCTGGGGCGCGGGCGCCGCGCAGCAGCTCGGAATGCGGATTACCGCTGAACAGGGGAAGTTCATCTGCTCCCTTACGGACGCGGCAGATCCAGGTAGACCGCTGGAAAAACGGGTTTCTGAAGCGCTCGGACCGGTTGGTGAGGCTCGGTGGCGCGCCGCTCTGTTCGACCTCATAACGATTCTCGGCGATAGCGACGCCGCCTATATGAGCATCGGAGCTATTGAGGCCGATCAGTTGGACGCCATGCGCCGGAACTGGCGGAAGGACGCGAGCGAGGAGGAGCTTAGAAAGAGGATTATCGATCTCCGCCTGGTGTACGACTGGCCAGCGCTAAAATCGGTGGTCCGCTTGTGCCCAGGGCGGGCCACCGACAGGTTTAGGTTAAATGATCTATTCAATCTGCTGGACATGCATATTCCACCAGGCTCGGGGTTTCGCGGGCCCGTCCGTGGTGGACGCGAATGCACCGAGAGCGGGCCGCAATTTTTGGACGTTCGGAGGCTGGTAGGCGCGAAGAATGCGCTCCTCATCATCCTGATTGCGATGTTCTATATTGACTATCGGGTCTGCGTCGATTCCAAGCGTGAGGGTCTTGAACAATATCGAGATTTCCTGATTGTGCTGGGGCACCAGATGCAGAATGAGGCGTTCGGCCTCGCCATGAAGCACGGGCTCGACCAGCCCGAGTTCTACCAGGGAGATGTCAGCTTTGTCAGCATAAATTACGATCCGATTGCGTTATGGGCTGGGTTCATCGCGAATAGAGAACTGAACCACAGCGCCGCCGTACCGCACATCGGATCTCCGGCGCTGCCGCTTCACCTCTTTCACGACATGGGCCACTTGATTCCGTCGCGCGCGATCGCCCCCCGCCCCCCGAACGCTGCGTGGTATCCGATGAATGAGGCCGCCGCACAGCGGCTCAATGAACTAAGCAGCGGAGGTGAGGCCAGGGTTCGCCTGACGAAGTTCCTGTTTCCCCATGGGTCTCTATGCTGGCGGGAATGCCCGGACTGCGGCAAGCTCTCTGCCTATCACGGTGACGACTGGGATCTCTGTTCGCGCGGATTAATTCCGCCACCCCCATTGCGAGCTTTTGATTCGGAGCCGTGTCCGGCACGGATAAGTGGCGAGGAGCGCCGGCGGCGGGAGAGCGGCGCGGTTGATGCCCGGAAATGCCTGCATTGCGACACGATCACCTTTGCTCATCACACCCAGGTCATGATGCAAAGTTCCTTCAAGCCGCGGCCGCCTTCATTTATCGAGGAGATTGAGCGTGATCTGCGAGCCACCACCATGCGGGCCGACCACGTGATCTTCATGGGATACTCGTTACCACAGGACGATGTAACCTATCGCGCATTCTTCTCGGCTAGACGCCAACGCTCTGGACAAGTGCACTGCACCGTGGTTGACAAGGACGCGGGAGATCCGGCCTGGTGCGGTCCGGACGAATTGAAAAGAAGGATCGCGGCCGGCGAGCTAAAGGAATCTTCTCCAGCGCGAGCTGCGCGCGACATATTTGGCGAGGACAAAGTCAGGTTGTACACCGGCGGCATTCCCCGCGTTTTCCTGGACCAAGGGAGGGCAACGGCTGCCAAATTGCACCGGTTGCTAACATGGTCCAGCTGAGATCGTGCTTATCTGCTCGTTTTGTTGGTAGCGGCCCGACGCAAGCGAATCCATTCGGCCGTATGGTTTCGATGGCGAGATTGGCGCCATCGACGAAGCTGGACTGATCGCTTGCCAAAAGACTATGGCCTCAGCGATCTGGTCGGCTGTGGCTGGCGCGCGGACCTTCCACATTTGTTTGAATCGGACGAATAAGCGTGAAAATTTCGCGCCACGTCGGCCCAGGAACACGTTTCGAGCCTCGGGCCGATTTTGACACGGCCGAGTGTCCCGTCTCGGAAAAACAGGACGACCTTAGTCGTCCTCAGCCACCGTCGCTTTCGTTGCGGCGTTGATGGTGACGGCTGATGGAGTAGTCTTCTCGTCCTTCGAGTTTGCCGGGCCTGTCTCCGCAAGCTCTTCCATTAGAAAGCCCAGGCGGGTGAGGCTTCCCTGTACTGGCTCACGCTGCCGTCTGATTATGGACACCGATTGAAAGAATCCAGCCGTCAGAATTACGGCGCTCAAGACGACGACGTAAGAAGTGCGCAGTCCGGGTACGATGAGGAGAGCAGCGAGTTCCGCCAGGCCACAACTGAGAAAGGCCCTCGCCGTCAAGAACGCTGCGCGGAATCCAGCGGGAGCCTTGCCGAGCACCGCCAACCAAACTTGCATTTCGTCCGGTTCCCTCATGCTCCACATCCCCTTCCTCGGAGTTGCACCATATTTGCGGATTAGAATCTGTTCCGCAGTCATGTGCTGGCACGTGACGACCGGACGGATTTGGGGAGATGGCAACTTCTTCAATCGTGCCCAGAAAATGATTCGCATCAAAGGCTGGACCCACCGCGATGGTGGCGTCCCTTGCAGCCAGCCAGCCACCCTGTAGACCCCTTCGGAGCCAAGCGTGTGGAGAACCAGATACCGTGGGGTGCGGTACAGAAAATCTATTACCGAGTAGGCGTACCAAGCGATGACATGAAACATCGTTCCAATAGCAAGACATGAAGCAGCGAAGAGGAAAAGCAAAGCGTAGGATTGAAAAGGGTACACCTGTTTGACACGTTCGATCATTGCATGAGCGATCATGGGATCGCCGAAGGCGATGGTCAATGCGAAGAGCATGCCCGGGATGAGCGCAAGGAGGTAGGTGCCGAACCCTCTGGGAATGGCGTTCGAGATGTCGATCTTAATCATTTGCCTTAATGGAGATCGCTGGGATTCTCTTCTGCTTAATGTCCCTTTTTATATGGACAGGACAGGTCCACCTATAGGGTCCGGGACAATTGCGAAGGTCCTTGAAGCCTTCGCCGAGCGTTGGCCAGCAGCAAAATGGCAATTGTGGCCCCCTTTTCAAGCACGATAAAATACATT
>Ga0207090_1003_pt1 | contig 67291 bp, 63 predicted proteins | sample Alteio_BWMinHeat_50_FD_153565 | JGI IMG/M metagenome (GOLD analysis project Ga0207090, IMG submission 153565) | Enriched cells from forest soil in Barre Woods Harvard Forest LTER site, Petersham, Massachusetts, United States -... | ecosystem: Environmental > Terrestrial > Soil > Temperate forest >...
CAAAGTGGATGGACCGATAAGCTGCTGGTTCTGCCGTTTCTCGCTCCTGAAGTACGTCTTGCCGTATGCCTTCCGAATCCGGAAATAAGGCTTCATCCGCGACAGGGTGTTTTCCAGTCCGCGATTCACATGCTGCCTCATGACCTCGGCCGCTTCTTCGGGCGTACCCGTGATTAAGACTTCGGCCAGGAGCTGATGCTGCCGTGGCGGCGCTTGATCGGAAGGCTCTCTGGCGACGCAGAACCACGTGGATGCAAGAGCGTGAGTTTTTTCGATGGCGATGCTCAGTGCAGGGCAGCGCGCGCCTTCGGCAATGCGGCGATGGAGTTTCTCGTGCGCAGGCAGGTAGAGAGATTGATCCGAAACCGACATGGCATCGACGCGCAGCGAAAGTTTTTCCAGGTCGTTGCGATCTTCAACCGTCGCGACGGTGGCGAAAAGCATCGCGGCTTGAACCTCGAGCGCTTCGCGAACGATGAAATGCCCGCGAACATCCTCGCGCGAAGGGATCCGCACACGCGTTCCCGCACGCGGCCGGCTTTCCAGCAGACCTTCGAATTCCAGCCTCAGCAGAGCTTCGGACACAGGCAGAAAACTCATGCCCAATTCGGCTGCGATCTTGCGGCGGGAAATGACGTGTCCCATGGGAAGCTGGCCGCGAAGGATCCGCTGCTTCACAAACCGGTAGGCTTCGGCCGCCAGGCTCGCCGGGGCTGCTGTCGCTCTCATGAAAACTCCTCTCAATCAATGACGGCTGCGCCCTGCCTTGAGGCTGCGCACTATAGTGCGTGCGCTCCGCGCCGGGCGTGCATTCGCAGCCGCTCATCGCATGCGCGTTCGTCGTGTCTTGTTTTTGATTTTTCTTATGCGAACGCGCGCTCCGTGTGGCATATTTATGCGTTTGATTGAACGCCCATGAAACTGCCACCGCGGCACGCATAATGATATGACAGATTTCAACCTGCCGCGAGCGAATCCTCTCTAGAGTAAGGACTATGAAACCAACTGTTGTTCGAAAAGTTGCCCGGCCTGATGCCGGCGTTGTGAAGACGCTCGGCGACCTTGGCGTCGCGACCGTCCATGAAGCGCAGGCCCGCACTGGTCTGATGCGGCCGTTTATGCGGCCGATCTATCCGGCGGCAAAGACTTCGGGCACGGCGATTACGGTCTCGTGCCATCCGGGCGACAATCTGATGATCCATGCCGCCATCGAGTTCTGCCGGCAGGGCGATATCCTGGTCGTTACGACGACATCGGAGTCCACCGACGGCATGTTCGGCGAATTGCTTGCAGAGTCCGCACGCGCGCATGGCGTCGTCGGATTGATCATCGACGCCGGCGTTCGTGACGTGAAGGATCTCACTGAGATGGATTTTCCGGTGTGGTCGAAGGCGGTGTCCGCGCAGGGCACGGTGAAAGCCACGGCAGGCTCAGTGAACGTCCCGATTGTTTGTGCGGGTACGATGGTTTGTCCAGGCGATGTCATCGTCGCGGATGCGGATGGCGTGGTTGTGGTAAAGAAGGAAGCGGCAGCCGAAGTGTCGCGGCTGGCAGCCGAGCGGTTTGCGAAGGAACAGAAGGCGCGTGAACGATTGAAGGCCGGTGAACTTGGCTTGGATTTCTACGGGCTTCGGGCGAAGCTGACTGAACTCGGCGTCCGCTACCTCGATGAACTGGAATAGGGGGGAAAATCCAGGTCAGACCGGTGACCCGCTGTAGCGGCGGTCTATGACCGCCGGTTTTATGGTAACTCGCAACAAACAGGTAGATTACGAGACCCTTTAAAACCGGCGGTCATAGACCGCCGCTACAATGGATCACCCGTCTGGCCCCGATTTTTCCCCGTCTGCCTCATTGGCGGCTAATTCAATCTCCTGCATGGACCAACAACTCACGATCGGTTTTGTCGGTTTTGGCGAAGCCGGTTCCCATATTGCTAAAGGCCTGAAATCCGCGGGAGTCACGCGGATTTTTGCTTTTGATATCAATCCGGACCAGGTTCGGCGGCGTTCCCGGGAAATCGCAGTCCCGTTGGTCGAATCGAATCGCGAACTCGCCGAATCAGCGCGGATACTGTTCTCCACGGTCACCTGCGCACGCGCCAAAGAGGCTGCGGAACAAACCGCTCCATTTCTGAAGCCCCATCACATATATGCGGACCTGAATTCGGTGTCGCCCGCGCTGAAGCAGCAGATCGAGCAAATCATCGTGTCGAGCGGCGCGGGTTTCGTTGAAGCTGCAGTCATGTCGCCCATTCCTCCATTTGCGCAGCGGTCGCCGATGTTGCTGGGAGGGAAGGCCGCGCCGGCATTTACGGAACTGATGGCGCCGTTTGGCATGCGGCTCGAAGTCATATCGGAGAAGGTCGGCATGGCTGCCGCCACGAAGATGTTCCGCAGCATCATCGTGAAAGGCCTTGAAGCATTGATGCTCGAATGCGTGCTGGCGGCGAGCCCGTACGGCGCCGACGAACGCGTGTTCTCGTCCTTGAGCGAAAGTTTTCCAGGCATCGATTGGCAGAAGCTCGCGAATTACATGGTCAGCCGGGTCGTCATTCACGGAGAACGGCGGGCGCGGGAGATGGAGGAGGTCGCAGAAACCCTTCATTCGCTCGGAATCGATCCGATCATGGCGGAGGCCGCGGCACGGCGCCAGGACTGGTGTGCGCGTCTCGGCGTTTCATCCCGATTCGGACCGGACGGGCCCAGCACTTATCACGAGGCGCTCGAAGCAATCGCGGCTTGTACTGAATCGCAGGACTAGTATATTAGGGCCTTCGCAGTGGGAGGAGAGATGTCTAAATTCGTTATCGGTCCTCATATGCGGCTCCAGGAATGGGTCGCCGAAGAAAAGGGATACTACAAAGGGGAAGGGCTCGATTATGAGTTCATCCCTTCAACGGGTTTCTCACAACTGAGCGTCAAGTCGGCCACTGAACTGCCGAAAGATCAAATCAAGGGCGCTTATCAAGCCATCGAGCAGGGGCGCAGCTGCGACATCAGTTCGGCCTGTCACTGGACGATCAACATGGCCGCAGCCGCCGGCCATGGGCGTTTGTGGGCTGGTGCTTATTCGGTTCTGCCCTGCGCCATCATGGCGCCTCCCGATTCGAAGATCAAAACCGCGAAGGATCTCGCCAACGTTCCGGTCACCGTCGGATATCAGTCCGGAAGCCACTACACGACGATCCAGGCCCTTGAGCCGATTCTGAAGCGCGAAGAAATAAAGCTCCACTTCGGCGGCATGATTTTCCAGCGGCTCGAATTGCTGATCGATCGCGAAATCCCGGTGGCCACTCTTTTCGGCGGGATGATGTATTTTGCCGAACAGCTTGGCTTCCGGAAGATTCTCGATTGCACATTCATGGTTGCGGCGATCGTCAAAGAAGGGGTCGAGCAAGACGACGTCGAAAAGTTCTACCGCGCGCTGAAAAAAGCGCAGGTCGATATCGACATGAACCACCAGAAATACACGCATTACTACAAACGCGAATTCCCGGAGCGGTTCCAAGGCGCCATGGATACGCGGGTCTTCGGACCCGGCGAGCGGATCGTGTTTGCCCCATACACAAAGGAAATGTACGACGAGACTCAGAAGTGGATCGAGTCCTGGAACATTTTCGATGAAGGATTAAAAGGCAGGAAGAGCTACGAGGGATCGGTAGTTCAGGTTTAATGACCTGGCTCATCGGAAAGTTTGAAATTGGACGAACGGGACAGGGGAGAAATCAGGGCCAGACCCTATTTTCTGCAACCCAAGAAAATTTGGGTCTGGCCCTGATTTCTCCCCTGTCCCGTTCGTCCAATTTCAAACTTTCCGTTTTCTGGAACTTAGGGAGGTTGGATTCATGGTAATCGATTCACACGCACACGTGACAGCGCCTGATGGTTTGTACGTCTACAAGGCAGCCCTGACGGCGCATCGCGGCGCTCATGGCCGCGGCGCAGTGGACGCGACCGACGACGACATCATTAAAGCGCTCAATTCGCCGGTTTTTGGAGGCTCGTCGCATCTGGAACAGTTGAAAGAGGCCGGCACCGACATGCAGATCATTTCGCCACGGCCGTATCAGATGATGACCAGCGAGAATCCGAAAATCGTGCAGTGGTACACGGAAGAAACCAACAAGATCATTGCCCACGAAGTGAAACTTTTCCCGAAGGTTTTCCGTGGCGTGTGCGGATTGCCGCTGACGCCTGGCGTCAGTCCGAAAGCCGTTCTTCCATACCTCGAGAAGTGCGTGAAGGAGCAGGGCTTCGTCGGACTTCTGTTGAATCCTGATCCGGGCGAATGCTCCGGAGTGGAAACTCCAGCGCTGGGCGATCGCTTCTGGTATCCGCTGTATGAGAAGATGTGCGAACTGGATATCGCCGGCCACATTCACTCGACAGGATGCCGCTCCGAGCGTTTGAGCTATTCGCTGCATTTTATCAATGAAGAGAACATTGCTGTGGTTTCGCTGCTGAACTCGACCGTGTTTGACGATTTCCCAAAGCTGAAGATCATGGTTTCCCATGGCGGCGGCGCCATTCCGTATCAGTTTGCCCGCTTCGAAGCCGGCTCGCTGCGCCGCGGTGGCCCACGATTTTCGGAGAGGATGCGTAGTCTCTATTACGACACCGTGCTCTATTCCGCCGACGCGCTGGCGCTGCTCTTCAAGACGGTCGGCGCGGACCGCTGCCTGTTCGGAACGGAGCGCCCGGGCGTCGGCACCGTGAAGGATCCGAAGACAGGGAAGTGGCTTGACGAAACGCGGCACATCATCGAGGACTTCGAATTTCTGAGCGCCGCTGAAAAGAAAATGATCTTTGAAGACAATGCGAAGAAGGTCTTCAAGATCCAACTGTAGCGGCGGTCTATGACCGCCCGGATTTGGGTGACTTGCAGGACTGTCGGCGGTCATAGACCGCCGCTACAGCAAGAAACGCTAAGGAGGATTCATGCTGAAGCGAATTGGTTTTACCCTGCTGATGGCCGCGATTCTCGTCGTTCCCGCCCTGATTGCGGCGCAGGGACAATTGCAGAAAACCGCGATCAACTTTCCGACGCGGAGCGGCGCATCCTGGCCGATGTTCATCGCCAAGGCCGCCGGGTATTACGAGAAGTACGGTCTGGACGTGAACCTTGTATTCGGAGCCGGTACGCTCGGGGTCGCAATGATCTCCAGCGGCGATGCGGCGATGACCAATTCGTCGATGGAACAGGCGTTGCAAGCGGGTTCAAGAGATCCCAGCGCTCTGGTTATGGTGGGCAGCTCGATCAACAAGGGCATGTTCGCGCTGATGGCCCCGTCCACAACCAAGAGCGCGAAAGACCTGAAGAACAAACGTATCGCGGTGAGCCAGATTGGCGACGCTCCCTATAACTACACCGTAGCGGTTCTTGGAAAGTTTGGTCTCAATGCGAGAGACGTGCAGTGGATCCCCGTCGGTACCGACGCTACGGCTCGCGCCGTCGCGCTGACCAGTGGCAGAGCGGATGCGACTCTGCTGACTGCGCCTTCGTATTTCCCGCTTGAGAAACAGGGCTACAAGACGCTCGCGAACATGGCGGACTACAACGACATTTACGCGTCTACCGTGTACTTGTTCACGAGGAAGATGGCAACCGCCAATCCGAAGTTGCCGGAATTGATTATCAAGGCGCAGGCGGAAGCCATCAAGCGTTTCTATGACGACAAGGCTTTCGCCGTGAAGGCTTACCAGTCCCAGGACAAGCAGACCGATGATGACGTCGGACGCATCTACGACATGATCGCGAAGTCGAATCAGTTGGAGCGCGTGCCGTATGTACTGTCGGCTGCGATCAAATCGATTGTGGATCAGGCCAACTCTCAGGCTGCGACTCAGCTCAAGGATTTCGATCCTCACAAGGTCATCGACAACAGCATTGTCGACCGCCTGGTAAAGGAAGGGTTCTTCGAGAAGACTTTCGGCCCAGGCATCAAGGCGGAAGAGGATAAGAAGTCAAAGGCCGCATACAGGTAGCCGCCGATTACGCCAATTACGCGAAATAATTTGCGCAATTGGCGTAATTGGCGGCCAAAAACCTCTTCAAGAAGCGAAAATGGTAAAGCTACAGATCGATCATCTTACAAAGCACTACTGGCTGGAGCGCGAAAACCGCGATGTTCTTGCGCTGGCGGATGTGTCTTTTTCCGTTGAAGATGGCGAGTTCATGGCGGTGGTCGGGCCCAGCGGCTGCGGCAAGACGTCCATGTTGAACATTGTTGCCGGATTGCTTCCCTATGAAGAAGGGTCCGTCGCCATCGACGGCAAGCGGATCGCCGGCCCCGGAATCGACCGCGCCGTTGTTTTTCAGCATTCCAGCCTGCTGCCGTGGCGGACGATCGCCGGCAATGTCCGCTATGGCATGGAACTGCAGAAGCGATTCGATGAAGCAACAATGAAGGAACGAGCGGATTATTTCATCAAGCTCGTGGGCCTGACCGGTTTCGAACGCCACTATCCTTCGGAGCTGTCCGGTGGAATGCAGCAACGTGTGAATCTCGCAAGAGCTCTCGCTGCCGATCCCGTCGTACTCCTCATGGACGAACCCTTCGCCGCGCTCGATGCTCAAACGCGCGAGTTCATGCAAGCCGAATTGTTGAAGATCTGGACGAAGGCGAAAAAAACCGTGGTCTTCATCACCCACCAGATCAATGAAGCGATTTATCTGGCGGATCGCGTTGTCGTGATGAGCGCGCGTCCGGGCCGCGTCAAGGACGTCTTTGCGGTTCCGTTCGAGCGGCCGCGAAGTCTTAGCCTCAAGCGCGAACCGCGATTCCTCGAGCTTGAAGATTCGGTCTGGAAGCTGATTGAAGAAGAGTCCGACAAGCTTGGCATGGTGGCGGCAGTATGAAGACGGAAACCCTGGCACAGCCGCGCATCAAAGCCGATGCTTCAGGGCGTCCGCATCAGAGCTTTTATCAGAAGCACGAAAGCACGATTCTCGGAGGATTCGCCGTCCTGGTCGTGGTGGGAATATGGCAGGCGATCTGGTCGTACACCACCTGGATCTCGCCGTTGTTCTTCAGCGGGCCATCCGCGATCGCGAAACAATTCTGGATTTCGCTGACGCAGGGCAACCTGCTTGCGGATCTGGCATTCAGCGGCAAGAATTTTACAATAGGGTTCGGCATCGCGCTCGTCAGCGGAGTGGTGGTCGGCGTCATCGTCGGCTGGTACCGCCGGGTTCGGATGATTGCGGACCCGTTCCTGAATGCGCTTTATGCGGCCCCGCGCATCGCCATGATGCCCCTGATCATCATCTGGTTTGGCATCGGGATGTGGTCGAAGGTGTTCATCGTTTTTCTTTCCGCATTCTTTCCAATTCTCGTGAATACAGTCGCCGGAATCCGCAACATGGATCGCGATCTGCTTCGCGCGGCGCGGTCGTTTTGCGCCTCGGACTGGCAGATCTTCAAGACGCTGGCCATTCCCGGATCGGTGCCCTTCATTTTGACGGGAGTGCGGCAGGGCGTTGCGGTGGGCTTGATTGGCGTGGTCGTCGGTGAGATGCTGGGATCGAGCGAGGGCATCGGATTCATGGTTGCGTATGGCGGCCAGACTTTCCAGACCGACACCTTGTTCGTGGGTTTTGTCATCATCGCATTTGCCGGCATCGTGCTCACCTCGATTACAGAGCGGCTCGAACGCCGCTTCTCCCGCTGGCGCCCGGAGCGCTAGCTCAAGGCTTATTGAATGGCTGAAATTGTTTTAGGTATCGGAACCTCACACGGCCCCCTGCTTTCGACTCCGCCCGAGCAATGGGATTTGCGCGCCGGCGCGGACCGCGTCAACAAGCAACACGCCTATCGCGGCAAGACTTACGACTACGAATCGCTTTTGCGCGAACGCGCGCCCGGCTTCGCCAGAGAAATCGAAATGGATTCCCGGCGTGAGCGGTATGGGCGATGCCAGAAGGCGCTCGATGCCGTAGGGAAGAAGTTCAAAGACGTTGCGCCGGATGCTTTTGTGATCGTAGGGAACGATCAGCGCGAGATATTCAGCGATGCGCTGACTCCGGCAATCACGGTTTTTCGCGGGGCGCAGATTGAGAATATTCCGGACAGTCATCCGGAAGTGAGTCCGGGACTGAAGATCGCGGAAGCCGGGAATTGTCCGCCGGAAGGCGCCACCTATGCCGGTGCGCAGGATTTCGCAGATTACATTATCAAGACACTGGTGGCGGAGGATTTTGATCTGACCCAGGCGACCACCCTGCCCAAAGACTCGGCGCGGCTCGGGATTCCCCACGCCTACGGATTCGTTTATCACCGGGTGTTGGGCGATACGCCTCCGCCGAGCGTGCCGGTCATCTTCAATGTGCACTACGAGCCGAACCGGCCGTCCATTCGCCGTTGTCTGTCGCTCGGCCGTGCCCTGCGGAATGCGATAAGGAATTGGACCGGCCACAAGCGAGTGGCGCTCGTCGCATCCGGCGGTCTGACTCACTTCGTCATTGATGAGGAGTTCGATCAGAAAGTTCTCGGCGCCATAGAGCGCGGCGATGAGGACACGCTGGCTGGATTGCCGGAAGAGTATTTTCGCGTCGGCACCGCCGAGATCAAGAACTGGCTGCCCGTCGTCGCCGCAATGAACGCCGAGCGCAAACGATTCCACAAAATCGACTACGTTCCTTGCTATCGCTCCGAAGCCGGCACCGGCAATGCGATGGCGTTTGTGTATTGGGAGTAAATCGGAAATTTTGAAGTTGGACGGGGAGGAGGGGAGAAATCGGGGCCAGACCCAAATTTTCCTGGGTTGCAGAAAATAGGGTCTGGCCCCGATTTCTCCCCTCCTCCTCGTCCAACTTCAAAATTTCCGATCTGGCCGCTTCACAGCGGAGTTCAAAAGCATGGAAGACATAACGACTCGTTTAAATCGTCTCGATTCCTGCGCGGTCTCCGACGCCATGGATAAGCTTGGCCTCAAAGCTGTCGTCACCGGCATTCATCAATATTCAACTCAACGCAAAATTGCCGGACCCGTCGTGACCGTAAAGCTGGGAATCGATGACGGCCGTCCCACCGCCGCGAAGCATCTCGGCACGACGGCGATTGAGCTGGCGAAGCCGGGCGACGTCATCGTGGTCGAGCAGAGAACCGGCATGGATGCGGCAGCGTGGGGCGGCAATCTTTCACTCGGCGCCAAGGTCCACGGCGTTGCCGGCGTCATTTGCGAAGGTCCGGCGCGGGACATCGACGAAAGCCGGCAGCACGATTTTCCCGTGTATGCTCGCGATCACACATGCACGACCGCACGCGGACGCCTCGTCGAAGTGGCCACGAACGAAAAAATCATGGTGGGCACGATCCTGGTCTCGGCAGGAGACTACGCCCTCGCGGACGCGAGCGCCGTCGTGTTCATTCGCGAGGACGACATCTTGCGCGTTCTCGATGCCGCCGAGAAAATCGTAGAGAAGGAAAAACTCATGGCGGAAGCCATTCGTGCGGGTACGCCCATCGGTAAAGTCATGGGCGGCGACTACGAAAGCATGTTGAAGAGGTAGATCAATTATGGATGCAAACGTACAACGAGCCTCCAGGCTGGACACCACAGCCCTCAGCGACGCGCTGGACCGGCTTGGCATTCCCGGCCAATGTCTTGGGATCAAACCGCTCGATCCGCGATTCAGACTTGCCGGCCGCGCATTCACGATCCTGTATGGTCCAGCCGGCGTTCCGGCCGGTACGGTTGGCGACTTCATCGACGACGTGTCCGAGGGCAGCGTGATCGTCATCGACAATGGCGGCCGCGAAAACGCAACGGTGTGGGGCGATATCCTCACAATGGTCTCGCATCGGCGCAACATCGCCGGCACGGTCATCGATGGCGCGTGCCGCGACACCAGCCTTTCCCGCGAAATCGGCTACCCGATTTTCAGCCGCAGCTATTCGATGCGCACCGGCAAAGACCGGGTCCAGGTCGAAGCGATGAATGGTCCCGTCAATATCGGCGATGCGCGCGTTTCCGCAGGTGACATCCTGCGTGGCGATGCCGACGGCGTCATCGCAATTCCCAGGGCTCACGAAGACGATGTCCTGACCGTTGCTGAAGAAATCGATGCGATTGAAGACAAAATTCGAAGCGCCGTCGTCGAAGGCATGCGCCTCTCCGACGCCCGGCGCCAGTATCGATACCATCAACTTCAAAGCAAGACGACTTGATCTGCTTTCCGCCCCGATGCATCATGGTCGCGCACAAATCCCTCCGGAGGTTACGCATATGAAAGGTCGAATGCTTGCGGTCCTGTCCGGCGCAGTTGCGCTGATTGCTTCCGTCATGCCGTTGTCCGCACATCATTCTTTCGCGGCTGAATTCGACGCAACGAAGACGGTGACTTTGACGGGCGTCGTCACGAAGGTCGAATGGATGAATCCGCACACCTACTTCTACGTCGACGTCAAGGATGCGGACAGCGGCAAGGTCACCAGCTGGGCCTGTGAGATGGGCAGCCCGAACGGCCTGACCCGCCAGGGCTGGACGCGCAATACGTTGCACGCGGGGATGGTCGTGAGCATGAACGGAACACTCGCGAAGGATGGAAGCAACCGGGCCAACGCACGTGATGTTCTCGTCGATGGCAAGAAACTGGGTGCCGCCTCGAGCGAAGGCGTCAATCCGTAAAGGAAATGGGGGAGGAATAGCCACAAAAAGGCACAAAAGACGCAAAAAGTTAAAATTCCCCTTTTGCGCCTTTTGTGCCTTTTTGTGGCTATTCCTCCCCCATTACTTCTTCTTGGTCTTGTTCTTATCGAAGAAATCGAATGTTTCGGGCAGAACTTTCGTCCACGCTTCCGTGTGGGATCCGCCCGGAACGCCGATGAACGTTGCATCGACGCCGGCTTTCTTCGCCAGTTCGACCATCTGCCTGGAAGCTTCGTAGTCCATTGTCGTGTCCGCATCGCCGTGGACCGCAAGGACGGGGACGTTCTTCAGCTTCTCGTAGGGGAATTCCGTTGGCGTGAGCGGACCCGCGCTTGGCGAGATGGCTGTCCACCGTTCCGGATATTTCTCGCCGAGATACCAAACCGCGCCACCGCCGGAAGAGTTGCCCATCAGATAAGTCCGATTGAGATCGGTGTTGTACTCTTTCGCGACCAGATCGGTCACATAGAGAATGTCCTGCTCGGCGCGCTGCTTATCCTCTGCGGTGACCGGGGCGGCTGCAGCGCCACCACCGCGTCCACCGCCACCGCCTGCGCCTCTGCCACCACCGCCCGCCCCCGCCGCTGCCGGCGCGCGGGTCACGGTTACCATTTTGAAGGGATTGTTGTAGCCGCCATCAACCGCGGTCGCGCTGCCTTTGTATCCCGTAATCGCCGCGACAATGTAGCCACGTTCTTCAGCGAACTTTGCCAGCGCGCCGTCGCCGCGAACAAATGGCGCATCGGCCGGCTGGCCGGCGCCGTGAGTCACGATGACGAGCGGCAACTTCGTGGTTTTATTCCACTTCATTGGCACGTAGAGATGATATGGAATGCTTTCTCCGGTTCCCGGGAACATATATGTGCGCTTCTGATCTCCTTTTGCCTGGTACTGTGAGTCTTTGGGATCCGGCTGGGGCGCCTGTGCGCTCAGAACGCTGAGCGCCGCCAGAGCTGCAACCACTATCGACAGAAATCGTTTTTGCATCAAATCATCTCCTGATGTTGGAAAATTCGCCGCCCTTGAACGGCAGAGGGCTTTCGACTATTCTCAGTTGCTCCAAAGCGAGGGCCAAAACTTATGAGTCATTGTGTTCAAGAACCCATTTTAACTGAAGACAGCCAGATCCAGGAGCTCATATCCAGGGCCCGGGCCGCTCAGGTGGCGTTCGAGTCGTTTTCTCAGGCACAGGTGGATGCGATCGTGAAAGGCATCGGCAAGTACGTTTACGACAACGCCGAAGTGCTGGCGCGGATGGCTGTGGATGAGACCGGTATCGGCCTCTACGAGGACAAGGTCCTCAAAAACAAGGGCAAGGCCCGCGTCATCTGGAACAACCTGAAAGACAAGAAGTCCCGAGGCATCATCGGCGAGGACGCCGAGACGAATATGGTGTTTGTGGCCAAGCCCATGGGCGTCGTTGCCGCGGTGACTCCCGTCACCAATCCCGTGGTGACGCCGATGTGTAACGTCATGTTTGCCGTGAAAACCGGCAATGCCGTGATCTTTGCTCCGCATCCCAAGGCCGAAAAGCTAACCATTCTCCTGACGCGCGAGTTCATGAAGATCGTGAAAGCCAACGGAGGGCCGGACAACCTGATCCAAACGATTCAAAACGGTACGATCGAAACGACCCAGGAACTGATGAAGGTCGTGGACGTGGTTGTCGCCACGGGCGGCGCCGCCATGGTGAAGTCCGCTTACTCGTCAGGCAAGCCGTCGTTTGGCGTCGGGGCGGGGAATGTGCCCGTCATCGTCGATAGCGATGTCGATTTCGCGGACGCGGCGGTAAAGATCGTCAACGGCGCTTCGTTCGACAACGGCATTATCTGCTCGCACGAACAGTTCGTGCTCGTTCCCGAGGAGAAATACCGGGTCGCGCTGGAATCCTTTGAAGCGACCGGTAAAGTCTGGTTCACGGAGGATGAAGCCCTGGTTCAGAAATTTCGTGACGTGGTTTTCCCGGATGGCCGCATGAACAAAGATGTCGTCGGCAGGTCCTGCAGGGAGATTGGCGCGATGGCGGGCATCGACATTCCGGCAACTGCACGCATCATCCTGCTCCCGGCCAGGGGCGCCGGTACGGAGGACGTCCTGGCAAAGGAAAAACTTTGCCCCGTGGTCGCGATCCTGCCCTATAAGACGTTCACGGAAGCCGTCGCGAAAGCCAAGGCGAATCTGCTTGTGGAAGGCGCCGGTCACTCGGCTGCCGTTCACTCCAACAACGAGACCAATATCCGCGAGGCCGGTCTGGAACTGCCGGTGAGCCGTTTAGTGGTCAACCAGGCCTGCTCTTTTACGGCCGGCGGTTCGTTGACGAACGGTTTTGCACCGACGACGACCCTCGGTTGCGGTTCCTGGGGTGGCAACTCCATTTCCGAGAATCTCGATTACAAGCACCTCATGAATGTGTCGCGAATCGGTAAGGTCATCGCCGGCAAGAAGGTTCCGACGGACGCCGAGATCTGGGCTTGAATCCGGCTGAGGGAAGATTGAACCCGGGGTGCCTTGGGAAGTTTTGAAACAAAATAGAATCAGACTCGTAGTGCTATTGATGACTCAATTCGCCTGGAGGAGACGGCCCATGAAAAAATTGATGTTGTGCGTGATCGCTTTGGCTGCGTTGCGGGGAAGCGCGCTGCAAGCTCAAAATGCGCAAAAAATAGCCGGAACCTGGCAGGGCGCACTAAAGAGCCCTAATGGCCAACTTCGCGTCGTGATCAAGGTCTCGTTGGAAAATGACAAACTGAAGGCCGTTTTTTACAGCATCGACCAACAATCGCCGGCGATACCTGCCAGCACGATGACATCGGACGGCTCGACTGTAAAAATGACAATTGCCGCGTTAAATGGCAACTTTGAGGGAAAACTGAGCGCGGACGCGAACTCGATCGCAGGGACCTGGTCCCAGGGGGGTCCGCCGATGCCTCTGGACCTGGCGCGAGCTACTGCCGAGACCGCATGGGCGATACCGGAACCTCCGCCCCCGCCGACGCGGATGGCGGCGAACGCCAATCCGGCATTTGAGGTGGCCACGATCAAGCCAAGCGACCCTGCCAGACCCGGCAAATTGTATACAGTCAGAGGCGCTGATGTCATCACGATCAATACGACGTTGAGCGATCTCATGACCATGGCCTATGACCTTCATCCCAAGCAGATTACTGGCGGCCCTGCCTGGCTCGAATCGGAAAAGTACGATGTAACGGGGCGGCCTGATGTGTCTGGCCAGCCCAACGTCGCGCAGATGAAAACAATGATCCAGAAGCTGCTGGCGGATCGCTTCCAACTCAAATTTCATCGCGAAAAGAAGGAACTGTCCGTGTACGCGCTCACCGTTGGAAAGACTGGACTAAAGTTCGCCAAGAGCGAGCGCGATCCGGACAGCCTTCCCGGGCTGTTTTTCAGGGGACCGGGGACCAACCTGAACGTCACGAACGCGACCATGGCGCAATTCGCCAGCTTGATGCAGAGCGCCGTTCTGGATAGGCCGGTGGTGGATCAGACCAGCCTTACCGAAAAGTACGACTTCATCCTCAAGTGGACGCCCGACCAGGGCCAGCTCCTCGGCCTTGGAGGTGCACCTCCGCCCCCGGCCAATCTCTCCGATGCACCTCCGGATCTGTTCACGGCAATCCAACAGCAACTGGGATTGAAGCTGGAATCCACCAGGGCTCCCGCCGACGTCGTAGTCATTGAACGGGTAGAAAAGCCTTCGGACAATTGATGGCAGAAGCAACGACAAAAGCGACTAAGGCGTCTGTTGATACATTTCTCAGTTTGATTCCAGACGATCAAGTCCGCAACGATTGCCGGGCGGTTGCCCAGATCATGCAAAGCGCGACGAAGGCCCCGGCGCAAATGTGGGGCACGAGTATCGTGGGATTTGGCACGTACCGCATGAAGTATGCGGATGGCAGGGAATCCGATTGGATGATTACCGCTTTTTCTCCCCGCAAACAAAACATCACGCTGTACATCTACGGAGGTTTCGAGGAGTACGACAAATTGATGGCGCAACTCGGCAAATACTCCTGCGGCAAGTCCTGTCTCTACATTAAGCGGCTCTCCGATGTGGATCTGCCGACGCTGAAGAACCTGATCAATGCTTCAGTTCAGCATGTGCTGAAGAAGAACCGGTCCAAAGCGTAGAAGGCGTCAGCGCGAGTCGTTTCCTTTCGTCGACTCGATCGAAATTGGACCGACCAGGGAACTTCCGGCGTTCGCGGTGGGCGGCCGTGCAGGCGCCGGCTGATTGTCCTGCTGAGTGGTGAGGCGCATTTCGTTCATTGCGACGCGAACCGTGGCTTGATTGTGGAACGGCAATGAGCCCGGGCCCCAATCCTCATGCAGGATGTTGAACGTCATCGTGTCGCCTTTGATCTCGAAGTCGTCGAGCGCCGCCATGGTGTAGGGGTTGTCGCAACGCCCGCAAACCATTCCGCGCAACTTGCTGCCCACCTTCCGGATAATGAAGTACTGCTTGTTCATGCCGACGCCAAAGCCCAGCCACACGCCGATCACGTCCGCCTGCGTGAGCTGTCTCCATGGCCCGGGTGGAATGTAACCGGCCTGACCGCCGCCACCGCCGCCGCCTCCTCCACCTGCGCCTCCGCGTGGAGGCTGACCACCAGCGCGCGGGGGTACGGGACCATCACCGGGTGGGAGCTTCGACACGGGTATTGGAAGCGGATCCGGCCCGCGAGGATCCCGGATCACGGTCCTCTGGAACTTCCCCGAATTGGGGCCGCCGCTCGTCCCCGTTACGATCAGATTGCCTTTGTCGAATCTGGCAGCCGCGCGATCCTGATAGGCGGTGCTGCCGTCGGCCTTCACATGCGTGACTACAAACGTGATGCCGTCTGCTCCGAATTTGCCATCGATGAAGGCCAGCGTGGTCGCATCGCTGCAACGCGTACAGTAAATTCCTCGGACCTGATCGCCGCGGATCGAAAACTCGTACGTGTGCGGCTCACCGGAGTCCGTTCTCCACCCACCCCGGTAATCGTCGGCATTTTGCGCGGAGGCGATCCCGGCTATACCGAGCATGGCCAGGAGTGCCATCACCTTCTTCACCGGGAACCTCCTTAGCGAATGCGCGATTATACATCCTGTAATTTCAAGGGCGATTCCCACTGTAGCGGCGGTCTATGACCGCCGGTTTTATGGCCTGTTGCGGGAAAAACCGGCGGTCATAGACCGCCGCTACAGTGGGAACGCCCGCGCAGCGCATCGGATTTGCATGCGAACCTGCGACTCAGGACACACTAGGAGCCCCACATGTGTTCAGCGGGATGGATGATGGTTTCCTGCAGGTCCAGAATGGCGGCAGCGTCCTTAAGGGCATTGACCTGGCCGTCATCGACCATCGTTTGAAGGACGGCGACCTGCTCCGGTTTCAGGAGGTTTGCCTCCAATGCGTTGTGCCAGCTTGAGAACTCTTCGCGGGGAAGGGGATCCGTGGGATCGATTTGTGTGGGATCAATCGGTGTTGTCATGTGTCTCTCCTATTAAGAACGTCGATCAAGACGGTTGCCAAAAGCTATCAGGGCGCGACGTTTCTGTTTGTTCCGTATTGCTCACAGCATATAGTTTTTTTTATGGGGATCCTCGGCATCGGCAGATTATTCATGCGCACCTGGGAAGAAGACGACTTTAAGTTGGCTCGAAGCCTTTGGAGCGATCCCGACGTCATGACTTTTCTTGGGGGACCGCTCAGTGATGAGAAAGTTCGCGACAAAATGCACGCCGAAATGGCCTGTCTGGAGAAAAGCGGCGTTCAATATTGGCCCATGTTTGAAAAGGAAAGTGGCGAATTTGTCGGCTGCTGCGGCCTGAGGCCCTGGGTCTACACACCACCGGAGGGCCATGAACTGGGATTTCATCTGGTAAAGGCCAAATGGGGCCGCGGTTATGCCTTTGAAGCGGCCCAGGGTGTGGTCAAACACGCGTTCGAGAAATTACATCTCCCAACCTTGAGAGCGGGTCATCATCCTCAACATTTGAATTCCAAGAAGATCCTGCTCAAGCTGAAGTTTCGGCCTGCGGATGAGGTGTTTTACAAGCCCACGGGGTTGATGCACCCGACTTATGAGTTGAGGACGGGTGAGAGTCAGCCGCGCATGTAGACGGCTTTTTGATCCACGAAGAACTCCAGGCCCGTCTGGCTATTCTCGGGGAGGCCGGCGCCGGATTGTTTGACGCCGCCGAACGGCATCGCGGGTTCCTTGTAGCCCGTGTGAATGTTGACGTGAGCCAGACCGGCCTCGATGCCGTCGACATATTTCCTCGCGTTGGCCAGGTTCTTTGTGAAGATCGCCGAAGACAAACCGTAGATCGAGTTGTTGGCCAGTTCGAGCGCTTCGTCCAGCGAACTGAACTCGCAGACAGCCAGCACCGGTCCAAAGATTTCATCGCGAAACAGGGCCATGTCCGTTTTGACGCCGGTAAAAACGGTTGGGCGAATGAAGTATCCTTTCGGATCGCCGGGTGCGGATCCGGCAATCATCTTTGCGCCTTCGGCTTGCGCCTGCTTGATCGCTTTCGAAATATCGTCGAACTGCTGTGGCCCGGCAACGGGTCCCATGTCAACCGTCTCCGAGATCCCGTCGCCGACCGTCATCTTTTCGCAACGCGCGCACAGCGCATCCAGGAACGTCCTGGCGATATCGCGATGGAGAAGGACCCGGCTCGTCGACGTGCACCACTGACCGCCATTGGAGAAGGCTGCGGTGACGGTGGCTCCCACGGCTTCAGTGATATCGGCGTCATCCATAACGATGACCGCATTCTTTCCACCCAGCTCCAGCTGCATGCGTGTCAGGTTCACCGAGCCTCTCACCTGAATCTTCTTGCCGACTTCTGTTGAGCCTGTGAATGTGATCGCACGCACACGCGGATCGTCCACGATGGCGTTGCCAATCTTCGATCCCAGCCCGGTGACGCAGTTGAACACGCCCGCAGGCAGACCTGCGCGCTCGAACAGTTGCGCCATAAATACGCCGGACCACGGCGTAAATGTCGCGGGTTTGAAGACGACAGTGTTGCCGGTGAGCAGCGCGGGAAGCGTCTTCCGGCTCATGACGTTCATCGGGAAGTTCCACGGGCTGATGACGCCGACCACGCCGAGAGGCTGGTACTGAACATACGTCGAGATATCGCGGAACGCGCCTGGCCCAACGTGACCTGAGAAGGTGACGACCTGATTGAGATGGTAGCTGCCCTCGACCAGCGCCGAATCCACTTCGGCGCGCGACTCGCGGATGGTCTTGCCGTTCTCCAGCGTGACGATGCGCGCAAGTTCTTCGCGGTTTTCCTTCAGCAATCGCAGGAATTCGGCGATGTATCCCTGGCGCTCCGCCACCGATGTGCGCTTCCACGTACGATACGCGTGGTCAGCGACCGTGATGGCGTCAAGAACATCCTCGGGAGTCGAGGATTGGAAAACTCCAACGTTGCTGCCGCGGAAGGCAGGGTTTTCGTTTTCGAACGTGGCGCCGTTTCGAGAACCTGTCCACTTGCCATTGACGAAATTTTTGTAGTTCTCGATTTTTTCCGCAACCGACATTTAATAAGCCTCCTCAAGAATCCCGATCAACGCTGCCTTATCGAAAGCCACCGGACTGTTGTCCAGCAATCGCTTCACACTGGTGGAGAGTTCTGCCATCTCGGCAATCTGTTCGCGCTTCATGCCGATCGCGCCCAGGCCGCGCGGAATCTGAACCTTATCGCCGAGCTTCGCGACCAGCTCTGGCGCCTGCTCTGCAGCGGCTTCATCGCTGACCTGGGCGAGACTGGAATCGAACGCACGGGCGATGAACGCCATTTCCGGAATGCGCGCTTTCAGAATGGCCTTCATTACTGCAGGCATGAGCACGGCATTGCCGAGCCCATGCGACGTGTGGGTCGCTTCACCGACGGAATATTGCAGAGCGTGCACCGTAGCTGTTCCGGCGGCGGAAAACGCCATACCGGCCAGCAGACTCGCCAGCGACATGTTTTCGCGTCCCTGACGATTGGTGGGATCCGAAACGGCCGTCGGCAGTGATTGGGCGATCAACTTAATCGCCTGCATGGCCAGTGCATCGGAAGCCGGATTCTTTCCCACGAAGATCGCGTGCGGCGAGCGTCCCTCTGGAATCTTTGCACAAAACGATTCGATCGCGTGGCTGAGTGCGTCCATCCCGGAGTGGGACGTGACATGCGGCGGGCACGAAATAACCAACGAAGGATCCACGACGGCCCATCTGGGAATGATGCGGCGTGTGGCGATGCCGACTTTCATATAGCGGTCCGGATCGGTAACGACAGCCACCGGACTCACTTCAGAGCCCGTGCCCGAAGTCGTCGGAATGCAGATCACGTTGACTATAGGTCCGGGTACTGCATGCTCGCCATAGTATTTCGTCAAGGGGCCGCCGTATTTCAGCAGGATCGCGCTGCACTTGGCGAGATCCATATTGCTGCCGCCGCCCACGCCAATCATCACGTCAGGATTGAACTGGCGCGCAGCCTCCGCACAGGCATCGACGAGTTTGAGATCGATTTCGGGGCGGCCATCGGGAAACACGAGGACTTCGGCGCCACCTTCTTTAAGGAGGGACTCGACTTTCTCGGCAATGCCGCTCTTGATGATGTTCTTGTCGGTGCAGACCATCACGCGCTTGCCGAGTTCCGCGGTGACAGTGCGGAGCTCTTCCAACACACCCCAGCCAAAGAACACACGGCCCGCCGTCGAAAACCCCCAATGACGATTATTTGACGATTGTGGAGCGGAGTTGCTCTGCGGCATGCCAAACCTCCTCGGGATGTGGAATCCCCGTTTTGAGCCGTTCGTCTCTCAGCTTACTCTCAGGGTCGCCCGGAACGGAAACTTGTTTAAAGCCCTTTCCCGGTTTTGATGCTCTCAATTCTTCCAGGTAGCGCTGAACTCCGGCCGCGAGCGTGGGCCCGCCGGGGAACGCCTGCGGATCGATAAGGATGAATAAGTCTCCAACGGTGCAACGATAGTCGGTATCCAGCGTACCGAGAACCTCACGGCCGCACGGCATGCCGGCCAATAAACCGGACAGCATGGCGATCGATATGCCGAGTCCGTAACCTTTGGGGCCGCCCGCGGGATCGAGCGAACCGTGCAGCGCGGCATCAGGATCGGTCGTGGGATTGCCATCCTTGTCGATGGCCCAGCCTTCCGGAATCTTTTCACCGCGGTGTTTGAAAGCGATAATCCTTCCCATGGCGCTGACGGACGTCGCCATGTCCAACAGGAAAGGCCTTTTTATGCCGGGAATGCCGATGGCGATGGGGTTTGTTCCCACCAGGGCTTCCGCCCCGCCAAACGGGTGAACAAGGACTTCGGTGGTTGTGAAGGCAAGACAGATCAGCCCTTCGAGGGCGCGCCGCTCCGCGTAGTAGCCAACCATCCCGATATGAGCCGCGTTTCGAACGGTCAGAACGCCCACGCCGTGTTTTCGCACCGCCGGTGTGAGTTCCCTCAGCGAGGTTTCGCAGACAGCCGTCCCAAAGCCGTCCTTCCCGTCCACATTCAGTACTGAATTGGTCGACCAGACGCGCTCGGGCTTAACGTTGACCTTCATTAAACCCTTCTGGATGCGGGTGACCATGACCGGCAGCCGCTGCACTCCGTGAGAGTGAATTCCTCTCAAGTCCGCCTCGGTCCAAACGTCCGCCTGGATAAAGGCTTCTTCCTCAGTCGCTCCCAGTCCGCGCAGGACTGCGACGATGAGGTCCATTTGTTCTTTGTGTGAAACTGTTACCGGCATGTTGGTGCTCTTTCGTAGGAAACTGAGGTTAGAGGAGAAATTAACCACAGAGGCACGGAGAGCACAGAGAAAGCCGGCATCAAATGACTTGGACTGCCGGCTTTCTCTGTGTTCTCCGTGCCTCTGTGGTTAATTTCTCCACAACGGCTAAATTCTTTCTAGAAGAAAGCTGTCGGACGCCGGGTCCAGGGCTTGCCTTTTTCCTTGGAGACCTTCTCGATGTCGTTGACGTAGGCGCCGCTCTGGGTCAACACATGATGGAGGTCGTTTCCAAGGCTCTGGAACGGGAATCCTCTTTCGAGAAACTCACCGACGCGCGCGGACCCGAACAGGAAAACGCCGCAGATGAGATTATTCTTCTTTGCGGCAGCGACCAGCTTGTTGGTGGCATCGTTCAGTTCGGGTGACGTGTACATATCGGGAAACTTGTACTTTTCGTACAAGCCCATCGACATGCAGAGGTCGTTCTGGCCGAGGAAGAGAATGTCCACGCCTTTGACCGCAGCGATTTCGTCGATGTTCTTAATGCAATCCGCCGTTTCGACCTGCATCGCGCAGATGACGTTGTCGTTCCAATCACCGGCGTAACCCAGCAGACCTCTCTTGTTCATGCTGCGTTGAGGGAAATAGACGGAGCGAGTTCCGGCCGTGGGGTATCGGCAGCAGGTCACATACTGCCGGACGTCATCGGCGGTGTTGACGTAGGGGCAAAGGATTCCATTAGCGCCCATGTCGAGCGCTTGCTGAATGCCGGGACGGTCGGTATGTCCACCGACACGTACCAGTGACATCGCGCCGCCAAGTTCGATTCCGGCGAGCATTCCGGAAAGCGTCTCGTTTCCCATCGGACCATGTTGGGTGTCGACCAACAGCCAGTCATAACCGCTGTGCGCCAATTGTTCTGCGACCGTCGGACTGTGGGAGTTCACGAACAGTCCCATCTTCGGACGTCCCTCGCGCAATTGCGCCTTAAAGGCCTTCCCAGTCAAAGCTTCACTCATTTAGTTCTTCTCCTATGCTTATTGTTGAATTGAAATTTTGCGAACGTTCGTGCTTTTTTAGCGCACGGCGCAACTTGCTCGATCAGACTATTTCGCACGACACTCTACCTTATTCTTCGAACCTCGTAAATAAGGGAGGCAGACCTGGAAGGGGGAAAATCCAGGTCAGACCGTCTGCTGGGCTATTTCGGGACGGAGGAAAAACTCTGAGACATGTTTCAGTTTTGAAAATACCTTCAGAGTTTTTCCTCCGTCCCGAAATAGCCCCAGCAGACGATCTGACCTGGATTCTCCCCCTGGTTCACAGAAACCCGATACCGCGTCCCCCCAAACCGACGCCCAGCCATAACAAAACATTGACCGTGCCGACAAGAATGCCCCACGCTCTCTTCGGCTCTCGATCGGACCTGGAAACCTTGCGGTGAATGGTGAAGTGGTAGATGATCGCGAAGAACAAAAACACCATTTTTACCTGGAACGGGACGCTGGCGTAACACTTCATCGCTTCCGAAAGGAACAGCATGATACCGGAGGCCAGGATGACGACCAGACTCCACCACGCCCATGGGGCGAGGTCTTTCGCGACTTGCTGCGTTGGCTGATTCTTCATGATGACTCCGCAGAGCCGCATGTTCAGTACGATGACCGCGCCAAACAGGAGCGTCAGCGCAAGCAAATGAAATGTTTCGATAATCGGGAAATAAATGCGCGAGCCGCGGACGGTTTCACCCAGCCATGTGCCGTCGCACCATTTGAAAAAAGGTAAGAGAAAATGCACCTTCAGGTACCTCGCTAGAACAAATTGTAGGCCGTGGCCCGTCCGGCGATGATCACGGCGGACCACGTCAGGATGGAGAACAAGCCGGCCAACCGGGCTCTTACCGGGGGAATGGGATACTTGTCCCACTCCTCGATGCTTTTCTTGGTGGCCACTTCGAAGACGATCGCGTTTACGCCCGCCAGCAACAGGAACAGCATCTTGGCACGATAGAATCCGCTGAGGTAACACTTCTCTGCCTCGGACCAGAACAGAAGAATGCCACTGATAAACATGATGATAAAACCCACCAGCGCCAGGGGCATCACCTGTTTGTGAACCACCGACACGGGCTCATGTTTCATGCCCCAACCGAGCAGCCTCAAATCGAGCCACACCAGCACACCGACCGATAAGGAAAGTGCCAGCACATGACTGGTTTCGACAATGGGGAATAGCCAAATCGACTCCCGTATGCCAGTGCCTACATCGCTGTTTTGCATCCATGAGATGATGGCAGGAACGTTTGACATGTATGTTAAAGACCTCTGATTTCTCCTCAATCACGACGACGCACGATACCACAAGATTGTGACCGGGTGTCAATTTGCACAAGGCTGCTGCCACTTAAGATTGCATGAAGTTTCAGTAAGGGAGCATATCCCTTGCGGTTGACGTTTAGAGCCTACTAAACTCGCAAGCTATGACTAAATGGATAACCTTGCTTGCGGTTCTTGCGGGTTTGGCAGCAGCGCCGGCTCCCTCAGTCACAGAACTCCAATCCCCCGCGGCAGCTTCGAGCGGCGAACCGAATCTTGCCGCCGGTTCCGACGGCCGGGTTTTCATGAGCTGGCTTGAACCGGCCTCTCCGAAAGGACATATTCTTCGTTTCTCCGTCCGCGGTCCGCAGGGATGGTCTGCTCCCAAAACCATTGCGCGGGGCACGAATTGGTTCGCGAACCCGGCCGATTTCCCGTCGATGGCCGTGCTATCCGATGGAACGCTTGCGGCGCATTGGCTGGTGTTGACCGCAGGCCCGGATTCCGAGGCCTATGACATCAACCTGGCGTTTTCCAAAGACGGCGGCACGACGTGGACCAAACCCGTCGTACCCCACCGGGACGGCAAGAAACGTGAGCATGGATTCGCCTCCTTCGTTCCCACCGCCGATGGAAAACTTGCAGCCATCTGGCTGGATGGAAGAAACATGCCGAACGAGGAAACCGGCAATATGGCGCTGATGTACACCACGATCGCTCCGAACGGCACGCTTGGCTCCGAAATTCAAATCGATAACCGCGTTTGTGAATGTTGCCAGACAGCCATGGCGGCGACACCGGATGGGCTGGTTGCGGTGTATCGCGATCGATCGGATAAAGAGATTCGCGACATCTCTATCGTGCGCTACGCCAACGGCCGATGGTCTCCACCCGAAGCGCTCAGCAAGGACGGCTGGGAAATCGACGGTTGCCCCATCAATGGGCCGGCTGTTTCGTCCAACGGAAAGAATGTCGCGGCCGCCTGGTTTACCGCTCCGGACGACAAGCCCCAGGTTTATGTGCTGATGTCCGTCGACGGTGGAAAGACCTTTGGAAAGAGAATCCGTGTCGATGAAGGCAAGCCGGCGGGCCGAGTCGATGTCCTGAGCTTTGCATCCGGCGAAGCGATGGTGAGCTGGATCGAGCGCACCGGCCAGGGAGCGCAACTTCACATGCGCCGCGTCGCCGCGAATGGCACGGCGGGAGCGGTGATGAATGTTTCGGGGACCGTGGCGGCGGCCTCCGGCGGGTTCCCCAAAATGGTAGCTTCCGGCAGCGACATCGTTGTCGCCTGGACGGATTCTGCGGAGCCTTCACACGTGCGGACCGCGGTTGTGAAGTAGGCTGGAGTTTTGCGTAGATGTTGCGGTGAGGTGGTACTCCACTCCTCTTTGAGGAGGGGTGGCTGCGCCAGTAAGAAAATGTTGCGAAGCCACCGATGCGGCGCAGACGGGGTGGTCGCTCGCAGAGTGTTGCGGAACGCGTTTTGAAACGTCTCGGTGTGAGCGACCACCCCGTCCGCTCCATCAAAGGAGGCTTCGCAGCATTTTATTGAGGTCGCGTCGTCCCCTCCTCACGAGGAGGGGACTACGCTCCCCTGGTCATCAACCGCCTTGCCCAACATTAGGACAGTTTTGCGCATTCTTGTTGTTGAAGATGAGGTTAAAGTCGCGAAGGCTCTGAAAGAGGGGCTGGAAGGTGAACGCTACGAGGCCGTGGTGGCGCTCACGGGGGAAGATGCGTTCTTCCGCATCAATACCGAACAGTTCGACGTCATCGTTCTCGACGTCATGCTGCCGGGGCGCGATGGCCTTCAAGTCCTCACCAGTATCCGCAATAATGGAATCGGCACGCCCGTCCTTCTCCTGACTGCGCGCGATACGCTGGAAGACCGCGTCGCCGGCCTCAACAGCGGCGCCGACGATTATCTGATCAAGCCGTTCGCGTTCGCTGAAGTTCTGGCCCGGATTCGGGCGCTGCTGCGCCGCGGCCGGACAACCGACTCGCTTCGTCTCGCTGCGGGCGATCTGGACATGGATCTGGTAACGCGCAAAGTGACGCGCGGCGGGCGCACTGTGGATCTGACAGCGCGCGAATTCGAGTTGCTGGAGTATCTGCTGCGGCATCAGGGCCAGGTGGTCCTGCGTGATACACTGGCCCGTGAAGTGTGGAAGGAAACCACCAGAGGAACGCCGCTGAACAACGTCATTGATGTTCACATCGCGAGGCTCCGCCGGAAGGTCGATCTTGATCAGCCGGTCAAATTGATTCACACCATCAGAGGCGTTGGTTTCATGTTGCGAGAGGAAGAGCCATGATTCGCATCCAGCCTCGAAGCGTGCGCGTTCGCCTGACGCTCTGGTATATCGCCGTCATGCTTGCCGTGCTTGGCGTTTATGCCGGCGCGGTGTTCACATTCGTTCGCGACAATTCGTCGCAAATGTTGGACGAGCGGCTTCGTGACGATTTCGACTGGGCGTCCGATATGCTGGCCCAGCGGCCGGATGGTTCCATCGCGCCCTACGACGAAACCGGAGAAGGCGATAGCCCGTGGCTGCAGGTCTACAGTGTCGATGGACACCTTCTTTACGACACGCCGGAAGCGCGGCGGAAGCCGGTGCAGGCGAGTGACAAACTCGCCGCAAAAGCAGACGAGCGGATTCTTACAGTTCAGGGAGTCAACCCGCCCCACATGCCGTTCCGCGTGATGAGCGGCGGCGCGAGGATCGGGGGCAAGCCGGTTGTCGTGCAGGTCGCCAAGTCCGAAGATTCGATTATCCAGGACCAGCATCAGTTGCTGTATATTCTGTTGCTCGGATTGCCGATTGCCGTCGCTGCCGCAGGCGTCGGCGGCTACCTTCTGGCCCGGCGCGCCCTTGCGCCGGTCGATCGCATGTCGGAACGCGCACGATCGATCAATGCGGAACAGCTGAACGCGCGCCTGCCGGTTGACAATCCCGACGACGAACTTGGCAGGCTCGCGACGGTCTTCAACGAAACGCTGACCAGGCTGGAATCCTCTTTCGACCAAATGCGCCGATTCACCGCCGATGCGTCGCACGAGTTGCGAACCCCTCTCACTGCCATGCGCAGTGTCGGCGAAGTGGGTTTGCGCGTCCGGCGCGACGAGTCCGCGTATCGGGAAATCATCGGCAGCATGCTCGAGGAAGTGGATCGGCTGTCGCTTCTGGTCGATCGCCTGTTGACGCTTTCGCGCGCGGATACAGGCCGGTCGGAGCTCTCCATCGACAGCGTCGACATTCCGGAACTGGCACAGGAAATTGCCGAGCAACTCGGAGTCCTCGCCGAAGAAAGAGATCAATCGGTCAAAGTAAAATTTGATGTCGTTCCGCGATGGACCGGCGATCGCGTCGTGCTTCGGCAGGCGTTGTTGAATCTCGTCGACAATGCGATCAAGTACACTCCGGAAGGCGGCCGGATCGAAATCGCCGTCGCTCAGGAGCCGGAAGGCACGATGATCAGCGTCAGGGATACCGGACCAGGAATTCCCGCGGAACTTCAATCGCGTATTTTCGACCGCTTTTATCGCGTCGATAAAGCACGCTCACGCGAAAATGGCGGAACGGGTTTGGGACTCGCCATTGCGAAATGGGCCGTCGAAGTCAATGGCGGCCGCCTGACGCTGGACCCGTCCAGCGGCGAGGGCAGCTGTTTTCGAATCACGCTTCCCCGGGTGGGCACCGGGTCAGCCGCAGATTACGCGGATTACGCAGATGGGGCGCCAAGGGTTGTTAATGCCCCATCTGCGTAATCCGCGTAATCTGCGGCTGACCCGGTGCCCACCTTCCGCAGGTACGTCATCCTTCTTCACCGCTATTTCGGAATAGCGCTCTCTCTGTTGTTCGTCATGTGGTTTGTTTCCGGCATCGCGATGATATTTGCGCGCGGCATGCCGAGCCTGACACCGGAGATGCGCTCGGAGCGCTTGCCGGTGCTGGACTTCGCAGCCGTGAACGTCTTGCCGTCTGCGGCTGCCGAGAAGGCGCACCTCGCCGGCCCGCCCGCGCGCGCAGTTTTGCTCACGATCATGGACCGCCCAGCGTATCGCCTGACGAGCAGGGGATCGGTTACCGTCTTCGCCGACAACGGCGATGTGCTGGAAGACGTCGGCCAGCGCGAGGCGATGATGATTGCCGCCCGCTTCATGAACCTTCCTGAAGCGAAGTTGCGTTATGCCGGCGAACTGACGCAGCCCGACCAATGGACGCTCGAAGACCGGGGCGCTCTTCCCGCGCACAAGGTTTTTATTGACGATGATGCCCACACTCAACTCTACATTTCGGAAGAAACCGCCGAGGTCGAATTGCTCACGACCCGCGCCAGCCGTGCTCTCGCATGGGTCGCGGCAATACCGCACTGGATGTACTTCGCCCCGCTTCGCAGGCGGGGCCAGCTCTGGAGGCAGGTTGTGATCTGGACCTCAGGAACAGGCGCCGTCCTGGCGCTGCTCGGCCTCATTCTGGCGTTCACTCAATACCCGGCGCGTTACCTCGGCATCATGCGATGGCACTACGTCACAGGCGTCATGTTCGGCGTGTTTTCCCTGACGTGGGTGTTTAGCGGAATGCTCTCGATGGAACCCTTCTTCTGGGCCTCGGAAGGAGGAACCGGCGAGGGCATTCCGCAGGCTCTGCGAGGCGGTTCGCCGGATCTTTCGCGATTTTCAAACCTGACGCTGCCCGCTCAGGGAATCAAAGAGGTCGAGTTCCTCCGCATTCAGGGCGAGCCGTATTTCCGCGTTCACGGCGCGGTGTCCGAGCCATTGCTGGTATCGGCGGATTCGGCGCAGATTCGCCGCGAAAGTTTCTCTACGGAATCGCTGCTGGCTCGAGCCGCGCAGGGAAATGCGGACGTTCCGATCGCCGAATCGAGCCTGCTCTCCGATTACGATTCCTATTACCACCCCTTTGAAGGGAAGCCGCCGCTGCCCGTCCTTCGCGTGAAGTTCGCCGATCCCGATGCGACATGGTTCTACATCGATCCGCGCATGAGCCAGGTCGTGATGCGATTTACCCGGCGCGAACGCCTGCAGCGCTGGATCTATCACGGCTTCCACAGCCTCGACTTCAACTTCTGGTACTACAACGGTCCGGTCTGGCGCGTGACAATGGTTGCACTGTGCTCCGGCGGGGCGCTGTTGAGCATGATCGGCGTGGTCATCGGAGCGAAACGGGTAATGGCCACAAAAAGGCTCAAAAAGCTTTTTTGAGGTTTTGCGCCTCTTCGCGGCTAATCCCTATTTGACAATGACGCCGCAAGCCATTCGGTCGCCCGCATTGCCGGCCGGATCGCTTTTCAAGTCATCGGCTTTGGCGTGGATCATCAATGCCGTGCCGCCGCCGGCGAATACCGAATTGCTTCCGCTGCCCAGGGTGACCTGCGGATTCTGGATGGTTAACTTCGCAGTCCCATTAGCTTTTACTGTGAAATTTGCCATGTCGCCCGCATGAGGCTTCGGGCTTTCCGGATTGTTTATCCCGTGGTGTTTGTTGTCGGGGTTGAAGTGGCCCCCTGCCGTTGTGAAAGCGGGACCTTCGCACTTGGCGGTCGCGTGAATATGGATCGCGTGCTCGCCCGGTGGCAGGTTTTTAAGTTCAATGGCGATTTTCACGCCCTTACCATCTGCCCCATCCGAAAGTTTAGCGGTTCCGACCTCTTTTCCGGCACCGTCTTTCAGCGTTACGGTCACAGGTTTGTTAGCAGCAAAAAGTGCGGTTCCGAACAGAACCATTGCGGCAAGACCAATCAGTTTTCTACTCAATTGAACCTCCTTAAGATGTCGTCAAGTTCACATTGTATATCCGGACGGCCGAAGCCCTTTATCAGAACTGACACAGGTCTCAGAGTTTTTCCTCCGTCCCGAAATAGCCCCAATTAAACCTAATGTATCAGACGAGATTCATTCGGGACCTTCAAAGCAGCGTGCCGGGCGCACGAGTCATTGTCTGCTTTCGTCTCGCTATATAAAAGGATGCGGAACGGCAGGATTCGGTTCGAGGACGGCCGGCGGCGCGGACGCCAGGCGGCAAACATTGCTTCCGGACCGATTCTTCGACAGATCGATTTCTATTATGAAATCTTTCGATCTTCTGCAACAAAAAACGTTTTGGTGTACCAGAACGGATTTTGGTGCAGCAAAAACGATTTTGGCGCAGTTAAAACCAATCTTTCGTTGATGCCATTCGGCAGGCGTTGAATCCGGTGCTGATCAAAAAAACTTGCGACCGGTAACGTGTTGGCTTTATTGGAGTAAACGGAAAATTGGCGACGATAAAGGTCACGCCTGAAGCCTTACCGTCGCCCCCGAGGTTCCCGAAATATTTCTCATGGAGCTCATAGAGTCTCCTTTTGGTTAATGTTTCTTGAAAAATTGATACAGGTCGTCCAGAACGGCCGAGCCGCGATCGAGCCGGTCCGGATCTGCTTTATTTGCGGAACAGATGGCATTCACGACCAGAGCTATGCCGGCCGTTTCGCCGCGCCCAAACTTCGATTCCTTCAAATCGATGTCATGGATGATTTCGGCGATGGGCTTCAGCGCTCGATCCGAGAGGTTCAGACGATCGATGAGTACTTCAAACGTGCAGAGATTTCCCTCGTGCGTAAACTCCGCATCGAACATATCGAAACGAAGCTCGCCCGATTCCGGGCGATAGCCTCGGGCGGCAACGAATTTGAATCGTGCATTAGAATCGATGAATCGTTTCACCAGCCACGCAGACGCGATGCGGTCCACGTGAATCCCTTTTCGCGTCACCCAGGTCCGGCCTGTATACGAACCGTTCGGTTTTTGGACTTTGCGGAGCGGGGACCTGCGAAGCTTCGCTTCCAGTTCGATCAGCAACGCCTCGGGCTGTTTTCCCGCGGGCGATGAGAAGAAGTCGATTTGGCGGAGGTCGTCCAGCCGTTGCCGAAGGCGCCCCACCTGGCCTATCAGTCCCGACGCCCACCCCTCCTTGTCCTTCGATGCGGCTCCGATGTGTTCCTCCATCTCCTTGATCTCGCCGAGAAGCTCCGTGTAGCCGGTCTCCCGCGCAGATTGAAACAACTCGATGACGCCGCGGTTGGTCAGGCCTTCTATAAAGGTTGCTTCGCAGACCGAAGCGTCGCCTCCGGCTTCAAGAATCTCTCTCGCGATCCAGTGGAAATCTTCGAGCGATTGATCCGAGCGGGGCAGGACATACACAGCGTTCTTCACGGGTACCGCCCCGATCTTCTGAAGGCGTCTCCACATTTTAACGCGCAGATAAGGGGGCGAGTTGGGAACCTGGTGAATCAGAAGCAGCCAGTTCGTCTCGTCCGTTTCCATGCGAGTATAACAATATAACAAACGCTCTTTCGGGATATCACGGTTGTATCATGCGCCGGCAAAGGGTTAAGATTTGAAGCCATGAACTACCGCGCTCTTGTGGTCATTGCCGCTCTTGTTTTGATTCCGGTCTGCCTCTCGGTGAACGTCCATTCGCAGGCGCCGCGGGTCCGGACATACGTCGGGTCCGATACCTGCGCGGATTGCCATTTGCCGGTCTATGAACGATGGGCGAAAACGCGGATGGCGAATGTCGTGACGGATCCCAGGCTGAGACCGCAGGTCGTCATTCCGGATTTTGCGAAGGCGGATCCGCTGCTGACGTTCAAGCTCGATGACGTCGCCCTCGTATACGGCACCAAGTGGAAGCAGCGCTACTTCAAGAAGGTCGGCAACGACTACTTCCCGCTGCCGGCGCAGTGGGACGTGAATCATAAATTGTGGCGGGCGTATATGGTCCAGCCCAACACCGATTGGTGGGTTCCGTTTTATCCCGCCGATAACAACCGGCGTCCAACCGGCCCGTTATGCGACGGCTGCCACTCCGTCAATTACGACATCAAAACCAACAGCGTCAAGGAATGGAATGTCGGCTGCGAGCGCTGTCACGGTCCGGGCAGCGACCATGCCTCGAGTCCGGGCAAATTGAATATCGTGAACCCGGCCAAGCTCGATTTCGTTCGCGCCAACGATACCTGCATCCAGTGCCATTCGCAGGGGCAGCCTCTGAGTAATCCCATCGAGGGCAAGTATTACGATTGGCCGGTTGGTTTTCATCAGGGTGCGAACCTGAAAGACTTCTGGAAGCTCGAGGAGCATAAGCTCGGCGAGACGAACTTCATGCATTTCGCGGATGGCACCGGGCATAAGAACAGGATGCAGGGGAACGACTTTGTGCAAAGTGCCATGTATAAGCACGGCGTGACCTGCTTCAGCTGCCATGACGTTCACGGCACTGGCAATAATGCCGACCTGATCAAACCTGCCGGTCAGCTTTGCCTGACCTGCCACAATCCCGCATCGCCGAATGGCCCCCGCGGCGCGACGATCGAGGATCACACGCATCACCGCGCCGGCAGCGCCGGCAGCGAATGCGTGAACTGCCACATGCCGAAGATCGAACAGACGATTGCCGACATCAATGTGCGCGGCCACACGTTCAACTTCATCACGCCCGAGATGACCGATCAGTACAAGATTCCCAATCCCTGCACAAGTTGCCATGCCGATAAGACCACGGATTGGGCGCGGCAGGCGCTGAAGACATGGTCCGGTGTCTCGCCCTGGCGGGTTGCGAACTAGTGTGGTGTCTCTCAATTATCTGGACATAACAATGCAAGCCATCACTGTAGCGGCGGTCATAGACCGCCGCTACAGCGGGTGGTTATCGCAGCAAATTATTTGTGCTTCTTGTGGTCAGTTCCCGTTGGGTTGGGCAAAGCCGAAAGGCGGCAGGAGACGCGCTATGCTATCCTTCTCGCCATGCCGAGGGCTGTCGATTGGATTGTTCTTGCCATAGTTGCAGCCGTGCTCCTGTCGCCGCTGGGCGAGTTCTTCGACAAAACCGATCAGTGGTCCCAGGATGGTTCGGATTTCGTCTTCTACATCATCTGCGTATTTTGTTTCCTCGGATGGTCGATGCGGCGAGTCCGGGTCATTATCGCCAGACTGGCGTCGCCGCAGATTCGTAGTCTGACTCCATGCCAGCGGCCTTTGCTCGAACGGATGCAGAGCCGCAGCCTGTTCCTTTCCTTCTGCGACCTCCGCATTTAGAGCCGCGCCGGTAGATTTCCTCTGCTAGTTCGTTTCCATTTAACGAGGATACGTATGCAAAAGTGCATTGTTGCATTGGCACTCTCAATTGGTTTGACGGCCTGCGAATCGGATGCGGAGAAGCAGCGCGAACAGAGCCGGCAGGTTGAGCCCAGGTCGAGCGCAGCGCCGGACGGATCGATTCAGCTCACTGCCGAACAGATTCGTGCAAACAACATTCAGACCACCGCAGCAGTTGAAGAAAATATTGCTCCTGCGATTTCGGCGCCGGGCCGCATCAAGCCTCGGTCCGGGTCCGAGTCACAGGTGTTCGCGCCGTTTGCCGGAAGGGTCATCGCGGCTGCGAGTTCAACTCCGCGTGTCGGAAACGAGGTGCGGGAGGGTCAGCTCATCGGCGAAGTCGAGCAGTCTTTCGCGGCCTCAGAACGCGTGCAGTTCAAGTCCGCGTCGCTGCAGCTTCAGACCGAAATCGATCAAGCCCGGCAGGAACTCGATCTGCGGAAGAAGGAAGCCGATCGTGCGCGGCAGCTTTATGACGGCGGCGCCATTCCCTTGAAGGATCTTCAAACCGCGGAGTTCGGCGTGAAGCAATCGCAGGCGAAGCTCGATGGCGCCGAACGGGCGAAGACTGAATACGATCAAGCCGCTTCTCAGGAAGGCGGACAGCGGCGGACGCCCCTTCGCGCGCCAGGTTCCGGAACCGTCGTCGCGGCGGATCTCATCGCCGGCGAGCAGGTCGATCCGTCGAAGAGTCTCCTCAAGGTTGTGGACACCAGCTCGGTCTGGGCCGAGCTCGCCGTTCACGAAAGCGATCTCGCTCAGATACGCCGGTCCACGACTGCGGAGATCGCCGTTGCTTCAGATCCTTCCCGAATCTACACGGGACGATTGGTCAATGTCGGAGTGGCTCTGGATCCGCAGAACCGTACGCTACCCGTCACCTTCGAGATTCCCAACCCGGATCGTTCTCTGAAACTTGAAATGGCCGTCGAAGGCCGCGTGCCCGCGGGTCCGCCGCAGAAGACGATCACCGTGCCCGCATCGGCGGTCCTGTCGGAGCAGGGCGTTTCCAGCGTCTTTGTCGAAGCTTCTGCGGGGGTCTTCCAGCGGCGGATCGTTATGGCCGGACAGCGGCGAGGGGACAAGATAACCATCGTCTCCGGACTTCAAGCCAACGAGAAAGTGGTTGCCACCGGCGCTCAGTCCTTGAACAGCGAAGCGCTCAAGAACCTCATTCCCAAAGACGACGAGGGAGGGAAGCGCTGATGCTGAATCGCGTTATCCTGTGGTCGCTTCAAAACCGGCTGGTCATGCTCGCGCTGGCGGTGTTGCTCTTTGTATTCGGTATTCGGTCGGCCATGCAGGCCCCGCTGGACGTGTTCCCGGATTTCGCGCCCCCACAAGTCGTGATCCAAACGGAAGCGCCTGGCTTATCGGCTGAAGAGGTTGAGCAGTTGGTCACAGTACCTCTGGAGACGCAGCTCAACGGTATGGCCGATCTGGAGACCATCCGCTCGTCGTCTATTGTCGGCCTCTCCGTCATCACCTGCGTCTTTGAGGCGGGCACCGACATCTTTCGAGCGCGGCAACTCATCACCGAGAAGTTTCAACTCGCCAGTTCTCATTTGTCCGCTAGGGCCGGTCCGCCGCAGATGATGCCGATCATCTCCAATGTTGGAATCATCCTCAAGATCAGCCTGACCGCTGAGAAAACCTCGCTGATGGATTTGCGGACGCTTGCCGATTGGACCGTGCGGCCTCGGTTGCTCGCCGTTCCGGGCGTCGCGCAGGTCACGACATTCGGAGGCGAGGTGAAGCAGTACCAGGTCATTCCCGATCCCGCGAAGCTCAAGGATTACAACCTGACGCTCGCCGAGCTCACGAACGCGGCGCGACGCGCAAACCAGAACGCCGGAGCAGGTTTCTTCGATACCGCCCAGCAGTCGATGGTGATTCAGGGTGAAGGGCGCGTCCATTCGCTGGCCGATTTGGAAAACGCGGTCGTCGAGGTCAGGAACAACGTTGCAATTCGCATCAAAGATGTCGCTCGTGTGCAATTCGGTGCGGAGTACAAGGTCGGGGACTCGTCGACATCCGGGAAGCCCAGTGTGTTTCTCGTTGTCAACAAACAGCCGTGGGCGAACACCCTCACGTCGACCCAGGCAGCTGAAGCTGCGCTCGACGAGGTCCGGCGCGCCTTGCCTGCGGACGTCGTTCTCGATGCCGGCATTTTCCGGCAGGCCAGCTTCATCGAACGCTCCATTGCCAACATCAATACCGCGATGATCCAGGGCGGAATTCTCGTGATCATCGTCCTGCTCTTGTTTCTCTTCAGCTGGCGTGCGGGTGTCATCAGCTTCACGGCAATTCCATTGTCGCTGCTCGTGGCGGTCATCGTCCTCGAGCGCCTTGGCGGCACCATCAACACGATGACGCTCGGCGGCCTCGCCATCGCCATCGGAGAAGTGGTGGACGACGCCATCATCGATGTCGAAAATGTGTTTCGCCGCCTTCGTGAGAACCACGCAAGGGAGAATCCGGAGCCCGTGCTCTCGGTGATCTATCACGCGTCGACGGAAGTGCGCGGATCCGTGGTCTATGCGACGGTGATCGTCGCGCTCGTCTTCCTGCCGATCTTCTCGCTTTCGGGCCTCGCCGGGCGGATTTTTGCGCCGCTCGGTTACGCGTACATCATTTCGATTCTGGCATCGCTGTTTGTAGCGCTCACGGTCACGCCGGCGCTCTGCTATTACCTTCTTCCGCAGGTTGCGACCCGGTCCGAAGACACCGCGACGGTACGATTTCTGAAACGCCGATACCGGCGGGTGCTCGATCCCGTTCTCAACCATCCGCTCGCCGTCATTGGCCTATCCGTTCTGCTGCTTGGCGGCGCTCTGGCGTCCATTCCGTTCCTCGGTGGCGAGTTCCTCCCGGAATTCAATGAAGGCAACCTGATCATCCATATGAATGGGCTGCCGTCCACTTCGCTCGAAGAGTCGATGCGCGTCGGCGCGATCGTTCAGAGCCGTTTGAAGGAGGTTCCCGAAACCTTCAAAACCGCACAGCGCTCCGGCCGTGCGGAGCTGGGAGAAGACACCTTCGGACCGAACATTACCGAACTCGATGTCAATCTTCGCGAGAGTCCACGTCTGCGCGACGAGGTGATCGATGACGTACGCAAACACCTGGAAGGCGTCGTCGGATTCACGTTCAACATCATGCAATTCATCTCGGAGCGTATCGAAGAGACGCTGACCGGCACAACCGCAACGGTTGTCGTGAAAGTGTTCGGTCCGGACCTGGATGTTCTGCAAGCGAAAGCAACTGAGGTGCGCAACATCATGTCGGGCATTGCCGGAGTTACCGATCTATCGCTCGAACAGCAGACCGGTGTGCCGAAGCTGCTGATTCAGTTTCATCGCGACGCCATGGCTCTCTATGGCATGAACAGCAGCGATGTTGCCGAGGCGATCCAGACCGCATTCTTTGGAACGAAAGTGTCGGAGGTATTCGAGCAGCAGAAGTCGTTCGACATGGTTGTGCGTTTTGATAAGAGCGCCGCTTCCAATCTTGACGCGATACGCAACACGCCTGTCGATACGCCACTGGGTGGAAGGATTCCGCTGGACCAGCTCGCCGATGTCCAGATCGTCAATGCGCCGGACACCATCAACCGGGAAAACGCGCAGCGCCGCATTGTGATTTCGTCGAATGTCGAAGGGACGCGCTCGAACGTGGTCCAGGAGATCAAGAGAAAGGTTGGCGGCGCGGTGCAGCTGCCGCCGGGATATTACATCGCCTATGGCGGACAGTACGAAGCGCAGAGCGAGGCGTTCCGTCAGATTCTTCTTCTCGGCGGCGCCGCGGTCGTGGGTATCTTCCTGTTGCTGTTCCTTGCCTTCCGGTCGCTTCGACAAACGGTCATCGTCATGTCGAACCTCCCGCTTGCTTTGATCGGCGGCGTGGCGGCGGTTCTCATTGCCAGTGGGGGCGAAACGTCTGTCGCTTCGCTCGTGGGCTTCGTCACGCTGTTCGGCATTGCGACGCGGAACGGCATCATGTTGATGACGCATTACAACCATCTGATGATCGAAGAGAAGATGCCATTCGGGCGCGACCTTATCGTCCGCGGCGCCCTGGAACGGCTCTCACCAATCTTGATGACAGCGCTCACCGCCGGGCTGGGCCTGCTTCCGCTGGCTCTGAGTGCGGGCCGTCCGGGACGCGAACTCGAGCAGCCGATGGCCGTCGTCATTATCGGCGGCCTGCTGACTTCGACATTTCTCAATATGGCAGTACTGCCCACTCTTTTTCTGAAGTTCGGCCGGGCCGTTGACCCCGAACAACGAGCCATCCTCGCGCAGAAGATCGCCCGCGAGCATCTTTCTTTTGGAAATGAGGAAATCTTATGACAATGATCCTGTTTCTCATGCTGCAGGTGACGCCGGGAATCTCATTCGACCAGCTTGCGCAACGTGCGCTGATACAGAACAAGAGACTCCAGGCTGCGCGTGAGCAGCTTCGACAGGCGGAGGCTCGCCTGACCCAGGCCGGGTTGCGTCCCAATCCTTCATTGGATGTGTCCGGTTCAACGGATGTCGTGTTTGCCAACGAAGGCGAGACCGGTTTTGCCGTGACCCTGTCTCAACCTTTTGAGACTGGAGGGAAACGCACCAGGCGCATTCGAGTGGCGGAAGCTGACGCCGAATTGGCGAAGGCGGAAATCGCCGACGTCGAGCGCGAACTGCTCGGACAACTCAGAATCGCGTACCTTCGCGCCGTTGAACTTTCGTCGCGGCTGAAGGTTCTGGATCGCACGCGAGGCCTGAATCAGCAGATGGTGCAGGTTATGACCGTGCGGCTGGATGCAGGCGATGCGTCTCGCCTCGACTCCCATTTGCTGCAAGCCGAAAACAATAGAGTCGAAGCGCAGCGGCTGCAGGCGGAGAGCCAGCTCACGGAGCAAATGTTCGAGATTCGAAAACTCGCGGGTATTCCGCCGGATGAATCTCTATCACTAAGCTCCCCGGCCGGTACGCCGCCGCTATTGTCCAGCGAGGCCGATCTTGCCGCAGCCGCTCTCCGCAGCCGGCCGGATCTTCAAGCGGCGCGTTTACGTGAAGCCCTGGCCGGCGCGGGTGTCGCGCTCGCGCGCTCGCTAGCCGTGCCGAACATCACAGGTTCCGTACGCTATGCGCGCGAGCCGAATGTCAGCCGCTTCGCAACGGCCACGCTGCCGCGCGCGTTCGAAAAAGAGAACGTCCTCGATTTCGGCATTTCGATCCCGCTGCCGTTTAAGAATCGGGAACAAGGCAATATTCTTGAAGCGACTTCAAAGGTCGCGCAGGCGGCAGCCGAGCGCGAAGCGCTGGAGAATACGATCCGCACAGAAGTGGCCGCTGCAGTGCGCCGATATCAATCGGCATCGAGAACGCTCGAATTGATCCGAACGGGCGTCGTCGATGAGGCCGAGGCCGGCTTCTCGATCACTCAGTTGGCATACCGGCTTGGCGATGCGAGGCTTGCCGATGTCATCGTTCAGCAGCGATCGCTCATCGACGCGCAACTGGCCGAACTTTCAGCACAGGCTGAAGTCGCAGCCGCACATGCGAACCTGGAGCTGGCCGTCGGCACAGTTCCAGGCCGGTAGGAGATTCATGGGAACGAAGAAGTGGCTGAGCGGAATTGGCGTCGCCGCCGCCCTGTGGGCTGGAGTGCGCTTTACCGGAATAGCGCAAACGATACCCAAGGTCTGGGACGAGCGGGAGCTTGCGTCCTTCGAGCTGCCCCTGGTCCATCCGGAGTCTTCTGCGAAGCATATTGCCGCGGACTACTACTACCGGATTCCCGTGCGGCCGATCTACAGGAGCTATCCGGTCTATGCTCCGGGCAAGGAGCCTGCCGGTTACATGGCGCGGCTGGCGGAACTGGAGCCCGAGATCGCTTTCGACGCATCCAGCTTGAAGACGGACGAAGACTGGATCAAAGCCGGGGAACTCGTGTTCGACGCTCCGATCGGCTATGGCGCGACATTCAAGTTGTCACAGGTACGCGACGCCACCTGGTATCAGCGCAATCAGATTCCGGTGAGGAAAGACGGCGTGATGCCATTCTCCCGATTTGTCATCAGAAAGAAGGGCGTCGTCGAAGTCGGCAGCGGTTCCTGCCTGATGTGCCACGCCCGTGTCATGCCCGATGGCTCTTTCGTGAAGGGTGCGCAGGGGAATTTTCCGGTCGATCGCACGATCGGATACAACCTGATTCAACAGGCCGCGGAAGTGAAGGACACAGACGAATTCCTGAAAGCGATCCGTCTTGGCCAGCGCGCGTTCTTTTCGATGCCGTGGTTGCAGCCGGATCCGATCGCGCGCATCGACGGGATGTCCTTGAACGAGATCGCGGCGGCGTATGAAGCCATTCCTCCGGGAGCCACGACACGGGTCAACCTCAGTCTGTTTTCACCGGCTCAGATCCCAGACTTGATCGGCGTTACGGACCGCCGCCATCTCGATCACACCGGCATCGTGCTTCAGCGATCGATCGCCGATCTGATGCGCTACGTCGCCCTGGTGCAGGGCGCCAACTCCCTCGATCATTTCGGGGACTTCGCCTTATTCGATAGTTTGCCCGATCCTGCGCGTCTCGACCGCTATAGTGACGAACAACTTTACGCTCTTGCGCGTTATTTGTATTCGCTTACGCCTCCGGCAAACCCATACAAACTCGATTCGGCCGCGCAGCGTGGCCACAAGATCTTTTCCCGTGAAGGTTGCGAAGGCTGTCACACGCCGCCGCTCTACACCAGCAATAAGCTGACTCCGTCCGAAGGCTTCGTGGTTCCCGCCGAACATCGTCAGCAATACGGGATCATCGAACGCCCGGTTGGCACAGATCCGGAACTCGCGATGCGGACGCGAAAGGGAACCGGTTACTACAAGGTGCCATCTTTGAAGGGCGTCTGGTACCGCAGCCCACTCCAGCACAACGGCGCCGTGAAGACCCTGGAAGAATGGTTCGATCCGAATCGGCTGAAGAGAGTGCAAGGGCATTCCTTCGGACTCGGCCTGACCGCATCCGATAAGCGTGCGCTGATCGCGTTCTTGAGGACCTTATGAGATTTTGAAATTGGACGAATCCTGCATGGATGGGGCCATTTCGGGACGGAGGAAAAACTCTGAAGGTATTTTCAGATTGAAACATGTCTCAGAATTTTTCCTCCGTCCCGAGATAGCCCCGTCCATGCAGGATTCGTCCAATTTCAAAATCTCACCGTTAGTGCAGCGCTTCGTCCGGAATCTTCGGATGACCGGGCAGAGAATCCGGGTCCATCGTTTTCACTGCCGTCTCCTTGTCGTTGCGGTTTACGAAAATCCAATCATAAAAACCCGCCGATAACAGCTTCAACGTGACTTCCTTGCCTGTCTTGTTTTCCCAGAACCACCCGTGGATACCGGAACTGGGCGCGATGAACGTGCCGTGCGCCTGATCCTTCCCCACCTGGTTATCGATATCGTAGGTCTCGTAATAATCCGTTCCTTCTTTACCGGCCGGCTTGACGTTGGGTTCGCCGTGGAATTCAAAAAGAAGCTTGTCACTGGCAACCCACGAATAGATGAGCCCGCCACCCTTTTTCATGTTGTATTTGATCTCCATCCCCTCGCCCGCTGCGAGTTTCATTTCTCTCGAGTCGATCTTGTATGCTTTCGACTGCGCGATAAACGCGCCCTTCACAGTGGGTGTTCCGCCGTCCTTTGCGGGCTCCAGAACCGGCACGATGGTGGCCGGCGCTTCGGCAGTCTTCGACGCCTCCGGAGCAGCAGGCCTTTCCGGGGCTTTCGCAACTTCGGCCTTCGCCAGATCGGTCAGATGCAATGCTTTTCCCGTTCCAAGAGGATCGATGCCGTATTCCGCGGGCAGAACCGCCGTCACCAGCAGGACTGCCGCGACAGCGAGGGCAACTCCTGCAGCCTTCGCGATTGCGAGGCGCGACGGACCCTGGATCGATGCCAAAAAGTTCTCTTCAGTCATTGTTTCCTTTCATCGTGCAACGAAATAACCGGTGAGCTGATAGCCGACAAGCATGAACCCGCCCGTCATCAATAAAGTGTTCGTCATGAAAGCATGGCGAAGAAACCCCGGCCGCGTGCGCCAATAGCTCAACGCGATAAGCACCGCAGTCAACGCGAGCACCTGTCCGATTTCGACTCCGACATTGAAACTCACGATGTTGGCAATAAGACCGTTTTGCGACAGCGTGAACTCCTGGAGTTTGGTCGCAAGGCCGAAACCATGGAACAACCCGAAGATCAGGACGGCGACGCGCGTGTTCGGTTGAAACCCGAGGAATCGCTTGAACCCGTCCATGTTATCGAAAGCCTTGTATACGACGGAGAAACCGATGATGGCGTCAATCAGGTACGAGTTCGCATGGATTCCGCCAAGGACTCCGCCGAGCAGGGTAATGCTGTGCCCAATGGTGAAAAGGCTGACGTAGGTGACGACATCTTTCAGCTTATAGAGAAAGAAGATCACACCCACCAGGAACAGCAGATGGTCGTATCCCGTCACCATGTGCTTCGCTCCCAGGTAGAGAAAAGGAGCGATGGCCGCGCCTTTGTTGGCCTGGACGAAGGTGGCATCGCGCTTCGAAACGTTATGCGCGCCGGCGGCGGTGGAAAACAGCAGAAGGATCAATATCGCTAATAAACCAGATCTGATCATTGGAGATGGCTCCGTTTGCTTGAGAAATCGAAATTGAAACGAGAAATCCCTGCACGTCAGAACGACGTCAGGCGGCTTCAGCTGGTGAGGCAGGCGGAGCGCGGGGAATGGCGGACGCCGTTGGCGGCGGCGCGTGGGCTCGCGGCGCCTCGATGGAAGCGAAGCCGCTGCGCGGATCTACCGGAATCGGAGCCGCATCGCTACTCTGAATAACCATATCGAGGTGGATCAGATGCGGCGCCGTTGTCGTCAGAACATCGATCGATCGGGCATTCGCGTGCGAATGCGGCCGCTCCATGTGAACCACGCCCTCGTCTTCCGGAACTTCAAGCTCCGGGAAATGCGCGTGAATCAGCGGCGCTTCGCCCTCCTGGACGTGTATATGAAACAGCGGGGCATAAAGAGTCGCCAGCAGCAGCGCCACGATGGCGCTGCCTGCAGTCACTTGTCGCACGGGCGTATTCTGATGAAGCCTCATGACGAAGTCAACGGCTGGAGTCTGAAGAGTTCCTTAAGAATTTGTCAGGAACGTGAGCGAAGACTCATCTGGCGGCAAGTGTGCGAAACTGTGAGGATTCATGCCCGGAGCGCTGTCTCAATATCTCTCAATTCAAGACCGCTCCCTGAAGATTGCGTTGGTGGTACTGTGGAAGAGATGAAGACGGTCATCTCCGTGAATGTTGGCCTGCCTCGAGAGTTGCAAATCGAGGACCAGTCTGTCTTGACGGGCATTTTCAAGACACCGGTTTCGGGGCTGGTGCGCGTGCGGGCTTTGAATCTCGATGGCGATCGGCAAGCCGACCTCACCGTGCACGGCGGCGCCGATAAGGCGGTCTATCTCTACCCGTCGGAGCACTACGCGTTTTGGCAGCAAGTCCTCGATCAGCAATTAGGCTGGGGCGCCTTTGGGGAGAATCTCACAGTCGCAGGCCTTGCCGAGGAAGCGTTCAGCATCGGCGACCATCTTGGCATCGGCACTGCAGTGTTGCAAGTCACACAGCCGCGGTTGCCGTGTTTCAAGTTGGCTGCGAAACTGCGGCGGGACGACATCATCGAGCGGTTTCTCGGCAGCCGCAAAACGGGATTCTACGCGCGAGTGCTCAAGGAAGGGGCGCTCCAGGCCGGTGATCCGATCTCCCTGCTCCAGGAAGAACCGCAGCACCTCACCATTCATGAGCTCACCGGCTTATACCTGACCAAGCAACCCAGCCGCTCACAAATCGACCGCGCGTTGTCCGTGGACGCGCTCGCGGCCTCGTGGCGGGAACACTTCTCCCGGCTCCTGGCGTAAACGCTGCCATGAAGTTCGTCCCTGCAATTGTTGGATTCCTCTTCTTGATGGCAGCGCCCAGCATCCAGGCCCGGCAGACGGGCGCCACGCTTATCGTGGAGGTTCGCAGCGAAGGCCGGGCGATAGCCCAGGCCGAGGTAACCGTACGCGATCAAGTCGCGGTCACTGACGGCAACGGCATCGCGCAGCTTCAAGTTTTGTCTGGAGATGTTGAAGTGAGGATCCAGAGATATGGATTCGCCGCAAAGACTCTGACGTCATCTATCCTGCCCGGCAGCACAACCCGGCTGGCCATTGAACTGGAAGCCGAAGCCGTCCAAAAAGAAGAAATCACGGTCACGGCGACGCGCACGGACATGCGGATCGAGGAGGAGCCGCTGCACGTCGAAGTTCTCAATAAGGAGGAGGTTGAAGAGAAGACGCTCATGACGCCGGGCGATATCGCGATGATGCTCAATGAGACGAGTGGCGTGCGCGTGCAAGTGACGGACCCTTCGCTCGGAGCGGCGAACGTGCGCATCCAGGGTCTGCGGGGACGCTACACGCAGGTACTCGCAGACGGTCTGCCTCTTTATGGAGGCCAGACCGGCGGCATCGGCCTTCTGCAGATTCCCCCATTGGACCTCGGTCAGGTTGAAGTGCTGAAAGGCGTGGCATCGGCGCTATACGGCCCTTCGGCCCTTGGCGGCGTGATCAACCTCGTCTCCCGTCGTCCGCGGCAACCTGAAAAGGAGTTTCTCGTCAATCGCACGAGCCGCGGCGCCACCGATTCCGTTTTCTGGCTTGCGCATCCGGTCGAGAACAAATGGGGATACTCCCTCCTGGGCGGCGCGCACTTCCAGGAAAAGAAAGATATCGATCATGATGGCTGGGCCGACCTGGCCGGCTATCGCCGCGCCGTCGTGAGACCGCGCGTCTACTGGGACAACGGCAAGGGTAAATCCGTCTTTGCCACCGCCGGTGCGATGGCCGAGAACCGTGAGGGAGGCACGATCGGGAACGCAACTGTAGCCAACGGGCAACACTTTCCTGAAACCCTCGACACGCGCCGTTTTGATACGGGGATCGTTGGACGCGTTGCCGTCGGAAGCCGCCTGCTTTCGGTCCGCGGCTCTGCGATGACGCAGAGCCATCGGCATCAGTTCGGGGACACTCAGGAACGCGACCGGCAGGAAACGCTGTTCGGTGAAGCGGCGCTCAGCGGTACCAACAGTGGGCACACCTGGGTCATGGGTTCCGCCATGCAAGCCGACCTCTATCGTTCGCACGATGTGCAGCGATTGGATTACACCTACTTGGTCCCGGGAGTCTTCGTGCAGGATGATTACGCCATCCGAAAGTCCGTCACGCTGTCCGGCAGTGGACGGCTCGACGACCACAACAAATACGGAACGTTCTTCAACCCGCGTATATCTGCTCTGATCCGTCTGCCGCATCACTGGACAGCGCGCACTTCCACCGGCACAGGCGTGTTCGTGCCGAGTCCCTTCACGGAGGAAACTGAGGCCGTCGGCCTGTCGCGCCTGAGTCCGCTGATGGGAGTCCAAGCCGAGCGCGCGGTCAGCGCTTCCGGCGATCTGGGCTGGAGCGCCTCGCATTTGGAACTGAATGGCAGCGTGTTCGGTTCGGTGGTTCGGCATCCGCTGTTTCTGCGCCAGTCGTTAACGGGAAGTCCTCAGCCATTGGAGATCGTCAACGCCAGCGCGCCAACCCGCACGGTTGGGTCGGAGGCGCTGGCGCGCATTCACGGCGGTCCTTTCGCGCTGGTGCTGACTCACACTTTTGTGCATTCCACTGAAATCGACCGCCAGAGCCAGCAGCGGCTCGAAGCACCTCTTACGCCCCGGCACACTGCAGGAATCGTCGGTACGTGGGAAAGCGAATCGAATGGACGGATCGGTCTCGAGATGTTCTACACTGGGCAGCAACGCCTCGAAGACAATCCTTATCGAGCGGTAAGCCGGCCTTACTGTCTATTCGGCGCCCTTGTTGAAAAACGCTTTGGCGCCCTTCGGTTGTTCGTGAATGCCGAGAATCTCGCAAACGTTCGTCAGACCCGCTACAATCCGCTCCTGCGGTCCACGCCAAGCTTCGACGGTCAGTGGACCGTGGACGCATGGGCGCCTCTGGATGGGCGAGTCATCAACGGAGGGTTACGATTCGGCTTCTAGCCGTCCCATTTTCTGAGGGCGGGGATCAACCACGGATTGAAGGGATTTAACTGATGGGCCGCAAATCAGACTATTCCGGCAGTCCATCCGTTAAATCCGTTCAATCCGTGGCTATAATCCCTCTGTTCGGACAGTTGTGAGAAAATGCAGACTCTTGCTAAGGGGAAACCCATGTTGCAAAAACGAATGTTCTTCTCGTTGATGGCCGCGGCGATCTGTCTTGCGATGATCAGTGTTCCGGCAGCAGCTCAGGAGCAACGCGGGCGTGGCGGCCGCGGGCGGGGCGGCGATGCACCAGCGGCCGGCGGACAGCGTGGCGCCGCCGCTCCGGACCCCGTCAAACCGGCAATCCAAATCAAGCCGAATCTGTGGTACATCGCCGACGGCGGGGCCAACTCCGTCGTTGAAGTCACACCTGAGGGATTGATCCTCGGGGATACCAAGAATCCAGGCGCTGAAATCGAAGCCGCATTGATCACGGAGATCAAGTCGATTTCCTCTCTGCCGGTGAAATACGTAATCAACACGCACCCGCACGGCGATCACATTTCGCATAACCAGTATTTCATCGATCAAGGCGCAACGGTCGTTGGGCTGAAACACCTCAAGGAACTATGGGAGGCTGGAAACCTGAAGGACACTCCCGGCAAGCCAAGCGTCTTGTTTGATAAGGATTATGACCTCAAATTTGGAGGCTCCGAGTTGGAAGCGCATTACTTCGGTTCGGCGCATACCGACGCGGATACGATCGTATTCTTCAAGAGTAAGAAATTCGTGATGCTCTCCGACCTGGTCAATTATGCAAACCCGAGCCCGGGCATTAGCGGTACAAACGCCGTCCAGGTGCCTGGAATACTGGACAAACTTTTAAAGCTGGATTTTGATACCGCCATCGCAGGTCGTGGGCCTCTCCTGACTAAAGCCGATATTCAGGCCTATGAGAAGACATGGAACACGTTCATGACGCGCGTCAGAGACGCGGTTAGCGTCGGCGGCGCCACGAAGGAGACGCTCGCTTCACAGGTCAAACAAGATGACCTGTTCAGTCCTGGCCTCAATTCTCCGTGGGCCTTCAACGCGAACTTCTTTAGCCAGCTTTTTGATGCGCTCAAGTCCAATCCCAATGGCGAGCCCAGACAGGCAGACTGAGATCAGGGAACAGGCCACAAAAAACACAAAATACGACCCAGGAAGCACAAAAATACTCGACGACGATAGTTTGTGAGCTTTTTGTGTCGTGTTTTGTGTTTTTTGTGGACTGCCCCCGTTTTGTTTCCCGTCAGAAGGTAACCCGTAATCCGATCGAGGCCAGCCTCGGCGAACCCGGTGCGTAGAACGTTGCGTGCTGGAGAGGAAAATCGGCGCCGGCGGCAGGAAACGGCCGGGCGATGAAGTTTCCCCCATCGGTGAATCCGGTGGGTCCAAGCTGGGCGGCGGTGTAGTAACGGTGGTCAAACACATTGTTGATCTGGCCAAACAGCTTCAGCCGCGGATTGATCTGATAGCGCGCTCCAAGATTGAGAACGCCATAGCCCGGCGACGTACCCGGCCCGAGGTAGTAGCCGCCATCGGCCTGATGAAGGTTGTTCTCATTCCCCCGGGCGTATGAACTCGACGCGGTCACGAGGTCGAGATCCACGGATACCTTCGCAATGAGCTGAATATCGGCGAAAGCCTTCAGCGTGTGCTGCGGGATCAGCGGAATCCGATCGCCCGGTTGTATCGTTACAGTGCCGTCGAGTCCGGGAACGCCTGCCGCGGCGCTGTCGTTGGTGCTGTTGCTCGAGCCGTCAACAGTTTCAGTGGTTTGGTATGTGGCAGCGAGATACGTGTAGCCGCCACCGATAGTGATGCGTTTGGTTCGGCCACTGAGGTCGAACTGGAAGCCCTCCCGGCGCGTTCTTCCGAAGTTCTTGAAATAGCCGAAGCCGGTCTGGTTGGAGGCAACGAAAAGGATGTCATTATGATTCTGAGTCCGGAACCATCCGGCATCCCAGCTCAGCGGGCGTTCCTGCCTGCTCCGCACGCCAGCTTCGAACGTCCTGGTAACGACCTGACTCAGCGGCGGGTCGCCAGCCATGGCGTTGGGCAGTTTGCAGGGCTGGGCGGGATCGGCGCAACCGAGTTCGATGGAGGTCGGTGCGCGGCTTCCTTCGCTGTAACTCCCGTAGGCATTGACGGTCTCCGTGGGGCTGAAGGTCACGCCTATTGCAGGATTGAACCGACCGAACACATTGTGACTATCGAGAGAACCGGGACCTCCGCCTGGAGTGATATTGTCCGCGTTGCCGATGACGGTGCGATTGTACCGTCCGGAGATCGTGAAATTCCAGGCATTGCCGAGCGAGAGAGTGTCGGTCGCGTAAGCGCTGCCGGTATGGATGCGTCCATTGAGGTCGACTCGCGTGTCGAAAGGCACTCCATTGATAGTGCCGCCGCTGACGCCATCGCCGAACGCGTGGACCCCGGTGATGCTGCGATCGGGATTCAGATAGCCGAGTTCCGACGATTGCAGGAAGTTCACACGGTTGCCATCCCAGCCGGCGCCGGCAGTGAACTGGTTGTGGCGGCTGCCGGACGAGCCGAACCATGTCATTTGCCCGGAAGCTCCGTAGTTGTGCTGGTTTGCGTGAGAGTGATTGATCATTCCGTTGCACTTCTCTGCCGGCTCGTCCCGCTGGAGCCCCTGGGCGATGCAGCGCCAGAAAGGAAACGGCGTGTCCGCCGCGTTCGCGCCGCTGGTTGGGAATCCCTTATAGCCGGCGGCGGTCAATGCGCTGATGTCCGCGGCGCTCGGTTGGTAAACCTGCTGGTCGAGCGAGTTGCCGTTGAGGTCGCCATTAATGGTGTTGGTGCGAATGTAGCGGTAGTATGCGTTTCCGGAGACCTTCAAGGTGCTGCTGAAACTGTGCTGCGCGCTGAAATTCAAAAACGGCGAACGGTTGGCGGTATTGTCCGGCTTGGTGTAGACACTTGCGTAATCGCGGGCGATGAAACGCTGCTCCTGAACGCCATTGCCGTTCAGCGAATTGTTCGCGTACGTGAAGGAAAGTTTGATACCGGTATTCGGGCGCTGCCATCCGAACTTGCCAAAGAACTGCCGGACATCCGAAGGCGACGCATCGCGCCACCCGTTCTCAAAGAAAAGACTGCTCGCCAGATACCAGTTCAATCCCCGCTTGCTGGCTCCGCTTTGCTCGGCATCGATCGTCCCGCGCCTGAAACTGCCGCCGGCCACCTGCACGGCGGTGTTTCGCGTGCCGCTGCCATCCTTGGTCTGGACCGAAAGGGCGCCGCCAAGAGTGTTGAGGCCGAACATCGGATTCGATCCGGGCATCAGCGTGGTCTCCGAAATCGCAATGCGCGGGATCAGGTCCCAGCTCACAACGTCGCCGAAGGGTTGGTTGAGCCGCACGCCGTCCAGATAGAGGGAGAGACCCTGCGGGGTACCGAGCAGAGGCGAAGCGGTGTATCCCCGATAGTTGATGTCGGGTTGGAAGGGGTTGCCCTGTACTTCATTCACATGGACGCCCGACAGGCGGCGGTTCAGAAAATCTGAAAGATCGAGGGCGCCACTCTGCTCGATGTCCAGTTGGTTTGCGACCTGCACGGGCGACGGGATCAGTTCAATGAGAACGTCTCCCCCCGGAAGCGGCGTGGTCTCGACCTGAACGCTGCTTTCGACAGCTTTCAAGGCCAGCGTGATCGTTTCGACAACCGGCGTTTGGGATCGCACCTCGATTGAAAGGATCTGGCTGGCGAAACCCGCACGTTCCACCTCCACTCGATAAACAGCCATGGGCAAAGGTCCCGAGGCGTACCTGCCTTGCGCGTCAGTCTGGAAGTTGCGGCGGATTCCGGCGGACGAATTCTCAATGGTTCCCGAGGCCTCAACGCCCGCGCCAGAAGGATCTTTGACCTCCAGGCGGATCTCGCCGGTTTGGGCCTGAGCCGACAGTGGGCCGGTGAGGAAAAACAGAAGCGCGAGACCGGCTCCACAGATTCCCACTTTTTTCATGTGTATGACTCTCCGCCCCCTGGCTATTGCACAACGGGTCGGGGAAGGTACACAAAAGGCACAAAACAGAACACAGGAAGCACAAAAACTGGTATCGCAGTAGCTTATTTGTGCTTTTGGTGTCCTCTATTGTGCTTCTTGTGGTCCGTTCCCGTTGGCCAACAACTGGCTTTCCACTGTGGATATTCCCGGCAGATCGCTTTTGTTCAGATTCTTTCTGAACAAAAGCCGGGGGAATGGAATATTCAAACGGTGATGTTAGTATTAGCGCCAACGATGCAACGTTCGCCGGCTGAATCATCTTTCGACAGTCTGTTTCCGTCCAGCGCGAATACGGAACGATCCGGCTGGTCCTCCCGCCTCGCGGACGAGGTGACGGGATTGTTCGATGAACTGCGAAACCCGTTGCTGCGCTATGTTCTGTCGTTCGGTCTTTCTCCCCAGGATGGCGAGGAGATCATTCAGGAAGTGTTCCTTTCGTTGTTCCGGCACCTCAGGGACGGGAAGCCGCGAAGCAATCTGCGAGGCTGGACGTTTCGTGTCGCTCATAATCTCGGCCTGAAGCGTCGGCTGGCCAATCGGAAGACCGTTGAATATGGCGGGGAGACGCAGTTCGATCCCGAGCCCGACCCGGAAGAACAATTGTCGAATCGGCAACGGCAGGAACGGTTACGGGCAGTTGTTGGCGCTTTACCGGAAGGCGACAGGCGGTGCCTGTATCTTCGGGCGGAAGGCCTCCGCTATCGGGAGATCGCCGAGGTACTCGAGATATCGCTTGGGGCCGTAGCACTTTCGCTGCAACGCTCACTGAAGCGTCTCAGCCGGATTGATGGGCGATAAGCATGGACCAGAATTCTCACATCTCTGAAATGGATCTGCTGATGACCGCCGATCGTGAAGTGACTGCGCGGAAAGCAGCCGAAATCCACCGGCATCTTGAAGAATGCTGGATGTGCCGCACGCGGATGAAAGAGATCGAAGACTCGATCGTGGATTTCATGCGTGCTTATCGTCAGGACACGGATCCACAATTGCCGCCGGCTCAGACATCGCGGGCTTTGCTGGAAGCCCGCCTCGGCCAGCTTGCGGAGGAACGTCCGTCCGCCGAATGGCGGCGATATCTCGCTTTCGTTTTCACCCGCGCCGGCCTGCTTTATGCGGGCTGCGCGCTGATGTTTCTCCTGGTGCTGGTAACTTCGCTTCTGCATTCCCGGCAAGGCTTGCTGGACGCATTATCCCAACGCGATGAACGGCTCCTCCCGAACCACAGACTGACGCCTGGCGCTGCGAGGCCTGTCGCGGAGGCGGATATTTGTGCGGCGTTGCTGCCGAGGTTGCCGGCCATCACTTCCGCGACGGCCCGGCTGGTGTTCGACGAATATGGAATCGGCGATCCGCAGCCACACGGATATGAGTTGGATTATCTGATCGATCCGGAGTTGGGAGGCTCGACCGACGCTCGCAACCTGTGGCCGCAGCCCTATTCGGTCACGTGGAATGCCCGCCTCAAGGATGCCCTCGAAGACCATCTTCATGCGATGGTCTGCGCCAATCAACTCACGCTGACCACCGCACAGCAGGACATTTCCACGGATTGGATTGCGGCTTATAAGAAGTATTTCCACACCGCTGCCCCAATTGCGGAGCACCTGGCCTTCATGAAGGACGAGCCCTGGAGCTACTGATTGGAGCGCCGCATTACGACCGAACGGCATCCGGCGGGAAGGCCCACCGCTGGAAATGAAGGTATCGCCTATCTTAAACGCGTGTTTCACTGCATGCGCCTCTTCTGACAAAGAATTCAGAAACTCTTCAGATAAGCCAAATCAAGCCGCGACTACTATCAGATTATGGTTTCACGTTGGCCTCATTTCGCTTTGGCGGTATTGATAGTTCCGTGTCTTGCAATATCGGCGTGGGCGGCTGTTGGCGGTAGTATTTCGGGAACCGTTAAGGATATCACCGGCGGAGTGATCCCTGGCGCGATGCTGAGCATCACCAACACGGCCCTGGGAACGAGTTTCAAGTCGGTCACCGACGCCCGTGGATACTATTCATTCCCAAGTTTGCCTGTTGGACATTACGACCTCAGTATCGAGCTCAGGGGATTCAAGTCTCAGAAGAAGACAGGACTGGTCGTCGATTCCGATAGCGCCCTTGAAATCAATGCGACGCTCGACGTCGGCGACTTGAGCGAAGAGGTTTCCGTTACCGCGACGGAAGAATTGACACAAGTTCATGTCGAAACAGTTGCCACCCAGCTGGGCGAGGTTGTGTCGGACGTGAAGATGACGACGCTGTCTTTAAATGGCCGCAGCTACACCGATCTTATGCCGATCCAGCCAGGCGTCACTCCGATAACGACGATGAAACCGAACTCGGTCATCATGGCGGGCGTTACCGGGCCTGTAGCTCCGTCCGGGTCGCTGAATCCCGGGAATATGTCGATCAGCGGCCAGCGCGAATCCGCCAATGGTTTCATGGTCAATGGCACGGATGTGCAGGAACACATGAACGGTGGAACGGCGGTTGTACCGAACCTCGATTCCATTTCGGAGTTTCGCGTCCTGACGAACAACTTCGATCCCGAATACGGGAATTACAACGGCGGGATGATTAACGTTGTGACCAAGTCTGGCAGCGACCAGTTTCATGGCAATGCGTTCGAGTTTCTGCGGAACACGGCTCTCGATGCCCGGAACTACTTTGCTCCGGACCGAGCGGCCTTCAGGCAAAACCAGTACGGCGGTACTCTGGGAGGGCCGGTCAAGAAGGGTACGATATTCTTCTTCGGCGACTATCAAGGCACACGCGAGACACAAGGCATCGATACCGGATTGATTCCCGTTCCAACCAATCAGCAGCGTGCCGGTAACTTTTCCGATGCCGCGAGCGTGTTGAGCGGAAACGTAAACGGCAGCTATTGGGCCAATCTGCTGTCGCAGAAGCTGGGTTACGCCGTTTCGCCGGGCGAACGGTATTACACGCAAGGCTGCGTCACGTCCGGGCAGTGCGTGCTTCCGGGTGCCGTGATCCCTCAACGCGTCTGGTCCACACCGGCGCAGCGTTTGTTGCAATACATTCCGGCTTCAAATTCGGGTGACGGGCTGTTCTCCACGTCCGCCTTCCCGGACATCGATCGGGACAACAAGGGCTCGGGGCGCGTGGATGCGAACAGCCGCCTGGGCTTTCTCTCCATCTATTTTTTCCACGATGGCTACAGCCATGACGATCCATACCCCCGCCAGCAAGGCGGCGCCAGCGTCCCCGGCTTCGATGCGCTGACCGCCGGCCACGCGCAACTGCTCACGTTGAGCAGCACCAAGGTTCTGGGTTCGAACACCGTCAACGAATTTCATTTCGGAATCACCCGCGATGCGAACGACGTCGGCAGGCCTCACGGCGGTACCAATGTGAAGACTGCGGATCAAGGTTTCGTGACTGGCCCGGGGACGCCGGGGATCGTTGTCCAGAGGCCGGCGCTTGAAGGAATCGAAAACATGGTGTTCAACAGCTTCGTCATGGGCGTCACGATCACGGGCGTGGAGCAGAACAACAACACTTACCACTGGAGCGATAACGTTTCGAAGGTTCTCGGAGCGCACACGATCAAATTTGGTGGCCAATATCATTACGACCAGGTGAACATGCACCCTAATGCCACCTTCAACGGAACCTTTACTTTCAGCGGCACCGAGACGGGATCGGACTTCGCCGACTTTCTGCTCGGAGTTCCCAGCAATTACATTCAGTCGTCCGGCGGGGGATTCTATCTCCGGAACAAATATGCCGGCTTCTACGGTCAGGACAGTTGGAAGGCGCGAAGCAACCTCACGGTGAATTACGGATTACGTTGGGATCTGATCCGTCCGTGGTATGAAAAATACAACCAGCTCGAAACCGCTGTGCCGGGCAAGCAGTCGATCGTCTATCCCGGCGCGCCCGAAGGGTTCCTTTTTCCGGGCGATCCGGGAATTTCGCGAACCATCTCGCCGGCGCGAAATTCGAATCTCGCTCCGCGCCTTGGTTTTGCGTATTCACCCAATTTCGGGAAAGGACCCCTCCGAACTATTTTCGGAGAAGGCGGCAAGAGCAGTATCCGCGCCAGCTTTGGAATGTTCTACACGGCGTTCCAGGGCTTGTCGGCGGGCATCATGTACGCGGTCCCGCCATACGGATACAACTACCTGAGTCCGGCGCCGCCCCTGTTCGACACGCCGTTCATCACGGCCGCGGACGGCACGAACAACGGACAGCGCTTTCCTCTGGCGCCGCCGCCATTGGATGCGTCCGCCACCAAGCCGTACAGCAACATCAATTGGGCGAACTTTATTCCGATCAACGCCGATCCGTTCTTTGCAAGCGATAATAAAGTTCCGTACTCGGAAAATTACATGCTATCGATCCAGCGCGAGGTCGCTGCGAACACCTTGCTGACGCTGAGCTATGTTGGAAATCAGACCCATCATCTTCTGGTCATGGAACAGGCGAATCCCGGTGATCCGGCCCTTTGTCTGAGCGTGAGCGATCGGAGTCAGGTCGCTCCCGGCAGTCCCACGTGCGGGCCATTTGCCGAAAACGGCAGCTTCACGACCAAGGCTGGCGCTGTCATTAAGGGAACGCGTGGACCCCTGGGACCCAACTTTGGAACGATGACCGCCCAACGGACGATCGCTAACGCCAACTACAACGCGCTTGAGGCGAATCTTCGTTACGCCGGCAGGACCGCCGAGTTTCTTCTTGGCTACACGTTCAGCAAGTCGATCGATCAGGGATCTAATCTTGGAGAGCAGATCAATCCGTTCGACACCCGCCTCAGCCGGGCAATCTCGTCCTTCGATCTAAAACATGACTTTGTGGCGAGCTACAGCTATTCGTTGCCCTTCGATCGGATGTTCCGGCCGAACCGGATCACGCAGGGTTGGAGCATTTCCGGTACGACGCGCTTCAGCTCGGGATTTCCAGTCACGCTGTACAACAACACGGATACCTCTCTACTCGGGACGTTTGGAAACGGCGTCAACAATGACCTGCTCGACACCCCGAACCTTGCTTCCGGCGCTCTGCAGATTCACCGGAATCCGCGCGACGGCAAGCCCGCGTTCAATGCGCCGCTCTTCAGTCTTCCGAATCTCGGCAGCGTTGGCAACTCGTCGCGCCGCTTCTTTTATGGACCGGGCATCGAGAATTTCGATCTAACGCTGACGAAAGTTATCCACTTCTCAGAATCGAAGTCGATTCAGTTCAGGCTCGAAGCCTTCAACGCATTCAATCACGCGCAGTTTTATGGTCCCGCGTCGGTTGACGGCAACATCAGCAACTCCACCTTTGGTCAGGTTGTGAGCGCGGCCTCACCGCGCCTTGTGCAGCTCGCCACGAAGCTGAATTTCTGAGATTCAGGGGCGTTTGCCTGCCGCTGTCCCTTAGGAACTCTATTTGCACTAAGAGCAACGAGATGCAGTGTCACTTCTTCCGAAAAAACGACGAATACGGGAAATCGATTAGGTTTCCAAGGCTAATTACAGGATTTATAGCTTTCGCGAGACAAATCCTTGACATTGGGTGTCGATCAACCGCACCGACATTCGACGCCCAACTGGTACAGAGCGAGTTTAAGGGAAGTATTGTTACCAGATTCTACAAAGGCATTCCTAATGCACAGGCATGAAACGACCGAAATAGAGCTTATGGGTAAATTATCATTTCCGGAGGGTGGCCTCTCGGTTACGGAACCCCCGGCACGTCCCACGAGGATTAGAACGATTCACTTTGTTCGGTCGTCGGTATTGAAGGAAGCCGCCCCGGCCGTGCTGCTGGGAATCCTCGATGGGCTCGATGGGCCGGATACCACAGCATCCGAATCTGAAAGATCCCTGCAGGCAGGCACGATGCCGGCCGCATCAGAACTCTATGTCGAAATCTTTCAGTACATGACCCGTACTTTTGCGGATTTGAAAGCCGGGAGACGCATTGATCTTTCCGACGGACGTTCGATCGCAAACCGAGTCGTCTCACATCTCGCTTCAGGAAGCGGTCTATTGAGGTTGGCACTGGATCGAACCACGCCGTCTTCCATTCAGTTGCACTCGGTTAATGTTTCCATCATTGCCGCTAAGATCGCTCAGACATTGCACTGGACTGACGAGCGCATACAGCGCGTGGCCCTGGCGGGATTGATGCATGACCTGGGCGCGGCGCGCTCACCGTCTTTGATCTTCAAGTCTCCCTCGTCCGCCGATCCGGACCGTCTGGAAATGCCGCTACAATCCGCTGAATTGTTGTCCGGACAGCCCGAATTTGAATGGCTGCGAAGAATCGTTGCACAGGCGCACGAACGGGAAGATGGTTCAGGCTATCCAATGGGTTTGCGGACCCGCGATATTTGCGATGAAGCGAAAGTTCTCGGTGTGGCGGACGTATTCGAAATATGCCTTCGTCAGAATGCTCAGCGGGCCGGGTTGACCGGTTATGCCGCCATGCAGATCATTACGTCTGATGAGCACGGCTTTACGGAGCAAATCAGGAAAGCCGTAATACAAAGCTTTTCGGTCTACCCCTACAATGAGTACGTCGAACTCAATACGGGCGAAGTCGCTGTCGTTACGGACATCAATCCGGAGAATGCCCTAAGGCCGGTCGTTCGCGTGCTTTATTCGGTGGACAGGAACCCGGTATCCGAGCCGAGAAGTATTGATCTGACGAAGTACTCGCAAGTCTGGATTCGCGCCGCTCTCACTGCCGCAGACCTTCCCCGGAAAGCCTGACCCAACTACAAGGAGCGTCGGCAGTCCTGCAATTTGTGACCTCGTCGCCGGTCACAGACTCCACTACAGTTCAAAAATTACCCACGACCAATCGCCCGGCCGGTAGCGAATGACGGATGGTTGTGTTTGAATAGGCGGATGCGGAGTGCGCCCACAGGCAGGTTGCTTCTCATCGTCGTTCTCATGGTGAGCCTGGGACTGGTTCTGGCAGGCCGTTACCTTCTGTCGCGGGGCCTGAGCGCGAGGGATGAGCCCAGCGCAGTTGAAGAGTTTTTCGCGAACCGGGTACGGCGGCTTGCAATGCCAGGCGGCGCGCAGGATGCGAAGAATCCGGTGATTGCCAATTCGGACGTCATGTCGGAGGCGATGGCGCATTTCGCCGATCATTGTGCGTTCTGCCATGCCAATGATGGGAGCGGGTCCACGCCGATCGGGAAAGGGCTTTATCCCAAGCCGCCGGACATGCGGCTGGCGCAGACCCAGAGCCTGTCGGATGGCGAGATCTTCTATATCATTCAGAACGGCGTTCGTCTAACAGGGATGCCGGCTTTCGGCCAGCCGGGAAAGGACGATGAAGACAGCTGGAAGCTCGTGCGCTTCATACGGCATCTGCCGAGTCTCACGCCGGAAGAGCTGGAAAGGATGAAAGAGCTGAATCCGAAGACTCCCGATGAACTGAGAGAAGAGGAAGAAGTTCAAAAATTCTTGCAGGGAGGCGACACGCCGCCCACGGAACAAAATCACAAACACCACCATTAAGCCCAACGCAAAAGAAAGGGAATTCCATGTTGAAACAACTTGTCATTTGTACGTTAAGCATTGTTTTGTTTGCAGGCCTCGCGTTCGCTCACGGCGACGCCACCCATCTGATGGGAACTGTCAGCGCCGTCAGCGCCGACACGGTGACGATTAAGGACAGCGCCGGCAAGACTGTCATCGTGATGCTGCCCAGGGAGACAAAGTTCCTTCAGAACAAGAAAGCCGTGACGAAGAATGACCTCAAGGTCGGCTCCCGCGTCGTCATCGATGCCAAGATGGACGAAAAGATGAAGATGTATTCCGCCGAGGAGATTCAGATTGGCGCCGCCAGCGCCGAGGCAAAGCCGGCCGCCAAGGCAGCTGCCAAGAAGTAAGCCGCGGCCGCATTCTGCGGCCATCCACCTCACGACGGGGGCTTTGCCCAACGGGACGGGAAGGGAACGCCAGAGGCACAGAAACGACTTGAGGCGCACACCATCCCACTTGCTTCCTGGGTTACGGCGACGAGGGTAACGCCGGGTTGGAAGCCAGCCGCGAACCTATGGCCGCTCGGTGGGAGGTTGCGCTCCTGAGCCCGGCAACGCTGGCCAGTCGCTGTTGTATGCTTCTGCCCGTAACAGACTCTCCACATCGGCATACTGATAGATGACGCGCGCGCCGTTTTGAGCGAGACCTCCGGTATCGGCCGTCGGACCGTAGGTGCTGTATAACTGATGGCCGAGAGTGCGTAGATACGTCGTGAGCTGGCCGCGGTGATGCGCGGAGTGTGCCACTCGGCGGACCAATATCCATGCCCGGCTGCGAACGACGTCAAAAAACGGCACGCTTTCCTCGAACCAGGATTCCGGCATGGACTGGAGCCTTGCAAGACGCAGGGAAGACGCAGCCGCATACTTCTTCATGAACTCCAATCTGGTCTCCAGGGCCGGCAGGGGCGGCTCGGACAAGTCTATTCCTAAAAAGTTCTTCATCCAGTTGTCTTCGCTGACACACTGATGAACCATTTGCTCATGCACGCTCCGCGCGCGCGGCTCCGGCCTCCACTGCATTTCTTCGTCATGGAACATTGCCCAGACGCCAAGGATTTTTTGCCGTTCGGTTTCATAGGTTTCGGTTAGAAACAGGTAACGAGTCATAATCGCAGTATGCAGAAAGTCCTTATCCACCGCAAAGTGTCGCCCGCCGATGCAGTCGTAGTGGCCCTGGTTCTGACGATCATTTACGCGCTGATCGTGTACGGGCGCGAGTGGCAGGCGGCTTTTCACGCTGCGATCGATATTGATCTATCCCTCTACTCGCTCCCTTACTACACGCTTTTCTCCGCCTTTCGCGGAGTTGCCGCGTTCTGTTTGTCTCTGGTTTTTACGTTGATTGTTGGCTACTGGGCGGCGAAATCGGTCAAGGCCGAGCGCATCCTGGTCCCGATGCTCGATATCCTCCAGAGTATTCCGGTTCTTGGTTTTCTGCCCCCACTTGTACTCGCTCTCATCGCGCTCTTTCCGCGCACAAATACTGGGATCGAGCTGGCATGCGTCATCATGATCTTCACAGGTCAGGTGTGGAACATGACCTTCAGTTTTTATTCTTCGCTGAAATCGGTCCCGACGGATTTCAGCGAAGTTTCCAGCGTAATCGGACTTAATCCCGTCGAGAAACTCATGAAGGTGGAGCTGCCCTTTTCGGCCATGAATCTCGTCTGGAACAGCCTGCTGTCCATGTCCGGCGGATGGTTTTTCCTGAGCGTCTGTGAGTCGTTTTCTCTTGGGGATCAGAAGTTCCGCCTTCCCGGAATCGGCGCTTACATGGCGACGGCAGTCGATCGGGGAAACGTCTCCGCAATGATCGCCGGAATCATCGCGATGAGCGCGCTCATCATCGTCATGGACATTCTGATATGGAGACCGGTGCTTGCGTGGGCACACCAATTCCGGCTGGAAGAGACTCCGGGATTTACGGCAACCGAGCCTCTGATGGGCAACATTGTCCGCGAGTCAGGGCTCCTCCGCTGGCTCAATGCCATGTACAGGCGGAGGGTCCTTCATCAATCCATATTAAGAGAGCAGAGTTCCCAAAAGCCAGGACCGAGACTTGACCCGCGCCGGTTTACAAGATCGGGATGGACGCCTGGCCCGTTTCTTACATGGGTGGGACGTCTCCTTGTTGCGGGATTGTCCCTTGTCGCCCTGTATGGGACGATGCGTCTCGCGTATACGCTGTTCCAGGTTTCCGGTAAGCTTTGGAGTCAGCTTCTTTTCGCGACAATGATCACTTTTCTTCGAGTTGTTGCCTGTCTCATCCTGGGTTCAATTTGGATGGTGCCCGTGGGAATCTGGATCGGAACTTCGCAGCATCGAGTCCGTGTGGCGCAACCCATCGTACAGGTGCTGGCCTCGTTTCCGGCGCCGATGCTCTATCCGCTGGCCATCGCGGTAATGTTCGCTTTCAGAATTCCGTTCGGTCTGGGCGCCATGTTTCTGATGCTTCTCGGAGTACAGTGGTACATCCTGTTCAATGTCCTCGCTGGCGCCATGAGGATCCCAGTTGAGTTGAAGTACGCAGCTCTCCTGATGAACGTCCCGAAAGTCGAGCTTTGGAAGACACTTTATCTGCCCAGTGTTTTTCCGGCGCTCGTTACGGGATGGGTTACCGCGGCCGGGGGCGCGTGGAATGCCAGCATTGTCGCCGAATATCTGTCCTATAAAGGAACGGTTCTGACGACCTATGGTCTTGGCTCGCTCATCAGCGTTGCAGCATCGACCGAAAATTTTCAGCTTCTTGCAGCGTGCCTCACGATCATGGTCGCAGTGGTAATTGTGCTCAATCGAACGGTTTGGGCAAAAATCTATTATTTGTCCCAAACCCGCTTTCGCATGGATTTATAAGGAGATTTGAATGGCGGACCTGCCCCTGATCGAATTGAGATCGGTCTCGAAGAAATTTCAGCTTGAATCGGGCGCCGAACTCAAGGTTCTGGAAGGAGTGAACCTGTCTCTACTCGACAGCGATGTTGTGGCGTTGCTGGGACCTTCAGGATCCGGGAAGTCCACATGTCTGCGAATCATGTCCGGACTCATCGAGGCCACCCTGGGCGAGGTGTTCAGCCGCGGCAAAGTGCTCGAGGGGATCAATCCGGAAGTGGCGCTGGTCTTTCAATCCTTTGCGCTTTTTCCCTGGGAAACCGTTTACGACAACATCGCGCTTGCCTTGAAGCCTATCGAGATGACGCCGGCCGAGGTGAAGGAACGCGTGAAACGCGCTATTGATCTCGTGGGACTGGAAGGTTTCGAAGAAGCTTATCCCCGCGAATTGTCGGGAGGTATGAAGCAGCGTGTGGGCATCGCCCGGGCGCTTGTGATGGAGAGGCCCATCCTGTTTCTCGACGAACCTTTTAGCGCGCTGGATATGCTCACCGCGGACACGCTGCGAACCGAAATCCTTAACATCTTCCGCTCAGGCAAGACACCCACGCGCTCGCTTCTCATCGTGACGCACAATATCCAGGAAGCTGTCGTGATTGCGAAGCGGATACTGGTGATGGGCGTGAACCCCGGCCACGTTCGAGATGAAATCCTGAACGACCTGCCGTATCCGCGCGACGAAGACTCGGCTCTCTTCATCAGAATGGTGTCGCGTGTTCACGCTATGATTACCGACACCATGATGCCGGACGTTTCGGCGGCCGAAGAAGTCGTGCGCGCCCCGCTCAAGGAAAGCGCTCTCCAGATCCTGCCGGACGTTCAGATTTCGGAAGTCGTCGGCCTTCTCGAGTCGATTCAGGACCAGAACGGGACTGCGGAGATCTTCGATCTCGCGCAAACGATCGGCAAAGACTTCGGCCAGACTCTTTATCTGGTAAAGGCCGCCGAACTGCTCAATCTTGTCGATACGCCCAGGCAAACCGTAGTCCTCACGGAATCCGGGAGGCTCTTCGTCGAGGGTGATATCAACGTCCGAAAACGAATGCTCCACGACCTTTTCGGCGCACTTCGAATCGTGCAACAAGTCGGTGCGCTCCTCAAGCAAAGCGAAACGCTGAGGCTTCCGGTAGAGGTGATCGAGCAGAAAGTCGCCGGCTGGCTGCCCAATGAAAATCCCGAGAACGTCGTTTCCGTGCTGATTTCCTGGGGTCGATTCTCTGAGGTGTTTGGCTACAACGACGATGCCAAGGAGTTGTACCTGGACGTCGGGCAGGAAACGGCCTGAAGGGGTTCGCAGAACTCCCCGCCATCGATTCCTGAGCCCGCTTCTTGTGCTTTTGTGTCCTTTTTGTGCCTCTTGTGTTCCGTTCCCGTTCGCGCTGTCGACCTAAACTAGCGATGGATTGCCAGGACGATGTGTAAGAATAAACCATCCGTGAAGGAGGCATCATGTTCCGTATCGCTGGTATGTTGTCGTTTACCTTGTTGTTGACCATTGCGGGAGTGCTGCTCGCGCAAGCGCCGGCTGTCTATCACATCACCCATACCTACATGCTCGGCGGAGATGGCCGGTGGGATTACGTCGTACCCGATCCGCCGCAGCATCGATTGTTCATCGGCCGGCAGAATCGCGTTATGGTGGTAGACGAAAACGACGGGAAACTTCTCGGCGAAGTGACCGGTATCGACGGAGCCCACGGTACGGCCCTGGCGGACCGTACCGGACACGGATTTGCGACATCCGGGAATGATCGTTCCGTGGTCATGTTCGATCTCAAGACATTCAAGGTCCTCGGCCGAACCCCCGCCGCCGAGGATGCCGACGCCATCATTTACGATCCCGTTTCGAATCGCGTCTTCACGTTCAATGGCGACGCGCACTCGTCCACGGTCATCGATCCGGCCGACGGAAAGCTTGTCACCAACATTCCGCTCGGCGGCAAGCCGGAGTACGGCGTGACCGCAGGCGACGGCAAGGTGTACGCGAACATTACCGACAACAGCGAAGTCGTGGAGATCGATGCGAAGCAACTCACTGTGACACGCCGGTGGTCCACTGCGCCTTGCAAGCAACCCGTTTCGATGGCGATCGACACAAAGAATCACCGCCTCTTCAGCGGTTGCCGCAGCGGACTGCTGGCTGTGTCGGATTACGCAGCCGGCAAAGTGGTGGCGACGGCTCCGATAGGGACCGGCGTGGATGGCACTGCCTATGATCCTTCCTCGGGCGACGCCTTCGCCTCAAATGCGGATGGAACTCTGACCGTCATTCATCAGGACGGAGCGGACAAGTATCACGTCGTCGAAAACGTGCAGACGGCGCAGGGCGCGCGGAATATGGGGCTCGATCCCACAACGCATCGCGTGTTCGTTGTTGGGGCCAAACTCGGAACGGCTTCCGCCGGTTCCAGGGGCCCGGCTCCGATAATTCCCGGATCATTCATGATGATGGTGATCGAGCGGCAGTGAGGCACGCGATCGACAGTATTTTGTCTGGCGGTAATATCAAATCTATCCCGTTCTTCCGCCATCACACGGCAGAATTTAAGATCTGAAGATTTTCCAGACTCTGGCCTGAAAGATCCGGCATCGCAACTCGTGCGGCAGTTTGGAGAGCAGCGGGTCCTCAGGTTGGCACGTCTGCACAGCCGCGAGGCACTTTCTGTGGAATTCCTCATCGAGAAGAAAGTGGGCAGCGGGAAATTCCAGATGCAGGTCACCCGCGAGGACTTTGTGATCCTCGCCTACAATCACTGAACAGATTCCTGTATCGGTACCGGCAATCAGTACAGGTCCCAATCGTGCCTGCGTAATGGCGTAACGAATACGGATCCCCTCGCCTCCGCGCTGATAGCTGGACGGAGTCATACCGAGGCCCTCGGCCGCTTTCTCGTACAAGGCCCGGCTTGATCCGTAACCTGCACTGTAGCAAGCGCGCGTTATGGACTCCCCGAACCTCATCTTCTGCTTGAAGCGAGTAAGCCGCCGGGCATCGAGAAATGACTTCGGCGACAGCCCGACAATTCTCGTGAATGTCTGCTGCAAATGATTAGGACTGAGACCGCTCACTGCTGAAAGACTGTTCAACGTTATGGGTTCGTCGAGATGATTCTCGATGTGATCCAGGGCAACTTGAATGCTTTTTTCAGCCCGCGTAAGCGAATTGGCACGAGGGTTACAGCGAAGGCAGGCGACATATCCTTGCCGCTCCGCATCCTCGTAAGTCTGGAATATCAAGACGTTTCGGCGGTGGGGGCGGCGCGACGGACATGATGGGCGGCAATAGATTCCTGTCGTAACTGCTACGTATACGAATTTCCCGTCGGAAAGGCGGTCTCTCTTCAAGACTGCTTCCCAGGCAGCATTTCCTTTTTCAGCAGAATCTGTGGCCATCCGAAGGCAAACCTCGAATCGTTCTTAACATAAACCTCGAGCGGTACAAGTCAAAGCGATTCTTGGTAGTAATCGAGTTCTACTTGGTCAAACCGTAGTGCCCATAGTTCATCTGGATATACTGTTGCCATTGCTCAGGGACATTGTCTTCAGGAAAGATTGCAGTGACCGGACACGCGGGTTCGCAAGCGCCGCAGTCGATGCATTCCACCGGGTGAATGTAAAGCATGGGCGCGGCCTCAAAGTCAGGTTCATCTTTTTTAGGATGAATACAATCGACCGGGCATGCATCGACGCACGCCGTGTCTTTGGTTCCGATGCACGGTTCACAAATGATATATGCCATAGGCTCTCCCTTGGTGCTTTCGCATAGTGTCAGTACTCACGGTAAGTATCTATTCACGTTGGGCTTCTTATCTATCCGCTTCTTCCGGCCAAAATAGGAGAACGCCATGATCACAACAATTCTGACGTTCGGCCGGTGTTCTCTTTCTATGCGGAATTTGAGCAGAAGAAACGGATAGATCACGAACGAATCTGCCGTATAGTCTCTATGAAGATTCAGAACTGGCGTCATTGTAACTGAAAGTTCATCGCGTCGATTTGGTGCACAAGTCACCGTAGGACTATGACATGCCATTTGCATTTTTGATGACGAACTATATGAAACGCCTGGAGGCAGGTGATCCCAGGGCCTCCGCGATTCGTGACGACATCATCGGGTTGTGGCGAAGGATCGTGCCGCAACTGATCAATCATCGCAGCAAGGAATGGTGGCAGGCGGGTTATCGTTGAAATCAATTCGCGGATAGCTCCTGGCTTTCCAAGGTCGTTCGTCCTACCGTCGGGGAATGATAGACTCATCGCACATGGACTTACCTATTGTGTGCACACTCTCTGCGGCTGAATTGCAGGAACGCAAGGCTACAATTCTGAATTCAGTCCGGAATGCTGTCGTCTGCAGAACTCCAATCCCCCGAGGTTACCGATATGAATTCTCCTATCAGGGCACGACCTCCCAGGACGTTCGTCGACTGGTGGAATTGGAGCAGCAATGTTGCAGATTTCTAAGTTTCAATGTCATGGAAAATGAGAACACTATACGGCTTGATGTGACTGGCCAGCCCGTGGCTCTCGCTTTCATCGAAGATTTGTTTGGATGAGCCTGCCTCTCTCGCTTCTGATACTGTTTGCTGCCGCCTTCCTGGAGGCTAGTGGCGACGCCATGGTTCGAAAGGGTTTGAATGCGACTGCCTCTTTGTCTCGAATATTGTTTTTCATGCTTGGAGCGCTTGTCCTCTTTGCTTATGGATATGTCGTTAACGCACCTCCCTGGGACTTCAGCAAACTTCTGGGCATGTATGTCGTCTTCTTTTTCATCGCCGCACAAGTGATTTCCCTGCTGGTTTTCCACACGCGCCCGAGCGTTTCCACACTTATCGGCGGGACCTTCATAGTTGTTGGTGGTGCCATAATGTTTATCGGAGATTTGCACTGACTACCCGTCAACTCTTCACCCGTGACGCGCAAGAGAGGCATGTCCCATGTTTCCCGCGCGCAAATGAACCGCGTGCATCACAACTTTGAAGATCCGGCAGCCGTCGAGGGCTCTGAAGAACAGCGCCTGGACGCCTTCCGAAAGGTGCGCGGCCAGATCCGATCCGGTTTACGACAGTTCCCGGATGGTTTCTCAGACGCATGATCGAAACCGCGAGAATCGCCGATCAATTGAAGCGCGCCTTTTATGGAAAGGCGTGGAGCGGGCCGTCAGTGAAGGAAGCGCTGGCCGGTGTGAGGGCCGAGATTGCGGCCCGGAAGCCGATTTCCGGGGCGCACTCGATCTGGGAACTCGTTCATCACATCACGGCGTGGGTGGAGATCGTGCGGAAGAGAGTGGAAGGGAAGAACGTGAAGGTGACCAGGCGCGTTAATTTCCCGCCGGTGCTCGACGCCAGCCCGGCTGGGTGGAAGAAATCGTTAAGAAGGATGGAACAAGCAGAGGCTGAACTGCGAAAGACGATATTGAGGATTCCGGAACCGAGATTGGAAGAGTCGGCTGCCGACGGGCGGGCTTCCGTGTATATCCTTCTGCATGGCGTCTCGCAACATTCCCTGTATCATGCGGGCCAAATCATGTTGCTGAAACGGTTCCCCTCCTCAACTCGCGGCCCTGGGAAGGCGGGGAGCTGAGGAAGGGTTAAATTTGTCAGTCTTGACCTGTCTTTCGTTCAGCTGCTAATCGGAAACGTAAACGTGTTGAACTTTCTGAAGGTACGCTTCCGCATTCTGTGCCGATTCGGGACTGCCGGGGTGCCAGCCGTTGTATCGCTTTATCCCTTCGTCGTGCCCATACCGCTTCAAATAGTTCCTGAGGATACGGGCTCCGAAATCGACGTTATCTTCGATTTTGAAGAGGTTGATGCCCTCCTCGTCTACAATGCTGGCCCATGTGGGAACGTGTATTTGCATGATGCCGACGGCGTCCCTGGGAGAAATCGCGAACGGGTTGCCCCGGCTCTCAATGATCAGGATGCTGGCGACCAGGCGGGGATCAAGATTGTGCCTGCGGCTGCTGCTTACGATCGCTTCTGCAACCCGCTTGCTCCTGGCGCTTTCCACTTCAAACTTTTTCAAAAGAGCGTCGATGGCCTTGATGCCAGGATCAGGACGGGAGACCGCAGGCGTCACGCTCGCTTGACGGAGCGCGATGTTGCCAGGCTTGTCCCCTGTCTTGCCGAACAAACCAATCGCGTCCGAACGCAAGAGGACGCCTTCCGACAGAACCAGAAGCAGCGCGAAGATCACCAGAGTCGATCGTCGGGAGCGCCTGTTCTGGCAGTGTAAACGATGCAGGACATAGGTTTCTTTGCGGCACCTTTCGATCCATCCGTGCTGTGGGCAAAACGTAGAAGGTTTCATTTATCCGCCTTTCTGAGGTCTGATAAGGCATGCTCGCTTCCAGAATGTGGAGAGGGTTCTTAACTCGTTGAATCGGCGTTTTGAGTTGAAATGAAGATGGAACTTACCTGTCTCGGCCGCTTCCATTTTTAGGGGGCGGGAGTACGGAAGTTTGACAATGTTTCGAGGAGCGGCGGCCGGAAAGGGAACACTGTATTTGGACCACTTAGAAGCGCGTTCCAACAGCTTGAGATGGCCAGGCTTATTTATTCATTGGAGTTAGCTTGTCAGCCCGAGTGTCATATCCGTGACTCGCTCTGGATCTGCCGGCGCATGTAAGCTGAGAGCCAGCCGGTTAATGGTAGACTTTTTCGCCTATGGACTATGTCAATCTTGGACCGACTGGCCTCAAGGTCTCGCGCCTGTGCCTCGGCGCGATGACCTATGGCTCCAGGCAGTGGAGACCCTGGGTGCTTGAAGAAGAAGAGGCGCGCCCCTTCATTCGGAAGGCGATCGAGTTCGGCATTAATTATTTCGACACGGCGGACATGTACTCGGCCGGAACCAGCGAGGAGGTTCTGGGGCGCGCGTTAAAGGATTTCGGGGCCGGGCGCGATCGCGTCGTCGTTGCCACGAAAGTCTATATGCCGATGAGCGATGACCCGAACGACCGCGGGCTATCGCGCAAGCACATCATGCATTCGATCGACAACAGTTTGCGGCGGCTGGGCATGGACTACGTCGATTTGTATCAGATTCATCGTTTCGATTCGTCAACGCCGATCGAGGAGACGTTGCGCGCGCTCGATGACGTCGTGCGCGCGGGCAAGGCGCTCTATGTGGGCGCGTCGGCGATGTACGCGTGGCAGTTCATGAAGATGCTCGCGGCGTCGGATCGGCTGGGGCTTGCGCGTTTCTCTACGATGCAGAACTACTACAACGTCATCTATCGCGAGGAAGAGCGCGAGATGATGCCGCTGTGCCGCGCCGAAGGGATTGCGGTGACGCCGTTCAGCCCGCTCGCGCGCGGGTTCGTTGTGGGTAACCGACGGAAGGAAGATTACGGCGACACGGTGCGCGCGAAGACCGATGAGTTTTCACGCCGGCAGTACTACCGCGCGGAAGATTTCGCGATCGTCGATCGAATAACGGAGATCGCGAAGAAGCGCGGGCTCAACAATGCCCAGGTTGCGTTGGCCTGGGTTCTTCACCAGCCGGGAATCACCGCGCCGATCATCGGCGCCAGCAAGCAGGGACATCTCGAAGACGCGATGAAGGCGTTGACCGTCAAGCTGGATGCGGATGAACTGAAGTACCTCTCGGAGCTTTATAAGCCGCGCAGCGTCCTTGCGAACATCTGATATCTGATCCAATGCGAATGCCTGTTTTATTCGTCGGACACGGATCGCCGCTCTATGCAATTCAGGACAACGAGTGGACCCGCGGGTTTCGCTCGTTGTCTGAACTGGTTCCCCGCCCACGGGCCATCCTCATGGTCTCCGCCCACTGGTTCACGGACGGCACCTTTATCACAGGCAATGAAAGGCCTGAGACCATCCATGACTTTTACGGCTTTCCGCGCGAGCTTTACGAAGTTCAGTATCCCGCGCCGGGCGTCGTCGAGCTGGCGCTTCGGGTTCGAAAGCTGATCGGCGAGGACCGCGCCGAACTCAACGACGAATGGGGCTTCGACCATGGAACATGGAGCGTTCTGCGCTGGATGTATCCAAAAGCCGATGTGCCCGTCGTTCAATTGAGCATCGACCGGAATCTTGGTGTGCCGGAACAGTTCGCTCTGGCGCAGTCCCTCGCGCCCCTGCGCGAGGATCAAGTGCTGATCGTGGGCAGCGGCAACGTCACTCACAATCTTCGCGATCTGATGATGCGCATGCAGGCCGGCGACTTCTCCACTCCGGGCTGGGCCAGCCGTTTCGACGAGCGGCTTAAGGAGATCCTTCTCGGGCGCGATACCGAGGCCCTGCTCGAACTCTGGCCCGGCTCCGATGATGCCCGCCTCGCGCATCCCACGCCGGACCACTTTCTTCCGGTCGTCTATTCGTATGCCGTGACCGGCGCGGACGACAGTGTGAGGTTTCCTATTGAGGGTTTCGACCGCTCCTTCTCCATGCGCGCCATTCTGTTTGGCTGAATGACTTCGTGTACACTACGGGGCCATGACTGAACGACGCAATAAATACAGTTCGCACATCACGGAACCGAAGTCCCAGGGCGCCTCGCAGGCGATGCTCTATGCCACGGGGCTTTCGGATGAGGATCTCAAGAAACCACAGGTCGGAATTGCGAGCGTCTGGTACGAGGGAAACCCGTGCAACATGCACCTGCTGCAGCTTGCCGGGAAGGTAAAGGAAGGCGTAAAGGCGGCGGGGCTCGTGGGATTCCGCTTCAACACCATCGGCGTGAGCGACGGCATCGCGATGGGCACGGAAGGCATGAGTTTCTCGCTGCAGTCCCGCGATCTCATCGCCGATTCGATCGAGACGGTCATGAGCGCCCAATGGTACGA
>Ga0207090_1004_pt1 | contig 65335 bp, 43 predicted proteins | sample Alteio_BWMinHeat_50_FD_153565 | JGI IMG/M metagenome (GOLD analysis project Ga0207090, IMG submission 153565) | Enriched cells from forest soil in Barre Woods Harvard Forest LTER site, Petersham, Massachusetts, United States -... | ecosystem: Environmental > Terrestrial > Soil > Temperate forest >...
CAGCCTTGACCGTATGACATCCGTTCGGAACTGTCGTCGTATTCCACGGGAGTGAATACGGAGACGTTGTTAAGGTTGATCCCAAATTCGCGTTATCCAGACTGAACTGCACTCCCACAATTCCAAGACTACTTATAACATTTGCCGTAAGCGTGACTGTCCCTGAAACAACTACCCCGGTTTGACTACAAATGGATTGTGCCTGCAGCGGTACAGCCACCCATACAAGCCAGATAATGGGGAGGAGTCCCACGAAACGCCTGGCGTTTCCCAAATTGGGAAAAGCGGAGCGTCTAATATAAGACGTATTAATCGTGTGCGATTCTGGAACGTGCAGGGAAAGACGCCCCCTCGCGTGGCAATTGGCGGGCCGAATCGCAAAACGTGGGCCTCTGTCTAAGGCTTGTGGGGTTGGAAGTCGTTCAGAATCTGTGTTGGATCTGGAAATTGTCCTTGATTCTAATTCGGGGAATAATTCTCGATCTGTCCCGAGTTCAATCAACTTGGTGCTAAGAAGTCTAGGAATTGTCATGTGAGGTCTCCGCAACTATTTTGTTGAGGAACCCGAACGGCTCAGCGACCGAGGTCAGAGAATGAGCACCGTTGGAACCCGTCGTCGTATTCCAGGAAGCGGAGTAGGGAGCCGACGTGTTTTCGGCGCCGAGATTCGCGCCATCTAACTTGAACTGGACTCCCACGACTCCCACATTGTCGGCAGCCGTTGCGGTAACCGGGATGGTAGCGGAGATGGTGGAGCCGGCGGCTGGAGCCGTCAGAGAAATGGTCGGCGGTGTGGTATCCAGATTCGTTAGACTAAAGTTGGTCGGCGTTGCCAGTCCGGACACGCTCGCCGTCACGGTGTAGGTTCCGGCCGTGCCGTTCGCCGTGAACGTTGGAGCCGTCGCCACGCCGCTGCTGTTTGTCGTGGCTGTTGGGTCGACAACCCACCGGTAAAGGTCCCGCTGGCTCCGCTCGCCGGCGCCGTAAACGTCACCGTCGCTCCACTGACCGGATTGTTGCTTGCATTGTTCACCGTCGCCGTCAGCGCCGTTCCGAAACTCGTATTCACCGTTGCGCTTTGCGGCGTCCCCGCCGTTGCTGCTATGCTCGGTCCTCCTGCGGCATAGCAGGTATCGGCGTTGAAGCTGATTGGATGAGAGGATTGGTACAGCCATACGTGGTTCCGTCCGGCACTGGCAACGTTGGCGACACAGAAAAGATTAAGAAAAAGAAAGGCAAGCCGCAGTCTCGCTAACTTAATAACGCTTCTGAAGAAGTCAACGTAGCGTCTAATATAAGATGTATTAATCGTGGGCGATTCTGGGGCGTGCAGGGAAAGACACCCCCTCGCGCTGCAATTGGCGGGCGGAATCGCAAAAATAGTTGCCCTGGGTTTACGCGGTCTCACTGTTAGCCTCCTGAGTCTTGACGACACGTCGCGTTGACAGCCGTTCATCGCAATCCACCAGCCAATTGGGACGATGAATGCTGCGCATCGGCGCGGAGGTTGTGGAATGTGGGAGATAGGTCGAAGATCGGCACGAGGCCGATCAATCTAATTCGTGGCGAAAAACGATGAAGCTACTTAGAGTGCGTAAATAGTACAGGACTCTCGGTGTGTGTGGCTCGTGTGGAGCAAGATCAATCGCCTTCCAGTGCTGACGCGGTAAACTGGGATAAGGTTTGTTTGTACAAGCGTAAGTCCGTAACCAAAATCGGCCCGGCTCTGGCGTTCCGGTCTCGACCGGAACGCCAGAGATTTTCATCCTCGAAAGTGGCCCCCAGGGCCATCGGAGCGGCGCACGCCATGTTACTGAGGAGTAAGAAGCAAAGGGACGCCCGATTGCGAATCGAAGTTCAGTGTTCCGGACGACGACGGTCCTGGCGAGCCGCTGAATAAGATCAGTTGTGTGGTGTAGCCGCCACCAATGGCCAAGTGTGGAAAAAACAGTTGGCCATTTGAGAGCGCCGCACTTTCACTGGTGGGCGGAGTTGTCGTGATCAAGAAATCCCCGCGCTCATTCAAGCGCGTGCGCAGGCCAACCACCGCCAGGCCGGACGAACTCGTGGAGATCCTCAGCACTCCTACAAAGGGCGGCAGAATCGGAAATAGATCACTCAAGAATTTTGCGACCTGTCCGTTCGCTGGGATCGTCAGCGAGGTTGCCGTTGCGGAAGTCCCATCGCTATTAAAGAGTTCGAGATTGACGGTGGCCGGGCCTGGATCGGCGTTCGAAATGGCCACACCGGTTTGTATCGATCCGGCGCTGCCTGCCGCGCCAGATCCTTCTGCATACATCCGGAATGCAGTCCCGGCAATCGACGGAACGCCGGCCTCCGTCACGGTAATCCCCGCCGGGCTGTAAGAAAAGATCGCCAATGCTGTTGGTGCGGCGGTATTGGCGGCAGCCATGACTAGGACCGACCCGGACTGTGTCGTCGTTCCGTTTCCCGCGCTCACAAGCTTGAAGGAACTCTTTCCTGGAATAGCATAGCTGAATGTGGAATTCATCTGCCCGCTCGCGGTCAGCGTCCAGGGCGAACCAGAGGGATCCAGGAACTGAATTGCGCCACTTATCGGGTTGTCGGTCGGGTTGACGAGAACGACGGATGTGACCCAACCTCCTCCATCGGCGAACTGCGGCAAGCGAACCACGGAGGATGCCACAGCCGCCGACAGATCGACGACTGGAAGGGTTGTCATCAGGAAGTCTCCACGCTCATTAACGAGGGTTCGCAGCGCGGCCACCGTGACCGGAACCGACGAACTGAATGTGAGGGTCCCCTCAATCGGGGTGCCGCCATTGAATGGTGCTCCGTCTAAGAACTGTGCGATCTGCTGACCGGCGGGAATCGTTGTGGTTCCTGATCCGAAGACTCCTCCGGCCGTATTCGTGAAGGAAAAACTCACGACGGCGTCTTGAACACCAGGATTGGTCATCGAAAGACCTGTGTCTCTTGTACCGTTCACTTCCACATAGATCCGCCCCGTCTGTATCAGCGGTGTCGCAGGCACGCCCGCTTCCGCGACGAGTACACCACTGTCGCCGAATCCCAGCACGCCCGTTTCCCGCGATCCAAAGATAGCCACACCAGCCGGTATCGCCATTCCTGGATTAACTTGAATGGTAGCGTGTCCGACACCGATCGTGCCCGATGTGCCACCAAAGATCATCGACGTCGCTCCCAGGTTTGGAATGTTGAACGGGATCTGACCCACAGCCAGCGTTCTGTTTGTCAGATTGAAATTGGCAGGCGTTGCCACTCCGGACACAGTCGCCGTCACCGTATAGGTTCCTGGCGTGCCGTTCGCCGTGAATGTTGGAGCTGTTGCCACGCCGCTGCTATTGGTGGTGGCGGCCGCCGTCGTCAATCCGCCCGTAAACGTTCCGCTTGCTCCGCTCGCTGGCGCCGTAAACGTCACCGTCACGCCGCTGAGTAGATTGTTGCTCGCATCTTTGACCGTTGCCGCCAGGGCTGTTCCGAAACTCGTATACACGGCTACGCTTTGCGAGGCCCCTCCGCTCGCCGTGATGCTTGCCGGCGTTCCCACTGTGTTGGTCAGATTGAAATTGGCAGGCGTTGCCACTCCCGACACTGTCGCCGTCACCGTATAGGTTCCTGGCGTGCCGTTCGCCGTGAATGTTGGAGCCGTCGCCACACCGCCAGCGTTGGTTGTGGCTGTCGCTGTCGGTAACCCGCCGGCAAAGGTTCCGCTGGCTCCGCTGGCTGGCGCGGTAAAGGTCACCGTCACGCCACTGAGCAGATTGTTGCTGGCATCCTTGACCGTCGCTGCCAACGGGGATCCAAAACTGGTATTTACTGTGGCGTTTTGCGGTGTCCCGGTTGTCGAGGTGATGGTTGCGGCTATTCCCGAATTGCCAGCAACAACTTCATTGCATAGGCTGACCGTGCCGACCTCTGCGACACTGGAAAAGTACGACAGACTCGTGTCACCAGCTTGGGCAGTTAAAAAGGCATAATTGGACGCTATCAGCGACTCTCCTTGGCCTGGAGGCGTGACATACACGGAAAATGTATGAGCCACAATGTTGGTGATCAGACGAAAATGATAGGCGTTGCCCGCGCTGTACGCGAGAGAGATATCTGCACCGAAAGCGGCCGCATTCCAAACATCAATGTGCCCGGTCGGATTGAAGCGAACTTTAACGGCCTGAGAATAATCGCTGGCGATGTTCTGAGAAAGACTGATCACGCTGTCGTTAGCTGAGGTTGATGGCGTTGCGTCAAATGAAGCCGTGAACGTTCCCGTCTGCATCGTGAACAACTGAGACTGCCATGAGGTTGTCACAGTGGTACACGTACCGTTTGTCGTTCCCACTGTGTTTGTCAGATTGAAATTGGCAGGCGTTGCCACTCCCGACACGGTCGCCGTCACCGAATAGCTCCCGGCCGTGCCGTTCGCCGTCAATGGTGGATCTGTCGCGACGCCGCTGGCGTTGGTTGTGACGGTCTCTGTCGTCAACCCGCCGGGAAAGGTCCCGCTCGCTCCGTTCGATGGCGCCGTAAACGTCACCGCCACGCCGCTGAGCAGGTTGTTGCTGGCATCCTTGACCGTCGCTGCCATGGCTGTTCCGAAACTCGTATTCACGGCTGCGCTTTGCGAGGCCCCTCCGCTTGCCGCGATGCTTGTCGGCGTTCCTACTGTGTTGCTCAGATTGAAATTGGCAGGCGTTGCCACTCCCGACACTGTCGCCGTCACCGTATAGGTTCCTGGCGTGCCGTTCGCCGTAAATGTTGGACCCGTTGCCACGCCGCTGCCGTTAGTTGTGGCGGTCGCTGTGGTCGACCCGCCGGTAAAGGTTCCGCTGGCTCCGCTCGCTGGCGCCGTAAACGTCACGGTCACGCCGCTGAGCAGATTATTGCTCGCATCCTTGACCGTCGCCGTCAGCGCTGTTCCGAAACTCGCATTCACCGTTGCGTTTTGCAGTGTCCCAGCTGTCGCCGTTATCGTCGGTGTGCCACCGCCTCCAGAACTTACAAACGGGAAAGCACCAATATCCGGCGCTGTGCCGTAGAGTACTTGCGCTCCATCCGATTTCTTAAAAAGCCACACGGACGCACCGTTGCTCCGTGTGAGGGGCGTAGCTAAAGTGATCGTGTTGGTGCTGTAGTTGATGGAACTGATGCACGCCGTATTCGTTACGGTCCCGACAGCGATGCAGTCAGCTTGAACGCCTGTGAGTCCATATCCATCTTGAAAATAGGAAGCATCGTTAACGATCAAGGATGTACCACTTCCAGTATCGCTGCCACTGACTGTCGTCAGATTCGTTCCGGCCCCAATCGCCGGAGAACCCGCTGTCAGATTAAAATTATTCGCGGAGTAATTGACAAAGTTCGGATTGTTCGTCGGAGTCTGCCCTGCAAAGCCAAAGACATTTCCGGGATCGCTCTGGAACGACCCTCCGTTGTATTGGTGCCCTTTGATAGGACAACTTGATGAACTCGATACGTCACAGTATGCCAAGTCGTGTCCATAATTAAAGGTGGAAAACACGGTGTTACCGCAGACGCTGTCAGCTGCGTAGGCGTTGAGTACCGGTGACGCCCCCGGCCAATAGTAAATGTTGTTTAGATCAGCCGGATTGATCGAGTGGCAGGCGTAGTTGTTGTCAATCGCACTGCCGCTGGAGCCAACACGATTAGTGTCCACGAGCGTGTTGTTATAAGCCTTGACGTTGTAGAAGCCGGGGTTTGTAGAGCTTCCCGCATTCTCGTCTACAATGATTCCGCTGTCGATGTGCTCTTCAGTATTGTAGCGGATGATCACGTTATAGCAATTTCCTGAGCACGCGTCCCCTTGGGAGAGCATCCCTTTGGCGTTGGGACCGACCGCGTTGTTATGAGTATTTCCCTCAATGACATGGTATTGGGACGGTTCGGTTACCGGTTCAGAGAAAAACGCGTCCGTATGTTGGCCGCTGTCGGTCTCGTACTGGTCATGGAAAGTGTTGTTGCGAAAAACCCCATACGTTCCCTGATAATTCACACCCAGTCGATAGTGTGAGATGTCGTTTTTCTCGACGAGTATGTGGTTGCCGTGGACCGCTATGCCATCACACGCAGTGCCGCTGCTTGACGTCCGGCACAACCAAGATACAGTGTTTCCCTGGACGTAGATAAAGGACGCACTCGAACTCATTGTGATCCCGCCGCACTCGGTCAACGTGTTGTTGGCGACGTATACATCAGTTGACGATCCGGCGCTGACGCACGTAGTTCCGGGCGACGAAGGATCAGTGATACTGAATCCACAGGTGCCAATTGCCGATGGGGCTGATAGGCAGTTTCCGATCAGCTTCGTGTGGGAGCCGAGCGTGAACGACTGCACGGTCACCACGTCCGTCCCATTGACTTGGAATGTCTTGTAGGCTCCTACGGCGCCTGCCGAGACCGAGACGTGTTCGTTGTAGGTCCCTGCAAAAACAGTGCAACTATCGCCATTACTCATCGCGTTTGCACAAGCCTGAATTGTGCTAAAATCGCCACCCGAAGGTTTGACAGTGTGATCTACGGCCATCGCGTTCAGCGGCACAATCAAAAGAACAGATAGAAGAATTAGTGTTTTCATAATTGTTAAAGAGAACTCGATTGTTCCAGAGTCAGTCTCCTCCCGGTGCCAATCCAGGATTTTGATTTGTTTCTCACCGGTAGCGTAACCCCTCCATTTTCCGGAATGGAGAACGCTGCAGTCGCCGAAACCGTGACCGGACCTGCAGGCGCCGGGCCTGCGGATGGAACCGTTCATCGCAATCCACCAGCCAATTGGGGACGATGAATGCTGCGCATCGGCGCGGAGGTTGTGGAATGTGGGAGATAGGTCGAAGATCGGCGCGAGGCCGATCAATCTAATTCGTGGCGAAAAACGATGAAGCTACTTAGAGTGCGTAAATAGTACAGGACTCTCGGTGTGGGTGGCTCGTGTGGAGCAAGATCAATCGCCTTCCAGTGCTGACGCGGTAAACTGGGATAAGGTTTGTTTGTACCTGGCGTGCCAGCGTCGTGACGAGGCTTGCGTGGAATGAGATATCATCCTTATCTCGAGGAGCCATTCGCAACCCGTTGGATAACCTATCGTCTGCCAGTAATCTGGAAACTAAATTGATTGGCGACCGAAACGCTGCAAAACAACCCAGCTCCTTCGGTCGATGAGGATGGCCTCTTAGCTAACCAAGAATGACAACAAGAATGACGATCTCAGTTGCACGTATACTGCAACCGATCTTGCGGGTAACACAATCAAGCTCGTCGAGGAAATAAAACATGAGGCCGCTCCGGACGACAATTCGCACTCGACAGCCGCAGACGTTGTGGTCGTGAGCGTCCAATACAACAATAGCCCCGTCATCGAGTTCCCCACGAACAGCCAGAACCTCGCATGGGCAGTTAACAAGGACGGTTCGTTCAAGACGTTGAATCAGAACTTCAGCATCGGCGGCGGTGATTCGAAAACGCAAATACAAGCGACCTACGACAGTTAGAAGAAATCAGACAACCATTAATGACAAACCTAGTCAGAACGACGACGACCATCGAGGCGGTTAAGAGAAGATTGTGAAACCTGGTCTGGTCCTGCTGATGCTTGGTACCAAACCATGGAACATTCGCAGGCAGACAATTCGTCGGCTCTATTCGGGTACCAACTGTTCCAGGTACTCAATAAGGAGAGTCATCGATGCGACGATCACAGCAACGGCCTCTTTTCCACGAGGAAATTAATAGAATAGAATCACATTTCTGCTTACCGCAACGGATATGACACTTCAGGAAATCGCGACACGGATGGGTTGCGCGAAAAGTTCAGTGGTGAGCATCAATCAGTCTTTCCAGATTAGAGAGTATCGTGGCCGGAGGAGCTATTGGGTACTTGCTGATACTGCGCTTACCGTATCTACGCTCCAGGTGGAAACCGGTTCCATATCCGTTCTGTCGAGTTGAATCAGTTGCGCGTTACACTTTCACAAAGTCTGATGAACAAATGCCCTACTGCGTTTGCATAAAGGTAAGTCCGTAACCAAAATCGGCCCGGTTCTGGCGTTCCGGTTCCGATCGGAACGCCAGAGATTTTATCCTCGAAGGTGGCCCCCAAGGGCCATCGGAGCGGTGCACGCCATGTTACTGAGGAGTAAGAGGCAAAGAGACGCCCGATTGCGAGACGAAGTTCAGTGTTCCGGACGACGACGATCCTGGCGAGCCGCTGAATAAGATCAGTTGCGTGGTGTAGCCACCACCAATGGCCAAGTGTGGAAAGAACAGTTGGCCATTTGAGAGCGCCGCACTTTCACTGGCGGGCGGGGTTGTCGTGATCAAGAAATCCCCTCGCTCATTGAAGCGCGTGAGCAGGCCAACCACCGCCAGGCCGGACGAACTCGTGGAGATCCTCAGCACTCCTACAAAGGGCTGCGGCAGATTCGGAAATAGATCACTCAAGAATTTTGCGACCTGTCCGTTCGCTGGATCGTCAGTTGGCCGGCACTGACAGGAGACCGGCAGCGATATTCCGGTTTTCACGTCTACAGTCGTAATTACGCCTGATCGGCCATCCGCTAGAAATACGCGCCCGCTGTCCTCTGCCACTGAGACACTTGAAAAGGACTCTGCTGGTGCGAAAAACAGTGGGACTAAAGTGGCTGCATGAACGACATCCATCGTCAGAAAAGCACTCCGGGTCGCGTCATCGGTAACGATCGCATCATGGCTGTTGGGGAAAAATGCAGCAGCGGACGGACGCTCCAGTTCAGTTCGGTATAGCCAGGACACGGGTCAGCCGACGGGGCTGGGTTCGGTGTCCAACACCCGGCAGGTGGGCGTCTCAATAGGACACAAAGTCGGAACCATCTCACTCTTCGTGGATTGTGATCTCTCACTGGACGATTTTTCCACTGCCGTGGGTGACAGGGGAAAGTCTGAATGTACCCATTTCATTCAGGAAAGCATCGAATTTGAACAAGAAAAAACGTACAAGGAGCCACGTTTTCTCGCTTGACAAATGAATGTGTGAATGAAGAATCAACACGTCTTCCTTATCTTGGCCGTCTTGGGGACGAAATTTTATAACGCGTCTGGGACCCCGATGGCGGTAGCCCGTCCGGATTTCGAATCCCGAAACGAGAATAGGCTTAACTGGCCCGCAAGATTTTTTGGCGCTTCTGGTCCGGCGTAAGTGGTGGGTTGTAGCGCCGTTTCTCGCGCTTTCCTCGGCGTGCGCCCTTCTTACCTATTTTCTACCTGGAATTTTCGTGTCCTGCGAACTACCCGTTACGGGCGACAAAACCGAATAAAGTGGTTGTTCTGACTGGCGGCGTTATCGCGAGTCTGCTCATCGCTATAGGCTTTGCTGTTGTTGTAGATGTGGCCCGCCAACGGTTCCGGACACAGAGTGAGATCGAAGCTTTCTGGGGTACTCCTGTCCTCATCGAAATTCCACGGATTCTCACCGATTCCGATGTTGCAGTGCAGAGGAAAAAGAAGTTCCTTTTCGCGGCATACTCTGCCGGGACGACCGCTTACTGTGTTTGCCTTTAATCGGCACGCCGGTGTACCGCGAAGGATTCGTCCTCGCAATGCCCATCGTGATCTTGAAGAAGGCCATCCGGATTGACACGATGTCCTTGCTTACCATCCATGTCGACAGGAGGATCCCTCAGAGTCGTCTTCACGAGGAGGGGGATTTGTATTTTTTCCTGGGGCAATTGCTGCTGTACCCCCTCCTTCTACTTCTGCTGAAGTCCGAGGGAAAGGCGGAGGATCTGATTCCGCAGGCCGCGCAACTGTCAAGGTAGGCGCACTAACCTATCCGAGGGACCATTATGAAAAAAAGAGTTGTTCTAGCCATTCTCACAGGGATCGTTTTGTTGGGAGGACTGACGGCTTACCTGGTCAGGAAAGCTACTCCTCTCACAGCGCAGGATTTCCTGCGTAGTGGAAAGCAGTATTTCGATCACAAAGATTATTCGGCGGCGACAATTCAGTTGCTGAACGCTGTTCAGAAAGATCCGCGAAACCGGGACGCTCGATTTTTTCTTGCGTTGAGTTATTACAACCAGGCGAATTTGAATGCAGCCGTAAAGCAATTGGTAGCTCTTCTCGAGTATTATCCCGATGACATCGATGCGGAACTGCGTCTTGGAAATATCTATCTGGCGGCCGGCCCGAGCAATCGGCAGTTCTTCCGCAAGGCTCTTGAGACTGCCGGGGAAGTTCTGTCGAAGCATCCTGACGATGTGTCTGCTTTAATCTTGTCGGGTAATGCCTCCATCGGATTGCAGAATTACAAAACGTCGATAGAGGAGTTCGAGAAAGCGGTAGACCTTGATCCGACCAATACTTCGGCATTCGTCAGCCTCGGCACGACCCAAGCGCTCCTGACCAATTCTGCTGAAGCTGAAAAGGCCTTTCTCAGCGCTCACACTATCAATCCAAAAGACAAGGGCGCGATAATTTCGTTGGCCAATTTCTACAGATCCACTCGTGAGACTGATAAAGCAGAAACGGTACTCAAGGATGCGCTTGCCAATGCTCCGGAAGATCGCGACATTTACGTCCAGATGGTAGCTCTTTACCTCCAGACCGGACATTTGGACAAAGGTGAGCAGGTCCTGAAAGATGTGCAAAACCGCAATACGAATAATCCCCAGCCGTCAGTATTGCTGGCCGATCTTTACGAACTTGAGAATCATGGGCAGGCCGCGGAACAGCTATTGATGCAACTGGAGCAAAAATTTCCTAAAGACCTGAGCATCGCTACTAAGCTTGCCCTGAAATTCATGCAGGACGCGCCCGACAAGGCGAAATTAGAAAAGGCAAAGGTGGAAATTGACCGAATTCTGAAGGCGGATTCAGCGAATCCCGCCGGCTACATCCTTCTTGGACAGCTCCAGTTCTTATCCCGTCAATATGATGCCGCCAAGGCGACACTTGAAAAACCTGCCGCGATCAACGGCCCTTATCCGCAGGCGCACTTCATTCTTGGCCAGATTGCCATGAAGAAAGGCAAGGTCAATGAGGCTGAAGATCAATACAAGAAGTCGCTGGCGGTGAACGACGGGTATCTTCCGGCGCGAGCAGCACTGGCTGAAGTCTATGCGAACACGGGCCGGACCGGCGAAGCCGGCAAGGAGATCGATGCAACTTTGAAGGTCCGCCCTGGCTTCGTACCGGCGCGGCTCATTAAAGCCAGCCTTGAAAGAGTCGCAGGAAAGAATGCAGACGCGGAAAGGGACTTGACGGCTTTAGCCAAGGATCAACCATCCAGCGCTCCAGTTCAGCTTCAGATAGCACTTTACCAGGAATCCCGTGGACGGAAGGCCGAGGCGGAAAAGGCTTTGGTGCGCGCACGCGAGCTCGAACCTGATTCACAGGAAATTCTGCTAACCGTCCTCGATTTCTATGCACGTCAGAAGCAACCAGACCGCGCAATCCAGATCATTGATAAGGCGGCAGGCACTGGAAAGCAGGCGTTTCATGATGAATTGACCGGTGTTGTCTATATGCAGGCTGGGAAGGTGGATGATGCGGAGAAAGCCTTCAAGAACGCACTCACAAGGGATCCCACTCGTAACAGTTCTCGCGTTTTTCTGGTTGCTGAATATATACGAAGCGGTCAGATCGATGAAGCGATGAAGGAATTAGACGAACTTATCAGGAGAAATCCTTCGGAGCCCTCAGAATACGCTACAAAGGGACTTCTTTACGAGAGACAGGGGAAAATCGACGAGGCCGAAAAGAACTATACGCGAGCCCTCGAACTCGATCCGAACGCTTACGATGCGGCAAACAATCTTGCCTATCTTCTAACCCAGGACGGGCACCAACTCGAGGTTGCTGTTAAGTGGGCGGAGGCAGCGAAAAAGGTTCAGCCGGATAACCCTGCAATTGCGGACACGTTGGGATGGGTGTACTACAAACTTGGCAATTACATTTTGGCCCGTGATCAGCTTCAATTTGCCGTCTCGAAAAACCCGGACCACGCCTCCTCGCAATACCATCTGGGCATGACTTACTTGAAAACCAATCAGGTATCCGATGCTCAGCAAGCGCTCGAAAAAGCCCTTCGTAGCGGCGGCAATTTCAAGGAAAGACCCTTGGTCCAGGCAGCCTTAGCGGAAATTAAGCGCTGACCTGACAAAAAGGGGCTGGCGGTTGCACAGCCCCTTGCCTTGTGAGTTGTGAGTCTTAAGTAAAAAACGCCTCAGCGTCAAACATCGGTTGGCTGCCTTAAATAGCTCATCCTAAAGGCGGTTTTTCTGGAGATTTCTGTTTGGGAGAGGCGCAATTGTTTCATTTTCGTTCTGGAGTGACTTCCCGGAATCCAGAGCGTTGCGGCATCCTTCGGCTTCCCCTGCGCCATCATGCGCAATCTTGGCCGGGCCATGACGGAGGCCGCCAATGAGTTTGTGCGATCCCTGAAAAAGCCGATCCCGGTGCTGGCCTGTCACCAACACTTCCTCGCCGATATCGGTAAGGAATCTGCTCGAAGACGGCCATACCCAATTGGGGGATTTGTTCCGCAATGTCGAACTGCTCCCGCAGCTGAGCGCATTCGTCTGGCTGCAGGGCCGCCATCTCGGTGAATCCGCCACAGCGCACGAGGATACAGCCGTTGTCTGAGGATGTGCCAGGCGCTGAACACCTTCCTGAACTCGCCCTCGGCGGATGCTAAAGTCCGGAAGCCTCTCGAAAACTACGCCATCTGCATCCGGTCGAATGTGATCTGCCACCATTCACTTCCCTCGGAGCTTCTCTCTTGCGACGCGATCAACTCTTTACCGAGCTTCGCAACGCCCTCCGGTTCCACGACAAACCGAACATCTCCACAACCCCATCCGATCGACAGATCCAGAAACTCAACGACATTCAAGCGGCTGTGGATATCCTTACCCGATCCCTCCGACAACAGCGTCCCCAAAGAGGTCCCGCTAGAGACATGCGTCAGGCGGTGGATCTTGATCCTCTCGCATCTGGATCGTCATGGCCCTCATCTTTGGGGCCATCTCATCCCGCTTTCCACTTCCGCAGGCGGAGGCGTTCGGCTTGTCGCTCGCACCAACAACGATCTGGAATCCTTCTTTCACACCATCAAACACGGCGAACGCCGCCGCAGTGGCCCCAAGATCCTCACCCAGGACTTCGAACGCCTTCCACCCGCTGCCGCCCTGGCCATCAATCTCACCCACGCCGACTATGTCACCATTGTCTGTGGTTCGCTCGACCATCTTGCCGATGCCTTGGCCCACCTCGGTTCGGCCAACCGTTCTTGCTCCATCGCCGCTCGCACTACCCACCGCAACACCACAGTTGAAACCGCCTCGCTTAAGGCGTGTTGACCGGCGCGCCTCAGTCCGCCCTTTCACGAAAGGCGTTTCGCAAGGCCGCAAAAACGTCGGAGAGCTTTACGAATCCGCTAATGTAGCGGCTGACGCCGCAACCTATTGTCCCACTGCGACTTCCGAACTGTTCGCCAAGCTTGGTCCTGTTGGAAGCTCACTAATGTCGCCCGTCTTTACGTTTGACCAGTCTGCGATGGAGGCACAATCGGCTGAGCCTGGCCAGTCAGAAAGAGGTCAACGTCAAGGATTGCAATTACTTAGGCTGGCTACCAATTGTTTCTGCCGGAACCTGGGGATTGGAAGGTTTCGTGCCTTGAAGGAGCCGATGCGAATGACTTTCGCTGCCGACAAAACAAAGGGTTCCAAACAATCAGGGAACTAAGGAAAGGCAATATGATGAAGACATGTACAGTAAAGATTGCGCTCTTGCTTGGTGTTTTGATGGCATTCCTCGCCGGCACAGCGTACGCCGACAACATAACGCTGACGCTCCAGGTAGTAAACTCGGACGGGACAATGGGTCCCTCGATAACTCTGAGCGACAGCGGCGGTATCATGGACGGCGCACCCGAATCTAACGGAAATACCATCGACGAATATCTGGGTGTAGGTGTAACGTTTAACGGAAATATAGGCAATACGGGCGTCTACACCAATGCGACCGTGGGTATGATTCAGAATTCTACGACCAATCCCATAACTGGCCTTAGTATTCCTGATGGAACTGACATCCTAGCGATGGACATACAGAATATCGGTTGCGGCAGCACGTCAACCGTTCCCTTCGACTGTACTAATTCCAAGGTTCTGATTACTCTAACGGATAGTAGTGCTTCGGTACCTACAGGCCAAGCCATATTTGGCGCCAGTCTCGGGTCGGATAGTGGTCCCACCGGGCAGGCGACCCAAAGTAACGTGACGGTCCAATCGGCGTTACTTACTGACGGTCTTCTGTACACTGCTTTCCCTACTGCCCCTACCGCTACTGGGTTATTGTCGGACAGTAATTCCGGCCAGGTACCAAACGTGACAACTCCTTACAAGATAGCTGACGCAGCCGCCATCACGTTCACTAGTTCTACGGGGAACGCCAATTTTGAACTGGATGCCAGCGTCGTCGGTTGTACTGATCCTACTTGCGGCGGCAAAGGGGTACTAACGGGGACTCCTGTAAACGCTCCGGAGCCGACCTCTTTACTGCTTCTGGGTTCAAGTTTGGTGGGCTTGGGTTTGTTGCGTATGAAGTACAGACATACATTTTAGTTGGCTTGTGCACTGAGGCACAGGATAATTCGGAATGGATTCCGCTGATGCTCATTCGGAATAGGTGATAAATATGATTAAGAGCTTTGGGATCAGAATCGGGGTTCTGCTGGTTCTGCTGACGTTGACGTTCAGCACAGCGGCCCTAGCTTACGACGGGAATACGTTTCGGCTGGTTCTCGAAGACACTACGACCGGTGTGCAACGAGTCGTAACGGATAATGCTTCATTGGGACCCTTGAACAGCTTTGGAGATAAGAATGGGGCACTGGGCACGATCGGGTTTAACAGCTCGGTTGGAAACTTCATGGTAACGATAAATGCTACCAGCAACGAGGCAGCTGATGGGGGAGGAATCCTGACACTGAACGCCAACGTAGCATACCAATCCAGCGGGGCACAAACGTTCGTGGTGATTCTCGAAGATGTCTATGGTGCCGACACGGCCGGAGCAACACTTGAGAATACGATAGCGGGCTTCAACTCGCCGAGCTCGACGGCCGTCCTGGCGAGTACGGCTTCTCTCTCCGTGCAATCATGGCTCGATCCGAATGGAGCCGTGCCGGTGGGGAGCTCAATCCTCAATAGCGGCCCGGCGGCTATAAGTGTCAATGCCGCGAACATTGCAACCGCAGGGGCAGTTAACAACAACTTGGCGCCCATCAACGCCACCTCAGGGTCTTATGACAAGGCCGCGACGCCAGGTACAACAGCGCATTCTATTTATTCGGAGGCGGTCGTGCAGTTCAATTCCAGTAGTTCTGCAGGCTCGGTAAGCTTTTCATTGACTGCAGATGAAATACCAGCAGGCCCCTCGGTGCCGGAACCTACATCTCTGATGCTCTTGGGATCAACTCTGCTTGGGTTGGGAGTTTTACGGTCGCGGAAGAGATCTTAAACCAGTCCCTCCTGTAGGGGCGTTCTATGACATCACGTTCTTCGCTGAGTCAAGGAAAACCGGGCGCTCACAGAGCGCCCCTACAGGAGACAACACCCTGCGCCCACTTCTGCATTCGGCAACACTTCATGAGCAACATTGACGTAGCGTTGGTGCATGGCTCCATCAGCTTCGTGATATCCCAGCTCCACAGTTGATTGGGCACCGTCGCCAGCAGCTCTGGTTTCTGAAAGACCGGATGAATTCGTTGGTCCGGGCGTTCGCGTGTTTCCCCGTGCTCGGCCAATATCCGGTACATGGTACGCGTCGAGCAGGGATAGACGCCCTCATCCAGCAGGGTGGCTTGCACGGCAGCCGGAGAGAGGTCTTGGAATCGTTCTTCATGCAGATGCGCCAGCACCGCTTCGCGTTCCGGCGCACTCAACGCGCGAGGAGGAGCGGGCCGCGGCTCCGTTACCGGAGCCGGATGCTGTTGGCGATAGAACAAGGACCGAACGACGCCGAGCGCATCGCATGCCGCTTGGATTCCGACAGCGGGAGCGAGTTCATTGACGGCGGCCATCAGCGCTGTCCTTTCGGATCCTCGGCGGGGATCGGCGATCCTAACAGCGCAGCCACTCTCTTTTTTGGACGTCAATAATGATCTCCGCCTTCCGCAGTTGCTCGGTCAGGCGTTCGTTCTCACGCTGCAGCTTCTGGTTCTCATCTGCAAACGGACTCCGGGTGGATTTCGGACCGCTTTCGTGGCTCCGGCCCCAGGTGAATGCTGGTTTTTCATGCGACGAGTACAGGCCCTCGCGCCGCAGCAGAGCGCAATCGCACCCGCCTCCGAGGCCACGGCGTCCGCCTTCGTTAGGATCTGTTGCTTGTACTCGGCGGTGAACGTCCGGCGCTTCGCTTTGGCCACGACTACAGGGTCTGGGCGGACAATGGCTGCCGGATCGGCGCCGGCTGTGCCCACCGCTGCACTTCGTTCGGTCTCGCTTCGCTCGGCCTCACTACGTTCCGCGGCGGGCACAGCCGAAGAAGACAGTTGTCCAAATTAGCGGTGGTTCTGTAGGTCGATCCAGATAAGAAAATTGGCAAAAATAGGCCGAGCCCCGGGTAGGTTGAGATTTGGAACCCGGCAAGGAACCAAACACAACCTGGAGGCCCAGCCATGAAACGATTCTGCAGTATCTTTTCGCAATTGTTAGAACTTTTCCCGCAGGTCGAATTCGAACAGGCCGTACGGGAACACAAAGCCGAGCGTCATGCTCGTGGTTTCAGCAGTTGGACGCAATTCGTGGCAATGTTGTTTTGCCAATTAGGACGCGCACACTCGCTGCGGGAGATCTGCGGCGGTCTAGCCAGTTGCGAAGGCAAGCTCAAACATTTGGGGGTCGTGAAATCGCCGAAGAAATCCACATTAGCGTATGTGAATGAACACCGGCCATGGCTGCTATGGATCACGATGGCTATTTACCGTCATTTGCAGTGCTCACCGATGGAAAGACGAGCGACATTCGAGTCGCGCGTCAACTGCGGTTCGAGGCGGGAACGGTCGTCGTGATCGACCGCGGTTATAACGACTACCCGTGGTTCGTTTGACTTGTGGCGCCAGAGCGTGTTCTTTGTTACCCGGCACAAAGACAAAGCCGTTTATGAAGTGGTCGAACAGCGGACAGTTCCGGAGAACCGCAACGTGCTTGGCGATGAAGTGATCCTCTTCCCGAGTCTGGCCGAACCGAAGCCAGAGTACTTCTTCCGCCGAGTCGAGATCTGGGATAACGATAAACGGGAATCGATCGTTTTCCTGACCAATCACCAGGCGTTCGGCGCTACGACGATCGCGACGATCTACAAAGACCGATGGCAGGTCGAATTGTTTTTTAAGGCGATAAAACAAAGTCTGAAAATCAAGACGTTCCTCGGAACCAGCAATGCTGTCTACACGCAGATCTGGACGGCGCTGATCGCGATGTTGGTCATCAAATATCTTCAACTGAAATCGTCATTCGGTTGGTCCTTGTCCAATCTGGTTGCGTTACTGCGTCATCAATTGTTTGTCTATCGTGATCTCGATGCATGGCTGAACGATCCCTTCCAAGCTCCGCCTGCTCTGGACGGCGTTCACGACGACCCCCAGCTCACGATGGCATGGGCGCGCTAAGGCGACTATACGTTCATGGGGTTTGCGCAACTAACTTCGTCTTACTCAAAGGGACCCCTTGCAGGAGGCCTGCCAAAGTCCGTGACGAAAACCTAACATTTGATTTCAACGGGTTAACATGAGTTCGTGATTCGTCACGCGCGGATTTTCCAATTTTCCTGGCATGGTTTCCAGAAAAACTGGAAAAAGGCCGCATGAAACACAGAATTCCGGCGATTCTTCAAAGGATCTGCCGGATGAAACACTTCATCCACCGATTCTTTGAAGTGTCTGCCACATGAATTGCTTCATGCGACCGATTCTTTGAGGCGTCTGCCTCATGAATCGTTTCATGCGGCTGATTCTTTGAAGCATCGGCCTCATGAATCGCTTCATGCGGCTGATTCTTTGAAGCATCGGCCTCATGAATCGCTTCATGCGGCTGATTCTTTGAAGCATCAGCCTCATGAATCGCTTCATGCGGCTGATTCTTTGAAGCATCAGCCTCATGAATCGTTTCATGCGACTGATTCTTTGGAGCATCGGCCTCATGAATCGCTTCATCCGCCGATTCTTTGAAGCACCGGCCACACGAATCGCTTCATCCGGCCCATTCTTTGAAGGACCGGTCGCATGAAACTCTTAACCCGGCGATTGCTTGAGGGCATCTGCCGCTTGAAACGCTTCGTCCGGGGATTCTTTGAAGCATTGGCCGGCTGAAGCGCTTCATCGGGAGATTCTCTGAAGCATCTGCCGCTTGAAACGCTTAATCCGCAGATTCTTCGAAGCATCCGCCGCATGAAACGCTTAATCGGCAGAAGGTGGCTCTTGCTTTTGACAACGTAAAAGGAGCCCGCCCCGATCGAGCAAAATGGACACACCCTTTTTGTTAATGTAAATGAATCACCGCTGTTGGGACGGTCCGATTCGTTGTCCAAACTGTTCGGGTGTGAGCCATTCATGGTAATGAAGAGAGGCCGAGTTCTGTTGATCGGCCAGGAGTTGTTCGAGCGCCGCTTCCCGCTCTGTGCTCCTTTTGAGCATGAGCACAACCGACTCCATCGGCAGGTCGCCGGAGACGGGCCCTCGTCCTTTGTAGCAAGAATCAGCGGGTGCGATGTATGCGGAAGCCTGATTGTCTGTCCTTGTGACGGAATCGCGACAGATCAGCGGACAGATCAGAAGCCGCAGACAGGTCATGGATGGCGGATCTGAATCCGGCCTGCCGTGATCGGCTGCAAAACCGCCTCCGGCGCTGCGGACATGCTGTCGTAGACAACGGCTCCAGTGATCTTATCGGTGAGCCTGATACGAAACTGGCCGTTACCGGTTCCGGAGATCTTACCGTCGGCAATTGTCAGCAGAAACAGGTAGTCCCCAGCGGCATTGATTGTTCCTGAACCCTGGAGTTCGGCCATGGCCCCGGATACGACGAGAGATTCATAGGATGTGCTCGTGAAATCGAATCTCGCATTTCCGATCTGAAATCTGAAATTCGCCGGACCGTCCGGCGCTAAAGCGCCTTTCCGGTAGCCAGCGCTGAAGCCGAATTCCGCAATGCCCCCCGCAGAAGTGTCAAGCGCAAACGAGCCGGCTGGCAACTTGACCGATCCGCTACCGGTAATGGATTCCCCAACAGGGTCGAAGACGCTGCTCGCGAAGATATTTTCACTTCCGTTGCGGGTGTCCGTCCATGCAATCAGCACATCGTCGTTCATCATCGCAATGGCCGTCCGGTCGCCCAGATTCTCCGTCGTATCCCGCAATGGGTTCGTTATTGAATCATTGATCAGAGCGGTCGTTACACTCTGATTGTCAAACGCATTCCCATTCGCCGCCGATCGAGCGAGAATTACATGCGCTGTCTGAAACGTGCTGCTGAACTCCGTATCATAATACCCGACCTTCACATGGCCACCTGCATCTACGGTTATGGAGGGGTTGAAGTGGTCCGCAGCGCCGGTGTCATTGTTGACCTGAGTGAATTTCCACCTCTTTCCACGGTCTTCAGAGTGTCCAAAGCGGATGTCGATTCCGTTTACTCTGTCAGCGAACACGGCGTACACATTCGATTCATTTTGGGGATCGGCCGCGAGAGCCAGGTCCGGTCTGGCTCCGGCGTCCGGCATTGCAGGAATCCGTTGTCCAAATCCGATGGTGGTTTCGGCGATTTCTGTGGGCGGGCCAAAACGGAGCCTCTTGTGCTTCGATGATGCTGCAAACATCGATTGCAAGGAGGTTTCGTTCGCTGATACTGCAACCATCAATCTGCCGCCCGTATCGTACGACTTACTCGAGTGGAATCCCCAATCATCCCATCCGAGGTAAACGGTGCCGTGGCTCAAAGCCAGGGTGGGTGAGTTGACAAGCGCACCGTCAACCACTGTCACCGGCGGATCAAATAGTCCTCCTTCCGCCGATTGCGCCGCCATGATGCTGTACTGCGAGGTGCTTTGAAACAGCCTGTCCCAGGCCACGATACGGCCAACATGCGCATTGATAGCGACCACAGGTCTGCTGTCGACCGTCTGGTCCGAAGCCGGATGGAGAGTAATCACACTCGGCGGATTGAAATTGATCAGATCGGTGGATTCACTGACGACGATGGCGTTTGACGAATTGCTCAGATTAGCCACACTGTACACAACGGAGAGCCTTCCAAAAGAATCAAACGCCAAGCTCGGATTTTGAGCGACAAAGAAAGTCTGTCCTCCGGCCGTCGTGCTCAACGCGGCGCTTTGCCACGTTTTACCTCCATCCTGGCTTGTGGTAATCCGGACGGTTCTGCCCAGATAATCATTGCTTGCAATCGCAATCCGGTTCGGCAGGACGGGATCCACCGCCACGGCCGGACGCGAATGAGCGCCAGGACCTGTAATGACGCCCAGGTTACTGAAGGATACGGGGGGTGGTGAATCGGAGGAACTGGAAGGATTAGCAGTCTCCGAACCTGTTAAAACGAAATGTCCCAGTAACACGCCCCCCGGTTGCCTTGTGTCCGCCGATGCGCCATGAAAGCCACCCACACGGGTTGGGCCTTCCCAAGGAGTCACAGTCGTAGAAAGATTCCTTGCAGTATCCGAAGTCCTGATCGCAGCGCCTGGGGCGACCATATAAAGGTCGAGGTTCAACGTAAACGTGTTCTGTGTGCCGATTCCCAGCGTGAATGAAACAGGTATGGAGTTCCCGGCGCCGAGAGCGACGCCTCCCAGGTTCACTGTCTGAGTCGCGCCAACAGTGCCGGCCCGGTTATCGGCAGTCAGCAGCGCGTCTGGTTGTGAGGGGTCGCCATAATACTTCACGAGTTCCGTTATTACGAAGTAGAGGTCTGACGTGCCGCTGATCGTGGGCCCGTTATTGATGAGCTTTGTATTTAAGGTGAATTTGCCTGCATTGTACCCGGGAACCGGAGTGGCGTCGTAGGCGGTACTGACGATGGGCAGGGAAATTGTCTGGGTAAGCAGGGTTTGAACGCTGAGATTATAAGCGCGCAAGCCAATGCTACTAAGCGAATCCTGAGCTTGAACCGTAAAACTGGCGGCGCCTGAAATCGTCGGCGTTCCGGTGATCATCGCTGCGGTTGAAGAGTAAACAGACAGGGACAAACCTGCGGGTAGTGCACCTGTAATGATGGTAAAGGCGTATGGGGCGGTTCCGCCCGACGCCGTCACAGTCTGGTTGTAAGCGACTCCCACGGTAGCCGTGGGCAATAATGAAGGTGACACCGTAATTGTTGCCGGCGGTCCAACCGTGAGAAAATTTGTAGGGCTGACGACGGCCTGACCATCCGGATTCGTGACCGTAATCGTGTAACCGGTTTGCGCGGCAGTGGCCGAGACCGTAATGTTCAGCGTGATCGAGGTTGGATTGGTGTAGGTGACGCTGTTGACGGTGATCCCGCTCCCGCTGACTGACGCCGACAAGCGGTTCTGAAACCCTGGGCCCGGGTCATAAAATCCCGAACCAGAAAAATTGGCGGCCGTACCGCTGGTCGAGATCACCACGTTGACTGTCGTACCGGCAGACACGGTTGAAGGCGTGACGGTGAACGCGGAAAGCGGGGGCGGGGGAGGCGCCATGATCTGAACGGCCTGAACACCCCAGGAGTTGGTAGCGTTTGTGAACTCCTGGAAAGTCCAGATGGTCATGTTATCGTTCGGGTCAACGACTGTACTGCTGAGGTCACCCCACCGCTGCGAGATTGCCGCTAACGATGCAACTGGAACTGAGAAGCCGGAACCCGTTCCTCCTATACTCGATGCAGCGGCTGATAATATGTCACTACCTGCTTTGTAACCAATACCGCCATTAACAATTGCTACGGCTGTTACGGCATTACCCGATACTGTTATGTTTGCTTTGGCTCCGGTACCACTACCTCCAGTCAATGCAACACCACTATACGTGCCATTAGTATAGCTGCTACCACCTGTGATTGTGCCTAAAGTAGATATAGGGGTTTGCTCCAGCGATGCAACTGCAACTGAGAAGCCGGAACCTGTTCCTCCTATGCTCGATCCGGCGGCTGATAATGTCTCATTGACTAAGTAACCAGTACCGGGACTAACAATTGCTACGGTTGTTACCGTATTACTCGTTGATACTGTTATGTTTGCTGTGGCTCCGGTACCACTGCCTCCAGTCAATGCAACGCCATTATATGTACCATTAGTATAGCCACTACCACCACTCGTGATGGTGCCTAAAGTAGATATAGGTCCGCCTTGAACGTTGTAAGCCTCACCTGAAGAAATGAAGACCGGGTTGGAGTTCAGTGTGTTCTGACTGTCGGTGTAGAGCCTTCCGTCAATCGCTATGCCGGCATAATTCGATGCTCCCGCATAGCTGGATGCCAGAATCGTGTGTCCCTGGCCGTTCGTCGCGACGCTTGGTACCCAAAAATAGTTCGTGGTTGTGGTCTTATCATACAACGTTGCGGCCTGTACCAGCGTCGGCGCCGTTGTCGCCGTCGCATTAGCCATATCGACTTCATAGAACCGGACGCCGTCGCGGTCACTGGGTGGGAGGGTCCCTGAGACCCCCGACGAATTTACCTTCGCCGTTTCCACCGTCCACAGCTTCTCCGTTAGGTCCGGCATGACCACTATCTGGGTGGCCCCCAACCGCAGATCGATGCCGTCCAGTGGCTCATTGCTACCCTTAGCAGGCACAGCCGAAGGAGCCCGAATCGTCTGCACAGTGAGACCTTTAAGAAGCGTGTAAGAAGGCGTACCGCCCGGATCACTAACCTTGAGAAATCTCACGACGTTGACGACTGTGGGATCGTTGCCGGCGAAGTAACCCGCCGTTGCGTTGGGATCCATATTACTCACACCTTGCGGCGCAAACGGGCCGGGGATCGAATTCGATGCAACTGCCCTGAATGCCGTCACGGTCAGAGTCCCCGACAGCAGATTTGCCTTGTTGATGACAAAGACACTTGAGTCTAAATAATCAATCAGCGCAGGGTTGAAGATGTTCACGCCGATGTACAGTGCGAACTTATCCACCCCTGACGAAGGGTAATCTGCAAAATTGCCGGTATCATTACTGGGGCCGCCGACGGGTTGATCCTGCACGAACGAGAAAAATGTGAAGCTGCTGGTCGACGTGATTGTCGATCCGCTACTCACGGCGATCAAAATTGAATTTGGAGATACCCCGGTGGTGATCATCGTCACAAAGAACCGCTGTGTCAGGCGATCGTATAGGACCCGCGTATCGGATGTTCCATTGCCTCCGTCGACAGAGGCGAAGAACGTGTTGGTGGAAACATTGATCGCTCCGTCTTGCACACCGGTTTTCGTAAACGTGCGGATTCGCCCATTCATCGCGAACAGTATTTGACTTGGGCCGACGGCGCCTTGTGCGTTGGGCGGCACAAATCCTGCGTCAGCCAAAGTGGTTCCCAGGAAGCTCGTTGTGCCCAGGGTTTGAGTCAATGCGGACATTAGTGGCTGATCGCCGGAATTTCCCCCGAGGGTAATGCGATTGCGCTCTTCATCCGCTTTTGCCTCGCCCCCAGTGGAGGGAAGCGGCGGCCAGTGCGAGAGGGCGGGAGAATCCGGGTTATCCTCGCGCGCTTGAGGAGCAGACCTCGCCGGTCTAGGTACAATCGATTGTGCGCGTTGTGGCGGAGCATTTTGCTCGCGGGCCATGATCGTCGAGACCGGTTCTGTAATACCGTTCGCGCCTTGCCATGGAACCCCTTGTATCTGGCCGAATACTGCCAGCGTTGTGCACAGCGCCACCCCACAGCCAGGAATCAGACGCAGAAAAAAAGCTCTCAAATTAAAGCGTCTCCTGAAGAAGACCGCAGAACGAACGAAGTCGAATTTGTGTAACACAGGATTGGAGTACCCTTCTTCGGCTTGATGGTCCCACTCCATGGGGCCTCATTGTCTTCGCCGTTGAGTATTTGTCAACACGCTTAAGGGTTCTGGTGTGGCAAAACCGGTGAATGCGTCTGATCGCTGCCGGGCCTGTAGAACTGTGAACCTGAAGGATTCAAGCCGCTGTGGGAAATCCTGTTACTCAACCACCTTTGTTTTACCGGGCCGCGGATCGGAGAACTCCCTTTCCATGACCAATAAACGCTGGGACGGACTTGAGTTCAAAGAACCTCTTTAGCCGCAGGAATGGCATCTCGAGCAAAGTCCAAGACAAAGCAGCCAGTCCGTAGCACGCCGCAAACAGAATGACCGCCATCAAGATCGGATGCGAATTCAGTTGGAATGCTTTTGCGGTATCAAAAGGCAGTTTGTGCAGCAGGTAGAGCCCATAACTGATTTGTCCGGTGTACACCATAAACCGATTGCGAAGAGCGGCTTGCAGCGTTTGTTGCCCGGAGTACATGGAGAGGAAGATCAGACAGGCCGAAGCGATCGCGCTAAACGAGAAAACAATCCAACGCGCATGAACAGCCTCCAGGACAAAAGCCAGAGGCAAGGCCGTGAAAAGGACAATCCATGCCGGTTTGACAAACCGGGACGGAACAAAATCGGCAGAGCGAATGACAACCGCGATCAATGCCCCTGCCATCAACCCATCGAGCCGCGAAAAGGTGTTTGAGTAAAGATTGACGTGATGAGAAGCCAGCAGCAGACGCAGGGCCGGCGATATACAAATCACGGAAACAGTAAGCCGGCGTAGCTGATTTTGCGAAAAAGCACGAACCACCAATGGCCACACCAGATAGAACTGTTCCTCAACGGCGAGTGACCAAGTCACACCAAGCGGTCCTGCAGCGCTCGTGGGAGATGCTACTAATAAATTTTGAAGAAAAAGCGGGTAGGACCACCACGGGGAAGCCTTTTCGAAAACCATCCGCGCGAAACCTGTGTGGATTGCGGGAACGATAACAAACATGAAGACAATCAAAGAATAGTACAGCGGCCAGATTCTCAGGCACCGCCGCGCATAGAAATTCCGGAAGTAACTTTCCGAATCTTTGCTGTCCAACAAGATGCCCGTGATTAAGAATCCGGATAGAACGAAGAATAGGTCGACACCCATCCAGCCATTCGCAAAAATGTTTTGTAAATGTAGCGATGGATAGATCCCGCTCTCATTGTGGAACATGACGAGGAGAATGGCCAAGCCACGAATTCCGTCGAGCTGAGGCAGTCTGCTTTGCACTGGCCTATCTTTCATGCCGTGTTTCCAGCGTCGACGGTCAGCACCGTACCCGTGATGCTTTGGGATTTGTCGCCGAGAAGGAACTCGACGGCATTGGCTACATCGTCAACCGCGGCAAGGGTGCGTAGCGCGCTGCGGCGTGCGATTTTTTGCAGTTGCTCGTCGCCGAGCCCCTTGGTCATTTCCGTTGCCAGAAAACCGGGCGCTACTGAATTCACATTCACGCCTTTACGTCCTACCTCGCGTGCAAGCGAGCGAGTGAACCCAATCATGGATGCTTTGGTTGCACCGTAAACCGACAGGCCGCTGTACCCCGTGAAGCCGATGATCGAGGCGACGTTGACGATTCGTCCCCCTCCATCGGCCATCATCGAACGGACCACATACTTGGTGAGGATGATCGGCGATAGCGTATTCAATCGTACCAATTGTTCTATCTGGGAATTGTGCATGATTGCCAGTGCACCATCGAATCCAACCGCAGCATTGTTTACAAGCCCGTAGATTGGGCCGGCATCCTTACGCAGAGTCCTGACCAGTTCGGGAATCTGTTCAATAGCAGCCAGATCGAATGGAACAAATCGCAATGATCCGGATTTATTACTTTCGGCTTCGTCTCTCGCGGTTTTGAATTGATCCGTTTCCTTCCGGGCGATTGCAATAACGCAATATCCGGCTTGAATCAGCTTTCGAGCAATGGCTAAACCCAAACCCCGGCTTCCGCCGGTGACAACAACGTTACGCATTGTGACGTGCCATTTTGCCTGCAGGAGAAATATTCAGTGCAGGCACAAAGTTCAGCACTGCTGGGACTTTGTGCCGAGGCAGTGTTGCGCGGCAAATTTCAAGGATGTCATTCTTGATTTCGGATACGTGTTGGTCTGTGGGGTGCCTCAGAACCACGTCCGCAACAACCAGCGAACCTGTAATGGGATTCGACCGGGAGCGGACACATGACATCTGCACTGCCGGGTGCCGGTTCAGTAGTCTTTCGATTTCTTCAGGGTGTACTTTCAGGCCTCCGACATTGATGATCCCGGTCCTGCGCCCCTGAAAGTAATAGCGGCCATCGCGCTGTTCGACGATATCACCGGTGTCTACGAAACCTTCGGAGTCTGCGAGCGCCGAGTTGTCGTGCCCTACAAAATGAGTGGCGGTTCGTGCGGAGCGAATCCGGAGTGAATCGTCGTCAATCTTGATCTCAACTTCCCCCTGGCCGCCAACGAAGCTCGCCGGGAAGCCCTCGAGTCCATCATTTACCTCAAACGCGACTCCGGCTTCGGTCGACGCGAAGGCGTGGCCAATTGCCGCATGCGGATAAACCGCACGCAGCGTATTCAAGATAGCCTGATCCACGATCTCACCGGATAAACGTATGTAACGCGGCGCAATCGCGCCAGCAGCTGGACTCATCAATGCACGGCGCCAATGCGAGGGGGTGCCCGTGAGGTGGGTCACTGTGTGGGCCGAAAGCCGCAAGAGATGGTCCGCTGGTTTCTCGCCGGCATGGGAAAGCACAAGTGAACCAGTTCCAAGAAGGGCGCGAAGGAAGATCTGAAGCCCCCCATAGCGCCGGATGTCATAGAAGGTTCCCCAGACAACATCAGTACCTTGCTGAGATCCCTTAGAGCCGTTGATTGGCGCAGTCAGGGTCGCCACACTATGGACGGCCATCTTGGGCACACCACTCGTGCCCGAAGTGAGAAGAACCCATTCTGTGGCCACCGGATCGACATCTACCTGTTTCGCTGGGGCCACGGCCGAACTGACCCGAACATGGAGCGGACTGCGTTGTTGGCCTATGGTTGGCCAGTCCCGATCGGAGACCACCGCATCCACCTCAGCTTGGTCGACAAGCGCTGGAATGTGGTCAGGAGACACATCCGGCGGGCAAATGATAAGCCGGCGCGCTACGCCGTCCAGTTCCATTATCGCTAACGCCGAGGCGAGCTGGTCGTGAGCGGCTAAAAGGACCGAGCGGCCGGCCAGTTCCAAAATGCGCCCATCGAGACTGGTGCCAAGCAGCGCATCTTGCAACGAGACGCTATTGTCTGCGCTCCAAAGGAACCGGGAAGCGCAGTCCGGGGAATTAGCGAGAAGATTGCGAATCGAGCTGATGTGACTTGCCGGCCTGTTCATATACCGCGATGAAATCGCCAAGAGTGACGGGATAATAGATATCATCGGAATCTGTGAATGGATCCAAGTTCAACATCTCTTCGAGGCGAGCAACGAGTATTGCAATCGCAAGAGAGTCCAAACCCGATTCCAATAAGACCAACTCATCCGTAAGCGATGGCAAGCTTTTGCCTTCGTCTGCCGCAATGCGCTGAATTTCTGAGATAATGATCGACTTTATTGACATTGACATTGTAATTTTCCGTGGTGAATTGTCTGTCTCTCTGCACTTGGAGTCTCTCCCAGCATTGTGGGTCAATGTCCGGAAGGCCCGATTCTCCCGATCGACAAACAGTTGTCAAGCATTTTGAAAACTGCTGGCGGCATTGGCTGACCGAAACCGCCAGCAGCCGTTTCCCTTGGCGGCTGCGCAAAAATAACTTGGCAGTATCAGCTCGCCAGAAACATACGGCCGCGCCTGTAGCGGCGGTCTATGACCGCCGGATTTATTGTAGATTTAAGGAAAAACCGGCGGTCATAGACCGCCGCTACAGCCGATCAAACTGCCAAGTTATTCTTGCGCGATCCTTTAGCCGACGTGTCGATAAAAAACTTCACCAGCCAGACGAAAAAAGCCGTCCGGCAAATATGAGACAAAATTCTTAGAAATCAGCCGCAGCAAGTCCGTGTTTGCGCGATTTTTCATTGTTTCGGATGATCGCCAATAGTTCAAAGGCGTCATTGTTGCCCCTAAGTGGTCCTTAAATCGGATAAGTCCTTCGTTGCCCAACTCTGAACGCCCGAGATCAAGCTCTTGCAACTGCTCGCATTTGGCTTCCTGAATTATCTGCCAGAACAGGCGTGGCATTGCCCCCAGATTATGAAATCTCGCATCTGAACATCCGTACTTGTAAACGACTGTTTGTTGATGGTGAAGCGTGAGAATGCTCGCGATTGGCCGACCGTTCATCCTCGCTATGTGGATCGTTGCGCGAGAGCGCAAACACTGAAGTATGTTACGAAACCAAGCTAACGGCTGGGGTGGCAATCCATGACGACGCCGTGTTAATAGCAGCAATTGATAGAACTCTTGAAGTATTGAATCGGAATTTCCCCGCTCCAGAGTAACGCCTTCACGATCAGCGCGCCGAATTTTCCTCTGGATGCAGTCCTTATGAAAGCGCAAGTATATTTCACCAAGACTCGGGCGCAAGTCCAAAAAGTGTAAATAGTGCTGGCGATCTAGACGAAAAACACCTTGAAGGGTCAAATCGGATCTACGGGGCCGGATTTCAACATTTTTGAGCTTACCTGCTCCACTCGTGCGCGCCGCAGAAATTAAAGCTGTGACATCCTCTTCATTGTGCGCGAGAGGTTCGCAGTGATCCGAGAAAGGAATGGAAACCAATTTGGATCCCGTCAGCCAGCTATTCAGCCGGCAAAAGGCCACGCCATTGGTCAATGGATCTTCCGGAGCACTCGTCGTAAATACCGTAGCGATGTATCCATACGTTCGGCGCAGAGCCTCCAGCCACTCGGCAGTATGGAAAATAGATGCGCGCGGATGGGACTCGACCAGCACCCTCCATCTGCGATCTGTTTCAGGATTTATCTCGTAAACTCGCATTCGTAGCTTACGCGAGCCCGCATTGGAGTGGCGCAGTGTCAATGCCACTCGGCGGCTTGGAATGGAAGTGCAAGGATCGCAGGAGTGGAATCAAGCCGTTTGCGCGGTACGGCGGAACAACGACCAAATAGGTAACATGCATAGATCGCGCAAATTGGCATAGAGCATTGGTCGCCAGGAGCATAGAATCAGGCTCACTTTCCGTCCAAAGTGGGCCTCGCAACACGTATACGATGGTGATGCCCCACGCACTTGTTTGCTCATAATGTGCGTCTGGATGGTTGCTTACAAACGCATTCCAAGAATTGGCCTCTGAGTTCTCATGACAAACCGCAACTTCTGCACTATCTCGAAGATCCATGGATTTTTTCTGATCGCATTTGAATTGAAAACAATTATCCACGGCAAGCCGTGTAGACTCTTAAAGACCTCCATAGTCTTCAGCCAAGTTCCCAGATTGGCATCAGTCAACCGCAACAATAGTGATGTAGGTTTACATAGAAGCCTCCAGCAATCGCAAGGGTTTCAGCAAGGTTGGAAGGGAACCTGATGCAATCCTAATTACGCATAGGCGGTGCTCTGTCAATGCTACCGCACTTAGAGTCACACTCAGGGCAGCACTGCTATTCGGTTTTCCCAGTTCATTTTGGTAACCGATGAACAGCTGTCAAATCAAAAATGTAACGAAGAGCACAATGAACGCCTGTCTTCGGCGGTCCTTAGGTTACGGGCACGGTGTGCGCTTGACAGATAACTATCGGCTGACTACGCTCCGGCCCTGGGTCGCTGGACGTGAGTTCTGGCAGCTGGGAATCGCTTGGCGACCGAGAGTCTGATTTATCGTCCACGAACAAGCCACGTTTGTATTGCACACAACGCTACAGTTCAAACTGGAAGTATGACCCGATCGCAGACTGAATGAAGGAGCATTTAAGGAGTATTTGATGAACTTCAGCCTCAGGGACCTCGTCACTATGGATCAGGAGCACTTGATCCATCCTTTGCATCACCCAATCGATCAGCGCAACTCTGTTATCTATGTCCAGGGACGCGGCGCCATCATCAAAGACATCAACGGACAGGAGTACCTTGACGGCCTGTCCGGTCTATGGAATGTGAATGTGGGCCACGGCCGCGCGGAGTTGGCGGACGCTGCGGCGGAGCAAATGAAAGAACTCGCATACTTCTCCAGCTATGTTGGGTCGTCCAATATACCGTCGATTATCCTGGCGAAACGCCTCATGGAAATCGCCTATGACAACATGCATGCCGTTTTCTTCACCACGGGTGGTGCTGAATCGAACGAGTCCGCCTTCAAGACCGCTCGCTTCCACTGGAAAGCGCATGGAAAGCCCGACAAGGTCAAGATCATCGCACGACGCGAAGCGTACCACGGCGTAACGCTGCAGGCCATGAGCGCCACCTGCATGGGCAGCTACTGGAAAATGTTTGAGCCGCGCGTCCCCGGGTTCATTCATATCCAGACGTGCTACCCATATCGATTTGAGGGAGCTAAACCTGGCGAGACGGTGGGGCAGGCAGCAGCACGCGAATTGGAGGAGGCTATCCTTCGCGAGGGCCCCGATACGGTGGCTGCTTTTATTGGAGAGCCGATCCATGGAGCCGGTGGCGTCTTTTATCCCACTGATGACTATTGGCCGCGAGTGCGAGAGATCTGCACCCGCTACGACGTCCTTCTTATTGCTGACGAAATCATCACTGGGTTCTGCCGTACGGGACGATGGTTCGCTTTGATGCATTGGAATGTGAATCCGGATATGGTCACGTTTGCCAAAGGCGTTACATCCGGCTATCTTCCGCTTGGAGGCATGATGGTGACTAAGGCCATCAAGGAGACGATGGACTCCGTCACGCCACAGAACCGGTGGATGCATGCCTTCACATACTCGGCCCATCCAACCTGCTGTGCCGTCGCGTTGAAGAATATCGAAATAATGGAACGTGAACGGCTCTGCGAAAATGCGGCCCGGATGGGCAACAGACTCTACGCGGGCCTGAAACAAGCATTTGGCGATCACCCAAACATCGGCGATATTCGAGGGGGAAAAGGGCTAATGGCAGCGGTGGAACTAGTGGAGGACCGCGAAACCAGGAAGACATTCGCAAGCGAGAGAAAAATCGCGGCGCAGCTGCAAGCGGAGATGATGAAGCGCGGGGTTTTGACGCGTACGCGTCCTGCACCCGGTCCTCATCCTTCGCCGGGCGACTCGATCTTGTTTGCTCCTCCCCTGGTTGTTTCCGAGGCCGAAGTTGACCGTTTCGTCAGTGTCGCGCGTGACGCGGTTAAGACAGTGCTCGGCGTTTAGCTGACAGCCGTGGGCAAGCAAAATGACTGGAGAGCATCGCCGAGGAGTTTGTTGCCTCTCAAGCCACAAGGCAAGCTCAGTTTCTAAGCACTGGTGTCATGTAGAAATCATATTTGTTGCGCAAATTTACGCCTGCATCTAGATCGAGCGGCTCTCTTTGAACGTACTCCAGCCGCAAGTGCCTCGCGATGATTATCAGGTGAATCTGCATCTCGATTCGTGCGAAGAATTCGCCAATACAGTTTCTGGGACCCGCGGAAAAAGGAAGCATTGCTAATCGGTGGCGATCTTTCGAACAGCCTGGATCAAAACGGCCGGGGTCGAAACGATTCGGATTCTCCCAAAGGTCCGGGTTACGTTGGATAAAGTACGGTGAAATATAAATCTCGGTGCCCGCAGGGACGAGATACGCACCCAACTGATCGTCCATAAGCGCCCGCCTCGTCATCAGCCAGCCGGCAGGGAATAATCGCATTGTCTCATCAAGGATTTGCCGCGTGTAGGCAAATTGAGGAAGTTCGGCAAGCTCAGAAACGTCCTTATCGAGAAGTCGCACAAGCTCATTTGAAAGCTTTTCGTCTACCTCGCCGTGCTGTGAAATCAAATACCAGGTCCAGGCCAGGGTGCTAGCCGTGGTTTCATGTCCGGCAACGATCAGGGTCATAACCTCATTAATCAATGAGGCGTCTGTCATTGCTTTGCCATTGTGATCCTGGGCTCCCAAAAGCATTCCAAAAATGTCGGCGCAGCCGGGCTCCTGTCTTCGTCTCCGCTCCGCAACCCGCAGGATTTTCTTCCCCAGAGATCGAAAGGAACTGGCAAATTCCATGTTACGTGCCGAATCTTCGGAAAGAATGCTGAAGTCAGCCCTAATCTGCTCATAGTCGTTGCCAAAAATCGCAATGAGAACGACTTCCAAGACCATGCTGCTGACGTCGCGAGTAACGTTAACAGGCTCTTTTTTTTGGGCTGCCTGTTTCCACTTTTCAAGTAGAGCTAGATTGCGACTGGTCATCATCTTACTCAGGGCGCCTATCACATCGCGATGGAACGCGGGTTGGATCATCCGCCGCTGACGCTTCCAAAACTCGCCCTCACTCACCATAAGGCCGTTGCCCAGAAGGAACCCCACACGTTTGATAAACTGGCCCTTTACATAATTTTGCCAATTATCGATGAGCACGTGCTGCGCATGCTTCGGATCTCTAGTTACATACACGTTCGTCCCGTATATTGACGCTTTATAGATGGTTCCAAAGCTCTCAAACTGCTGGCCGATCCATTTCAAGAGATCTACGGTGCTCTTGTACTTTTCTTGAGGACCAGGTGGAATTTGTCCGACTTCCATGTTTTTTCAAACGTCGTCATTTGCTTGCATGAAAGCTGCAAGCGCCGCCGAATCCGGCGTGCCCTCTTGTAGCAGGGCGTTTACGGTCCCTTCTCGATCTGTCCTCGAACGGTTCTGGCCAAGTTTGAACTTGGCTTCTATCTGGTCAATAGGCATCTCGAAACCAACAATCTGCCGGACCATATGCTCATCATAATCCGGAGGTAGTTCACTCAAATCCCAAGGACGCGAACGACGGCTTTCGAATTTTACCACAAGATTATCGAGAATGGCGGCGGTGCGGTGACCGTCCTCCACTGTTCGAGGGCATCCATAAGCATGTACTACGGCGTAATTCCACGTGGGAAAGCTTCATCTTCGATCTAGGCGAGCTGATTGATATCGTCCACGATGCGGTCGATGTCCTGTGCGGTTGTCCTGTAGCTGGTAATACAGGCTCGGATCGCAGGTGTGCCGTTCCCAAGCCGTACTTCAGACATCCACGCGATCTGCCGCTGATAAAGGGCGTCGAGGAACTTCGTAATGTTCAGATTTTCACGAGTGAAGCACACGACAGGAAGGGGAGTGGAGTTGAGAACATTCCATCCTGTACGCCGGAGTGCCTGACGCAGTAAGTCGCCAGTCCTTGTCTGTTGTTCGATCATCTCGACATAACCGGATTCGCCATAGTGGGCGAGCGCGAGGAAAAGTTTAAGGCCAATAAACCGGCGCGACCATTGAACGGACGTTGTATAGGGGTCCACGACAGATCCAGTAGTCTTCGCCGGCATATAGGACGTTTCGGCGTGGAAGGCTTCGGCGACGGCGTCAGGAAAGCGACAGAAAAACATCCCGGCGCCCATCGGCACTGAGAACCACTTGTGTGCGTCGCACGTGATCGAATCCGCAGCTTCGATTCCATCGAGGTAGCTTCGGAGCCGCGGTGAAATGGCGGCGGCACCGCCCCACGCCGCATCGACATGAAACCACAATCCCTCGGAACGGCAAAAGCCCGCCACTTCGGGCAGCGGATCGATGACTCCGGCCGAAGTGGTTCCGGCTGTACCAACAACCATGAACGGCGCCAGTCCGTTGGCGCGGTCCTCGGCAACCCGTTTGCGAAGATGCGCGACATCCATCTTGAGGGAGCGATCAATCGGGATCGCGCGAATCGCTTCGCGTCCGAGTCCCGCCATATGCGCAATTTTGTTGAAGGAGTGATGGGCTTCGCTGGATAAGTAGATCGTTGGGGCGGCGGGCAAGCCGCGAACTCCCCGTTCACTATAGTGTGGAAAAGTCCGCGTTAATGCGACGACAACGGCGGAAAGGTTCGATTCCGCGCCGCCGGTTGTGAAGGTGGCCCTCGTCGTTGCAGGCAAGCCGAACTTGCCCGCGAGCCAGGAGAGTGTGTGCCTTTCGATTTCGTTTGCCGCCGGCGAGGTGCGCCACGCAGCCAACTGGGGGTTGTACATGGCAGCCAGCGTGTCGCCAAGCACGGATGCAGGCGTTACACTCGGATTAAACAAACCGAGGTAACGAGGGTGTGTCACTTGCACTTGCCAGGTTTGTAACATCCGCTCGACATCGGCGCTGACTTCTTTCAGCGCTAGCGGTTTGGCGAAGTCGTAACGCGCAGCGAGGTGGCTGCGAACCTCTTCCGGCGTTACGGTCGGAACAATCGGGCCCGCCGCAATCTCAGATTCGAGTTGTTCGATAGAATGAAGGAGTTGATCACATTCAATCATCGCGCTGCTACTTGTGCGGGTTGGCTGCTACCGGATCTTGCCTTCAATCGGCGATGTTTCCTCTCACACATATATAGCAACCAGTTCCGATAGAGCTTCACCGCATCGGAATGCCACGTATTGGCGAGTGCGCCTGGCGCCGGAGGAACAGGGAGATCAGCGATGACTTCCTCGCGGCGGCCCGATTGCGCCCGCTGCCGCAGAGAGGTCCATGCGGCAGCCGCGTGTTCGTCAAAATAATTTTGCGGCATCGTCGGATATGTATCGGTTTCCCCCTTTAGGAAGCGTTTGACATCTCTCCGATACTCCAACAGAAGTGTATCCGCCTCGTATTCTGGATGGCCTTGAAAGAAAACGAACTGGCTTTTGCGTAGCTTAACAAAGGAATCCACGCCTGCTGCGGAAAGCGTGAGGAGGCGATAACCGCAGGCGGTAAGAGCCTCTTCCGGCAAGTCGTTCCACCTCGAGTGCGGCATTGGGAAACGTTCCGAAGCGTTCGATGTCAGTTCGTGATCCGAGGCACGGGCGCAATCGAAAATACCGGAACACTTTGCCTCGAACCTGAATCGACGGATACCGTCGATGTGCAGCGCGGCCGCATGCGCAGCCAGACAAGACCAGATGCTGGAAGCAGTGCTCTCTTCCGCCCAGTCCACAAGACGCGTGAAGCTGGGCCAGTACGGCTCCTCAGTCAGATTCACCGCGCAGGGTTCCATCCCGGTAACAATCAGACCATCAAGAGACTTGTTCCACAGGTCATTGACAGAAAAATATGAACTGACGTGGCTTCGACCCGAATCGCTTCGGGGAACTTGGGGTAATGCATACGGGGTCAGGCACACCATCATGCCATTTGAGGCTGCTTCCAGCAGAGCCAGAAACTGGCGTTCGGTTGCTTGCAACGCGGAGTCGGGCATATTGTTGACCAGCCCGATCTCCACATAATTCTGGTCCGAGTCCCCGAATACGTTGAGTAGTGATGGATTCGTATTGAAACGAACAGGCATTGTAACTTCTCCGAGAGGAAAGGCGAAAAACGATCAGGCAGTCAAAGTGCCACGGTTGATCGAATCGGTGGCATCAAGCGCCTGACCGAGATCGCCGATGATGTCGTCGATATGTTCAATTCCGACGCTGATGCGAATCGCCTCCGCGGTCACGCCGGCCTTGAGCTGTTCCTCAGCCGACATCTGCCGATGCGTGGTCGAAGCCGGATGGCAAGCCAATGATTTCGCATCACCCAAATTGACAAGGCGCTTGAACAGCTTGAGAGCATCGTAAAACTGCTTTCCTGCTTCGAAGCCTCCCTTGATTCCAAAAGTCATTAAGGAGCAACTGCGGCCGCCAAAATATTTTCTCGCCAGAGTGTGATAGGGATTCTCAGAAAACCCAGCGTAATTGACCCATTCGACTCTGGCGTCGTTGCGCAGGAATTCGGCCACGCGTCTTCCATTTTCCACATGCCGCTCCACCCTGAGAGCGACCGTTTCAATTCCCTGCAGCAAAAGAAATGCGTTCAATGGCGACAAGACGGCGCCCGTCGTACGGAGGTAGAAACTACGGCAGCGGGCAATGTACGCCGCTTCTTTGAAATGGTCGACATAGACAAGACCGTGATACGAGAGATCCGGCTCGCTGAACATCGGGAAACGTCCGGCGTGCTCCTTCCAGGGAAATCGGCCACTGTCCACGATGATTCCCCCCATTGTCGTGCCATGCCCACCCATGAACTTCGTTAGCGAGTGGACGACAATATCGGCCCCATAGTCGATGGGCCGCACCAAAATAGGCGTTGCCACCGTGTTGTCGACAATCAAGGGGATGCCATGCTGATGGGCCACTTTGGCGAGTTCTTCGATATCGCAAATATTCCCCGCTGGATTACCCACACTCTCGCAATACACGGCGCGCGTCTTATCGTCGATCAGGCCCGCAATGTCAGGGGCTTTATCCGATTCCGCAAATCGGACGGTTACTCCTTGTCTTGGAAAAAGGTGAGCGAAAAGGGTATGGGTCGTGCCGTAAAGCTGCGAAACCGAAACGATATTGCACCCGGGTTCGGTCACATTCAACACTGCATAGTTGACAGCCGCCTGGCCTGAGCTAACACTCATTGCCTCGATCCCGCCTTCGAGTTCAGCAACGCGCCGCTCCAATACCGCAGTCGTAGGGTTGCCGATGCGCGTGTAGCGAAACCCATCAACTTCCAGATTGAAGAGGGCGGCGCCATGATCCGCATTGTCAAATTCATAGGCCACGGTCTGATAAATAGGAACCGCGACCGCCTTCGTGGCGGGATCGCCATAGTAGCCGCCGTGGATGGCTACGGTTTCGCTTTTCATTTCTTCAAACCTCGAATACGTCGACTTCCTTATAGACGTATATGTCCTGATTGGATGCGGGCAAAGAGGGGCTCATCAAGAACGACGAACGCTTTCCGTTCGGGATCATTGAAATAAATAGGCTCGGTCGTGACGGACGGATCGTAACCATCGTTCACGAGATGGTTTTTCGCGTATTTGAAGGTGGACGTAACCTGCAACTGCCTTCTGAGGCGAAGGAATAACGGGACTGCATAGTGCGGCAAGCGGCTACTGAGGTGAGTCCGAAATACGTCAAGATCAAGTTCAACGTCTGTTACGACGGCAACCATACCCGCCCGCCCGTCGGTATTAGGAATGGGCACGCCGAAAACGTTCGCTTCTTTAATGCCAGGAAACGCGCAGATTGCTTCTGAAACTTCCGAGGTTGCGACGTTTTCGCCCTTCCAACGAAACGTGTCGCCGACGCGATCGACAAAATAGAAATAGCCTTTCTCGTCCTTACGCATCAGATCGCCTGTCCGAAACCACTGGTCTCCGGGTTCGAACACATTGCGAAGAAGTTTTCGCTCGGTTTCCCGAGCGTTAGTGTAACCTTCGAACAAGCCCCTGATGCTGGACGCCTCCTGCAGAACTTTACCGAGTGCTTCACCCACTTCGTTTGGCAAACAGCGAGTGCAAAATCCGCGCTCGTCGCGCAACGGCTCCGCTCTTTCGACATCGAACTTCACCACAGCCACCGGGAAACGATGCGATAGAAACGACGGAATACGTCCGATCGAGCCTGGCATACCCTCAATGTTGAACAACGAAAAGGTTCCTTCCGTCGCTGCGTAGAACTCCAGGACGGCAGGTATGCGAAAGCGATTCCGGAAGTCATTCCAGACATCATTGCTGAGGCCGTTGCCGCAGCACATCCTTATGCGGTGCTCGGTTTCGTTTGGAGCCGGATTGGCGCGCAGAAGATACCGGCAAAGCTCGCCAATATATTGAAAGAGCGTGCAATCCCATCGAACGACATCGCTCCAAAAGTGACTGGCTGAAAAGTTTTCGCGGACGACGACAGAACCACCGCTCACTAGCACCGCTCCGGTTGCAACGACTCCTCCAACGCTGTGATACATCGGCAGGCAGTTGTACATTCTGTCCGCCGGTTGAATATCCATCATGCCCGCAAACCAGTAGCTCCACTGCATCAGCCGGAAATGACTCACTTTGGCGGCCTTGGGCAGCCCGGTTGTGCCCGAGGTATAGATGTACAACGCCGTATCGCGGATAGTTACCGGCGGACGTTCGCTATCGTTTAGCCCGGCCCCGGAGTGTCTCTCGACGTTCTCGTCGATTCGCTCAAAATCGCTACCGTCAGGCGGAGAGCCGTAGCACCAGACTTTTGGACCTTCCATGAGCAACGGAAGTACCGTGTTGAACTCTTCCACAAACTCTGCGGACACGAAGATGTGCTTCGGCTCAACAACGTGGATGCAATGGGTAAGCGACAGGCCGGTCAAGCCGGTGTTCAACAGCGATACGATGCCCCCGACGCGTGTGATGCCCAACCAGATTGCCATGTATTCCGGCCGATTTGGCATCAAAAGACAAACGACATCTCCCTTCGCCACCCCCTGGGCGAGAGCCCAACGGCTGTACCGGTTTGCCCGTTCGACCAGTGCGCGATATGTAAGGCGCTCGTTATCGGAGAGAAGTGCAGGAGCGTCGCCACACTTTTGCGCGAGTTCTTCCAGTGAGGTCGCCAGTAGATGATGAGGTCTGTTGGGAATGGTTGCAGTTAATTCTAGAGCACGCAACCATGCCCGCGTGACAGACCGACCGGTAGGAGCAGCGCCGTTATTCATGGAGTTGTAGCCGGTATCTCAGCGATTCGTCGAAGCTACAACCGTTTCCAGTTTTTCCGTGTTGCTGTGGTGGATGACGACTTCAAGCACTTTACGCAGAATCTCCACTCCTTCAAGCATTCTCATCTTGTCCAGGGGACCGTGAGCAAGAAGGACCTCCGCATTCAGAGCCCGATACAGTTCTTCGGTATGACCAACATCGACGACCCCATGCACCTCCGTGTATTCAAGTTCCGAAGAGCCCTGCCGGACGGCGAGATCCGCTAAGTACGGCATGAACCTTTGGATGAAGCCCTCGAAGAAGGCCATCATGGGCAGAATCGACTCTGAGCGTAGCCGGCCGATGAATTTCCGTACTTCGTGCACATGGCCATGAACCGCCATGATGTCCGTATCTGTCGGAACTGCATGGGCAGCCATCGCGAATCGGCGCAGCATCCCGGGATGGTTGTCCCGCACTTCTTCACGGAGGTTGTCGTCAATAATTTGATGAGCTTCCCATGACTTGACCGACAGGTATGCGGAAGTCATCCAATAAACAAAATTGCCCTCGAGAACTGCAGTATAACGAGCAATGATGCCGCGGCGACCGACAGGCGAAAGCTGCTGAGGGTCTGGCAGAGAAGCCAGCAGGTCCTGTATCGTGCGGTCAATGTATTCTCGCGTTCCAGGCGGAACGCAATGTGTAGCACTTACAACGTCGGTCGATGTCGTAACGTTGGATGTCATCGAGGCCTCCTTGATGTTGCACATTTCTCCGGCTTCAGCCGGAACCGTACATTTACTCTTTCAAATTGTGACCAGGCTTTTGACTTAGGACACTAGCGAGATCTTGCGGAATTCAAGCCACCCTTCGGCGCAGGCCTGCAAAGTGGCCATAGCCATTTCCGAGGTAAGATCAGGTCTAATAACTAGCGCCCCCGGGAACTAGCCCGATTTTTGCGAGGGATACGCACTTGTCAATACAATTTCGAAAGGTGTGTGTGGGAGCGGTTTAAGTTCTTATGCGCACACCGTAGTGATCGGTTCTTATACCTTTTTCCACAACGCGCGCAGGGTTTCCTGCAACTAGTGTGCATGAAGGAATATTGCGAGTAACCACACAGCCCGCAGCGACGATGCATTGATCGCCGATGGTTACACCTGGCAAGATAACTGCGTGGGCACCAATGAGGCAATTGTCGCCAATGTGGACGTCCAAATTTCGACGCTTCACCGGATCATACGTCAGAACAGCAGCACCAAACGCCACGACGGAATACTGTCCAACGTGGATTCCTCGCGGGTTTGTCTTATCGAGGTTCGCTTTGAATGAAACAACGCTGCCCTCCCCAACGTGCATATGCCAAACGTGGATGAAATACTGCCTCCGAAGTCTTCTCGCAACCTCGCGGAAAAGCTCGCGAATTTGCGTCGGCAGAGGCACCTTCGTCTGTGATGGGTCTAAAGCGGCAGCGCCCGGTACACTTTCAGGATTCATAGCTTTTCCCTTCGCTAATCCTTGATATTCCCCACGATGCGCGCAGGGTTTCCTCCCACATGCGAACCGGCGCGAACGTTGCGGGCAACAACACTCGCTGGGTCCACAACACAATTATCTTCGATCACGACACCAGGCAAGACAATCGCTTTGGGACCGATCAAACAATTGTCACCAATGTAGATGTTCGAAACACGCCCGTTCGTCCCATCATGGGTCAACACTGCAGCGCCAAACGCAACAACGGAATTTTTCCCGATGTGAACTCCTTGTGGGTATGTTTTATCAAGCGTGGCACCGAAGGAAATGATGCTTCCTTCCCCAATCTGCATATGCCAGACGTGGATGAAATACAGACGCCGGAGCCAGTTCCCGATATTGCGCAACGCCTCCCTGATGCGGGCTGTAGGAAGAAGCACCCTCGCTTTAGAGCATGTTGGAGCGTCAATGCCCGACAAATTCTCAGAACGCACAGCGTAATCCTTTCGCTAATCTAGTCGCAAATATTGGTTGCTTGGGGTAATCAAAATTGATCTAGACACCTTTTCATAAAGATCTAGTGAATGCAATGAGTGGCCGATGCGGTTAATTTCTTCCGGCGTGTTTTGGTCAACGCTCCGAAGTTCCACATATGGGAAGGATACTCACGTAGACGTCTTCTTTCTTTTCACGAGTATCCGTCCACGCAATCAGAATGTTCTCTGAAGATCCGGCGATTGCTGTTCGATCGCCCAGGTTCGTCACAATCCCGCCGCCAAGGTTTGCTTTTGATTCGTCGATCGGCAGGGTCGTGATTTGCTGGTACACGAATGTCTCTGCAGGAGGACGCTGTTCCCTGTAAAGGTTGAAATGTCTTTGTGGTGGAAATGAGTACGTCGTTGATGATGAGGCCAAGAATACCTGTGCTGTGGTCGCCTGTTTTTGGAGGGTGTCGTAAAAACTGACATGTACCCCGCCATGCCCATCTATGAGCATGGCGGGGCTGAACTGGTCTCCCCCGCTCCCCGTGTTGTTAAGCGTCACCCCATCCCAACTCATACCTCTATCAAAAGACCACGCGAAACGAACAGCGAGACTGTCCTGCTTGTCCACGAATACCGCGTACAGAAGGTTCTCGTTGTTTGGGTGCACTGCCAGATGGAGGTTGGTTGATACGCCCCGCGGCGCCGGTAACATCGGTATTCTCGAGGAAGAAAAACCGATATTCGTCGTTGCAATCAGCCGGGGCGTGCTGAACACGAGCTGCGCTGCGTCCGGAGAAGCCGCTGTCATCACTCTTCCACCAGTATGGTAAGGCGGACGCGAGTTGAATCCCCATTCATCCCACCCAATGTAAACAGTCTGGCCACCTATTGCTATTGATGGCGCGCTGACTTGTGCACCACTTACAACCGTCACCGGAGAATCAAAGATTCCGTCCTCTCCCGAGCGTGCAACGTTGATGCGGGAACCAAAGTTCTCCCATGCGACATAACGGCCTCGGGAACCGATTGCGATCACCGGGCGGCTATCGATGACATTGTCCTCGGCATTGTGAAACGTGATCGTGGAAGGTGGGCTGAAGTTGACACCGTCAATCGATTCTGCGAGGACAATGGCGTTAGCAGGATCATACATGTTTGAAAGAACATAAACGACAGAAAGCTTGCCCTTCGAATCAAACGCAACACTCGGGTCCTGAGCATTAAAGAAGTCTGCGCCGCCAATCGAGCGGCTCATTGTAGTTGAATGCCAGGTGCTGCCGCCATCCTCCGTCGTACTCACGATCACATTACCTGAGGTATCGTTCGCCGCTACCGCCATGCGCCTTGAAAGGTGCGGATCGACAGCAACAGCCGAGCGAGATCGAGATCCAGGTTCCGTAATCACCCCCACACTGCTGAATGAAGGGGGCGCACTAGATACTGAGTCAGGCCCATGCAGTGTTAACGTTTTCAGCAGTCGGGGAGCAATTTCACCGGCAGCGTCAGGTTTGAGTTCGACTATTTTTGCATCCGCCTTGCGTATTTGCGGCAAATATGCGAATAGACCCACGATAAATGTGAAGTTTTGGCGAGATCCGACGCCTATTAGGAACTGGACTTGGACGGGGCTAGCGCTCGGGAGCCCGTTGGAAAAACCCAGCGACTGAATGTTGCCGCCTACATCATCAGCCGTTTCCAGGATATCCGGCTCGGTCGGCTTCAAATCGGTTCCTACCTTGCTAAGTTGTATAACTTGGAAAAACACCGGGTTAGTGAGCGAGGGGCCGTTGTTCGTTATGGTGGCGTTGATAGTATACGTGCCATCGATCAGGGTACCAGTCGTCGAGGTACCACTCGTCCCATCCCAGCATGATGCTGGCGCACAATCGTTGAGCACTAGGACGATATTGTTCGACTCATTGCTCGCGATAGTAAGAGTATACGGCCGAGCACCGTTGATGCCCGCCGAGTCGACGACTTGAACAGTAAAGTTCGTGCTACCAGTTGAAATGGGAGTCCCCGAAAGTAGACCAGTTGATGCGTTCAGTGAGAGACCTGCCGGCAAGGTGCCTGCCAGGCTGAACGTATAAGGTGCTGTGCCTCCCGATGCAGTAATGCTCTGGCTATACGGGATTCCTATGCCCCCGTACGGAAGAGTGGCCGGGGCCACCGAAAAACCCGTCGTCGTCTCGCTCTTCATTACATACGCGGCTGTGAAACCAGCTTGGTCAATGACAATAACGTTGAAGAAGTATGTTGTTCCCGACGCTAGCCCTGTCACATTGAAGGCCGCGATGTCGGCGGTGTAGGCCTGTATGATCGTGCCGTTGGCTGCCGCATTCATGACGCTATCAATGTTATTGCTGGTGGACAGCACGACTTCATACTGAAGCGCGGATTGCGCCGTAGTGTTGTCGGTGGCTTTCGTCCAATTCAGTGTGAGGCTGCTTATGCCAACACTAGATGTTGTAATCGTTCCAGAATTGCCTGGTGTGGGTGCGGCCGAGGGAAAGGCCCCCATGTCCGGCGCGCTTCCATTCAGCACAACCACGCCGTCCGATTTCTTGTAGAGGTACACAGCATTCCCAGAAGCACGGGGAACCGAGTTCGCGAGCGTCAACGTGTTCGTGCTGTAATTGACTGCGGTAATCTGCACCGTGGTCGCGGCACCAATGCGAATCCAATCCGCTTGAACACCGGAGAGGCCATACCCATCTTGAAAATAGGAAGCATCATGGACGATCAAGGATGTACCCGAACCCGTGTCGCTATTGCTGACTGTGGTCAGATTCGTTCCGGCCCCAATCGCCGGGGACACCGCCCTGAGGTGAAAATCATTGCCAGCGTAATTGACGAATGCGGGGTCAGCTCGCAAGTTGCCGGGATCATCCGTAAATGTCCCGCTGTTATACACGTGAGCATGGAGGATGCATGGAGAGACCGCACAAAAGGCCAGATTGTGCCCAACGGTGAACGGAGCGGTGCTGGGATCAGTGCTATATGGATTGAGACCGGGCACCGCCCCGGTGTAGTAGAAGATGTCGTTGAGATCGGAAGGGTTGATGGAATTATTGGCAAAATAATCGGTGACTCCAAAGTCGGTGAGATCCAATCGGCCGACATCTACAAACGTGTTGTTGTAGGACTTGACGTTGTAGAAGCCGGGTTTTGTAGAGTTTCCCCCATTCTCGTCTACAATGATTTCGCCGTCGATGTGCTCTTCAGTATTGTAGCGGATGATCACGTTATAGCAATTTCCTGAGCACGCGTCCCCTTGGGAGAGCATCCCTTTGGCGTTGAGACCGACCGCGTTGTTATGAGTATTTCCCTCAATGACATGGTATTGGGACGGTTCGGTTACCGGTTCAGAGAAAAACGCGTCCGTATGTTGACCGCTGTCGGTCTCGTACTGGTCATGGAAAGTGTTGTTGCGAAAAACCCCATACGTTCCCTGGTAATTCACACCCAGTCGATAGTGTGAGATGTCGTTTTGCTCGACAAGTATGTGGTTGCCGTGGACCGCTATGCCATCACACGCAGTGCCGCTGCTTGGCGTCCGGCACAACCAAGATACAGTGTTTCCCTGGACGTAGATAAAGGACGCACTCGAACTCATAGTGATCCCGCCGCACTCGGTCATCGTGTTGTTGGCAACGTATACATCAGTCGACGATCCGGCGCTGACGCACGTAGTTCCTGGCGACGAAGGATCAGTGATACTGAATCCACAGGTGCCAATTGCCGATGGGGCTGATGGGCAGTTTCCGATCAGCTTCGTGTGGGAGCCGAGCGTGAACGACTGCACGGTCACCACGTCCGTCCCATTGACTTGGAATGTCTTGTAGGCTCCTACGGCGCCTGCCGAGACCGAGACGTGTTCGTTGTAGGTCCCTGCAAAGACGGTGCAGGTGTCTCCGGCAGCGATTTTGGACGCGCATTTGCCAATCGTCAGCCAGGGTAATGAGGGGTCGGTCCCCGCATTGGAATCGCTCGCAGATCCGTTCGTGTTGTTGACGTAATAGTTCGTGGCCGTGGCGCTAAGCGGAGCGACCATCAAAAGAACAGAGACAAGAATTAGCTGTTTCATAACCGGTCACAAAAGAGAAAATGGCGGTCTCTGGAGTTGATTGATTCCTCGAAGCACGACTCGCTTCGCGGTTCCAGCAGCTTTGCTTTCAACCGGCGTCGCTTAATTGACATTAAAACAATACTGTCCTGTAGATGCCCCGTGGTGATACTAACTGGCGAAGATTCTGCGCGCCTGGATCCAAAAACTACAGTAATGAGTGACACCGTTCCTCTCTCAACACTGAGCGGGAACCCTTTCCCGGTATCTTCACGGTTAAACCCTGTCTCAGCCATTTTTGTCAGGCCTTTCAACGCGCGAGACCTATGGGCCGAAATTCAACGTCATGCAAAGTGAAGAATACCGGAGTAAGTTTCAACTAACCGTCGACGCTGTCGGGAGTCCCAGAGTCCCCAGAAACGCCAAAAAATCCTGCGCGGCTACTTATGCCGATTCTCATTTTGGGATCGAAATTTCAGGCACGCTACCGCCGTTGCGCTCCCAACGCCACAAGAAGCTCCCGGTTAACACGCGACAAACTGACTAAGGTGATTTTTCATTCACACAGTTATTTGTCAAGGGACATATGAAAGTATTTTGGGGCGCCATCTTCCTAAAAAAGCTGGCCTTGAAGAACCGCAGGCCACGACTCAACTGCTGCTCAAAATCATTGTCCCCGCTCAACTTCATATAGTTCCTCAGACTTTCCATGCTCCGTAGCCTCGGTGATGGTTACCAGGTTGGTCAGAGGCATGAATCGCGCTACCGATTTCGGTCTGAACGATCTGGCCGGGCTGAACAGGTGTCTTCTGGAAAACGGATCCCGTTCCCGACGCCAGGACGAACGCTTTGCTACAAGAGGACATAGAACCGGTAATACTGGAGCTTGACAAACTGTAAAGCGACCGCTTGTATGCCATGCCAGGTGCCCGTCCAGTTGGCGGGGTTCGGGCCGAAGACTGGGGCGCAGCCGACACGGATACCGGCGGAACTCAGGACAGCATGGTAGACGAGCAATGACCGCCTGCTTCGATAGTCCGACGTCACCACGACGACCGATTTCACGTGCTGCCTCGTTAGAAAACCGCGAATCTGTTTGGCGGCATTCAGACTGATGGGTTCGGCTTTCTCGAATGGAATGAGTTCTATGCTCGGAATGTGCGCCACGCCTGCCATGACGTCCGCAATGCCCTTAGACACCGTATTCGTGGGATCCCTCCCGGCTTCCACAGGAACGAAAATCCTGGCAGCGATCCCCGCATTTTGAAGCGCTGCCGCCCGCTCGAAAAGAAGATAGTCCGGATCGAAGTTTTCTATCAGCAGGGCATCGCTCGGTTCGATTTGTTCCTGGCATGTCAGGCTCTCGCTGATTTTCGCGGTCCAAAAGCCGCGCGTCACATACAGGATGAGAACGAGAAGAAGCGGAAGCGCCAATCGCAATTTCCACGTTGTCCTGACGGTTTCTCGTCGATAAAACAAATGCCGCCGCCAGCCGGTTCTTCGCTGCTTGAGCTTTGTTGTGTCGTCATGTATCACAATTTAGGACTATGCCATGAAACCAACCCCATAAGAAGAGGATCTCCGCTAACCGCATGGGCACGCTCACTGATCGCGGAATTTGAATTCCGCTCTAGCGCCAAAGTGGTCGAGATCTCGCCGTGACTTCGCGGACGGCTTCAGGTAGCTTTGGGCATCGCACCCCGTTTGCCGGATCCGGTAAGCGATGTCTTCAAGCGTAAAAGTCCACCAGCTTCCTGGTAGCGGTCCGATGGTCCCCAGAAATACGGTACACGTGTCCCCTGTGGCGATTGTCAACGCGCACTTGCCAATAGTCAGCCAGGGTAATGAGGGGTCGGTCCCCGCGTTGGAATCGCTCGCAGATCCGTTCGTGTTGTTGGTGTAAGAGTTCGTGGCCGTGGCGTTAAGCGGAACCAAACATGGCCTTGTGTGCATTTTCTCAATTCTAGAAAACTGTCGCGGCTTTTCATTTTTATTCAAAAACCACTTCCGGATCAGCGTCTGTCCATCCTGAAAATCCTATCGACGCTCGATTTTGACCGAAATAACACCAAATATCAGTCGGGATGTGGAGGTGAGTTTGCGTTTCGCAACTCTACTCACCGGATTTTTTGGCTCGGCATGTCGAAACCCAACCACTGTTGTGCAGCGACAAAATGGAAGCCCAACCTCGGGCTTGGTATAGGGCGGTGGTTCAAACTCTATCAGGCATCCGGTGGGAGGCGGTGGGTCCCCCCGCTCCAAGCAAGTTGGTGGAACAAACGAAAGATCGGTTGCAGAGAACGCGTGCCTGGCGCTCAAAAATGCCGAAAACGTTACTTTAGGTGCCGTTTTGTGGCAGTCGTTTCCAGTTTTTATTTCCTCTGTGCCTTGGCAGACCAATTGCGACCATCCGCCGCGGTCGCGAACTCATTCTGAGCACAAGAGGTCGATGCCAACTTTTCAGGGGGAACCTTGCCATGATCGCAAAAACAAGCATTTCCGCGCTGCTTCTTTCCGCGGCGTTAATAATCGGCCCTGCCTTACCGGTCCAAGGCCAGACTGCTGCGCCTGGATCTCCAGCAAGCGTCACGGCCAATGGAGGTGCGACGCAAACCGCAACAACGACTACCACGACAACGGTCGGTACTAGATATGTGGCTTCACCTATTTCAATTCCTTCGAACGGAGGCCAGGTTTTAACAACCACGAACGCGGGTTCAGTGTCGTCGGTCTATGCGAATGTTCAGCAAGGCGGCAATCCGAGTCTTTCCGGGATCGCGGTCTTTGAATTTACACAGAATGGCATCATTGTGAGCGAAACAGGGGTTCCAGCATCCGCGCCTGTCACCTCCGGCCGCATCTACGTTAATGTAAATGGCCCGGTTAACACAGGAATCGCTTTCGCGAACCCGAACCAAACTGGAGCGGTGATTTCCTTTTACTTTACTGATTTGAATGGAAACACGGTGAACCAGGGATCATTTACCCTGAACGGATACTCGCAGATCGCTGCATTCATGAATCAAGCGCCATTCAATGCTTCCGGTTCCATGGAGGGAACTTTCACCTTCACTTCGTCCGGTCCAGTCGGAGCGATAGCGCTGCGTGGACTAATAAATCAGCGGGGTGAGTTTATAATGTCGACGCTCCCAGTGTCTCCCTTGCCGGCAACGCCGGTCAGCGAACCTGTGGTTTTGCCGCAATTCGCTGATGGCGGAGGCTGGACGACGCAAATAATCCTCACCAACCTGTACGACACACCGGTGAGTGGACAGTTGCAATTTTTTGGTCCCGGAAGCACTAGCCAGCCCGGTCCGGTGTTGACCATGACGGTCAACGGTGTGACGGCAAACAGTTTCAGCTATACGATCCAAGGCCGTTCCTCGGCTCGATTCGTTACTGCAGGCAATTCGACAAATGGTCCACAAAGCACACAAGTTGGTTCAGTCCAGCTCACGTCAAACGACGGGTTGACTCCAACGATGTCTGGTGTCTTCTCATACAATTACAACGGTATAACCGTGACGGAAGCAGGGATTTCCGCGGCGCCTGCCGGAGTTTCGTTTCAGGTGTACGGAGTGCTCAACACAACCGACTCCATCCAGTCCGGCGTGGCTCTGGCAAATCCCTCCGCAAGTCCAGTCACAGTAAGTGTGCAGGCTGTAGGCCTGAATGCAACTCCGCAGTCGCCAGTTCTCACACTGACGCTGCCAGCTAAGGGACAACTGTCGCAATTCATTGGGCAACTGTTCCCAAGTCTGACCGCACCCTTCGAGGGTTTCTTTACAATCACAGCAAGCGCTCCCATTGGCGTGACTGCGTTGCGCACGAGATACAACACACGCAACGACTTCCTGATCACAACTACGCCGGCGCGCGATAACAACCAGCCCATCCCAGGTTCCGGGCTTGTGTTCCCGGATGTCGTCGCTGGCGGGGGGTACACAAGTGAAGTCATCATTTTTGGCGGGCCTGCCGCTGCCGGTTCGCTGTGGGTTGGTTCGACGAATTCGACGGTAATAACGATAACTACAACGACGAACCCGCCGACGATCACGGGCTTCACGCCGGGGAGCGGACCGACGGGTACCAGCGTCACGATCAGCGGTACGAACTTCACGGGCGCGACGGCGGTTCTGTTCAACGGGGTGAGCGCGAGCTTCACGGTGAGTTCGGCAACGGCGATTCAGGCGAGCGTGCCGGCGGGAGCCACGACTGGACCGCTGACGGTGACCACGCTCGGCGGCACGGCAACTAGTGCCAGCTCGTTTACCGTCAACGCGTGCGGCGTAGTTGTTTCAGGGACAGTCACGCTTACGGCAAATGTTATAAGTAATCTCGGAATTGTGGGAGTGCAGTTCAGTCTGGATAACGCGAATTTGGGATCAACCTTAACAACGTCTCCGTATTCACTCCCGTGGAATACGACGACAGTTCCGAACGGATGTCATACGGTTAAGGCTGTCGCGACGGATACGTCGGGAAGCCAAGGGACGGCTTTAAGATCCGTGACCGTTAACAATTAGTTCAAGCTCGATTGAGGGGGCCCGAAGCAACAACGACGCTATTTCTTCTTTATGATGGTCACGACGTCTTTACCCTTGATGGCTGTGCCGCCGGACACCGGCAGCAGGTTGCCAGTGAGCTTAACACCAGGCACTGCCCGAAAAGCAACACTAAGTCCGTGTGGCCGTCAGGCCCCAAGGTATTGCAGTCGGCCGTGCAATTCGACTTGCCGGTGAATGGGGAGAACGGGCATGATGTAGGCCTGATGTCTAGCGGGACCTTGATCACCGGGATCATCCGTAAATGTCCCGCTGCTACTAAGGAAGGCGACACCCAGTGAGATGAGATGGCCTCCCACTTCTTGGAAAAGAAAAATTGACCGATTAAGGTGGAGCCGCTGTCCTATTGCTTCGGTTGTTTAGTTCATTCGTTTTCCAAGAATTCCCAGAGTTCACCGACCTTATCCATCTACTTTGTTGACCTCCCAGGCCCGTAAGCACCCCGGTTCTGTGACGATTGTGGGTAAGTCCAGTCGTTTGTTGCTCTCCACCCTGAGCAAGCATGGCGTGGGCATGGGTTGTGAAGTGGCATTGATCGTGCACACTGCATGATAGGCGTATTTTCAGGTTGGACGGCCCAAATTTTGGGTCATCTTTAACGGCGACTCGTATTCAATCGCCTGGAGTACGACCCTGGTTTTCAGTCGATGTCACGTGTTCAGAGCTATCGGCGACAGATTCTGCCGAGAACAAGAGAACAAGGGCACATGTTTAACAAGGAGGACGTCAAACTCGGAACAACCGAGTTTTTGTGAAAGACCTATGAAAACACTAATCGTTCTATGCGCTCTGTTCATCGTACCGCTCAACGCGGTGGCTACGAGCTATTACGTCAACAACACGAATGGATCTGCGAGCGATTCCAATGCGGGGACCAACCCCTCATTACCCTGGCTGACGATTGGCAAATGCGCGTCTACCATGTCGAATGGAGACTCCTGCACCGTGTACGCCGGAACCTACAATGAATCTCCTACTTTCTCAGCAGGAGGCGTCGGCGCTTACAAGACAGTTCAAGTCAATGGGACGGACGTGGTGACCGTGCATTCGTTCACGCTCGGCTCCCACACGAAGCTGATCGGAAACTGCCCATCAGCTCCATCGGCAATTGGCACCTGTGGATTCAGTATCACTGATCCTTCGTCGCCAGGAACTACGTGCGTCAGCGCCGGATCATCGACTGATGTATATGTTACCAACAACACGATGACCGAGTGCGGCGGGATCACTATGAGTTCGAGTGCGTCCTTTATCTACGTCCAGGGAAACACTGTATCTTGGCTGTGCCGGACGCCAGGCAGCGGCACTGCGTGTGATGGCATAAAGGTCCACGGCAACCACATACTTGTCGAGCAAAACGACATCTCACACTATCGACTGGGTGTGAATTATCAGGGAACGTATGGGGTTTTTCGCAACAACACTTTCCATGACCAGTACGAGACCGACAGCGGCCAACATACGGACGCGTTTTTCTCTGAACCGGTAACCGAACCGTCCCAATACCATGTCATTGAGGGAAATACTCATAACAACGCGGTCGGTCCCAACGCCAAAGGGATGCTCTCCCAGGGGGACGCGTGCTCAGGAAATTGCTATAACGTGCTCATCCGCTACAATACTGAAGAGCACATCGACAGCGGAATCATTGTCGACGAGAATGCGGGAAGCTCTACAAACCCCGGCTTCTACAACGTAAAGGCTTACAACAACACGCTCGTGGACACCAATCGTGTTGGCTCCAGCGGCAGTGCGATTGACAACAACTACGCCTGCCACTCGATCAATCCGGCGGATCTAAACAACATTTACTATTGGCCAGGGGCGTCGACGGTACTCAACGCCTACGCAGCTGACAGCGTCTGCGGTAATACCGTGTCTTCCACCTTTAATTATGGACACGACTTGGCATACTGTAACGTATCGAGCTCATCAAGTTGTGCTATCAAAGGGCTCCGATACAACGGAGGGTCGTTCCAGAGCGATCCTGGAAATGTCTTTGGCTTTGCAGGGCAGACTCCGACGAACAATCCGAACTTTGTCAATTACTCCGCGAATAATTTTAATCTGACAGCGGGCTCTCCGGCGATTGGGGCCGGAACGAATCTGACGACAGTCAGTGGCAGCGATACTGGAAGTGGTACTTCCTTGATCGTTGCAGATGCTGCCTACTTTCAGGACGGTTATGGTTTGATCGGCGTTCAAGGGGATTGGATTCGTATCGGCCCCACGAGCACGGTGCAGATTACTTCAGTCAATTACAGTACGAACACCTTAACACTCGCGAGTCCGGTTTCCCGTGCTCATGGCGACCCGATTTACCTCTACAAGAAATCGGACGGCGTTCAAGTATTGTTCGGCAGCCTCCCCGATATCGGCGCATTTCCGTTCACAGCCTCTGGCGCAGCGCCGGTTGTTTCGATTATCATTCAATAATGCCTCTTTGTTTCCACCGAGACTATTCGCAATCTTGCGTTCTTCGAGTTAGAACTCTCTGTAATTTGATCACTGACGCAATGAATTAAGGAATCTTGAACCGCCTTTGAGGTACTAAACGCCCCCGGTAATGTCGTAGATCAGTTGTCCGAGGGGAGTAGGGCAGGTGAATCCTGGGCGAACTACAGTTGACTATTCCGGTCGGGTAATAGTGTGGCTTGTGAAAATTAGAGGGAAGCATGAACGGGTGAATTTTTGGTGTCTACGAACTGCCGATGCCATTCCTCGAGGACGATGAGCTTCCAGAGAACGATATGGTGATCGACTTTTTTAGTGACGTGTTCTCGAATCAAGGTTTCAATCGCTTCGGACTTAAAATAAGCACGATTTACCGAGCGTTCTGATAACAAAAGATCGTAAACATAACCTGACAAGCCTTCTTGAAGCATCAAACGAAGCGGAGTGGGAAATCCCATTTTTGTACGATCCAAGATTTCATCGGGCAAACGGTTTCTCATAGCCTTTTTCAAGATCCATTTGCCTTGGCCCCGCCGGATCTTCATGTGTGAAGGAATGGACGCAGCGTACTCGACAACTCGGTAATCCAAGAACGGCACTCTCAATTCGACTGAATTCGCCATCGTCATCTTGTCTGCCTTGATCAAAAGATCATCGACAAGCCAAGTTTTAAGGTCGTTGTACAACATCCGGCTCAGCGCGTCGCTTTCTCGCGTTTGGTAATAGTACGCAGCTAGAGGATCGTCATTTGTGCCGACAGCAGCCCAAAGATCATCGGTGTACAGGACCTGTTTGTAACGCGAATCATTATATGGAACACCCAGGTAGCGCTTTTCAAGAGGTAGCGCCGCTAGCCGGGCATATTCACGCAGTTTTCCGTTACCGGTAAGCTGGCACAGCGGCTCCAGCACGCCCTGACGTATGGCAGCAGGCAGCTTTCGATACGCTTCGAATTTTTGCTGACGGCGATAAACATTGTACCCCCCAAAGAGCTCATCAGAACCCTCACCCGAAAGCGCCACGGTTACATGCTCACGTAGTAGCTTCGAAATAAAATAAAGCGAAATGGCCGCGGCCTCTGTGACAGGTTCATCCATATGCCACACGTAGCGTGGTATGAAGTCTTTGAATTGGTCCGGAGTTACATAAAGAACGTGGTGATCGGTACGAAAGCGATCGGCTACCAAACGGGCGTACTTAGTTTCGTCGTAAGCGGATCCGCCGCCATAAGCGACGCAAAATGTTTTTAAGTTTTCAAAGCCCCCCTCAGCTAGCAGCGCGACGGTGGTGCTGGAATCGACACCACCGCTGAGAAACACGCCAACTGGCACATCGCTTCGCATGTGGATCTTAGCCGCATCCAGAAGTAACTCCCGCAACTCTTCCGCAGTTTGCTCCTCTGTTCTATGCGTATTCGGCGCGTAACAGACATCCCAATAAGAACGCGTGGTTATTCCCGTCGGGCGTACCCACATCCAATGACCGGGCGCCAGTTTCTGGCAGCCCTCGAATAGAGTTTTTGTCCCGGGAACATAGCCAAAAGAAAAGTATGTATCAACGAGAGGAAGGTCGACTGTCGGCGTTGTCTCTTTCGATACTAATAGTGATTTGATTTCTGAAGCGAATGAGATCCCGTCGGAGGTGATCGAATAATAAAGAGGTTTGATGCCTACCCGATCCCGCGCCAGAAACAGACTGCGATCAACCGAGTCCCAGATGGCGAACGCAAACATCCCGTTCAGCCGCTTCAGGCAATCGACACCCTGCTCAGCAAAAAGAGCAAGAAGTACCTCGGTGTCTGTGTCGGTCCGGAAAACGCACCCTTTTGCGATCAGGTCTCTACGCAGTTCAATGTAGTTGTATATCTCGCCGTTGAAAACGATGGCGTACCGCCGGTTGTGAAAAAACATCGGTTGGCGGCCCCGCTCGCTCAAGTCGAGAATCGCCAAGCGCCGATGACCAAGCCCCACTGGGCCGTCGAAATGAAATCCGTCAGCGTCGGGCCCTCGATGGGCAATGATGTTAGTCATGTCCCTAACAGTCTCCTGATCGACAGGAGCGAGGGACTTGAAATTGTAGATGCCTGCTATACCACACATATTGGATCTCTCTGCATTTTTGTCGGATCTACGATGGATCAATTTACCTAAGCGAAACTCCTAAATGCTGCGTCTTGGACGTCGACTCGGACGACGAACCTTGCAGAACCTCCAGGGCCCGAACAACGGGTAGGATTCGAGCGCCTGATTCCACGGCCCATCGCACAACCTGCTCAAAGAAATTCGACGTGCATCCCCAAGGGCTAGGGCTCCCGGATACATCATGTGTTGCGAAAATCAGCCAACCCCGCCGTCGGGCGTTCTCATCGATCAAGGCCTTCACGGCACCCGGATTGTCTCTGTTCTTCTCCAAGAACGTCGCGGAGAGGAGGTTCAGATCCGCCGTTCCCACGTTGATGGGCCAGCGGCCCCCGGCTCTACAACACACGAAGTGCCTGCCGGCAACTCTCTTCACGGCAAGCCGGGGCCAGCTAATGGGATAAGCAAAGGTTTGGAACAATGCTCCAGGGAGCAACTCGCTTAGCGCTCTTTGGTTCTGGACGATTGACTGCTCGTACACGTCAGGAGAGGTGTTCCAAGAATGGCAGTGCCCAAACGTGTGGCATCCAAGCTCATGCCCCAGACGTCGAAGTTCCTTGAGATCCTCTGCCTGGAACATCGGCCCCAGTTCCGATTGCTTTCCCATAAGGCCCAGGGATACGTAGTACGTTCCCAAGACGCTATATCGACTCAGGATCGAACCGGCCTCAAGGAAAGCCGAGCGGGGGAAGTCGTCGAAGCTGAACGAGATTAGAGGAACCGCGGTCCTTACAACCAGCCGCTTTCTGAATAGGGCCTTGGCTGCCTCGACTTCACACCGTCTTCTCACGCTTGCAAGGAAGCCACTGGCTGCTCTTTCCCGGCGGGTTGTTTGCTGGCTCATCCGCAGTTCTCAAACGGGGTCGGCTGCCGGTCTCTTAGTTCTTCCTCTAAGTGCGCGTTCCAAATGAAGCAACTTTGGAGGCGGGAGATCCGGCTTCGGACCTCGCCCAACCGCCCAATTCAGGACGCGAGTGGTACTCTGTGCCTTCTCTTCCCAAGTCAGGTGCTCCCGTGCGTAGGACATGCCTTGCTGTCGTATGCGATTCAGACGGTCCCGATTGCCCACGAGATCCATCAAAATCTTTTCCAGGTCCGATACGATATCGCCCTCATTGGTAAGTGCTACCTTGTACCCTACTTCTGGATTGACAATATCACCAGGCCCGCCAAAGTCCACGACCAAAGGTACGGCGCCGGTCGCGAGACCTTCGAAGACTACGCCTCCGCCGAAGTCGCGAAGGGATGGAAACACCATCACGTCAGCGGATCGCAAGCGTTTGAGGACTTCGGCCTGGCTGAGCCAGCCACAGAAAGAAACAGCCTTCTCGATCCCAAGTGATCTCGTGAGCTGTTCAAGGCGATTTTGCTCCGGTCCGTCACCGATAATAGTGAGGCGGGCCAAATCGCTGCGCAAAAGCGGGGCAGCCGCGCGCACTGCGAGATCACAAGCTTTCCTGGGAACCAAGCCACCAACGAAGATCAGTTCAAGTTTGGCACCGGGTTCCGGACTGCGCGAGTCAGCGAAACAGAGGGAGGAAGCGATCCCGTTCTCCGGAACGAAAAACAGTTTCTTGGAATATTTCGCGGCAAACTCGGAATACACATGAGACCCAGCGGCTATGATCGCGGTGGCGTGACGATAGGTGGATCGAGCAAAAGGCAGAAATCGGTACATATTCCTCAAGTACGAGACCCATTCCCTTTGCCTCTCGAGCTGACTAAAACCGGGCGGCCACGGCAAGCCACCATTGAGCGGCCCGATCACGAAAGGTATAGGACCGTTACGCAGGAAAAAAGCAAAAGGACTGGGTATGGTTGGTACCAACGGTAGGAGACGCAGTACGACATCGAACTCGCCCGCAAAGATGCGGCTGCGCATCTGTCGCCAGGCATTCCATTCAAAAACAAGAGAAACTGGAAAGCCGAAAACCGTCTTTATCTGCGTGTCGTGTTTGTCTTTCAAGATCGTGCGCTCGCACCAGGCCCAGATACGGTCGCACCATGGTGTCTTCACCGCCTCGATGGCTCGAAACGGCGCCGTTGCGCGTCGCAGATCGCCTTCAACGGACGATTGAGCAACCAAGGTGACATCATGCAGTTGGGCGAGCGCTGCCGCATGACAATAGGCAACACGAGGAATACTAACCCTTTCAGGATGACAGCTCGGCCCCAATATTAAGATACGCAACCGACCTATCGATTTCATCGTAATCAGAGGCCTCCTTGACCTCTAGTAAACATCCGGGGAAGGATGTACTTCTTGGCGGCATTTGCAGCCCGCTTCGACAACTCCAACAGACTGCATTCCCAATCTCCAGAGCGAAAGCTGCTCAGACGCTGTCATTCTGACCATCACGACAACACTGAGGTGGGCGCCTCGGCGCCGCAGAAAAGGCACAGCTCCTCGAAGCGCGTGGCTGAAGCCCCGCTTCCAGGCACGAATTGCCGGCGCTGAAGCACAATAAGCGATCCAATGAGAAGCGCTCCGTTAATGAGCACGTTGATCGGACTGCCTTCAACATTCGTGGTTTGCCCTCTAACGAGCCAAAACGAGGGGCTCTTGACGTCAATTAAGAGAAGCCCGAATCCCGGAACATCGGCTAAACTCCACCGACAGCGCCTTCAGGGCGATGTCGCATAACACTCGCACTTGCCTCAACGGATGGTCTTTCGGTACACGTTGTTCCGGCGATACGTAGCTGAACATTGCCGATTGTGTGGTCGTCTATTCCTCTCATGAACGGCATTTCTAGCTTCTTTGCTACACAAAAGCGGTCCACTTACTTTTTCACCAGCCTGCTAGTGTAGGAAAACCCTTCAACTAAGCCCTTCTTCCGGTTTGGGTTCAATCGATTCCTGAATACTTGGTGACACGATCTTTGGATCGGCAGCGCTTCTGCGAGGGAGCATTTCCTTTAGGAGGCGCCCGAATTGACTCACAGGGGCAAAGCTCCCATGCAATAGCCGGACGGCGACTAGATATGAACTGACATAGAGAACGGAAACGATCATTGCGCGATTGAAAGCATCGAGTGCTGTTTGAGAGGCGCCAAAGTACGAATCCCGCAGAATGATCATTACCGCGCAAAGCGCCATGAAAGATGCGGCGGCATATTTCCACAGAACCTTGATCAGTGAACCGACGGAGAGACCGATTGGTCTACCCGCGTACCACAAGGCTGGAATGCTCAGAACCCAGTAAGAGGTTGTCCAAGCCATGGCCACGCCAATGGGCCCCAAAGGAAGCGCCGCCACAAAAAGCGCACCCGTAACTGGAAATTCAATCAGGCCCCAGCGAAACCATCGATCCGGCCGTCCTATGGAAAGGTGAATCCAGCCATGGGTCTCATAAACGGCCATGATTCCTATTCCCAATCCGAAGAATGCGAAGATTCGCCCAGAAGGCGCCCATGCAGGGCCGAGCAGAATAAAGATCACATCCCTACCGATAAGCGTCAGATTCGCGCCGACACCCATGGAGATAAATGCCAGGACCCCTAAAGTCCTCGTAAAACATCGCTTGTATTCATCAGGGTCCTTGCTTACGCGGCTCAGTGCCGCCATAGCGACGTGTGTGAGCGGGTATACTACTTGGCTGGCAGCCAGTACAAACAGATCATATGCTTTCTTGTAGAAACCCAGAGCTTGGGCGCCAAAACGCCAGCCCACCAACAAGTTGTCAGAGTTGTGCGCCCAGTAGTACGAAGTGTAGCGAGCATATACTTGAATCGCAAAGCGCACCATGGACCCTGTTCCGGGAACGGCCCGCGGACGGCTCGGAATCCACTGGCACAAGATCCATGCGCCTAATGACGTGGCAATAGCCGACGCGAGGTAGCCTCCAACAAGACACCAGTAGCCCCAACCAGCCCAGGCGAGCAAAACGGTGACGATAATCTCGACCGCGTGGCGGACTCTATCATTCACGGAAACGGCGCCGAAGCGCATTGCCCGGCTTAGAAGGGCGAGATGCACCACCCACGTGCTGTTCAGAAATATCGTCAAAGACAGCGCGGCCGTCAAGTAGGGTATACGGGGGTCGCCATAAAGCCACGCCAATAAGGGACCGGCCGAGGCAAAAGCCCCGGTGAGCAGAACGCTTATCGCAAGATTGATCCAAAACACGTTGCTGACTAAAGCATGGTTTAGGTCATCCGATTTGATGATGGCTTCGGTAAATCCGTTTAACCCCCAACTGGCAAACATGAAGCTGAACGTCGTTACCATTGCAACTAGACCAACGTCCGCGGGCTTCAATAATCTCGCCAGAACAACTACAGAAACGATGTGCATTGCGGTCCCGAGGCCAGACGACAACAACGTTGCGGCCGCACCACGCAGCGCACGACGCCGTAATCCATCCGTTGAGGGAGTAAAATTGCCGAGCGCATCGAATGGTTTTAATCGGACCATTCGTTCCGACTCCAGAATCCGTTGCAACTTTCTCTGCCGAATATTTGAATAACCCTGAAAAAACAAACCATCGTTAGTTGCCTCGTCGCCTCAAAGGTCGCCTCAAAGGAAGATTCGTAATCCTATGCCCGGTGGACGCGCTAACCGCCTCAGTCAGGACGTCTGTTTGGCGGACTGGCGCTTTCGGTTATACCAAACCTTACGAAGATTGCGGAGCCAAGCGGCTGTAAATTCCGGAACATAACCGGATAGACCGTGAAGCAATCCTAACCCGAAAGCCAGGCGGCCCATTGTTGTAAAAGGAACGTAATAGCGGGGCAGGTCCACTTTTTGAAATCCATTATTTTTCTTGAAGTCACTTAGACTGTCCCGCTGTTTTTTTCCGTAACTGAAGCCGGAATACGTCAGATACGAAACGCCTCGAGAAACAGAAGACCGCACTGCTTCCGCGATCAATTCATTCGTCGGTGCTTTCTCTCGATGCTTTAGGAGCGAGACAAAGTTCATTATCCCGGCTTGTGCTCCGCTGTAGTCGATTACAAGTTTGACAAAGCCGATGATCTCATCCTCAAGGAAAGCTCCGATGAAAACGCTGTTGTCAAGGTGCGTTGCTTCCTCTCTGTAGACGGTTCGAAGCTCTTTCCCATAATGAGGAAACGGCTTTCCTTGACGGATCGGGGCTTCATTGTAGATTTTCCAGATCGCCTGAACGAGGGCGTCATTGAACGGCACTTCGCGCGCAGTGACTCCATTTTTTTCGGCTTTCCGCACCATATTCCTTGTTTTGTTATCGATCTGCTGGGTCCACCAGTGATCAAAGGTTGTCAATGGCAATGTGGCGAGATTGTCCCATTCCATTGCGTACGGCAGCAGTTCGGGCCTTGGGGGCAAGCGAGGCACGAAGGTAAAAAGGTCGATCCGTTCACTAAGATTGCGCAAACCTTCGATGACAGGTACCGGATCGTCGATGAATTTGTACTTATCACCATGCACGCGTGCGATGCGAATGAGATTTCCACTGATCTTAATCTCGCGACCGCATACGTTAACTAATGATGGCATGAATGAATGGACTCCTTAAAGTACATGAGCGTTTGTGTTGGACTTGGGAAGCTACGACTACGCTGGACGGTAAAGAAGAAGTCTCAAGGGATGTCTTTGCGAAATGGTGATATGTCGTACTGAAGAGCAATAGCAAGAACCACAATAGATTCATTCGAAAGTAACTCGACTCGGAGTTGTTGTATATCAACCCGATCACGAAAAATATCAGCGGTAAGCTCCTTGGCCCCGCTTCTGACAATGAGTTGTATGCTTTCTTCAGCGTGGCAATGAGCAGCACTCCTAGGAAGACCAAACCGACTTGACCCCCGTCAAGGTAAACCTCTACGAATCCATTGTGTACGGTTTTGACGTGAATTAGATCGCCCAAGTTCTCATAAAGTATGGCAGCTCTTGGCGTGTACCAGAATTCGTAAAAACCAATTCCCAAGAGCGGACGATCCATAAGACGTATCGCCTCATCCCAAATGAGGGTCCGGCCAGTGAAAGTCATGTCCTTTCCGAACATTTCAACAATCGATTGGGTAATATGAAACATCTCCTCAAGCCCGAATGCCAAGATCGCCAACAGTATGACCCCTCCAATGACCTTCCGCCCGTTCTGATAAGATTGGGCGCGGTTCAAGAGAAAAAGGAGGCCTACGCCTAAAATCAAACACGTGATAGCAGTGCTGCTGTTGGCTAAACTCATCAGCATTACACCCATGCCAATAATGGCAAACCGAATAATCCTCGCCCGGCGCAATTCCTTTGGACTCAGCTGCTTCGAGATTTCGATCAAGTCCCAGACCAGAAACAAGATGCAGAGGAACGCCGCTTGACCCAAAGAATTCTTCTGAGTGGTGAGGCCCGTATACAAAGTATCTCCTGCGCGCGCTGCATTCCTTCCGATGTCGGGGAAAAATTTTGCGGTGAGGAGAGATAAAGATATAAATAGGTAGGAAATCCGAACGAGTAGCGTGCGGCAACTTTGCCAGGGATGAACCTCTGTAAACATAACCAGGATGATCAACACGTTGCCGAAATCTTTTATAAGCCGTCGAAGCGATACAAACGTCTCCGGCGCCCATAGCGTTGTAAGAGCAAAATACAGATACATGCACGTCAATGCTTTGTTCGCGCCGAAGAATGAAGACCAATTCATTCGCCTTCTTACCAACACGACGATCGCGGCAAAAATCAGAGAAAAAATGACTATTGTATTGATTGGGTTGGACTCACCCCCTTCACCATCAACCGTGAATAGGTGGATATTAAATATTTCAAGCCACAATGAGGGTGGCCGCGATGCGAGAAGGAAGATCCAGAGGGCGGGAATCCAAAGAGCCTTAGAGGGGAAAGTTCGGTACTGTCGATCTGCGCGAAAGACCCACCGGAGGAAAGCAAGACAGGACAACAACATCAGGTTCGCCATGTTACGCAGCGGAGACTCGTGGCTCAACGACGAGCAGGCGCCAGCAGGTATCGCCTTGTAATGAAGGGACCTGTCGATCAACCAGTACTGTCCAGCCCTCATGATGAATGAACTCAAGCACCATTTCGGCACATTGCAGATTGGACATCGGCCGTCGAGGGTCCATCCAGTGCGTAATGCGCCGTTTCAAAGAAGGCGACCCCCCCTTTTGGAAGATCGAAATGATAATGGTTCCACTTGGCCGGAGCGCTCTGGAATATTTGCGCAACAAACCAATAGGATCCATTGCGTAATAAAGAACTTCATTAAAAACCATCGAGTCCCATATATGATCGGGAGAGAATTCTTCTGCAGTTGCGTGCACAACACTCACGTTGCGGGTTTTAGCTTCCGCCACAGCTTTCGACGATGGTTCAACACCCTTATAAATAATGTCGACCGACAAAAAACTGGACAACACAGCCGTTCCGCACCCGACGTCGAGTACTGTCTTGGCTTTTCGGCCATCAATTTGCTCGGCGATAGCTGCATACCGCGGTCGCTCACCATCCGTTTCTAAACCGTGCCAATCGCAGGATTCGTCGTCCCATTGGTTCATCTTCTACCGCCCACAATCAAAGACCGCTCGATCTGTTAAGAATGATTGATCCATTCGATTCATAAATATCCTCGCCATGATGATGATCATCTTCCGTATCACAACCGGCTCAGATGTTTTCGATGAGCTGCCGGTGCATCAGTTCGGCGGTGAGGAGACTCGTGATTTCTACCGTATAGTTTCCGTGGCCTGTTACGTGGGCATTCACTATGTGTTTTACTCGTTCACCATCCACGTAGGGTCTAGTCAGGGCGCGAGAATCCAGAAGCACATCCTTGACGAACGGCGCCAGTTGATTTCGATACCAGTATCGAAAGTGGTAATACTTATGTCTTCCAAGAAACAGCCGTTCCATGTGGAGCGGGCTCAATACCCGGTCGACTTTGGCGAGCCATTGGGGCATTCCATAGTCATAGGCATAATCTGCCTTGAAGGTGAGTTCCTGGTACTTTTCGCCTAATCGCCCCAAAAGACCACGGCGTCCAAGCGGACCCCGGTCTGTGGGGAAGGCACCCAGTGACGCATTTCCGTCGGTGATGAGACGTTCGGCCAAGCGCTGGTGCGTGCGCATATCGGGCGGCGCTTGGTACGCTAGAGCCACCAGTTCGTTATCGAGATAGGGCGATCGAATCGTCCACTGCGAGCTTTCCAGCGTGAAACGCGAATAATGGTGCCACGGAACCTGCTTGAAAACGATGAAAGACGTTCGGGGGACGCGGCGCTCCTCGGCAAGAGTGTCCACGCCTTCAGCGATGACCTTTCTGAAATCGCCTGCAAAATAAGGATTGCGTAGTTTTGCTGGCGCAAGCGTGACCAGGCCCCGGAGCACTTCGCCACCGTAATTGCCCGTCATTCGGACGGGTGCGATGTCCTTCGCGATACGATTGGCGTACAGGCCCGCGGCGCCGTTCACCTCCATCACGCCGTCTGTAATATAAACAGTTCGCATGGCAAGCACCGGAAATTCTGAACAGAACTCTGGCCCGACTTGAACGAGGCGATGCGGACGCCCGCACGCTTCCGCGACGCGCTGACCGATACGAGCGTCGGCACACTTGTTGAACATGCCAAAGTGGCTGTAGCAAGCCAGCTTTGCTGAATCGCCATTAGTCCAAGCCATGATCATCCGACTGTCAAGCCCACCTGTAAGCGACATCGCCACCCGTTCCCCGTTCGACAAGTACCGCGGCAGGATGCGCGCAAAAGTTGTCTTCAACTTCGCATAGTATTCGTCTGCTGACAAAGGTGCCTGGCTTTCCCAGGTTTTGCGGTCGAAATACGTTTTTCGCCGCGGCGCCTGCCCGGCGCCGAACGTCCACGCAGATGCCGGCGGGAGCAGGGCGACACCCGCGAACAGCGTCCGGTCTTGCAACACAGAACCGCAGCCGAAGTATTCGCCTAGACTTCGGAGGTCCACCTTTCGCAGGTGAGGAAATAGCTTCAGAAGCGCCTTCGCTTCGGATGCGAAGTAAAAGCCGTTTTTCGCTTCGTGGTAATAGATTCTGCCCAAACCGTATCGGTCGTTGAATAATACGACCTCCTTGCGCCGGAGATCGATCAGCAGGCCTGTGAAAGTGCCGTTCAATTTGCTGAAGAAGCCGTCACCTGTCTCCTCGTAGAGATGCACAAGGCAGCTCGCGTTATGTGGATCGAAGACGTGGCCACGGGCCTGGAGATCGGTCAGATCGCTTCCATCGAGAAGACTTTCGCCGGCAAACAGCAGGCAAATGTCCTTCGTCTCATTCCAGATTGGCAGACAGTCGGAGTATGAGCCCCCGTGAGAAGTCCATCCCGCGGATACGCCGAGTTGTTCGAGCATCAAGGTTCCGGATGTGTAGCTAGTCTCGTGCAGCATGGTTCCCAGCATGGTTCGGATGGCTGGGCTGGCATGTTGCGCTTTAGAGTCAGAAATGAATCCAATTATTCCAGGCATAACAAATCAAGCTAAGCAGGTCTTTCGCTACATTCGCCTTGCGTACAATCTGGTCACCGCATTTCAACGGAATTGCCGTCAGGAATCTTGGCAGAACCTGACATTCCCAAAGCTTCGCTTCAACGAAATTCTGGCGAGCATCGCCCGATTTTGTGAACGGATTTCCAAATCAGGACACTCGCATCGACTAGCCCTGACGAGCATCAGTCACTTACGTACGGTTCTTTAATCGGATTGATGCCGAAGACCGCAAGGAGCCTACCTATGTGATACGACAACTTAAACATGTAGCTCATGAACTTAGCCTGACCTAGTAGCAGGACAAAAGGAAGCGTAAACACGTATCCCGGAGCGGCCATAAGCGACCATAGGATTGGCCCAAGTGAATTGGGCCGGTGATGGAATGAAAAGACGCCTCGGAACACGGCTCGTCGTATCAGAAATGACCGTTTCCAGCGGGCGGGTGGAACGACCTCATACACCACAGCCTCATTACACCAGATGAACGTTCTCCCCGTTTTTATCATGCTCTTGAAAAATTCCTGGTCCGATCCTGATAAAAACTCGGGGTTGAACCTGTGGGCTTTATCCTTAAACAGGTGACTCTTCAGTAAAACATTGCCTGTTCGGGTTTGACTCCAGGCGAGGCGCATACCCGTTGGATGCACGGGCCGGTCAAAAAGGCCTGATCTAACGATCCACTTGGGAGCGCCTTTGTCGAAATAGGGAATTACTGGACCAAGAACACCGTCTACAGCGTGATCCCTGCAAGCATTAAACAGGGTCAGCAACCACTGGTCAGTAGGAAACTCATCATCATCGATGAATGCAACAAAGTCCCCCGTAGCATTTTCAACAGCGTGATTCCGCGTCAGTGCAATATTGCGGCAGTGTTGCACGCAGTAGGTAACAGAAACGGTTGATAGAGCAGCGAAGTCGGATACCACCGCGTTCGCAGATTGCAAACTGTCGTTGTCTGCCACTACGATCGAATATGTGAACAAACCGTCCGTTTTTTGGCGTCCAAGATGCTTGAGCAAGGACTTAAGAAGCTCCGGTCGCTTATAGGTACATATGCAGACAGAGATATGCGGCAGTTTTATCATAGGGATCCACGATCCATAAAGGACACACAATCTCTAAAACTCGAGAACATCCCTTCAATGGAAGCCTCATCAAGAATGGTTTGGCGAGCACACCTGGAGAAAGCGGATCGTACGTCATCGTTGTCAAGCAGATAAAGCATTCGATCCCGCAGTGACCGCAGATCACCCCAAGGTACCACGAATCCATTCCGACCCGGCTTCAGATAGCAAATCTCCGGCGGTTGATTGCACTCTTCGGTAATAACAGGCAATCCCCAATAAAATGCTTGGTTCAAGGCGAGACCTACATGGCCGGGAATGGCACATAAATCAGCCATTTTGCACAATTTACTGATTCGCACGTCTTTTTCATCGTGAACCTCGCCGAGGTAAATCGTATTACGGCGATTCATTCGTGCCAGCAACTGTCGGCTCAAACCAGAACCAACCAGCACGAGGCCAACGTCTTCACGGGTGAGTGTCCGGAAAACCTCAATAATGTGATCTACGCGTTTTCGTCCGTTCTCTGCGCCCATTCGGCCCATGAAGATGACCACTTTCTTGAACGGAACTCGGAACTCCTCCTTGATTTGTTCCTTGCTCTCGCGTATAGATGGAAAATCCTCGAAGTTGATTGTATTGTTGGCCACAAACGCCTTCGATCGAAAGCGCGGTTTAATAAACTCACGACATCCTTCCGAATAAAGAATTAAAGCATCGGCTATCCGATGGACATAATTAAATATATGGAACCGCAGGTTGCTCTGCTTCGCATCCCAGTTTCCTCCTTTCGTCCAGAAGGCGAACGGAATTCTGCGAATTCTGAGCCAATGGATCAGCGGCCACGTGATCGGGTCTTTTAAGTGAAGAAACAATATCACCGCTGAGGGGTTTTCATCGTTAATGGCTTTTCTATACCTCAAAAAGTCAAATGGCAGTTCGTGGAACTCAAACTCAAGAGGCCTTTGATTTTGCTTTTGAATGGCGTCAGCAATGACCGAAAACTCATAACCTGACGCGCGAAATCTCCTATGGAAATAATTGTAAACCGGCACGCGAT